>Ga0075419_10002805_pt1 | contig 11174 bp, 10 predicted proteins | sample SoiMetdeltSBSDD3_FD_76900 | JGI IMG/M metagenome (GOLD analysis project Ga0075419, IMG submission 76900) | Bulk soil microbial communities from a Populus tree surrounding site in Tennessee, USA - Soil MetaG P. deltoides SBSDD3 | ecosystem: Environmental > Terrestrial > Soil > Tree plantation... | reverse complement strand
GCCAGGACCGCGCGCGCGGTCAGCGTGTGCAGCGCCCACCCCCGCCCCTGCTCCGGGCGGGCTCGCTGCACCAGCGACAGCGGCACGGTGAGGTCCTCGGGCCTACGCATCGGCGGTGTACCCCACCCCGCGCACGGTACGGATCACCGCCGCCGCCCCGCCCAGCTTGCCGCGCACCTGGGCCACGTGGACATCGACGGTACGGGTCCCGGCGTGCGCCGCGTACCCCCACGCGCCGGCCAGCAGCTCCTCCCGGGTGAACACCCGGCCGGGCCGCCCCAGCAGGTGGGCCAGCAGGTCGAACTCGGTCTGCGTGAGAGTCACCGGCGTCCCGTCGACCGTGACCGAGCGCCGGGCCGGGTCGAGGGTCACCGGCCCGACCGTGCGGGGTCGGTCGTTGGACGGTGGTCCATCCGTGCGCCGCAGCACCGCCTTGACCCGGGCCACCAGCTCCCGCGGGCTGAACGGCTTGGTGACGTAGTCGTCGGCGCCCAGTTCGAGCCCGACCACCCGGTCGACCTCGTCGTCGCGGGCGGTCAGGAAGATCACCGGCGTCCAGTCGCCGGACTCGCGCAGCCGCCGGCAGACCTCGGTGCCGTCGAGCCCGGGCAGCGCGATGTCGAGTACGCAGGCCACCGGCCGTAGCTTGCGGGCCGCGGCGAGCCCGGCGTCGCCGTCGTACTCGACCTGCACGCCGAAGCCCTCCCGGGCCAGGTACATCCTGACCAGGTCGGCGATCGGCCGCTCGTCCTCCACCACGAGCACGAGCCCTTTGTCCGTCACGGGGCGTCCTCCCTCCGGGCGGACGCCCCGTGGTGCCGGCGGGTTCGCTCGCAAGCTTCGCTCACGAAGACCATCATCGCCGGCCGTTCCAGCGCCTAATGTTCGGGTTGTGTTCGAGAGTTCTCCGCTGGGTGTGGCGGCGTTCGACTTCGACGGCACGCTGTACGCCCGACACTCGATCATCCCGTTCCTGGCGCGGACATTCGGCTGGCGTGCGACCGTCACCCGGCTGTTTGTCGCGGCGTTGACCAGCCGCGGAGAAGCCAGCCTCCGGGACCGGATGAAGCTGATGGCGATCGGCCGGCTGTGCGCGGGCATGCCCAGGACCCGGTTGGAGGAGTGCGGGCAGGCGTACGTCGAGGTCCTGGTCGACCGCCTGCGCCCGCAGCTGGTGGACCGCCTGCGGTGGCACCAGGAGCAGGGGCACGCGACGGTGATCGTCTCCGCGGCTCTGGGTGCGTACCTCCGACCGCTGGCGACCCGGCTCGGCATCGACGACGTGCTCGCGTTCGAGTTGGACTGCGACGACACCGGGGTGTTGACCGGACAGGTGGTCGGCGGCCTGAACACCCAGGGCCGGCAGAAGGCGGTACTCCTGCGGGCCTGGATCGACCAGCGGTGGCCGGACCAGCAGGTGACGGTGTGGGCGTACGGCGACTCGTCGGGTGACCGGGAGCTGCTCGCGATGGCCGACTACCCGACGTGGGTCGGCAGGTCGGCCGCGTAGCGGCGAACCGCGCGGCGGATGTCGCGGCGGCGCAGGGCCGGCCAGGGGGCGGCGCAGAAGTAGAGGTGGGAGTACGCCGTCTGCCACGGCATGAACGTGGACAGCCGCGCCTCGCCACTGGTACGGATCACGAGCTCCGGGTGCGGCTGGTGGTTCGTGTAGAGGTGGGCGGCGATGTCGTCCGGTGTGATGGTGTCGATCACCTCGTCGATCGTGGCGCCTTCGGCTTCCCGGCGGCGGAGGTAGGCGCGTACCGCGTCGAGGATCTCGGTCCGACCGTCGTAGCCGAGCGCCGCCGTCAGGTGCTGATCGGACGAGAACGTCGTGCTGATCGCGATGGCGTCCCGGATGATCTGGGCGGTACTGGCCGGAATCAGCTCCAGCCGCCCAGCGAGATGGAGGCGCGCGTCCTGCTGTGCGAGGCGCTCGGCGACGAACTCCTCGATGAGATTCATGAGCGCGGCGATTTCTTCCTTGTCGCGCTTTGTCAAATTGTCGATTGACGCGGCGAACACGGTCACGTATTGCACATTCATTTCTCGGCACCAGCGCAACACGTCGAGTGCCTTTGTCGCGCCGTGCCGGTGCCCGAGGCTGGGGCTCGCCATGCGCTTTGCCCTTGCCCAGCGCCGGTTTCCGTCCATGAGAAAGGCGATGTGCCGCGGCGTCGCCCTGGGCTTACCACGGGTAATTCTGTCGCGTAGGCGACCGACAACACCGGACCAGGCCATTGGCGGAGGTTACTGTACACGGTTACTGTTTCGCAATGTTGGGTACGTCCCTGCGCCTTTCCCGGCTATTCCGCGATGGGTTCTATGCGATTGCGGCGCTCGACCATGCACTGTCGTCGGGAGCCGTCGACGGGCTCACCACGACCGCCGACATCGTCGCCTCGCTGCGGGCCGCCCGAGCCGCCCGGATGCGCGCGGTCGTACTGAACTACGGCCTGCTGACCGGGGGCGCTCTGCCGGTCGACGCGTTCGACGGCCTGGCGCTGGTGGTGCAGCTCTACGGGTTCCCCGGGATGAGCCGCCTCGGCGGCGTACGTCGACCGCTCGGCAGCGTCGAAGGGGCCGTCGCGCACGGCGCGGACGCGGTGGCGCTCCAGTTGGTGCCGACCGAGGCGGGGCTGGCCGAGCTGGACCGGTGCGCGACGACCGCCGAACGCGCTCGGGCGCTCGGCGTACCGACACTGCTGATGCTCAACCGGACGGACTGGTCCTCGCCCGAGGAGTTCATCGACCTCGTCCGGGCCGTCTGTGAGCTGCCGGTGGACCTGGTCAAGGTGACACCCGGGGCGGCGCTGGCCGAGCTGGAGCCCGGAATCCTGGCCGACTTCCCCAAGCCGGTCCTGTTCGCTGGCGGGCCGCTGCGGCCGGACCTCGACGCCGATCTCATCGCCGCGGGGCGGACCGGGTTCGCCGGTGTGTGTCTGGGTCGAAACGTGTTCCAGTCCGACGATCCGACCCGGGTGGCCGGCGTGGTGGACAAGGCGTTCAGCCGCTGACCCGCTCTTTGCAACGGGCGCTGAGCTCGTCGGCCAGGTGGCTCGCCTCGTCCACCCGGAGGCTCCGGCAGTCGTGACCGAGCTGGGTGCGGAACACCTCGGCCGCCTCCGCGGTGAAGGTGACCGTGCCGTCCGGGCCGATGGACTCGATGCCGTCGTACCGCTGGGCCGCCGCGTTGAGCTGGACCGCCGCGGCCTCGGTCAGCCCGGGTGGCGGGGTGACCCGGACCTGGCGGAGACCGACAACGGCCGGGTAGCCGCCGACCAGACCGGACGGCCCTGGTACGTGCAACCGGCGCGGCGAGTCAGCGAGCAGCGCGATGGTGACGGCCACCGTCGACGCGGCAGCCATCAGCCGGCCGTCGACCCCGTTGCCCCGGCGGTACCGGGTAGCGAGCTCGGCGAAGAGACTCCCGGAGTCGACGTCGACCGCGCTCCCGCCGACCGTCGCGGACAGGTGGAACGGCGCGCCGCCGGCGGTACCCAGCCGGTGGATCCGGTGGCTGACCGCGTGGTGCATGACCATCCAGACCGTCACGTCCTCGACCGGTACGCCGAACCGGTCGGCGAGCGCACAGCGGATGGCCGGTTCGTTGTTGCCGACGTTGCCGGTACCGACCAGCGGGGCCCGGCCGGCGCCGGCGAGCGCGGGGTCGACCGCGTCGGGGTACGCGCAGTTGACAACGGCGGAGTCCACGCCGGCCAGGTGCACGGCTCGCATGAGGCTGTCGGCTGGCGCGAGGTGGGTGGCCAGCCACGGGCCGAGGCCCACCGCGTCGAGCCGCTCCCGCGTCCCGGCGGGCAGCCGCGCGATCAGGCCGTACGGCATCGTGGTGGCGCAGTTGACGATCACGTCGGGCCGGACGGCGGCGATGGTCTCGGCGGTGCGGTCGACATCGCAGAGATCGACATGGGCGGTCGCGGAAGGCGGCACGCGGTCGGTGAGCTGCATCGCGCTGAACCGGGCGAGGTTCAACCGGGTACGGGTCCGTTGCTCGTCGCGGCCGGCGGCGACGACGCTGTGCTCCGCACCGGCCCGGAGGAGCCCGTCCAGCACGCGGGAGCCGAGGGCACCGAGCCCGACGAGCATGACGGTCACTGATCGACCTTGGCCGCCGCGCGGGTGCTCCACAGGAACGCGTCGAGAGTGCCACGGGCGTCCCGGACCAGGATGACGCCCCGGACGAGATGGATGACCGCGAGTCCGGTGAGGGCGACCGTAGCGGTGGTCTGCAGGGCGGCCGGGCCGGGGTGGGGGAACGGTACCGCGCTGTCGCCGTACGTGACGACGATGTACCCGAGCATCGCGGCGACGAAGCCGATCGTCTTGACCAGCACCATGATCCCGCGGCTGAACCGGGTGGCCACCAGCAGCCGGCCGAGGCGCGAGGTGAGCATGCCGGTCGCGCCGAACATCGTGTTGCCGGACATCAGGGCACTGGTACGCATCAGGTTGACGAATGTGTTGCGGATCAGGATGAACGCCGGGATCCACAGTGGAACGAGGTCGTACTTCAGGAACAGGAACCAGAACAGCGTTTCCACGCACTGGTCGGCGGAGATGTCGAGAAAGCCGCCGAATGGCTGCTTGTGTCCGCGGTACTGCGCGACCAGACCGTCCGCCATGTCGATGAACTCGACCACGAGAAACAGCAGGATGGACAGCATCCCCAGCGGTGCAGAAAAGGGAAAAATCGCAACCGCTACCACCGCTAACGCCACCCGCAGCGCGATGAGCTTGGTGGCGGTCAACGCGGCCGTGCCTACTCGGCGGCTTTCCCGGTGCGCGGCTTACGGCCGAGCCAGCGTTGGATGCCCCAGGAGGTCACCCGGACCATCGACTCGCGGATCACGGCGGTACTCATCTTGCTGTGTCCGCGCTCACGCTCGACGAAGGTGATCGGCACCTCGACGACCCGGAAGCCGTTGGCCAGGGCCCGCCGGGTCATGTCGATCTGGAAGCAGTAGCCCTGCGACTCGATGTCGTCCAGGCCGATCCCCTCCAGGGTGCGCCGGCGAAAGGCGCGGTACCCGGCCGTGATGTCCCCGAGGTTGATCAGGAGCGCGACGCGGGCGTACAGGTTGGCGCCGCGTGAGAACAGGTTGCGGTGCCGGGGCCAGTTGACGACGCTGCCGCCGGGGACGTACCGAGAGCCGAGCACCAGATCGGCGTCCCGCAGGGCGTCCAGCAGGCGGGGTAGCTGCTCCGGCTGGTGGGAGCCGTCGGCGTCCATCTCGACGAGTACGTCGTACCCCCGCTCGAGGCCCCACCGGAAGCCGGCGATGTACGCGGCGCCGAGGCCCTCCTTGGCCGTACGGTGCAGAACCGAGACCTGGTTGTCGAGTTCGGCGATCGCGTCGGCGAGCTCGCCGGTACCGTCCGGGCTGTTGTCGTCGGCGACGAGGATGTGTGCCTCTGGTACCGATGCCCGAGCCCTGGTGATGATCGATTTTATGTTGTCCGACTCGTTGTAGGTCGGGACAACAATCAGCACCTTGCCCAGGTCCACGATGCCAGCCTTTTCGTCAATGGTCACAGCGCGGTGGACCATGATACCGCAGGGTGCTGGCAATCAACCCGTCCCAACTATGACCCCTACGAGGCCGTAACCGGACAGCCTGAGCCGCTCTTTGCGATCATGGTTGGTCCATGTTCGACGCCGTACGCGAACGCCGGCTCGCCAGGAAGGTGGCCGGTTTCGACCGGCCGCGGCACCTCGGCGTGCTCCTCGACGTCCCGCCGCCGCCGGACCGGGTACCGGCCTCGATCACGGATCTGTTGGCCTGGTGCCATGAGTGCGGCATCGAGATCGTCACGCTCTGGCTACGGCCGACGGCGTCGACCCAACATCGGGTCGTCGAGATGCTCGCCACGGCAGCACCCGACCTGCTGCGCCGGAATGCGCCCTATACGCCCCACTTCATCGACCCGGCTGGGCTGCTCCCGTTCGTCGTGGCCGCCCCCAACGGCGGCCGCCCCATCGGCAGACCCGTGACGATCGCGATCGGGTACGACGGTCACGACGAGGTGACCCAGGCCGTCCGCGCGGCGCTCGCCGTGCATGCCAAGTCCGGTCTCACGCTCGGCGAGGCGGCCGACGCCCTCGCCCTCGACGACATCACGAGCCACGTCTACACCAGCGGGTACCCCGACCCGGACCTGATCATCAGGACGTCCAACCGGCACCGGCTCGACAGCTTCCTGCTGTGGCAGGCGGCCCGCTCGGAGTTCTGGTTCCACCGGCGGCGCACTTCGCGGTTCCGGAAGGTCGACTTCCTCGCGGCCCTGCGCGACTACGGGACCCGGCACCGCCGCTACGGTGCCTGAGCCTGTTTGCGCCGGCCCGGGCCTCAGCTAGCGCGCAGGCTAGGCGGCTGTCGCGCGGCTCGAGTACCAGCCCTCGCCGAAGTGCTCCGGCGCAGCGGCCGGCGGGTCGGCGCGGTGGGTCGTGACCGCCGGCCGGGGACGGAACACGTGGCTCAGCAGGGCGTCGAGGTGCCAGACGCGGCTCGGCATACCGAGCTTGATCCAAAACCGCTCGCGGATCCCGTCGTGCGCCGTGACGGCCAGCTCGACCGCACTCATCCGCAGGTCCGGGGTCCAGTCGACGTTGGTCAGGTCCCGCACGTCGGCGTTGAGGTAGAGCCGGATCCGGTGCAGAAACCTCGTCTCGGTCGTGACCACCAGCCTGCGCTGGGTGAGCAGCAGCAGGTGCTCGCCGTTCAGCGGTCGCTCGGGCCGGAGGCACCGGTTGATGAAGACGGTGGCATCGTCCGGTTCGACGCAGCGCCGGATGGCCGGCATGTGACGGCTGACGGTGGGGATGGGCAACGCCGCCTCGGCCGTGGCAGGCAGGAAGGTACGTGAGAACACGTCCATGCGGGGTTCAACGATCCGGCCGCTGCCCGGCGACGCGTTTCACCCTCCCGCGGACGCGCGGCGGCCCACCCCCGCGAGGGAGTGGGCCGCCGGTGTGAGTTGGGTCAGTGCGGTCGTACCGAGATCAACTGCGTCTCGTTGTTGGCGCGGTTGTCGTGACTGAGGATCATCAGACCAAGCGCCGGGGTCTGCGCGAACTCGGGGCTGATCATGACCGTCTCGGTCGCCGAGCCGTTCGGCGCGACGACGTCGAACATGCCGTTGCTGATCGCCGGCGTGAACGCGTTGAACGAGGCCACCCCGTCTACGACGTCGACCGAGTTGTCGGTCAGATCGAACGCCTGGACGTGGTACCGGAACCGCGGGTTGTCAGCCGACAGGCACGGCGAGCCCGACGCGCACAGCGACGAGAACAGTGCCGGAAGAGCCGCCGACGTGCTGTCGAACGGCGCGTCCGCCAGGAACGCGGCGGGGGAACGGGCGCCGGTGCGCAGGTCGAACACGAACGACCCGAACCGCCCGTCGGAACTACCGGTGGTCACCAACCCGACGTCCGCCCCGACAACGGCGTAGTCGTCCACACCGTCGAGGTTGACATCGAGGAAGATGTCGATCTCGTTGGTGCTGGCGTTCGACCACCGCTTGTTGGTGCCGACGCCGAAGGCCAGAACACCCGCGTCCGGGAAGGTCTGGGCGCCTACGGCCCGGATGTCGTTGGAGCCGAGACTCCGCTCACGACCGTCCGAGAGGCCCCAGGCGTACCAGTCCGCCGCACCGGTGGTGGCACCGTTCTTGTTCGTCACGGTCGCGACGGCCGAGCCGGTGTTGCCGAGTGCCCGGGCGTCGATCTTCGTTTCGATGTTCGACGTGGCGTCCTGCACGAGGTAGTACGGCACCCGCAGGGCCACCCCGTTGTTCGCCCCGCCGACCGGCGAGAACGTGACCAGGCCGGCCACGTCGTTGAAGGCGCTGGAGTCGCCGGCCGTTGCCACGGGCACGGCGAGCGTCACCTTGACCGTGGCCTCGCTGCGGGCCGGTACCGTCACCTGCGACTTGTTGAAGGTCGTGGTGTGCGGCGAGCCCGCCGCCAGGGCGGTACCCACATTGAACCTGATCGAGCTGTTGCTGAAGTTCCGCAACGTGATCGTCTTGCTCTGGTTGTAGTTGCTGCTCAGCTCGGCGTAGCCGAAGTTCAGCGTCGCCGTGCCCGGGTCACCCAGCGCCACGACCTGGGTCTGGGTAGCTCCGGGCGCCTGGATCAGACCGGTACCGGCGATCCTCGTCCGGTAGGTGGTCACCTTGGCCGGGTCGGCCGTGTTGACGATCGCGGCTTTCCAGTACTGCACCTTGCGCCAGCTCGGGTGAGCCTGACGCACCAGCGCCGCCATGCCCGCGGTGTGCGGGGCCGCCATCGACGTACCCGAGATCACCGCGAAGCTGTTGCCGGTACCGATGCCGGTCGAGAAGATGCTGACGCCTGGCGCGGTCACGTCCGGCTTGAGCCAGCTGTCACCGGTCCGGGGGCCACCCGAGGTGAAGCTCGCCGGAGCGAGGAAACCCGGGTTGGGGATCGTGAAGGCGGTCATCGAGACCGTACCGCCGTCCGCGGCGCTGACCGCCCCGGCGCTAGCCAGGGAGACGCCGAGGAACGGGATGGTGACGGTGAACGGTTCGCCGGTGTCGGGGTTGCTGGTGATCGGACCCTCGAACGGCGGCAGCGCGTTGACGTTGTTCACCATCAGGACCGCGGCCGCACCGGCCTGCTGGCCGAAGATCGCCCGGGCCACGCGGGCACAGGTACCGCGCGCGGTGACCACGAGCGCGCCGGCCACGCCGGGCACCCGGTACTCGTTCGGGTCGCAGCCGAGCGAGATGCCGCCCGTCGAGTTACGCAGCACCTTCACCGGAAGCGACGTGCCATCCGGCAGGGCGATGCCATTGGCGTTGATCGCGTCGATCGTCGGGCCCGTGGACAGCGCCAGGTGCGAACCTGGGTTGCTGGCCGTAGGGTCGCTCGCGGCGACGCTGATCACGTGGCTGCCGGAGGCCGGCGAGCCGGTGATGTACGGGTTCGGGCCGGAGTTGCCGGCCGACGCGACAACGATGACGCCCGCGCGAGCCGCGTTGTTGGACGCGACCGCGCTCGGGTCGTCGGCGCTGCCGAACGGCGAGCCGAGCGACATGTTGATGACGTCCATGTCGTGGTCGACTGCCCACTCGATGGCGTCGACGGTCACGTCGGTCGAACCGGCGCAGCCGAACACGCGCACCCCGTACAGCTCGGCCAGGGGGGCCACACCGGGCCCGACCAGCCAGTTGTTGCCACTGATCGTGGTGTCGTTGTAGGGACCGGTGTACCGGTTGCCGTTGGCCAGCACACCGAACCCGGTGGCCGTACCGGCAACGTGGCTGCCGTGGCCGTTGCAGTCCAGGGGGTTCGGGTCCGGGTGCGGTACCGGCTGGAAGTTCGGGTCGCCCGGGTCGGCGTTGTAGCTGTCGCCGACCAGGTCGATGCCGCCCTTGACCTTGGGTGCGTTCGGCCCGAAGAACGCCGGGTCCGCCGGCGCGGTCTCGTTGGCGTGCGCCGCGTCGTACGCCGCGGCCGTACCCGCCCCACCGAAGTTGGCGTGGGTCCAGTCGATGCCGGTGTCGATGACGGCAATCTTGATGCCCTCACCGTGGAACCCGTTGAGGCCGTCCCACACCGCCGGGGCGCCGATGAGTGGCACGCCCTTTGTGTTGTCCGGCTTCATCGGATACACCTTGTGCACCGCGACGACGTTCGGAATGTCCAGTAGGGACGGAATCCGGTTCGCCGCAATACTCACTTTGAATCCGTTGTACGACGACTGGTAGCTGCCCAGCACGGTGCCCCCGAGCTCGCGAGCTCGCTGTGTAGCCGGTGCCTGCACCTTCCGGAGTTGGTCCTTGCGTTGTTGCTTCTGGCTGGTCGAAAACTCGACGCCCGCGTTCGCCTCTGCCACGGTCACCGCGTCGCCGGCCATTTCTACGACGACGGTGGTCGGCTTGTTGCTCAGGCCGATCGGCTTCGTGACGACGGTCGAGCCGTCAGGCAGCCGAACGAACCGATCCGGAGGCGCCGCGAGCCCTCCGGCCGCGCCGGCATTGGCCCCTCCGCCCAACACCGCGGCGGCTCCGATCAGTACGGCTGCACCGAGCAAACCAACAGCCCGTTTTCTTGTCGTATCTCGCATGCACACTCCCCATCTCAACGCCGAGACACAGGTGGTCTCCAGACATCTAAAAGTGAGAAAGGTTTGTGAGCAAGACTTATGACACGCCGACTTATGGTGGCGGATGGTCAACACATGTCGAGAATGGTGGCGTTTGCCATGCCGCCGCCTTCGCACATGGTCTGCAGGCCGTACCGCAGACCGTTGTCGCGCATGTGATGCAGCATCGTGGTCATGATTCGCGCACCAGACGCACCCAGCGGGTGACCGAGCGCAATCGCCCCGCCCCTGGGATTGAGCTTTGCCGGGTCGGCTCCGGTTTCCGCCAGCCACGCCAACGGCACCGGAGCGAACGCTTCGTTGACTTCGTACACGTCAATGTCCTCTATGCCCAGCCCCGCGCGGCGCAGCGCCTTGGCCGTCGCCGGGATGGGCGCGGTCAGCATGATGACCGGATCGTCCGCCGTGACGACTGCGGTGTGGATGCGCGCCCACGGCCGCAGCCCGTGCGCGGCCGCCCAGTCCGAGGTCGTGATGGCCAGCGCGGCGGCGCCGTCGGAGATCTGCGACGCCGAGCCGGCGGTCACGACGCCGTCGGGCCGGAACGGAGTAGCCAGTTCGCCGAGCCTGGCCAGTGACGTGTCGCGGCGGATGCCCTCGTCGGCGGTGATGCCGTCGATGCCGGCCAGCTCCGCGTCGAAGAGGCCGGAGTCCGCCGCGGCGGCGGCCCGCTGGTGGCTCGCCAGGCTGTACTCGTCGAGTTGGCTCCGGCTCAACCCCCACCGCGCGGCCATCAGCTCCGCGCCGACGCCCTGGTTGAACGGGATCGTGGCGTCGTCCGCGAAGCCCTCCACCCCGGCGTACCGGGTCCGCACCCCGTCGCCGAACGGCGTGCCCTCGCCGACCGAGGAGTTGAGCGGCACTCGGGTCATCGACTCGACTCCCCCGGCGACGACGAGGTCCGCCTGGCCGGCGGTCACCGCGGCGGCGGCGAAGTGGATGGCCTGCTGGCTCGAGCCGCACTGGCGGTCGAGCGTGGTCCCGGGCACGGTCTCCGGCCAGCCCGCGGCGAGCACGGCACTT
>Ga0075419_10002803_pt1 | contig 11175 bp, 11 predicted proteins | sample SoiMetdeltSBSDD3_FD_76900 | JGI IMG/M metagenome (GOLD analysis project Ga0075419, IMG submission 76900) | Bulk soil microbial communities from a Populus tree surrounding site in Tennessee, USA - Soil MetaG P. deltoides SBSDD3 | ecosystem: Environmental > Terrestrial > Soil > Tree plantation... | reverse complement strand
TGGCACGAGCGCCTGCACGCCTCGATCACGAACGGGCCAATCACGTACCGCCTCGACGGTCTTCAGTACGTGGTCGTCGGCGCCGGCGACCGGTTGTACGCATTCACGTTGCGTCGGTGATGGGCATGACCAAATCTCTCGTCGCGTTTGTGATCCTCGTTGGGGCCGTTGTCGCTGCCCAGGCGCCGAACACCGACCTCGGCTACACCGACACGCCAATGCTGCCGGGCCTGACCTATCGCGTTCACGATCCGGCGCGTCCGCATCCGCGCGTGGTCACGCCCGGCGCGCAGCCCGGCGGCGCGCCATCGGATGCGATTGTGCTGTTCGATGGTCGCGATCTCTCGCAGTGGACGACGACGAAGCAGGCGTGGAAGGTCGAGAACGGCTACGTCGAAGTGCTTCCGGGCGGCGGCGATCTGCGGACAAAGGAGCGATTCGGGGACGTGCAGTTGCACGTCGAGTGGGCCGCGCCGGCGCAGGTGCGCAACACCAGCCAGAATCGTGGCAACAGCGGCATCTTCCTCCAGGGCCGATACGAGGTCCAGGTACTCGACTCGTTCGACAACCCGACGTACGCCGACGGGCAGGCCGGCGCCATCTACGGGCAGTGGCCGCCGCTGGTCAATCCCACACGGCGGCCGGGCGACTGGCAGGCGTACGACATCGTGTTCGAGGCACCGCGTTTCGACGGCGATCGTCTCGTGACGCCGGCCTACCTCACCGTGTTCCTCAATGGCGTGTTGTTGCACCATCACAAAGAAGTGATGGGACCGACCGTGCATCGCGCGCTCGCGAAGTACGCGCCTCAACCCGCGGAAGACACGCTCGTCCTGCAGGATCATCAGCAGCCGGTGCGCTATCGCAACATCTGGATCCGCCGCCTGCGCGGCTACGACCTTCCGTAGCGTCCGGCTATCGCCGGACCCCTCCTATTGACTACACGTGTAGTCACGTCGTAGAGTGTCCCTGACGACATGAGTAGTCAACGTCCGTTGAAGCGTGTGGGCGACCAGGAGCTCGCGCTGCTGCGCTTCGTCGCCGAGGCCGGCCATGCGACCGCAGGCGAGGCGGCCGAGCGCTTCGGGCAGCCGCGCGGGCTGGCGCGCTCCACGGTGCTGACGATGATGGAGCGGCTGAGGAAGAAGGGCCATCTGACACGTCGGCAGCAGGGTGGCGTCTATCACTACGCACCGCGCATCGCGCCGGGCGCGGCCGTTCGTGAGGCCGTCAAGAGCTTCGTCGACCGGACGCTCGACGGATCGATCACTCCGTTCGTCACGTATCTGGGCGAGCGCGCGGACGTCTCGGACGAGGAGCTCGCCGAGCTCGAATCGCTGCTGGCGCGCCTGCAGCAGCAGCGGCGAAACAAGGGCTGAGGTTAATGGTTCCCATGTCCGACTCGTGGCTGTGGTGGGTCGGGGCGCGGCTGCTCGAGGGCTCCGTGTACGGCGCCGTGATCGTCGGGGTGGTGTGGGTCGTGTGCCGACGCATCCGTGCCATCCCTCCGTCAGCACGGGCGTTGCTCTGGTGGCTGGCCTCGCTCAGGCTGGTCGTCGCGTTGTTGCCGCTCCCATCGTTAGGCATCGCCGTACTGCCGCCGCCGACGGCCGTCCAGCCACGTATCGAGTTGCCCGACACGTCGGGTCGTGTCGTAGACGACCCGAGGCTAGTCACGACAGGGGTGCCCGAGACGACACCGGATCCTGCACTCCCGCCCGTTGTGATCGGGCTCGTCGCGCTCTGGTTTGGCGGCGTGACATTACAGGCGTTCCAGCTCTGCGTCGTGTACATCCGGCTGCGGCGAATGGTCGGCCGATCGAGGCCGATCGCCCCCGACGAAGCCGAGATCGTTGAACGTCTCGCCGGTCTTCTCGCGCTGCGCCGAGTGCCGACGGTCCGCGTCTCGCCGGAGATCCAGACGCCGCTGGTCGTCGGCATCGTCCGGCCGACGGTGCTGCTCCCTGCGGCCGAGATCGGCGCACTCGTGCTCGCCGAACGGGAAATGGCGATCTGTCACGAGCTGGCCCACGTGCGGCGTCGCGATCTCGTGCTCGGGTGGCTTCCTGCACTCGCGGAGCGGCTGTTCTTCTTTCATCCGCTCGCTCGTCTCGCGGCGCGCGAGTACGTCGCCGAACGGGAGGCCGCATGCGACGCGCTGGTCGTACACGTCATGGACGTCGCGCCGCGTGACTACGGGCAGATGCTCGTACGCCTCGGTGTCGGCCGCTTCGGTCCCGTGTTCACGGCGACCGTCTCGTCGCCCTCGATATCGTCACTTAGAAGGAGACTCGACATGCTGCACGATTCGACCGCGGCCCGGCCGCGCCGGGGAGGGAAACTTCTGCTCGCCGTGCTCGCGATGGCAGTGATCGTGCCATTGCAGTTCACCGCGCGGACCCTGCAGTCGCCGGAGCCGGCGACTCAGGCCGCGCCGGTGCCGCGACCGGTGCAGCGCGTGCCGGCACGGCCGGTCGCAGTGCCGGCGCAGCCAACCGTGGCACCGCCCCAGGTGCCAGCGGTTCCAGCGCCCCGGAGCGAATTCCCTGCTGCCGATGAAAAACAGCTGCGTGACGCGGTCGCGGCGCAGCGCGACCAGATGGGCGAGATCGAGCGGGCGCTGGCGATCCTGCGCCGGGATTTCGAGGAGACGCTGGCGCGCGCGGAAAAGATTCGTGAGCCCGGCACGTCAAACGCTGCTCAACGCACCGCAGAGCAGATGCAGGCCGTCGCGGAGCAGGAGCGAGCGAATCGTGCCGGCGGCCGGCGCGAACAGCGGGCGTCGTCGCCCGAGCCCGGTACTCCGCAAGCGGAGATGCGGCGGCTGGTCGAACAGCGTCAGAAGACGGTGCGCACGCAGCAGATGCTACAAGAGCGGCTACGTGAGCTCATCCTCGAGCAGGACGCAATCGACCGTCGTCTGCGTGAGCTGGGTGAGGAGATCAAGGGCGTTCGTCAGTAGCTCAATCGCGCGCGGTAGAGTGAGGGCCGCAGGCGGCCATTACTTGCCGACCATGTGCGGCGCGCTCTTCTCGTTGTCGGTGCAGTGGTAATCGAGCAGGTCCGTGTCGAGCACGATGCGTTGCGCGAGGGTGACCGTCCACGGTCGCGTGTAGACCTTCGGATCATCGATGGTCAGATCGATCTCGAGCCGTCCGTAGTTGACGCGTCGATATCGTTCGGTCATCTTCGCCGCCTCGCTGATCGGACTGCCGTTGCGATCCAGCCAGGTGCCCTCGCGTAGCCCATTCGTCTTCACGACGAGGGTGTCGCCCTCCCATCGGCCGGTCGAATATCCGTTGAAGGTAGGCGTGGGATCGGTCGGCAGCGGCCGACCATCGGTGAAGATCTGACGGTACGTCACATCGCGTTCCGAGAGGATCACGAACAAGTCGGGAAGCTGGATGAACTTCCGGTACGGCGGATACGCTGATACGGGAGCCCACCGGGAGCTTTGCGCCCAGGTTCAGAAATTCCGGTCCGGACGGATAATCGAGCTGCCCGCACCCGCCATCCGGACAGGACCGCGGCTCGAGCTGCCACACCCCCGATAAGTCCGGCTTCCCGTCCGTGGCGCGTGGCGCCGGTGCCGCGAGATTCGCCTTGCCATCCGCGGTCCGAGGCACACCGCGCGTCGGATAGTTCAGCCACTGTGCGTGAAGTGTCGCGCTCGCGGTCAGCGTGACGAGGACGAGCACCGATCGCATCGTTGGCGTGATGTCCTATCGGGGCGTGCGCGTGAGATACGCGACGATGGCGTCGAGCTCGGCATCCGAGACCTCGGTCTTCCGGAACCTCGGCATGATGTAGACGCCGGACCGCACCGCCGTCTTGATTCCCGCGGCCGTCAGATCGGTGCGCTCGGCGAGCACCGCGGGTTTGGAGCCCTTATACAAGGCCTGCGCCGAGATCGTACCGGGTTTGCCTTCACCCGATCCGTGGCACGGCGTGCACCACTTGTCGTAGACCTGCTTGCCGCGTTCGGCCGCCGCGGCGGAGGTCGACGTCTGCGCCGTCACGCCCCGAGCCGCGAGCAGCGCGCTGAGCGTGACGAGGGCGATCGAAGCACAATTCATGCGTTCGCCTTTCGCAGTCTTCGCGGCCAGACGCCGTTCTTGCCCGGCGCCAGGATCCCGTTCGGGTCGAGCGCGTCTTTCAACGTTTCGTGGAGGCGCCACAACGCGCGGTTGTTGTACGAGTACGCCGAGGCGATGTCGTCCATGAACGCGGTGTGCGTGCGGTACTCGCCCCACCCGTGATCGGCGGCGACTTTGACGAGGCGTCTGAAGATTTCCCGGCTGCGCCTATTTCTCTCGATATCGTGCTCGACCGGGAAGAAGTAGATGATGACGAACGCCCGAGCGAAGAACGACCAGATCGGTAGTCCCGGCAGCGCCCCGGCGGGATTGCCCAGGTCTTTGTAGACCTGCTCGAACACCTTGGTTGCCTCGATCACTGCATCGCCCGTCATCGGGATGATTGGCGAGAACCACATGTGTCCCTGGCTGAACGGCCCACCGATCGCGAACGTCGTCAAGCTCGGAATGCCGAGCGGCACGGGATTCGGGATCTTCGCGAGGTCGGACTCGTTGAGCGGAAAACGATAGATCGCCCCATCGCGGAACTGCACGCCGGGAATCGCCGCGAACCGTTCTTTGGCGTATTCCCATTGCGCGGCGATTACTTTTGCCGGTCCATAGAACGGCAGGTCGACCGTCCAATAGCCGAGACCCTTCTGTGCGAGATACCGCTCGAGGTCGCCGGTCGACGAGCCGACGCGGATGCGGGCGAGCTCGGGATCGGGCGGTCCGAAGCTGGCCGTGTTGAGCACGCTCGTGGTGCCCTGGACGACACCCGAATTCAGCACATGTGCGAGTCCGTCGACGAGCGCGTGAATGTCGTCATGCTTGGGCACGCTGACCGTGCCGGAGAAGTACGCCTCCGGTTCCGGCAGCAGCCAGAATCCCATCTTCGTGACGACACCGAAGTTGGATTGCGAGAACATGCCGTCGAGATACGGACCGAAGCCGTATTTGTATTGTTGCCACGTCTTCGCATTCGGCAGCGCTCCCATGCCAGTCCGAACGACGTCGCCGTTGGCGAGCACGACTTCCATCCCGCAATGGGCGTCGAAGTGATCGCGCATCGGCGTGTAGCCGCCGCCGCGTTCGAGCGCGTTGCCGATCAGGCTGCCCCATCCGGGATCGGGCGGGTCGATCCAGAGCTTGAGGCGCTTCTCCTGGATGTGGCGGTACAAATCGAAGTAGCTGACGCCGGGCTCGACGAGCGCGTAATGATTCTTCTCGTTGACCTCGAGGATGCGATTCATCCGCTTCAGGTCGAGGACCACGCTGCCGGTGATGTTCGGTGCCGAGCCTCCGTAACCGAGGTTCTTGCCGGTGGAAATCGTCCAGAGCGGAATCTTGTACTTGCCGGCGATGCGAACGATCTGCTGCACCTGCTCGACACGATCCGGCGCGACAGCCGCGGCCGGGATGCGCTCCTCGTCTTCGTGCCAGAACGGCGAGTACGAGTCACGATAGAGGTCGACGTCCTCGTCGCTCGAGAACACCCACTCCTTGCCGACAACCGAGGCGAACTGCGACAGCGCTTGCGAGAAGTCCGGTCGACTCACACCGGGCGGAAGTGGTCTAGCCATAGGTCAGCTTCCTGGGTCCGATTGTCCATGACACGAGACCGCCGTCGAGCGTGTGCCGGCTGGTCACGCGATGTCGGGCATCACGTGCCAGCGTCTCGAGGCAGAACAGCGCCGAGGCGGTGGTCATCCCGACGACCTCGATGGGCGCGTTGGCCCACGCGAAGTGCAGGTCTTGATACCACAGTGCCGTCACGTCGCCATTGATCGCGTGCGTCGGCACGCCGCGCCGGCGCATGTCGCGCGCAAACGCGACGCCTTCGGGAAAGCGCTGGTCGAAGATCGCTTTGTAAAACCGGCGGTGTGAATCGATCGACGTGGAAATTGCTGGTACCGCGAGGAACGCCGCGCCGGTCAAACCCGCTTGCAGAAACTCTCTGCGGCTCGTCATGCGCTCACCTCGTCATCGATCACGGCACTGACGTGGCGACCGATTATCGCACTGTCCGTGCCTATATACTCGTGCCCGTGACGGGAGCTATTCGGTCGACAGTGCTGACCCGCGCGCGGCTGATCCGCACGCGCGGGCCGTGGGTCGGCGCCGCTCTGTTGGTCGCGGCATTTAGCAGCGACCCGCTCAGCGCGCAAGGTCGTGGGCAGGCGAGTCCCGCCGCGCAGCGGCCACCACAGACGGCAACACCGCAGCAGTACTCGCGCGAGCAGATCGATGCGGGCCGGACCCGCTTCGCGTCGCAATGCGGCTTCTGCCACGGACGCGACGCGGCCGGCGGCGAAGGTGGGCCGGACCTGACGCGCTCGGCGCTGGTTGCGGCCGACAATCGCGGCGACCGCATCGGTCCGGTGATTCGCAGCGGACGGACCGACAAAGGCATGCCGGCGTTCACGCTGCCCAACGGCGACATCGCCGCGATGGTCGCGTTCATTCACGCGCAGAAGGCCGAGGCCGATGCCGCGACCGGCGGCCGGCGCGCCGTCGACATCGCCGATCTTCAAACCGGCGACGCCGCGGCGGGGAAAAAATACTTCGACGGTGCGTGCGTCAGGTGCCATACGGCGTCGGGTGATCTCGCAGGTGTTGCGGGACGGCTGCAGGGCCTCGCGCTGCTGCAACGGATGCTCAACCCTGCCTCCGGCCGCGGTGCCGGTCCGCGCACTGTCCCCAGCGTGACGGTGACGACCAAAGACGGCCAGGTCGTGACCGGGAAGCTCGCGTACCGCGACGAGTTCACGATCGCGCTGACCGACGGGTCCGGCTGGTACCGCTCGTGGCCCGCAGCGCAGGTGAAGATGACGATCGACGATCCGCTGCAGGCCCACGTCGATCAGCTGTCGAAGTACACCGACGCCGACATGCACAACGTCTTGGCGTACCTACAAACGCTGAAATGACTATGAGACAGCTCGTTTTGACCGTGCTTGTGATCGGGTTCGCCACGGCCGCGTTTGCGCAGGGCCTCGATCCGTCGCTGCTCCTCAAGCCCCCCGCCGACAGCTGGCCGACGTATCACGGCGACTACTCAGGTCAACGCCACAGCCGGCTCACGCAGATCACACCGGACAACGTGAAACAGATCACGTTGGCGTGGGCGTTCCAGACCGGCCAGGCCCAATCGATCAAGGCGACGCCCATTCTGGTGAGCGGCGTCATCTACGTGACCACGCCGGATAACCTGTGGGCCGTTGACGCCCGTTCGGGCCGGCAGATCTGGCGTTACGCGTATCCGGCGAATGACGGCTTCCACATCGGACATCGCGGCGTGGCCGTCCATAACGATCTCGTCTATCTGACGACGCCCGACGCCCATCTGCTCGCGCTCGATGCGAGAAACGGTGACGTCAAGTGGAACGTGACGATCGCCGACGCGAAGAAAGGCTACTGGTCGACCAACGCGCCTCTCGTCGTTCGCGATCACCTCATCGTCGGCGTGTCGGGTGATTTCGACAACCTTCCTGGAATCCTGAAGTCGTTCGACCCCGCAACAGGAAAGCTGCAGTGGACCTTCTACAGCACGCCGCCGCCGGAGACGGCGAACTCGGTGAGCGGAGGGGCGACGGGCGGTCAGATGTGGATGACCGGCACCTACGATCCGGACCTGAATCTCGTCTACGTCGGCACAGGGAATCCCACTCCTGTCCTGAACGGACCCGTTCGGCCCGGCGACAACCGCTGGACCTGCAGCATCATCGCGATCAATCCGGACACCGGCGCGCTCGTGTGGGGCTTCCAGGCGTCGCCGCACGACACGCACGACTGGGATGCCGCGGAAGTGCCGGTGCTCGTCGACGCCGACTTCGGCGGCGCGCGCCGCAAGCTGCTGCTGCAGGCCTCGCGCAACGGCTACTACTTCGTGCTCGACCGCACGAATGGCAAGAACTTGCTGACGACGACATTCGCGGCGGCGAACTGGGCGAAAGGGGTCGATGCCGAGGGGCGCCCGATTCCGCTCGAGGACAAGGAACCGGCCCGCGACGGCCGCCTCGTCGCGCCCGACGAGTCCGGTGGCACGAACTATCGCTCGCCAAGCTTCGATCCGGCGACCGGCCTGCTGGTTGTGAGCGCCTCGGATGCGTACGGCATCTATTTTTTCAAGGCGGAGCACGGCAAGTACGGATGGGCGGGCGCCGACTACACCGTGCACCAGCGCGGCGTGCTACGCGCGCTCGACTACCGGACCGGCACGCCGCGGTGGCAGCACGACCTGAGTGGAGGTGCCGGCGCCGCGGGGGTGCTCACCACCGCAGCGGGGCTGACGTTCACCGGCGACTCCGCGAACAGCGCGATGGCACTGCGAACGAGTGATGGCAGCACGCTGTGGCACTCAGGCATCGGCCGCGTGGGTAACTCACCGATCACCTACGAGCTCGACGGCCGGCAGTATGTGATGTTCGGCGGCGGAAGCGCGTTGTACGCGTTCGCGCTTCCGTAGAGCGGAGGCTTCAGCCTCCGCGCGATCGCGCAGGCTAAAAGCCTGCGCTCTACGATCCGCGCAGGTCGTAACACAACAGCCGCGGTCCGCTGCCGCGCGGCACCTCGCGCGTGTTCTGCACGACGTACAACAGACCTCGGCTCAACACCGGCAGCGTCCACGACTCGCGCGCCGGGAACAGCCACGCCCGTGACAGCTGCTTGTATCCCTTCGGAGTCAACTCCAGCCACAGCAGGTGGCCAAGCTCGCCGAGACAGAGATACGCGCCATCCACGGCGAGCAACGACCCGCGATACGTGCTGACTTCCTGCTGACGCCCGGCGAGCGTATCGGTCCACTCCGGCGTTTCCCGCCACACCGCTTTCCCAGTCGTGACGTCGATGCACGCCAGGGACGCGTCGGGTTCGTTGCGCCCATCGAAGCCGTAGAGATAGCCGTCGCGATAGATCGGGGTGTTCCAGTGCAGCCCGAACTCCTGCGTCGTCCACACCACTCGATGCGTGAAGTCCGGCCGAATCTCGACCAGCGCGCCGCCGGTGCGATAGCTTGCCGAGACGAACACCTTGTTGTCGAAGATGACCGGACACGACGCGTTGACCGATTCGTAACTGCGACTGCGCCAGGGGAACGAGAAGTCGACCTTGCCAGTGGCAGGATCGATCGACATCAGTCCACCGGTCGGCGGCTCCGACTCGCCGCCGGCGAAGACGAACACCCGCCGCTTGCCATGGACGACCGCGGGAATCGGCGAGGCGTAGCTTGGCCCCCACTCTTTGCCTGCACGCCACACTTCTTTTCCGGTGCTTTTGTCGAACGCGACCACACAGGGGCCGCCCGGCGCGCCGACGTTGACGATCAGCAACTGCCCCTCGACGAGGGGCGTTCCAGCCGTGCCGAAGAAGTCCTGCGGCACCTTGTAGTCGACGCGGAGATCGTGCTTCCAGATCACTTTGCCCGACGCGATGTCGAGACAATGCAGTTTGCCTTCCGCGCCCATCGTGTAGACGCGCGTGCCGTCGATCACGGGACTCGACCGCGGTCCGTTGTTGTAGCCGTAGCGATCCTCGAACACCGTCCCGTACTTGAATTGCCACTTGCCGGCGCCGGTTTCCGCGTCCATGCACTCGATGACTTCTTCGTTGCCGACGCGATGGATGAACACGAGGCGCCCGGCCGCAACCGCGGGCGAGGAGTAACTCGTCCCCTTGGGAAACTCCCACACGAGCGGCGGCGGCAACATGCGGCTCAGCTTTGTCTCGGTGGAGACCGCGTTGTGCGTCGGACCGAGAAAGGACGTCCAGTCGTGCGTAACGGCGCCGGCAGAGAGCGCCTTCGGCTTCGTGATCAGCTTTGCTTGCGCACGTGCGAGTCCTGCGAGCAGCGGTTGCGCGATCAGTGCCTGCAGCAAGGCGCGGCGGCCTAGGGGCATGTTGCGCATTGTAGGTCAAAGGTCAAAAGGCAAAGGGCAAAGGTCAGGTCAAAGGTATAGGTGTAGGTGTAGGTGTGAGTGTGGGTCCCAAGGTTGAGTCGAGGATCTAGATTTGAAGGTTCAGATCATTCGCCTGGTTTGCCGTCCGAGCCCAGCTCACCGGAATTCCGCTTTGCCGTGATGACGATTTGAGCGAGGATGCGCGCCATCTGACGGCCTTCGTCGAGCAGCGCGATGCATTTTGCCGGTGATCCCAGTCGCCGCGCCGCGCACGCGCGCAGCCAGCGTACGCTTTCGTTTGCGGCGCGAAGTGCGAACTCGTTATAACGGATGAATTCCTTATGCGAGGAGCCGCCGAGGGCTTCTTCGCGGTTGTTGCCGATCGAGCCGGCCGAATCGACCAGTTGTTTGACGAGTCCATCCGTCTTCGGCCCGCGCTCAATCGGATCCACGAATGTCAGAACATCACGGTAGAAACGGAATGAACGTTCGTCGATTCCGTTCTCGTCGTCTCGTTTCATGGACGACGACCGTTGCACGCCGGATGCCCGCAGGAAGACCCACTGAAAACCAGGCGCTTATAGTGGCGAGCAGACTGATCGTTCAACGGTACGCAACCCGCCGCGGGGGGAAGTACGCATTAATTGCAAGCACAGGTGCCTCGGTCGCAGCTTCGCCACCGACCTACGCCCTACACCCGATACCCGAACCTAAACCTCGACCTCGACCTAGACCTTTGCCCTGACCTTTCCCTGACCTTTGCCCTGACCTTTGCCCTTTGACCTGACTACGGCACCACCCGACACCCCATGCCCCCGCAGATCTCGTTGAGCACGTTGGACAGTCGTACGCCCGCTTCCATCAGGCGTCGTTCGACGACGGGTATTTGGTCCTGCAGATAGGCGCTCGATATCGAGACCGGATTGATGTTGGGAGCGCACGCCCCGACCGGAGCGGAGTGATTCGCGATCTTGAGTCTCTGGTAGATGAGGCTCCTGGCGAGGTCGTGCGATTCGCGCGCCCAGTCGAGGGGAGTGCCCTGCGCGACGGCTGCCCCCTGCTTGAAGCGCTGGAACAGCGTGTTCGCCATGGCGCGTTCGTTGTTCGTGCGCGCCTTCATCGCGGCGAGCACAGTATCAATGTCCCAGGCGATGTGGACGTCGGTCGTGTCCGGGATCGTCGTGCCCGGATGCGTCAGCGCC
>Ga0075419_10002801_pt1 | contig 11178 bp, 8 predicted proteins | sample SoiMetdeltSBSDD3_FD_76900 | JGI IMG/M metagenome (GOLD analysis project Ga0075419, IMG submission 76900) | Bulk soil microbial communities from a Populus tree surrounding site in Tennessee, USA - Soil MetaG P. deltoides SBSDD3 | ecosystem: Environmental > Terrestrial > Soil > Tree plantation... | reverse complement strand
GCAGTAATATTTACACCCGAAACTTTATATACTCACTGGCAGGGACATCGCAAACTCACCCGCCGGATGATCGAAGCTTTTCCTGAAGACAAATTATTTACGTACTCCATTGGCGGCATGCGGCCCTTTGCCGACCTCGTCTATGAATTCCTTGGTATGGCCGAACCAGGTATTCGCGGTATCGCAACAGGTAAATGGGAAAAATGGGCCGACGCCGCAAAAGTGACCACAAAAAAAGAATTGCTGGAGCTTTGGGATAAATCAACCGAAGCTATCGCTGGCATATGGCCGACTATTTCCCCGGAACGATGGGAACAGCAGGATGTGGCATTTGGTCAATGGCCGGGAACATGTACGTCTTTCATTTTTTACTTTATAGACAACGAAATCCATCATCGTGGTCAGGGCTATGTGTACCTGCGTTCACTCGGGATTGAACCCCCGGCTTTTTGGGACAGGTAAAAACTGTCTCTTCACGATACTTCTATTGGCATAGATTTTATACTGCTTTCTAAAAAAGCAATGGATACTATTGAAGTAATTGTAGAAACACCGAAAGGCAGCCAGTTCAAGTATAAGTATGATCTGAAAAAGGAATGGTTCACAGTACACAAGGCATTACCCGTTGGTCTCATTTTTCCCTATGACTTTGGATTTATTCCTGACACCGAAGGCGATGATGGCGATCCCCTTGATGTGCTCATCTTATCTGAATTTTCCTTCTTACAGGGAAGCATGATCGAATGCAGGATCATCGGCAGCATGAAGGCCGAACAGACAGACGGTAAAAAAACGATCCGCAATGACCGCATTTTTGTGTATCCCGATCTCAAAGGATTTTATCCTGTATACAACTCGATGGCAGATATACAGGATGAAAAATTAAAAGAGATCGAGAACTTTTTCATTTATTATAATGCGATGCAGAAAAAAACTTTTAAACCATTGGGTATCCTTGATACCAGGGAGACCATGAAGCTAATTAAAAAACAACGATCATGAACATGACTGACATCTTCGGAACTGGTGAACACCTTAGTGCCTTGCAAATGGCAGTAAGAGCCTTTGTAATGTTCTTTATAGCATTGCTACTGGTCCGCCTTGCGGGTATGCGGATATTTGGCATTAAAACAGCATTTGACAATATTCTTGTGATCATGTTGGGAGCCATATTAAGTCGCGGAGTTGTCGGAGCCTCTCCATTTTTTTCCACTGTGGCGGCAGCCGCTGCAATGATAGTGGTACATAAAATCCTCGCATGGCTCGCCATGAAACATGTGTGGGTAGGAAAGATCGTGAAAGGTTACCGTCGCTCTTTATATCATAATGGTGAAATGCGTGAAGATAACCTTCGAAAAACATCTGTAAGCAAAGATGACCTGATGGAAGGTGTAAGATTGGAGATCAACCAGAATTCATTGGATGAGGTAGAACAAATATTCATAGAAAAAACGGGCGAAATAAGTGTTGTAAAGAAACAATAAGGCTTTAGCACAACGGCTATTTTCTTTACCTTCCGTATATGAAAAAAATATTTACAGTTGGAGTTGCCATAGCTGCATTGCTCTCTTCTCAAAAATTATTCTCCCAGCAAAAAATAATGCTGAACCATATTGCCGTTTATGTGGTTGACCTGAAAGTAAGCACTGCTTTTTATAACGATATCATTGGTCTTGACACGATCCCCGAACCTTTTCATGATGGCAGGCATACCTGGTTCAGCGTTGGTGTAAAAAGTCATTTACATATTATTTCAGGAGCTGCTGCAAAAACCCAGCATGAGAAAAATTCACATCTCTGTTTTTCTGTGCCTTCAGTTGCTGAATTCATTAAAAGGCTGGAAAAAAATAATGTGGAATATGAAGATTGGGCAGGAACAAAAATGAAGGTCACCAACCGCGTTGATGGCGTGAAGCAGATCTATTTCAAAGATCCTGATGGCTATTGGATAGAGATCAATGATGCAAAAGAATGATCGGGAAATGGGAATTGGGAATTAGTAATTTGGAATTAGTATAAAACAGCTTTATTGTTGTTTTGTACTGCTAGTCCTAATTCCGAATTCCAAATTCCTAATCCCCAATCCCTGCCAGCCACCTATCTTTGCATTCCTCTAAAAGTGAAGTATGAAATTTTATAACCTGCTTATCAAATACCGCCTGGAACTGGGTATTGCATTGGGTGTCATTGGTGGTATCACGAATTATTTCTCCGGTTTCTGGCCAGCCTTTCCATTATATTTTGTGGGGTTGATCCTGATATTTGGTCATTTTTTCTTTGGCCCTCTTCGTTTGATACAGGAATACCTTGAAGCAGGAGATATGGAAGGCGCAGAAAAAGTTTTGAATACGATAAAATTTCCCGGTCTTCTTTATAAGCCTATTCGTTCTGCCTATTATACATTAAAAGGCAATGTGGCGATGATGAAACAGGATTATGATGGCGCAGAAAAAATGATGAAAAAAGGATTGGATCTTGGCATGCCGATGAAAGAAGCGGAAGGCGCCAGCCTTTTGCAAATGGGAATGCTTTCCATGCAAAAGAATGATATCAGGCAGGCCGAAAGTTATATCCGGCAGGCGATACGCAAAGGTTTACCGGATAAAGAAAATGAAGCTGCTGCTTATTTACAGATGTGCAGCATCATGATGAACAAAAGAGAGTTCCGTGCGGCAAAAGATTTTTTCAGGAAAGCAAAGGCGCTAAAGCCCACAACAAAACAAATTGTCGACCAGATAAAACAACTGGAAAAATATATAACAAGAATTCCGGGGTAAAGGATTTTTATCAAATAAAAAAGGTTGACAACAATGTTGTCAACCTTTTTTGTTTAAGCGATGATCAATTCATCTTTTCAACATGGGCATATATCTTCTTTTCTTTCTTGTTATATTCAACAATAACCACCTGGCCCACTTTATTGGGAAGTATGACATAACGAGCCGTTGAGGATTTTGTATTGATTTTGTCAGTTGTTAGTTTTCCATCATTATAACTAATGGAATTGAATGTCGCCCCTTTATAATCTTTGCCTCTTACATAATCGCTGTAACAAACTGTAAAGGTTGAGACATCTTTATTCGTCTGCATGTACTCATAATCAAATCCGCCATAATTATACTTTATCATCTTACCCAGTAATGGGCCACTTACAAACTCCATACCGCCCGGCAGTTCAATGCCATTGGAATTTTTCTCATAAATCTTGGCTTCTTTTACATTAAAGTTCTGATCAAATTTTATCAAGATCATATCAGTTACCTTGATCTTGATTGCACTGGCCGTGTTACCACCTCTTGATAAAAATTTGCTGGCAATGCCTAATGCACTTGCCACTTTTTTATATCCTTCGCCAATGGCAAAAATGCTTCCATCAGATGTTTGAAGAATATTGTGCAGGTACATATACCCGAAATCGTCAATTTTCCCTTTGGCCGATACATCAAGATATTTACCCATGTCAACACTCCATGAACAATATTTTTCACTTACTATTTTCCCTTTTTCATCGATACCCCAGAAAGCAAATCCCAATGATTTATCTTTTGCAATATTAGCATTCTGATCAAAGTATTCACCATAGATATATGCTTTACCATCATTTAAGAGCGAAAGGCTTGCAGGATAGAACCGGTATTTGGAATCGGTTGCCCTTTCAAAAATTTGTCTCCCGGTTTCCAGGTCAAGCCCGATAATGGATGATTCCGGCTTTTGATCCATCAAACTGCCAAAACGAAGCATCTCGATATACACTACGCCATTAAACGATCCAAGATAATCGCCAATAAATTTCTTTCCTCCTTCGGTTGGAATATACGTCCATTGCTTTCTTTTTTCCGTAGAGAAATAATCGATCTGGAAGGTATAGTCTTTGTCTTCCCTGCTCGGCATATTGGAAATGAATCCTTTTCCATCTATCGGATAAAGTCCTTTATAAGTTTGGTCTTCATCGTCCACAGCTAAGTAGGTCATTGCCAGGTATCTTTTTTCCTTGTTACTCAGCTCCCGGTGATAAGAAAAAGATTTTTTATTACCATCAGCGCCGTAAACCTGGTACTCAAATGTTTTTGCTTTCGCGTCATAAAGAAGAACAATCAGGTCAGTACCATTGAAGGCAGATTCAAGAATACTCACATCTTTGGAGCCCTCAATTTTAATATCCTTAAGCGTTTTAAGGTTGTTGTCACTGATATTAAGAGCATATGAGCTGGTATTTTTATCAACCTTATCATTAAACCAGAAAAAATAATATCCTTTTACATCGGAGCCTTCTTTGATGGCACCTGCCGACCGGAGACTTGCCCTCCTCACATTCTCAAATGTATTGCTCTGGGCATTGACAGAAGCAAGTGCGAAAAAGATCATAGGCAGAAGTAAGAACCGTTTCATGTGTTGATGTTTTTTATTAAAAATTATTGTTGTGATTTATATTTGATAGCCTTATTCAATTCCTCATTAAAGCCGGTATATCCTGACATTTGCGCCTTGTATTGCATACAAAAATTATAATTCAGGTTTGCGATCTCTTCCAGTCTTAGCCTGTCAAGCATTCGTAACAAAAGATTATAGTCCGCAGGGTACCCCCTTGTTTCTTTACCTGTAATCAATCCCACCTGGTGATTTTTCTGATTTTCATAAATAAGGTTCAGATCACGGGCAATGGCATAAACGGCATAAGGAAAGTTTTCATTGCCCTGGAGCATTTGGAGACCGTAATATAAATTGCGCCCGATATTATTATTCTTAAATTGCTGTTCGGCAAACTCTACATAAAAATCTTTTTTCAACTGGCGAAAGAGCGATTCATTGACTATAAATTTCTGTCCCAATGGTACCTTTTGAATAGAATCATATAATAAAGAAATTCTTTCTGCGCAATTGGGGTGCGTTTTTAAAGAATCTTTTTCTGCTTGAGTTAATGGAGAGCCGTCATCCGTCATAGCCCCGAATATTGCCGACTCTTTCTGAATCCATTTCTTTTTAAACGGATAACTACTGAAATTGAATGTTTGTTCAATATCGACCGGGTTATAGAATGTTGAATCATCTACTTTATCAAGCAACTGCAAACAACTTATTATTCCATTGCAATCATAACCCGTATTTTTCATAAACCGAAAAGCCTGCCTGTCTGCTTCGGCTTCATTTTCCCGCCTGTGCTGATGGCTACCAAAGGCGAATTTTTTTATCATTTTATCTATTTCCTTTCCTGCACCAAACTCTTGTTTTGAAAGGCGTTTTAATTCGTTTTGATACTCTGTGCTATTTATAGTCTCCACATTTTTCTTTATAGCTTTATTGCTATGGTCTAAATAATTATGAGCAAGTTCATGGCAAAGCACAAACACTAACTCCGACTCATTATCCAGGAATACCATTAACCCTGCATTTACTGCTAATGTTCCTTCGCCCATAGTGTAGGCATTGGGCCACCAATCCCTGGAAAAAACAAGACGCAGTTCATGAGCCTTTAGTTCCGGATTTGCCTCAATAATTTTTTTCAGTACAGATTGCAAATAATTGTGTGCAACAGGCTCTGTTACCGAACGACTGGTTTGCAATAAGTCGGCTACTTCTTTAAACCGGGCATCGTAAATTTCTGTGTAATCTTTTTTGTATTCAGGACCCAGAGAGCTAATGAGCTTCGTTTTATTTTTCAAAGCCTCCTCATAATAGGCTTTTTTCAACACAGTATCATCTTTTTGAAAATTGTACACCGGCCGCAATTGCGAAGCGGAGGAAAGGCAGATCAGGCTCAGGAGGACAAGGTGTGTAGTCTTAGTGGCTATCATAGGTCAACGTCAAATATAGAGAGTTCTTTTTATAAAAAAAGGTTGCTCTCTCGGTAATTTTCTCCACGTCGACACGCTTCCGCGCCTGTGGATTTTGAAGACTTATCAATGTCAATTATTGGTTTAAATTCGTTTGAATAACAGCATTTAAAACGGGCAGGAAACATGTCATTTATAAGAGAAAGATTGGAGAATAAATTTCGTGAAGAGTACGAAAAACTAAATGAAAAGCAACGGCTTGCGGTGGATACCATTGAAGGACCGGTCATGGTGATCGCCGGGCCAGGCACCGGCAAAACACAAATTCTGGCAAGCCGCGTTGGAAAGATTTTACTGGAAACGGATGCCCAACCAGGAAATATCCTTTGCCTTACCTATACTGATGCCGGCGTGGTGGCCATGCGCAAAAGATTGTTGCAGTTTATCGGCTCAGATGCTTACAAAGTGAACATCTACACTTTTCATGCTTTTTGCAATGATGTGATACAGGAAAATCTTTCCTTGTTTGAAAAGACTTCACTTGATCCTATCTCTGACCTGGAAAGAATAGAGTTATTCAAATCGCTGATCGATTCATTTCCGAAAAACCACCTGCTGAAACGCTACCGTGGTGATGTGTATTTTGAGATCAATAATCTTCAGCAACTTTTCAGCACCATGAAACGTGAAGGGTGGACACCGGCATTCATAAATAAAAAGATTGATGAATACATCGCCGATCTTCCCAATCGCCAGGATTTTATTTATAAAAGAAAATTCAAAGAATTCAATTCCGGTGATCTGAAAAAAGATAAAATAGAAGAAGAAAAAGAAAGAAAGGAAAAGCTGCGCGCGGCAGTAAATGAGTTCGATCGTTTTCAGCAAATGATGCGCAAACGAAACCGTTATGATTTTGATGACATGATCAACTGGGTGATCAAAGCGTTTGAAGAAAATAAAAACCTGTTGGCAACTTACCAGGAACGTTTTCTTTACATATTAGTTGATGAATTCCAGGATACAAGCGGCACACAAAATAAAATTGTCGAACTTCTTATTAATTATTGGGAAAAGCCAAATGTATTTGTTGTAGGTGACGATGATCAGAGCATCTATCGTTTCCAGGGCGCCAACGTGGAGAACATGGTAAATTTTGCTGACAGTTACAAACAAGACCTGATGACTGTCGTGCTGACCAACAACTATCGTTCTACACAACCGATTCTTGATATTTCAAAAACGCTGATCGATAAGAATGCTGAGCGCCTCGTAAACCAGTTAAAAAATCTCAGCAAGCAGTTGAAAGCATCACATCATATCACCGGCTTGTTAACCCATTTGCCGTCAATAAAGGAATATGAAACACAACGGCAGGAAATGATCGATATCACGTTGCAGGTACAAAGGTTATTGAACGAAGGGATCCCCGCCGGGCGAATTGCTGTTATTTACAAAGAAAATAAATATGGGGAAGAGCTGGCCCTGTATTTTAAACTGAAGAACATACCTGTTTTTACAAAAAGGAATATCAATATTCTTGAGTTGCCGTTGGCAAGAAAGATCATTCTCATTTTGAAATATCTTGCAGCAGAACATGACGTTCCTTACGGCGGTGATGAAATGCTTTTTGAGATACTGCATTTTGATTGGTTCAATATTCCGCCAGTTGAAATAGCTAAGCTGAGTGTCGAAAATGCAGAAACACGATCTGAGGAAAAAACTTCTTTACGAAGATTGTTGCATGAAAAAGCAAAAGCGGTTCCTAAAGATCTTTTCAGCAAAACCATCCATGAAGGGTTGAAAAAAGCCTCCGCTATTCTTGAAAAATTAATTGCAGATGTACCCAATATTACTTTACAACATTTGTTTGAAAACATTATAAGAGAAGCAGGAATACTTGGCCATATTATGCATAGCACCGACAAGCACTGGCAATTGCAAATCCTTACAGGCTTGTTCGATTTTGTAAAAGAAGAAACAAGACGCAACCCATCTTTGCAACTGGCACAATTAATAAGTATCATTGAGCTGATGGAGAATGAAGAGATCACGTTACCGCTGGTGCAGGTGAGTGGCAGTGAGAAAGGAGTGAACTTATTGACGGCACATGGTTCAAAAGGATTGGAGTTCGAATATGTGTTCTTTGCAGGATGCAATGCTTCCTTTTGGGAAAAGAAACGCAGACCGGGCGGTGGTTATAGTTTACCCGATACTATATTTTCTTCTCAGCCTAAACATAAAGACGATGAAGAGCTGAGACGGCTATTTTATGTAGCGCTTACAAGAGCAGAAAAGCATCTTTATATTTCTTTCAGTCGGTTTAAGAATGATGGAAAAGATCTTGAACCTTCTATGTTTATTGCAGAAATCCTGGATCAACACCTTTTACCGGCGGAAAAAGTTTTTATCGATGAAGAAGTATTGTCTGATTTTAATGCATTACAATTTGGAGAAGCAGAGGCGCCGGAGATCGAGCAAATGGAAAAGGATTTTATCGACCGCTTATTGGAGAAATTTGTAATGAATGTAACCGCACTCAACAATTATCTTAAATGTCCGTTAGAATTTTATTTTAAGAATCTTATCCGCATCCCCTCACCAAAAAATGAAGCAACTGAGTTTGGCTCTGCTGTGCACTATGCCTTGGAACAGTTATTCAGAAAAATGCTCGGCCCCGATAATATGGGCGGCGCAAATGGCAGGTTTCCATCAAAAGAAACTTTTATTGCCGACTTTGAATGGTGGCTGAATCGTCATCGTGAAAGTTTTACCAAAGAACAATTTGACAGAAGGCTCGAATACGGCCAGGAAGTTTTGAGTAATTATTATGATGCACGCATCAATGGGTTTAATAGAATAGTGGCTATTGAAAGAAATATCAGGAATGTAGTGGTGAAAGGTATTCCTATTAAAGGCAAACTTGACAAGCTCGAGTTCGATGGCAGGTTAGTAAATATTGTTGACTATAAAACCGGCGATCCTGATAAAGCGATACCTAAATTGAAAGAGCCGTCAGATAAAGACCCCAACGGTGGGGATTACTGGCGGCAAGCGGTGTTTTATAAACTGCTTGTCGATAATTATGAAAGCAAGAACTGGAAAGCGGTAAGTACAGAATTCGATTTTATTGAACCTGATAAAAAGAAAAACTACAAAAAGTCAAAGCTGATTATTTCACCTGCCGATATTGAAACAGTATCACAACAAATAGTTTCAGTTTGGCAAAAGATACAGGATCGTGAGTTTTATATCGGGTGCGGCAAACCCGAGTGCCACTGGTGCAATTTTGTTAAAACTAACAATATGGCGGTTGCATTGCATGAGTTGGAAGAAGAGGAACAGAACCTCGATTAACACGATTTTTTAGGATTATTAGGAAATCATGAACATTCTTTAAATATAAACCGGTTAAGTTTGCAGCCGAAGAAACATTGAATGAAAAGAATTCTCCTTTTTTCCTCATTAATCCTCTTAATCTTAAAAATCCTGGTTCTCTGTGGCTGCGCCAATATCATTCCTCCAACGGGCGGACCAAGAGATTCACTTCCACCAAGATTGGTTAGAGTAAATCCGCCGGATTCAAGTAAAAGCTTTAATACAAAAACGATCACGTTTACTTTTGACGAATTCATCGAACAACCGCAAGAAACTTTTAAGAATCTTATTGTATCGCCAACACCTGCCATTCCACCGGTCGTTGAATCTAAGCTGAGAACGTTAACTGTAAAGATCAAAGACACGCTTGAACCCAATACAACTTACTATTACAATTTCGGTGATGCCATTCGGGATGTCAATGAGCAAAATGTATTACATAATTTTTCCTACATCTTTACTACAGGTAGTGAATTGGACTCCCTCGCGTTTTCAGGCAATGTTATAGTCGCAGAAACCGGTGGCATTGATACAACGATGATCGTGATGCTGCACAGAAGTGGTACCGATTCCGCCGTTGTAAAAGAAAGACCCAGGTATTACACAAAGCTTGACGGCCGGGGAAATTTCAGGTTTCTGTATTTGCCGCCGGGTACATATTATATATATGCACTGAAGGATGACAACAACACAAGAAATTACCTGTCAGGTACACAGCTTTTTGCATTTGCTGATACTCCTGTAGTGGTAAAGTCCGGCGCGGCCCCGGTAACATTATATGCATATGCAGAAAAAAAAGAACAGCCTGTGGCTACCGTAAGTTTCACCGGCGGCACCCGTACCGGTGGCAACAGGCCTGATGACCGGAGATTAAAATTTACAACCACCGGTCCGGTACAGGACCTTTTAGGAAAATTTAGTCTGAGTTTTGAACGTCCGATCCGCAACCTGGACACAACAAAAATCCAACTGACTACTGATTCAACATTCAACCCTGTGCCATCAGGCTGGGAGCTTGACAGCCTGAAAAAAAAGCTGACGTTAAAAACTACCTGGACAGAAAATACGCTTTACAATATTATACTCGATAAAGATTTTGCAGAAGATAGTCTTGGCCGCAGGTTATTAAAAACAGACACGATCAGTTTTACAACAAAAAAACAAACCGACTATGGTTCTGTAAAAGTCAGTTTTATCAATCTCGACCTTTCCCAAAATCCCGTGTTGCAGTTTTCACAGGGCGGAGCGGTTGTAAAAACTTACCCGCTTATAACAACAGAGATATATGAACAACTATTCAATCCCGGTGATTATGACTTAAGTATTCTTTATGATGCAAACAAAAATGGTCGCTGGGACCCGGGACAATTCTTTGGAACAAAAAGACAACCCGAGCTGGTGAGGCCATTAAATAAAAAAGTAAGTATCAGGGCTAACTGGGATAATGAGTTTGAGGTAAAACTATAACTAAGAGAAACTCTTAGCCTATCTTTGCCTCCATGCAATTCTCCTCTCAACTTCTTGAAAATGCAGTCAACGAATTCGCCAAACTTCCGGGTATTGGAAAGAAAACGGCTTTGCGTTTGGTGCTCCATTTATTAAGGCAAAATGAGAATGATGTACAGCAGTTCAGCGAGATAGTGGCCAAAATGAGAAACGAGATCAAATTCTGCCAGCGCTGTTTTAATGTGGCCGACGGCGATATTTGTTCCATATGTGCCAACAGTATGCGCAAGCAGGAAACGATCTGTGTTGTTGAGAACATTCGCGATGTGATCGCTATCGAAAGCACCCAGCAATACAATGGCACCTATCATGTACTTGGCGGTATCATTTCCCCGCTTGATGGCGTTGGTCCCGATCAGCTCAATATCGAATCACTGACCCACCGGGTACAAAAGGAGAAAACAGAAGAGATCATTTTTGCCCTGAATCCAAACATACAGGGCGATACTACTATCTATTATATTCAGAAAAAACTCCAGCATATAAATGTCCGCATTACCACTATTGCAAGAGGAATTGCATTTGG
>Ga0075419_10002799_pt1 | contig 11180 bp, 5 predicted proteins | sample SoiMetdeltSBSDD3_FD_76900 | JGI IMG/M metagenome (GOLD analysis project Ga0075419, IMG submission 76900) | Bulk soil microbial communities from a Populus tree surrounding site in Tennessee, USA - Soil MetaG P. deltoides SBSDD3 | ecosystem: Environmental > Terrestrial > Soil > Tree plantation... | reverse complement strand
TCGCGGTATTTGAAGTTATCGCCTGGCATAATCACAAATCAGTTCTTTCAAATTTTCTTAAGGAAGTTAATCTCAGGGTTCTGGTAACAATTTTATTTGTACTTGTCAGCATGTCTGTTATCAGGGACTATGACATGTTTATTAAAGCCTACTCTTTCTTATACCTGGTAATAGCGCTGGTATTATTCATCTATTTATTCAGTACGGGAAGAATTCATTTTACGTTTAAAGTAAGTAAAGTAACACGACGGCTGCTGCCAAAGATCAGGACGCTTACCCTTTTTGTTTGGGGTGGTACGTTGGTCTATAATTTTGCATCGGTAGCCGACACTGTTATTATTGCCGGCGTGTTTCCCAATGGTGCCGCGGCTGCTGGTCTTTTTACTTTTGCTCAATACCTTACCAGCCTGATACAAGCTCCTCAGCGAAGCATTGTCGCCGCATCGGTTGCACATTTATCACAGGCATGGAAAGACAAAGATTACGATAAGATTGACCGCATTTATCATCGTTCATCTATCAACCAGCTTATATTTTCACTTGGCATGTACTTTCTTATTTGGCTTAACTATAAAGATGCGATCATATCATTTGACTTGCAGCGGGACTTTCTTGCAGCCCTGGATGTTTTTCTTTTTATGGGATTGGTAAAGGTGGTTGACATGGGAACGGGTGTCAGTGGCCAGATCATCACCACATCAACTTCATGGCGTTTTGATTTTGCTACAGGAATTATTTTGCTGGTTATTACTCTTCCGTTAATGTGGTTTTTCACCGTCAGGTATGGATTGGTTGGTCCTGCTATCGCTAACCTTGTCGCCTTCAGCATTTATAATTTAATTCGCTATCTTTTTTTGCTTCGAAAATACAAGATGCAACCTTTTACAATAAAGTCATTGCTTGCCATCATACTTGCTGCTGCATGCTTTGGCATTTGCTATTTACTATTGAACGACAAATCAGGAATTGAATGGTTAGTAATAAGAAGCTTACTGTTTATTGTTTTGTTTTTTGCAGGAACCTATTGGCTAAATCTTACACCCGATCTTAAAATTGTTTTGGGAAACTCGAAGAAGAAAATATTCGGGTGAGATTTGTCCGACTTCCGACTATCGACTAATAACTACGGACTCTGAACTCTTTATCCTTCCCACACCTACAAACTTCCTCGCCCAATACTCTTCGAAAATATCACTGATCATTACACCGCCGCTCGTTGATGCATGAACAAATTTGTTATTTTGAAGATAAACGCCAACATGTGAGACGCCACCACGGGTACTAAAGAATATCAGGTCACCTTCTTTTAATTCAGTCCTTGAGATGCGGCGTGTGAGATCATATTGTTCCCTGGCTGTTCTTGGAATACTTAAACCATAAACACCGGCAAATAGAAATTGGGTGAAAGCCGAACAATCGATTCCATTCCTGGTTGTACCTCCTAAACGATATGGAGTGCCATACCAGTCATCGATAAACTCAAACATTTTTGTATTTCGTACCTCTTCGGCTGGTGTATTTAGTAAAACGGCATACTTAATTTGAATGGAAGAAAGATTCTCAGCGTCATCGTTACGGTAAACGCTATTCCTTGCTGCTGTGGTTTCATTCTTAACAGACTGAACACCTCCAGAAGACTTATTTTCAATTTTATGTTTCGACCCTTCTACCGGCACATCGATTTGATCAAGGAATTTTGTTTCTTTCTTAACATTGGCTGAGGGAGTGGATGATGCCGAAGGCCGGGTACCGGTAAATGCTGTCTTCAGGCTGGAGCAGCTTGCAAGCAATACAATCACCGCCAGATAATAAAGTCCGTTTTTCAGCATGAATTGAATTCAAAAATGAAGTGAGAGGGCTATACGCTAAGACCCTGCCATCACTAGTTAACAAAAATAAAAATCTTTTCCATTCTCTGTGGATATTATTTAAACGAAATTTGCGATGAAAAATTGCCATTGGCTTTTATTTGCAGACAATAGTAGGTAACAAGGACGGCTGTCTCAGCAATTTGAAATCCGGGTCACAACGAACACAATGAATACACCAAGGACACCACGCATTTTCAGCGGCTATGAACACTTAATGTTCTTTGTGTGTCCTTAGTGTACTTTGTGTCCCTAATCGCGTTGAACTTTTTTGGTAGCTCATTAAATTGTAAAATGAAATTTTCACACTTACACGTACATACACAATTCTCATTACTTGATGGGGCAGCGTCAATTCAAAAGCTTTACAAAAAGGCGATTGAAGATAATATGCCTGCACTGGCCATCTCGGATCATGGAAACATGTTTGGTGTATTTGAATTTGTTGCGGAAGCACACAAACACAAAAATGAAGATGGAAGCCTGAAGGTAAAACCAATTGTCGGTTGTGAATTTTATATCACGGCAGATCGTCTAAGAAAAACTTTTTCAAAAGAAGATAAAGACCCGCGTCATCACCAGATTCTACTGGCAAAAAATGAAACGGGTTATAAAAACCTCGTCAAGCTTACTTCACTTGGGTTTATTGAGGGCATGTACAGCAAATATCCGCGTATCGATAAAGATCTTATTCTAAGGCATCATGAAGGATTGATTGCAACCACCTGTTGCCTTGGTGCATTGGTACCGCAGGCAATTTTAAGAAAGTCGGAAGCCGAGGCAGAAAAAGAATTCAAATGGTGGCTTGATCTTTTTGGGGAAGATTATTATGTAGAGTTGCAGCGGCACGGAATAAAGGAACAGGACATGGTAAATGAAGTACTGGTAAAATTTGCTAACAAGTATAATGTTAAGATCATTGCGAGTAATGACTCACACTATGTCGATCAAAAAGATTTTACCGCACACGATATCCTGCTCTGTATTAATACAGGTGAAAAACTAAGCACTCCTGCCCTGCGTGAATTCTCTGACGATGATGTTTTGGTAAAGGATAAACGTTTTGCATTTCCCAATGATCAATTTTATTTCAAGAAGACAGAAGAGATGACAAAAAACTTTTCTGATCTTCCTGGTGCAATTGACAACACCAACGAGATCGTTGATAAGGTTGCCGTGTTAAACCTTAAAAAAGATATTTTACTTCCTGCTTTTCCTATTCCTGACGAGTTTAAGATTCACACAAAGGCAGAAAAACTTAACAAAGGCGAAGTGGGTGCAGACGCATTAAATCAGTGGGAATATTTAAAACATATTACTTACGAGGGAGCAAAGCAACGATACTCGAATCTAAATGATCAAATAAAAGAGCGTATCGAGTTTGAATTGTTCACCATTAAAACGATGGGGTTTGCGGGTTACTTCCTGATTGTAAGTGATTTTATCAAAGCCGGACGGGAACTCGGTGTTTTGGTGGGCCCGGGTCGTGGATCAGCTGCCGGCAGTGTAGTAGCTTATTGTATTGGCATTACTAATATCGATCCCATAAAATACAATTTACTCTTTGAAAGATTTTTAAACCCCGATCGTAAATCAATGCCTGATATCGATACGGATTTCGATGATATCGGCAGGCAAAAAGTTATTGACTACGTTGTAAAAAAATATGGAAAGAACCAGGTAGCACAGATCATTACGTATGGTACGATGGCAGCAAAGATGAGTATTAAAGACGTGGCAAGAGTGATGGACCTGCCACTGCCCGATTCAAACGCATTGGCAAAAATGGTTCCCGAAAGACCCGGTATTGAATTGAAAAGGGTGTTACACGCACCGCTGACTGCAAAGGATGGAGAAAAATCGTTGTCTGAAAAAGAAGGTCTTGGTCCTGACGATATAGAAACGATTAAAAAACTTCGTGAGATATACAATGGTAACGGGATGCAAAGTGAAGTTTTGCATGAAGCTGAAATTCTCGAAGGTTCTGTTCGCAATACAGGCATACACGCTGCCGGCATCATCATTGCACCAAAAGACCTGACTGAATTAATTCCTGTTGCTACAGCCAAAGATTCTGATCTATGGGTCACACAGATTGAAGGAAATGTAATTGAAGAAGCTGGTGTTATCAAGATGGACTTCCTGGGTCTAAAGACGCTTACCATTATTAAAGATGCCCTTGAATTAATCAAACAAAATCATGGAGTGGAGATCGATATCGATGCAATCCCACTTAACGATGATAAAACTTTCAAACTTTATCAGCATGGCGATACGATCGGTACATTTCAGTTTGAAAGCCCCGGCATGCAAAAGTATTTGCGTGAGTTAAAACCCGATCGCCTGGATGACCTGATTGCAATGAATGCCTTGTACCGTCCGGGCCCGCTTGCCTACATACCCAACTTTATTGAACGTAAACATGGGCGCGAAGCCATTGCCTATGATCTTCCGGAAATGGAAGAATACCTGAAGGAAACTTATGGTATCACGGTTTACCAGGAACAGGTAATGTTGCTTGCACAAAAGCTTGCTGATTTTAGCAAAGGTGATGCTGACGTGTTACGGAAAGCGATGGGCAAAAAGCAAAAGTCTGTGTTGGATAAGATGAAGGGACAGTTTATTGACAATGCAAAAAAGAAAGGCTTTGGCGAATACACCCTGGAAAAAATATGGACCGATTGGGAAGCGTTTGCTCAATATGCATTCAATAAGTCACACTCTACCTGTTATGCATATGTTGCTTATCAAACTGCCTATTTAAAAAGCCATTATCCTGGGGAGTATATGGCTGCCGTACTGAATCATGCCGGGAGCATTGAAAAGATCACATTCTTTATGGAAGAATGTAAACGGATGGGAATAAAAGTGCTTGGACCCGATATCAATGAATCGAAAAAAGGCTTTGCAGTAAATCAGAAAGGAGAAGTTCGTTTTGGGTTAGGAGGCTTAAAAGGCTGTGGGGAATCTGCAGTTGAAAACATCATTGAAGAAAGAGAGAAGAACGGGATATTCAGGAACATCTTCGATCTTATTAAGAGAGTTAACCAAAGAGCGGTAAATAAAAAAACATTGGAATGCCTGGCCTATGCAGGAGCATTTGATTGTTTTCCTGAACATCATCGTGCGCAATATTTTCATACCATACCGGAAGATCAAACCACAGGGCTCGAAAAGATCATTCGCTTTGGACAGGTTTACCAGCAAAACAACACCGCATCCACCAATACATTGTTTGGCGACCTTCCATTGGCTGTTGAAATAAAAACGCCAACCCTGCCGCAATGTGATACCTGGCCATTGATCGTTCAACTGGAACATGAAAAAGATGTGACGGGAATGTTTTTAAGTGGTCATCCGCTTGATCATTTCAGATTTGAACTGAGACATTACGGGATAACACCGCTTGTTGAATTCAACGAATTCAAAGAAGCCGTTCAACTGCAACCAAACCCGGGAAGAATGTTCAGGATAGTTGGGCTTGTTACACTGGCTGACCATAAGATATCGAGGAAAGGAAATAAATACGGATCGTTTACAATCGAAGACTATTCGGGTAAAACCGAGCTGGTATTATGGGGCGATGATTATGTGAAGTTCACTCCATTCTTACAACAAGGATCTTCGCTGTTCATTACGGGTTTCTTTAAACAGCGATTTGCAACATCTGAATTCGAATTCAAGATAAATGGTATTACAATGGTGGAAACCATTAAACGAAATCTTACCAAACAACTCACGATAGATGTACATCCAAAAGATATTTCTAAAGATCTTGTTGATTTTTTTGCAGAGAATGTTAAGAAATTCCCGGGCCGCTCAACGATCAGGGTGAATTTGACCGAACCAAGAGAAAATTTAAAGATTAGCCTGGTTACAATGGATAATGGCTTTGAAATGAATGATGAACTGGTGGATTTTCTTGAGGGCAATCCTGAACTGGAGGTACAGGTAGTGACACATTAAGTATTTTTCCCACTATTGTTAAAACAAATAAAAAGCCCGACTGTTTAACACGAATTGATGGAAGTCATGTCGTTTTTGTGACAAGTTAGTCACATCTTCGTGTCATAACTTCGTAGTAATATTTTTGGTTGTATTTTTGTTCCCCTTCTAAAAGAAAAATAAAAAAGGAAAATATTATGGCAAAAGAATTCACTGACGGCAACTTTCAAAACGAAGTACTAAGCGCTGATAAATTAACAGTAGTAGATTTCTGGGCAGAATGGTGCGGGCCCTGCCGTGCAATCGGACCTGTTATTGAATCATTGGCAAAAGAATATGACGGAAAAATCAATGTGGGCAAAGTGAATGTAGATGTAAACCCGAATGTGAGCATGAACTATGGCATCACTTCTATACCTGCGATATTGTTTTTTAAGAACGGCCAGGTAGTAGATAAATTGGTAGGCGCGCAACCTAAAGGAAACTTTGTTAAAAAGATCGAATCTCATATCTGATGATCAAATAACATCCCGATTTCTACCGGGATACAAATCCCAAATTCCAATCGAGTTTGGGATTTTCTTTTTTAAACCAAAACTTCTGTAGTTTAGTTTCTTTATGTTTATATGAACAAACCCGGATCGTTACTGCTGATTATTTCATTTATCATTTTTAGTTGCAAAACGGAAAAGGTTAAAACGGATGAAGTTCCCGTTCTTTCCGTCGAAGAATCGATCAAAGACTTTCAAATCGAAGATGGATTTGTGATCGAGGCTGTTTGTGCAGAGCCATTGATAGAAGATCCTGTTGCGCTTTCCTTTGATGAAGATGCAAATATGTGGGTAGTTGAAATGCGGGGTTATATGCATGACACAGAAGGTAGCGGTGAAAACCAACCACTCGGCAGAATTAAAGTAGTAAAAGATGTCAACGACGACGGCAACTATGATTCAGCTTATATTTTTCTTGATAGCCTGGTATTGCCAAGAACAGTGGCGATAGTGAAGGGAGGAATATTATTGATTGAACCACCTGGTTTATTTTTTATTGAAAACATACACGGCAGCGCCGGTAAAAGGACTGTTATCGATTCAGCCTTTGCAGAAACCGGCAATGTAGAACATCAGCCAAATGGATTGCTGCCAGGAATTGATAACTGGTATTATTGCAGCTCTTCTGATAAACGCGTAAAAAACATTAATGGAAAATGGGTAGTAGAAAAAACTTTGATGCGGGGGCAATGGGGAATTACAATGGATGATAATGGCCGGCTGCTGTACAATAACAACAGTGTGATGCTGATGGCTGATAATTTTTTGCCGGGCAGCATTCCCGGTAATCCAAATCATCGTTTTATCTCCGGAAAAATTTCAAGTGTAAGACTTACCAGTAACAGGGTGTACCCGGGCAGATCCACAGCAGGAGTAAACCGGGGTTATCAAAAAGATGTGTTGGATAAAGAAAGCAGGCTTATAAATATTACTTCGGCATGTGGCCCTGTTGTTTACCGTGGCGATAATTTTCCGACAGAATATTATGGAAACGCTTTTGTGATGGAGCCCGCTGCCTATTTAATGAAAAGGATTTTATTAAGCAATGACAGTAATGGTTTTCTACAGGGAAAATTTGCTTATGACAACAAAGAGTTTTTAACTGCAACCGATGAAAGATTCCGTCCCGTAAGCGCTTACAATAGTCCTGATGGATGTTTATATTTCATCGATATGCATCGTGGCATTATTCAGCACACAACATACATGACACCTTATTTGCGACGTCATGTTGATTCACTAAAATTGGACAGGCCGATCGGTATGGGAAGGATCTACAGAGTTCGATGGAAGAATAAAGCCGCATCAAAACCACTAAAACTATCGGCGTATTCTTCTCTACAGCTTGTGGAACTGTTAAAACATCCTAATGCTTTTTACAGGGATATGGCACAGCAGGTATTGATCGGCCGAAATGATGTTTCTGTTGCAGATGCATTGATGAAATTCGTGGTCGATAGAGCTGATCCCAGGACTGCGCTGCATGCAATTTGGATACTTGGCGAAATGAAACTGTTAAACCCACCTTTGCTTAAGATCATTGCGACCGCACATGCCGATGACCTGGCTATTTATCAATCCTGTCTTCAATTATTAGGGCAGAGCAACGAGAAAGATATTGCATTTGAAATATTCTTAACTCTTCGCAGAAAGGGAAACAGGTTAGCGGAGGTATGTTTCCTGAATGGTTTAAAAGCTTTTCATGATAAACATTTTGACAGGGCCGGGTCGCTGGCTTTTGAAATTCTTTCTTCCTACAAGAATGACCCTCTTATCACCGATGCCTTTGTGAGCAGCATGTCTGGTAGTGAAAAGATGATTTTAAAAAAGATCACGGCAAGCTATGCTGATGATACGGTGATCATAAAAGCTTTGAATGCTGCTGTGAAAAGATCAGAACAACCAAAAGAAGCAGCAGCCATTGCTCACCTTAACAGATCAGAACGGGAAAGATATTTTTCTGGTAAATCCATCTATCTCTCTTATTGTTCGACATGTCATGGTAAGGAAGGAGAAGGAATTTCAAACATTGCACCTCCATTGTCAGAATCTGAATTATTAAATTCAAATGCAGAAACTCCGGTGAAAATATTATTAGATGGACTGACCGGACCGCTGACAATAAATGGAGTTTCGTACACCTTTAGCAACGCAATGCCCGGATTGAGAAATAATATCGAAACGAATAATGGAGATATTGCTGCTATTCTGACTTTCGTAAGAAATAGTTTTGGCAATAAAGCTTCTTCTATAACTGTTGAACAGGTTGGAAAAGTAAGAGCCGCAACGGAAAATAGAAAAACGCCTTACACAATTGATGAATTAAAACAATAAGTGCTTTTAATGTTGTATCGATACCACTTGTGCCGGATCGTGTTTATGTTTGAAAAATAATGCAAAAAGTATAGCAACTACAAGAGCATAGGTTGCAAACGTGAGCCATATCCCTTGCCAATTGCTTTCCCCAGTTGGAAGAATGAAATATTTTCCAATCACCCAGCTGCTGATAATACTTCCCAGCCAGGCTCCCACCCCATTCGTCATCATCATGAACAGGCCTTGTGCGCTTGCCCGGATGCTATGATCAGTTGTAGTTTCTACAAACAATGAACCTGAGATATTAAAAAAATCGAATGCCATTCCATAAACAATACAGGAAAAGATGATCAGCAACGTGCCAAAGCCCGATGGATCTCCGTAAGCAAATAATCCAAACCGCAACACCCATGCAAACATCGCAAACAGCATTACCGTTTTAATACCAAACCGCTTTAAGAAAAAAGGAATGGTTAAAATAAATAACGTTTCAGACATCTGTGAAATAGACAAAATAATAGTCGAATATTTCACCACAAAAGAATCAGCATATTCCGGCACGCTCTCAAATCCGGAAAGAAATGAGTCGCCGTACATGTTCGTCAATTGGAGTGCAGCGCCGAGGAGCATTGAGAAAATAAAAAACAATGCCATCTTATAATTTGCAAATAATTTGAATGCCTTAAGCCCGAGTTGTTCAATGATACTCGCTTCCTTTGAAATCAATTTTGGCGGCGGGCATTTAGGTAATGTAAACGCATAAATTCCTAACGCGATAGCCGCAACGGCAGCTATAATAAATTGGTTGGCATTTGCTTTACTGCCTGAGAGATTTGTTGTCCACATCGCCGCGATAAAACCAATTGTTCCAAACACTCTTATTGGTGGAAATACCTTTACTACATCGTAATTGCGACTTTTTAAGATGGTATAGGAAATCGCATTCGATAAAGAGATCGTTGGCATATAACAGATCATGGCAGCAAAAATCACGTAGTATAAAGTATCAGGGTCATCTACTTTTGGCACATAAAACAAAATAGCTCCATAAAGTATGTGCAGTATGCCGTAAAGTCTTTCCGCATTTAACCACCTATCGGCGATAATACCAGTTAACGCAGGCATGAACAACGAAGAAAGAGCGAGCGTAGAAAAGATTGCGCCGAATTTATCAAAGCCCCAGCCTTTGGCATTTAAACAATAAGTCCCGATCGTGAGTAACCATGCTCCCCAAACAAAAAATTGAAAAAAACTCATTAGAGTCAGGCGGAATTTGATATTCATGCTGGCTGCTTTTAAAATGGAGAATTTTTAGGGAAGATAGCTATTTCAGATTTTGCACAAATAAAAGTTATAGCGGTCCGTTAATAGCTGCATTTTTTATCCCTATTTTGAACCATTTAACGTGTCGTTTAAACCGACCTAACCGATAAGGTAACAGCTTGATTTTTTGAAACTACGGGGAAAAACAAATTTTTCTTTTTCGGGCATTATTCTGTAAACTTGTAGCTATATTTTTGACTGTCTAATTTTATAACCCAAAACAATACTGCTTTGAAAAAATTTACTTTCCTGGCTTTAACGGCCTTTCTTTTTTTAAGCATTAGCGATCTTGTTGCCCAAACCACCCGTGCTGCTAATCCGGTGAATGGGTATAAAAGATGTGGTACCGACGAATGGTTAGCCACTATGGCCAGGACTTATCCGGGATTTACATTACAATATGAAAACGGTGAAAGACAACTTGGCGAAGCCATCAATAGGTTCGTTGCTCAACAAAGTGCGAATCCGAACCGGGTCAATGCCCCCATCGTTATACCAATCGTTTTCCACGTCGTATTATCAAACCAGGCCCTGGTTCCTGATGCGATGATCATAGCCCAGTTTAATGAATTGAATCTTTCCTTTTCTGGTTTGAATCCTGATAGCACAAATATTAGTTACGCTTCACAATTCCAGGCAGTGCGCGGACATTCTGATGTTCAGTTCTGTCTTGCAATAAGAACACCTGATAATCTTCCCGTAGCTACTCCGGGTATTGAAAGAAGAACAATCGGTACTTTATCAACAGGTACTGATTTTGCAACAGACCAGATCAAATCAACAGCGGCTGGTGGTCTTGATGCATGGGATCCTACAAGGTTTTTTAATGTTTGGGTTTGTCATTATACCGATCCTTCCTTACTGGGCTATTCAAGTTTTCCGGTTGGTTCACCCGAAAATCCGGGTGGTCCGTTAAATCAACAAGGGGTTACCGTATTAGCTGAAAGTTTGCCTGGTGGTAGTGCTGCTCCATTTAATCTTGGCGGCACATTGGTTCATGAAGCAGGACACTTTTTTTGGCTAAGACATATTTGGGGTGATGCCAATTGTGGTAATGATTTTCCAAGTACTCCTACATTGGATGATACTCCGGCACAAAGCGGTCCTACCGCGGGTTGTCCTTCCGGGGCTGCGAATGCGGGCTGTGCTGCATCTCCAAATCCTCCGGGAAAAATGT
>Ga0075419_10002798_pt1 | contig 11182 bp, 13 predicted proteins | sample SoiMetdeltSBSDD3_FD_76900 | JGI IMG/M metagenome (GOLD analysis project Ga0075419, IMG submission 76900) | Bulk soil microbial communities from a Populus tree surrounding site in Tennessee, USA - Soil MetaG P. deltoides SBSDD3 | ecosystem: Environmental > Terrestrial > Soil > Tree plantation... | reverse complement strand
GACGCCCTTGTGACCGATTTCCTCGTCAACGACGTGGTGCCTGCGGATCGGGAGACGGTCTGTGAGGGCGTCGTCGCAGATGCCTATGTGCCGGTTGGCCCGCAGACCACCAGGGCATTCGCTGACCCAGCCGAGGCATTGTCTGCCGTTGAAACCGAGATTTATTATTTGCCCGAGTTCTTCTACTGGGACGTCTTCACCACCACCTCAGTGGGTTGTACATACGGCGGCACCTTCGATTTCGATCTCAGCAACGACGGCATCAAATACCTGTTCAACTTTGATCGTTGTGAGTTCACCGCCAACTTCCGCATGACAGGCACGGGTCGTTACAACACAGAGCTCGATCGCTTTGTCTTGAATATCAGGACGACTGGCCGCTGGACATGCGATCTGCAATACATCCGCCGAGGGGAAAGGGTCAATCTCACTGGAAAATGTAATGGCAGGCCCATCCATGCGGACAGCAATGACATCGATCGCAACAAGCACCAGATGCCAGATCTGGATGCCCCCAAGCAAGAGTAATAAATGACAAAATCTCCTGCCCGGCGGGCAGGAGATTTCTCTTTCCCTGTATAATTCCGCGCATGGACATCCCGGACCGCATCGTCACACAGATGGAACTCAAACGCAGCACCGGAGAGCGCGGCACAAGAAAACTGATTGCCTATCACGGAATTGTGTACGATGTCACGGACTGCCCAAAATGGCGCACTGACCTGCACGAACAGTTACACTTCCCCGGGCAGGACCTGACTGGTGAACTCCGTGAAGCACCACATCAGGAAGATGTTTTTTCACGACCCTGTGTCAGGATTATCGGCAGATTGGACTCCAAAGTGTTGCCCTGAGTGCCGAAGCCGTATCGAAAGGTCTCCTGACGTGTGAATCTCGAACAACCAAGAGCAAACTCTATACTCTGAATCCAAGGATACATTCATGTCCAACTTGAAATGGTGGCAAACCGCAGTGTTTTATCAGATCTATCCGCGTTCCTTCGCTGACGGCAATGGCGATGGGATCGGCGATTTCAAAGGCATGATCGAAAAACTGGACTATTTCTCCAATCTCGGTGTGGACGCAATCTGGCTCTCGCCACATTTCCCCTCCCCTAACTGGGATTGTGGCTACGATATTTCAGATTACACAAATGTCGCACCGGAATACGGCACACTGGAGGATTTCAAGACATTTCTGCGTGAAGCCCACGCCCGAAACATCCGCCTCATTCTCGACCTTGTATTGAATCACACATCCGATGAGCACCCGTGGTTCCTCGAGTCAAAGTCCAGCCGGGATAATCCCAAAGCGGACTGGTATATCTGGGTGGATGCACCGCCGAATAACTGGCAGTCCTGCTTCGACGGCGAGGCGTGGACGTTCGCTCCTGAACGCGGGCAATATTATTATCACTACTTCATGAAACAGCAGCCTGACCTTAACTGGCACAACGCCGCGGTCAAAAAAGCGATGTGGGATGCTGCGCGCTTCTGGCTCGACCTCGGCGTGGATGGCTTTCGCCTCGACGCCATTGCCACGATCTACGAAGACCCGGATCTTACCCCCCACAATGTTCCCCTGGATCTAGCCGGGCTGCGCCGCGCGACCGAACTTGCCCAGACTCCCGCGGAGAAGAAACAGCTGGGAAAATATTGGCGCGACATGTTCAAAAACCAGGTGGGGCAACGGGGGATGCATAAATTGATGAAGGAACTGCGTAGTGTGATTGATGAATATGAGGGCGACCGCTTGTTGGTCGCTGAAGATGAAAATATCGCGTACCTGGGCAATGGCAAGGACGAGCTACACCTGGTGTTTAACTTCCCTCTGATGCAGACAGAGCACATCACACCCAGCCACATCCGGCGCAATCAGAAGGAGCGCCTGGCCCAGCTAGACGCCCTTCCATTAAAGGGCTGGCCCTGTAATACGCTGGGGAATCATGACTGTTCCCGCATCCACACCCGTTATGGAGATCGACAGCATGACGCCGAGCTGGCGCGCCTCCACGCCGCGCTGGTGATAACCCTCAAAGGCACGCCCTTTCTCTACAACGGCGAAGAGATCGGAATGACTGACTTCATCATTGCCGACCCGGCGAGACTACGCGATACAATGGCGACCTGGTATTACGACAGACTGGTCAGTGAATTGAAACTCGACCCGGAAGAAGCTGCTCTGACTGCGGGAAGCATGAGCCGCGACAAGAATCGCACCCCCATGCAATGGTCCAACCATCCCAATGCCGGATTCTCGCCCGCCAATGTGGAAACCTGGCTGCCTGTGAACACAAATTACAAAACTGGCATCAATGTCCGGGATCAGCAGCACAACCCGAATTCCCTGCTGAATTACTATAAGCAGCTTCTGCAGGTGCGGAGAGATTCCATCGCCTTGATCGAAGGTGAATATATCCCGCAGGACACCACAGCAAAGGATTATTTTGCGTTTTTGCGTAAATCGGATGAGCAAACCGTTCTTGTCATCCTGAACTTTTCGGAGAAAAAACTGAAGCTGGATTTCTCGCGCGCCCGAGGCATCAAAGGACACAACCTTCAGATCCTGTTCTCCAGCGCCGAACGCTTAAAAACAGCTAAACCACCGCGGGGATTGGCGATCAATCCTTTTGAGGTCTTCATTGCAGAGGTTCAGGTGTAATAGACGCGGTCGTGTGCAAAGCCATTCATGTCAGCAGATACTTTAAGAAACAAAAAGCATCCTCGATTCGTCGCCCTTTGCGGACGCATCTTCCGCGATACCGATCCAGCATATTTCCCTCGCGTCGAATACCGGGGCCGCACAATCTATCTGTGCACGGAATCGTGCCTCGGCGCCTTCCTGACCGACCCGGACCTGTTCTACAAGGTTCATCGAAACTCGGAAAAGAAAAACAACCTTTCCAGATAAAGAAGCAAAACAGTTAGGCAAAAACTATACATCGATGCTCTGCCTGAAGATTGGCTAGGCATGTCTGTGGTTGGAAGCAGTTCAAAATCATTCTCTGTCCATGGCAAATGGATCGTGATAAGTATCCTTTTGGTGTCCCTTGTCCTCCGGTGGATTTTGATTTTCCGTGGAGGACAATACTACAATTCCGATGAAACGCGTTACGAGGTCTCGCGCGCAGCAGCTCGACTCCTTGTCCAAGGTCAGATGGGGGAAGCTCTCAAGCAATTTACGATCTCTCCGGAACACCTTGGATTCAAGGTCATCGGACTCCTGCCTGCACTCCTGGAGCAGACCACCGGTCCCAGTCTGGCAATGCCCGCCATGTTCTTTAGCCTCTTTTCTGTCCTAAATCTCTATTTGATCCTTCTATTATCCAGGGCCACGAGCGAATCTCCTGTCGAACCCCTTTTCGCGCTGGCATTCGCCGCCTCTAGTCAATCGCTGCTCTACTACTCCAGGCACTTGATTCCATATGATATGTCCCTCACATTCGGACTTTTAGCGCTGTATATTCCACTCGTCCGAGACCCATCAACAAAAATTTCATTCCTGTGTGGCGTCTTGAGCCTCCTGTGTTTTATTACCTACAACGGATACTGGCCCCTTGCGGGCTTTGCAATGCTTGCGCACACTTTGATGAATGACAAAAGTGTTTCGGGAATTTTGCGGAAAGGGATTACTACGGGATTGGGCTTTATCATGCCGTTTGCTCTGTTGATCGGTGCCATGCTCCCGACAGACAGAGACCTGATCTCTGCCTATCAACTTTTCGCGACCTCGATCACACAGGGACTCTTTGAAGAAGGCTGGAGCATTCCCTTCGAATATTTCTGGTACACGGAAGGGCTATTATTTTTGATCCTGGGCGCGGTGGCAATTCTGGCGGTCGTCCGTCCAATCAGGGAGCAAAGCAGATATACCTATTTGTGGACCGCAGGTATATTTTTTATTTATCTTTGCCTGGTCATTCCATCCCTGATGCACTATTTTGTGGTGTATGCCAGGCTAGCCCGGCAAATGCTTCCATTCCTAATACTTCTCGCGGCGCAGGGATTCATTCGACTCGAAAATCGGGTAGCTTGCAGTCAGCGGGCCATTCCGTTTATTTATATCGTGATCTTTGTTCAGGCAGCATGGAATTTCTCTGCCGCCTATCAGGTCGGTTTTCCGCGGGATTTTGCTGCAGAAGCGCAAGTCCGATTCCCCGGCTTCGAATTCTCGTCCAAGCGTCTGGCATATGGAGCGCCTGTGATCTGCCAACACAATGGCTATGTGATCGAAAACACCAAGTTTTATATCGCTCCACCAGAAAGAATCCCGCAGGTGAAGGGTCAGCTCCTGTTATCCGCTCCACATCCCACTCACTATTTACCCTATTTGTATGAGGGCGATCCTCCCGATTTTAGACGGGCGTATCGTACTCTCAGATTACAAATGAACCTTTTTAAAGTTGACTCAACGTTCATGTCCGATACGAATCCGCAATGGACGGCGATTGAGAATTGTGTGGTCCATGAAGATTGACTTTGTATCGAGGAAGGGGTTGCCGAGAATATGACCAAAGTCTGGAAGCCGGGTGATATCGCTGTCTGGCGGGGGATGTTTCGGAACCGCATTTGGCATGCTGTGCCAACCATCGTTGTTCAGGAAACTTCCCGGGAACTTGTCAGCGCCATTCTTCCCGGAGCAAAATGCATGGTGGAGGAACATTATCTTCCCGGCATGAAGGATACCAAAAGACGCTGGGATTTTAAGGACCAGAATTGGATATTGAAGGAATTCCCCTGGCAGACCAACCGGGTGCTGAGCATTACAGAATGTGACAAGTTTTATTCAATCATGCTCTTCTGGAATCATGCCAGTCATGAGTTCCTTGGGTATTATGTCAATTTTCAGCTTCCCTTCAAACGAAACCACTGCGGCATTGACAGCCTGGATTTGGATCTGGACATCGAAATCGAACCGGACCTCCATTTTCGTTGGAAGGATGAAGATGATTATCACAACGCAATTGAACGTGGCGTGGTTCTTCCCGAGTGGGTGCAGAAAATCGAAGAGGCAAAACCCGAAATCCTTGAACGGCTGGAAAGACACCGGTACCCCTTCGACGGCTCCTGGCTGGGCTGGAAGCCTGACCTCACCTGGTCCCCACCCACACTGCCCGAAAACTGGGATAAGATATGAATTGCAGTCCGCGCTCCCGAAGGGCATCGGGACGATGTGAGTGGAGCCAGATGGCTGAGTAGGCGGCGCTCTCCCGCAGGAGCCGTATCGAAACCGAGGGCGCAGTCGAAGCGCGAGCAATGATGTACTGAGTTCTTACCAGTTGGAGTGAGTATGATTACCCCTCAAAAAGCGATCCATTACCAGCGATATGAATTTCGGAAGTGGAAGCCGTTCGAGGCGGAGACGATTGTCGAAACTCCGGTCTCGCTAACGGTCAATGGTCAGGTCTGGCTGACCTTTATGTGCACGCCTGTCAACCTGGAAGCCATGTCGGTGGGATTTCTCTATAACGAAGGCATTATCGAAGCAATGGACGAAGTGGAGGACGTGCGCGTCTGCGAGCACGGCGATAACGTCGACGTGTGGCTGAACCGCAGCGTGGAGCAGCCGCAGTCCTGGAGACGGACATCCGGCTGCACAGGCGGAGTCACCGCGGTGGACGCGCTGGCGCGCGTCGACGTCTCCTTTGACGGCGACCAGCCAAAGATCCGGGCGCAGGCCGTTGGTCAACTGGTGGAGATGCTCATTGACTCGCAAGAGCTCTACCGCCAAACAGGCGGAGTTCACACCTCCGTGCTGGGTGATGGAGAAAAGATCGTCTTTGTCGGGGAGGATATCGGGCGGCACAATACACTCGACAAGATCGCCGGGTTGTGCCTGATGAATAACATCTGGCCCGAGACGAGAATCCTGCTCACGACTGGACGGATCAGCTCAGAGATGCTACAGAAAGCCGCGCGCCTGAAAGCTCCGATCCTGATCTCGCGCACTTCCCCCAGCTCGCTCTCGATCCAAATGGCAGAGCGCTATGGCATTACCCTGATCGGCTATGCGCGTCGGGATCGCTTTAATGTGTATTCCAATGCGCAAAGGGTAGGCTTGTAACTCACCCAATGCTCACATCAAACATAATATGACAAATATCCTCCTAAATTATGAACAATGCAACTTCCGAAAGAAAACCCTATCCATATAATAGGAGATAGTAGCGGCGAGGCTGAAATAACGAGTACATCATAGAACATTGCAGGACATTGCTCTTTCACCACGCACATCGAAATGCAACACAGCTCATTGCCCTGACTCGCCCTACCTGGTGATGACAAACAAAGCCACTCCACTATACATTGTCATTGTCCAAGCCGCCCTCTCATGGGCGGCTCTTTTTTACTCACTATTTGTGAAATTTATCACTATAATTGAAGAAGAACGTCTCTGACTATGAAACCGAATAAGACTTATGATGTCAGATAAAGTCAGGAGAGTTTAAATCTTACCCGGGCTCAAAAACCAAATTGACTTACCGCTGCTAGGCTGACGTCTGATGAAAGGATTCTTATTTCATGCATCTGAAAGATATTGTGAGATTAGTGGAGGGAACGGCTCTAAATCCTGAAGTGGATATGGACATCAAAATCCGCGGTGGCTGTGGCGCCGACCTGATGAGCGACGTGCTTGCTTCCAGCCAACCCAAGGCTGTGTTACTTACCGGCTTGACCAACCCTCAGGTGGTCCGCACCGCACAGATTGCTGAGATTCGCGCGATCATCTTCGTACGCGGCAAACAGCCGCAAGCCGAAACACTCACGATTGCAAAACAGGAAAATATACCCCTGATCACGAGCCCATTTGGGATGTTTGAACTATGTGGCCGCCTCCACAGTGCCGGACTGCCAAGCTTCGAGTCACATGTGCCCTCCAGCTAGAACTCCCACCGAACAGGAAAAACATGGACGTCATGGCCGCCCCATCACCGACCAGGATGCCCATGATATCAGCCGCGTCGAGGAGCTTTCGTACGATCTAAAAATCCACGAAGTGATGACCGCGGATGTAAAAACGGCCACACCGGACATGCCGCTCTCCAGGGTTCTCGAGCTCTTACGCCTCAATCGCATCTCAGGTCTGCCAGTAGTGGAAAACGAAAAGTTGGTCGGTGTCTTAAGTCTGGAAGACATCGTCCGGGCGCTTCAAAAGAATGAGCTGTCCGCGCCGACCAGCCGGTACATGACCCGCGAGGTAGTGACAGTGGCGAGTTATGACTCGATCGTAAATGCCATCAGCACATTTACCGAAATACAGCTGGGGCGATTACCGGTCGTCGATGAGAATGACAGGCTCGTCGGGATGATCACGAAAGGTGACATCACGCGCGGCATTCTGGTGGCTTTGCAGAAAGACTACAAGGAAGAGGAAGTCCGCCGCTACCGTGCCAGCCATCTCTTTGAAGACATCATTTCGGAGCGGACGACTCTCGTGCTCCGCTATACGATCAAGGCAGGCGACTTCACGCAGGGCGGAAAGGCATCCAGTCACATCAAGCGCGCGCTGCGGCGGCTCGGAGCTGATCCACAGATCACGCGGCGTTGCTGTATCGCCGTCTACGAAGCGGAGATGAATCTCATCATCCACACCACAAACGGCGGCGTCCTGAAACTTGAGGTGGAGCCACACCGCATTACCATGTCTGCCACGGATGACGGTCCCGGGATCGCTGACACAGAGATGGTCTTTCAGCCCGGATATTCGACCGCCACCGAGCACGTCCGTGAAATGGGTTTTGGCGCTGGCATGGGACTGGTTAACATGAAACGCTGCGTGGATGAAATCAAGCTGGAATCAAGTGTCGGCAAGGGCACAAAGCTCCTCATGCGGACTTTTATTCCCGATCATACTGTCGGCGTAAGCCGGGATGGATAAACCAATGAATCTTCAACAAATCATTGATCGACTCAATCTAACGGTCCTGACTGAATCGCAAGACTTTGCGGGGATAGCTCCGACTGGCGGCTATAGCTCCGACCTGCTCTCATGCGTAATGGCTGGTGCAAGGAAAGGGCACCTCTGGATCACGCTTCAGGCACACCTGAACATCGTGGCCGTCGCGGCACTGAACGAGGTTGCCGCGATCATTATCACGGAGAATGCTCAACCCGATCATGCATCGATTGCCAAAGCCAACCAGCAGGGTGTCATCCTGCTTTCCACTCCCCAGACAACGTACGAGGTCAATGGGAGGCTCTGGGAGTTGGGCGTTCGCAACTGAACGTGAAGCGAACCATGAAACAAATACGAGCCGACCTGCACGTCCATACCGCGCTTTCCCCCTGTGCGGAAGTGGAAATGATCCCGCCCCTCATCGTGCAGAAGGCGCTCGAGAAGAATATCGACCTGATCGCGATTACCGATCACAACGCCAGCGCAAATGTTGGTGCGGTCCAGAAAGCTGCCGCCGGAACCAGCCTCACGGTCCTGCCGGGGATGGAGGTCCAATCTCGCGAGGAAGTCCATCTCCTCACGCTGTTTGAAACACTCGATACACTCGAAGCCTGGCAAAAAGAAGTAGATGCCTCGTTTCCGGACCTGCTAAATGAACCTGATTTTTTTGGCGAACAATTCGTGGTGGATGAGACAGGAGAATTCGTCCGCCGTGAACTACGCTTGTTATTGACCTCTACGCGTTTCTCCATCGATGAGATCTTTGCACGCGTGAAGGCACTGGGAGGGATCGTTATCCCGGCTCACGTAGAGCGGTTTTCCTTCGGGCTTTTCCCGACCCTGGGCTTGATCTCGGAAAACTGGAATCTGCTCACCCTGGAGATTTCGCGCCAGATCACGCCTGAGAAAGGTGTACGGATGTTCCCCGCAATGAGGAACTACCCACTGATTCAGGGAGGAGATGTCCACCGCCTCGAGGATTTTCTTGGGACAACAATCTTCACCGTCGCCTCTCCCACCCTGCGGGAGATCCGCCTGGCGTTCAACAGGATCGACGGGCGCGAGGTCTGCATCGAAATAAAGAAATAGTCCTTAATTGTTACCGCTTTTATGTGACATTCATCGATTGACTCTTTCCGTCTGAAGTATTAAACTAGTTTGTGAAAATAATCACAATTATTGTCAAAGGTATCCAAATTATGTCACGCTGCTTAAATCACATCCCTGAAAATGATCCGCTCAACGAGGCAGAGAAGAAATCCATGATCGATCAGGCAATTGCCGAGAACAAGGAACGACCCGGCGCGGTGATGCTTGTTTTGAACGAAGTACAGGGAAAGATCGGTCACGTCTCCCCCTTTATGCAGGCGTATATTGCCAGGAGTTTGAATGTGCCGCTGGGACAGGTCCACGGTGTGGTCACCTTCTATTCCTTTTTCAAGACGCAGCCGCGTGGCAAACACACCATCAAGTTCTGCCTGGGAACCGCCTGCTACGTCGCAGGTGTGCCGCAGCTGGTCGAAAAGGCCAAACAGATGTTACATGTCGAGCTGGGTCAGACCACGCCCGACGGAAATATCACGCTAGAAGAATGCCGCTGCGTGGGTGCCTGCAGCCAGGCACCGGTGATTGTCGTCAACGAAGAGGTCCAGGGAAAGCAGCGCCCGAATAAGTTCCCACAAATCCTGAAGAAAGTGCAGAGCTAATAGCCATGAGAGAGATCGCCCTGCACCTGCTCGACATCGCGGAAAACAGTGTTGCAGCAGAAAGTAAGAACATCAGCGTACATGTCCATGAAGATCTGTTGCATGACCGCCTTTCGGCTTCGGTCATCGACGACGGATGCGGCATGGATGCGGCCACCGCGCAGCAGGTGCAGGATCCGTTTTACACGACCCGTACCACGCGCAACGTGGGTCTTGGAATTCCACTCCTCAAGCTGGCCGCGGAACAGGCGGATGGGAACTTCAGCCTGCAATCGGAACCCGGAAAGGGTGCCTGGGTGGAGGCGGAGTTCCGTCACAGTCACATCGACCGGATGCCGCTGGGGGATCTGTCCTCTACTTTCTTAACCCTGCTGATCTCTCATCCACAAATCGATTGGACGTTTTTATATCGAGTGACCGACATAAACCGGAAGAGTCGTGATTTCCTGTTCGAGAGTGCTGAATTAAAAAACGCACTGGGAGACATTTCACTGACCGAACCTGAAGTATTGGCGTTTCTGCGCGGCACGATCGAAGAAGGTGTCGAAGAAGTTGCGCTGCAAACGGTACCTGCATAATAAAGGAGAATTGTATGCCTGCCATTAAATCTCTTGATGAACTTAAGCGCGTTCGAGAAGCAGCGCTGCAAAAGAAACAGATGAAAGCCACACCCGGCAACATCCAGGTGATCGTTGCGATGGGAACATGTGGAATTGCCGCCGGTGCACGTGACACAATGAAGAGTGTCCTGAATTTCATTGAATCCGAAAGAGTGAGCGGCGTGACGGTGACACAAACTGGCTGCATCGGTCTGTGCGAACAGGAGCCGATCGTCCAGGTGATGCTCGGGGACCAGCCTAAAGTTGTGTATGGCAAGGTCAATACCCAGGTAGCAGAGAAGATCATGAAACAGCATGTTCAGAATGGTCAGCCCGTAAAGGAAAACATTATTCAGATCTAGTTTTTAAGAATAGATCTTAGGTTCGGTTTGGAGTTTCGTATGGCGTTTTATCGCTCACATGTTTTAGTATGCGTCGACCCGGCGTGCCTTGCAAAAGGCGCGCATGAGGTGGTCGACGCATTACAGGATGAATTTATTGCACAGGGTTTGAACGACGAAATTCAGTTGCTGGAAACGTCGCGGATCGGCGGCTGCGGCAGCGGACCCGAAATGATGGTGTATCCGGAAGGTGTCCATTATGTGGGCATGACGCCGGACGACATCCCATTTCTTGTTGAAGAACATTTCCTCAAGGGGAGAGTTGTCGATCGATTCCGTGAAGTCGCCAAACCGCTCGTGGATGAGGAGCTCGGCCCGCTGCGCCCGAAGGAAGTACGCGTGGTACTGCGCAACTGTGGTCAGATCGACCCCAACAACATTGAAGATTATCTTGCCACCGACGGCTATCAGGCGCTCGGCAAAGTATTATTCGAGATGACGCCCGAAAGCGTGATCGCGGAAGTCTTGAAATCCGGTTTGCGCGGGCGCGGGGGCGCGGGCTTCCCCGCAGCCAAAAAGTGGCAGATCACCCGCGACGTCCAGGACAGTCCCAAGTATATGATCTGCAATGCAGATGAAG
>Ga0075419_10002795_pt1 | contig 11183 bp, 7 predicted proteins | sample SoiMetdeltSBSDD3_FD_76900 | JGI IMG/M metagenome (GOLD analysis project Ga0075419, IMG submission 76900) | Bulk soil microbial communities from a Populus tree surrounding site in Tennessee, USA - Soil MetaG P. deltoides SBSDD3 | ecosystem: Environmental > Terrestrial > Soil > Tree plantation... | reverse complement strand
GCAACCGCTCGACCGCGCCCGAGTCCGGATCACCGGGCCCGACGGCCAGGCCGCGACCAAGGAGCTCCCGCCGCTGCGTGACTACCTCGATCGGGGTGAGCAGCCCTGCCAGGGCGTCGGCCCGGAGGCCAGCTGGAGGATCTCGACTTGGCCGTGAGGGGAAGGCTCCGGTCGTCATTTACGACAAAGTGGAAGCCGGCCCGCGAACGCATCAACCCGGTAGCCATCACCTCCGGTTCGACGATGACGACGGCGACGATGCCGGCGCCGCCTTCGCCTTCAGCGACTACCTCCAGCACTACCGCAAAGGCGAGATGGCCGAGGCCCTGGAGCGCCTGGCCGAGCTGCACCGCCTGGTCGGATCACTGCTCATGATCCACGCTGCCGAGGCCAACCTCTATGCCGGTCTGACCTGGGAGCAAATCGGTCAGGCGACAGGAACGACCGGACAAGCTGCCTGGCAGAAGTGGCGCTATGCCCCTGGCGCGCAGGACCCGATCGGCACGATCAGGCGCCGGGCCAAGCAGGAACGCGCCCGCGCTCGGCCAGCGACCCTGAGTCGGTAGTCGACCGGCAGAGCACCAGATTTCCGTCTGGTGCTCTCGGCTGCTTACTTGCTCTGCTCGGTCAACGACGCGGTCAACGTTCCACCTTGTTCTACCTGCGCCTACCTTAACGGCCGGCTTTCCTGAGCTGCGCTGCCTTACCAGGACGACGCTAGATTTCCGGCCGCCCCCAGACTACGAATCTGGCGGTGGGGGGTTCGAATCCCTCGCGGCGCGCCATTTCCGCAGCTCAGCGGCCCACTGATAGGGTTGCTGACTGTACCCGGGGCCGTCGAACTGCGACCACGTTGGCCGGCACCGGCGTGCCCACCATAGGCACCGGCCGCTGCTCAGTTCGGCGGGCAAGCAGCCCGGGCGCCACCCTGACCGCCCAAGAGAATCCTTGCTCGAATTCTGGCTTTGGTGGGCTCCCTTGGTTCGGAGCGCGATTCGAACACCTCTGAGCAGGGGCGCCGCTCACACCTGAGGTCGGTCGTCGCCGGCGGGTGCCGTGGCCCGGGTGAGGCCGAGCAGGGTGATGTCGTCGGCGTGCTCGCCGCTCATGAACTGATCGAGCTCGGTGAGCAGGCTCGCAATCATTGTCTCGCCCGTACCAGGGCGTGCCACCAGGCGTTGCAGCCGTGGGAAGCCGAACATCTCGCGGTCGGCGTTGTGCGCCTCGGCCAGCCCGTCGCTGTGCATCAGCAGCGTGTCGCCGGGCGCAAGGCGGGTGTCGTGCTCCTCGTAGACCATGCCCGGCATGAGGCCCAGCGGCATGCCGCGGGCATTGAGCTCGACGACGCCTAGGCGTGTGCGCTGGTACGGGAGGCAATGGCCGGCGTTCGCGTAGCGCAGTTGGCCATTCGAGGGATCGAGCACGAGATAGAAGCAGGTCACGAACATGGCCGGCGGCATCTCCTGGACGAGCTGTGCGTTCACGCGTGCCAGGACGGAGCCAGGCGAGATCAGGCGATACGCCTCCGCGCGGAGCACGCTGTGGGTAGTGGCCATGAGCAGGGCCGCGGGGATGCCCTTGCCGGCCACATCGCCCACGGCCAGACCGATCAGGCCGCCGGGCAGGGCGGTCACGTCGTAGAAGTCGCCACCGACCTCCCGGGCGGGCTGGTAGTGCGCGGCGAACGTCCAGCCGGGAAGCGCCGGCAGGCGTCTGGGTAGGAACTGCTGCTGGATCAGCTGGGCGACGCGAAGTTCCTCACCGTCGGTGTCCATGGGGCTCCCTCGCCTGCTCCTCAGCGTGCTGATGCTGCCGGTAGGATCCGGCGACGCGGTAGCCAGGCGGTCACCGGCGCGTTACTGGGCGATCACCGGAAACTGAGCAATACTCTGTCAGCTGATCCGCCGCCCGAGGGGGCGCTCGGCAGGGACGAGGCGGTGTCGATGGAGTTCCGCATCCTGGGTCCGCTCGAGGTCATCGGCGATGACGGCACCAGCGTGGCCGTCGGGGGGAGCCGGGAGCGCGGGGTCTTGGCCCTGCTGCTGCTGTCGACCAACCGGGTGGTCCCGTCCGAGCGCCTGGCCGCCGACCTATGGGGTGACCATGCTCCGGAGGGGGCCGCGCACGCCCTGCGGGTCCACGTGTCCCGGTTGCGCCGCGCTCTGCGCGAGGCGGGCGCCGAGGAGGTCCTGGTGACCCAGTCCCCAGGCTACGTGGCGCGCGTCCCGCCGGGGGCGCTGGACGCTGCCCGCTTCGAGGATCTCCTGGGCCGCGGGCGGGAAGCGGCCACAGGAGGCGACCACCGGGCGGCGGCCGAGCTGCTGCGCGAGGCGCTCGCGCTGTGGCGGGGACCCCCGCTCGCCGACCTCCCCGAGGCGCCGGTCGCACGGGCCGAGGCCGTCCGTCTCGAAGAGGCTCGCCTGGTCGCGCTCGAGGAGCGCATTGACGCGGACCTCGCGTGCGGCCGCCAGGCCGAATTGGTAGGCGAGCTGGAGGGATTGACCCAGGTCCACCCCCTCCGTGAGCACCTGTGGTACCTGCGCATGCTCGCGCTGTACCGGGCCGGGCGCCAGGCCGAAGCGTTGGCGGCCTATCAGGACCTCAGACACCTGCTGGACGACGAGCTGGGCATCGCGCCGAGCGAGGCCCTCAACCGGTTGCAGACGGCCATCCTGCGCCAGGATCCCGAGCTGGCGCTGCCGCGCGTCGAGCCGACCGCAGCGGCGACCGAGCCGGCCGCCGACCTGGTCACGGTCCTCGTCACCGACCTGGACACCGCCGGGGACGAGCAGGCGCGGTGGATCTTCCATGCCTTCCGCAACCTGGTCGCCGACACGGCCACCGAACACGGCGGGTACGAGCTGCAGTCCCCAGGGCGCGGGATCGCCGCCGCGTTTCCCACGGCGGCCGAGGCGCTGGAGGCCGCCCTCGGTATCCAGGCGGACGCGCCGCGGCCCCTGGGCGGCCAGCAGGTCGCCGTGCGGACCGGGCTGGACGCCGGCCCGAGCCCCCGCGAGCAGGTCATCGTCGCCCAGCACCTCTGCGAGCAGGCGGCGGCGGGCCGGATCCTGTGCACGCAGGCGGTCCGCGACCTGCTCGACCGCCAGCTGCCGGAGGTCGCCGAGGTCTGGGAGGCGTCACCGGCCGCCGCGCGACAGGTGCCGATGCCGCCGCTGCTCACCGAGATCGGCCGTGTCTTCGTGGGACGGACCGCCGAGCTCGGGCGCCTGACGGAGCTGTGGGCGGACGTGGGGCGGCGAACGCCCCGGATGGTCGTGCTGTCCGGTGAGCCCGGCGTCGGGAAGACGCGCCTGGCCGCCGAGTTCGCACGCCAGGTGCACGCCGAGGGGCAGATGGTGCTGGCCGGGCGCTGCGACGAGGATCTCGGGGTCCCTTACCAGCCCTTCGTCGAGGCCCTCCGCCAGTTCGTCGACCACACCCCGGCGGCGCTGCTCGACCAGGGGCTTGGCCGGCATGGCGGGGAGCTCGTCCGCCTGGTTCCCGAGATCGCCCAGCGGCGGCCCGATCTGCCCCCGGCGTGGCGGTCCGATCCCGAGACCGAGCGCTACCGGCTCTTCGACGCGGTCGCCGCCTGGCTCGGTGCCGCATCCGCTGGTCAGCCCCTGCTGCTGGTGCTCGACGATCTGCACTGGGCGGCCAAGCCGACCTTGCTGCTCCTGCGCCACGTCTCCCGCTCCCCCGAGGCGCCAGGGCTCCTCGTGGTGTGCACCTATCGCGACACCGAGCTCGGGCACCACCACCCCCTGGTCGACCTGCTGGCCGACCTGCGCCGGCAAGGCGGGGTGGAGCGACTCGCGCTGTCCGGGCTGGACGAGGCGGCGGTCATCACCTTCCTGGAGAAGGTCGGCGGCCACGATCTCGACGCGGACAACCTGGCCATGGCCAAGGCGATCCACGAGGGGACGGAGGGCAACCCCTTCTTCGTCCGCGAGGTCATCCGCCACCTCACCGAGACGGAGAAGCTCCAACGGCAGGAGGGCCGCTGGCGTGCCCGGCTGCCCGCCGCCGAGCTCGAGATCACCCAGGGTGTCCGGGAGGTCGTGGCCATGCGGCTCGGCCGCCTGAGCGAGGAGACCGAGACGGTCCTGCAGGTGGCGGCGGTCGTCGGGACGGAGTTCGAGCCACCGGTGGTGCAGGAGGCAGGAGGGTTCGGCGAGGAGACGCTGCTTGCGGCGCTGGACGAGGCGACCGCGGCGCGTCTGGTGCTCGAGGTGCCCGGCGCCGCGCTGAGGTACCGGTTCGCCCACGCCATCGTCCGGGCTACGCTTCATGACGAGCTCACCGCCGCCCGCCGGACGGTCCTCCACCGTCGGGTCGCCTCGGCCATCGAGCTCCTCCACGCCGGGGTCCACGACGAGTACCTGCCGGCGCTGGCCCATCACTGGGCGCGTGCCGCAACGGGTCCGGACGATGCCACACGAGCGGTGGACTACGCTGCCCGCGCCGGCGCGAGGGCGCTGACCCTGCTCGCCAACGACGAGGCGGTGACCTACTACCGGCAGGCCCTCGCACTGCTCACGGTGGCCCACGGCCCGCGGGAGGGACCTCGGCGCGTGGAGCTGCTGATCGCCCTGGGTGAGGCGCAACGCCGCGCCGGCGACGCCGGCCATCGCGAGACCCTGCTCGAGGCCGCTCGCCTGGCCCGGGAGCTGGGTGACGCCCACGCCCTGGCGCTCGCCGCCGTCGCCAACAGCCCCGGAAGCAAGCCGTCCGCCTTCGGCATCACCGACCATAAGCGGGTGGAGACCCTCGAGGCGGCGATCGAGGCGTTGGGGGCGAGCGACAGCCCGTTGCGGGCGCGCCTGCTCGCGATCCTGGCGCTCGAGCTCTTCCACACGGGCGAACGCGCCCGGCGCCTGGCCCTGAGCGACGAAGCCCTGGCCATCGCCCGCCGGCTCGACGACCCGGCCACCCTCTCCCATGTCATGGTCGCCCGTCCCTTCGCCATCGGTGGGCCGGACACCCTGGCGGCACGGCTGGCCGACACCGCCGAGCTGCTCGAGGTGGCCGAGCGCCTGGCCGACCCGGTGACCGCCCACCGTGCCTGGTGGCTGCGGTACCGGGTCGCCGTCGAGGTGGGGGACCTCCCGGAGGCGGACCGCTGCCTCGCCATCGAGGCCCGGATGACCGCCGACCTCGGTCAGCCCAGCCTCGAATGGATGACGGCGCTCCAGCGCGTGGCCCGCGTCCTGCTCGCTGGCGACCTCACCGACGCCGACCGCTTGATCCCGGCTGCCCTGGAGCAGGGCCGAGACGCCGGGCAGCCGGACGCGCTGCTGTACTTCGCGATCCAGCTCTTCCAGCTCCGCGACGAGCGGGGGCGCCTGGGTGAGGCCGAGGAGACGGTGGCCCGGGTCGTCGCGTCGGCGCCCGAGCTGCCAGCCATCCGCGCCGCGCTCGGGCTGGTGCACGCGGAGGTGGGCCGGTTGGACGAGGCGCGGGACATCTTCGAAGCGATCGGCCAGGCCGACTTCGCCCAGCTGCCGGTCGAGGCGAGCACCGTCGTGGCCTACTGCTTCTGCGCGCGACTCGCCGCCGCGCTGGACGACCCTGGCCGGGCCGCCCAGCTGCACCAGCTCCTCGCGCCGTATCCGGACCAGATCGCCGTCTGGGCGGTCGGCCTGGGCATCGGGTGCGTGTCCTACTATCTCGGCCTGCTGGCGCTCTGCATGGGTGCCCTGGACGAGGCCCTGGAACGTTTCGCGGCCGCGGCCACGATCGAGCAGCGCGTCGGCGCCCCGACGTGGCTGGCACGGACCCGGGTGGGCTGGGCCCGGGCGCTCCTGACCCGCCGTGCCCCCGGCGACGCTGAACAGGCCGAGCACCTGCTGGAGCAGGCATTGGACGACGCCCGCCGGCTGGGGCTGGCGGGCGTCGAACGGGGGGCGACAGCGCTGCTCGGGCGCTCACGGCACAAGGGTCACGAGCTCCCGAGCTAGGACCAGAACTCGTTCCAGCGTTCGAAGTCGAATGGATGCTGCCACAGCTCCACGATCTGGCCGTCACGGACGTGGTAGACGTTCACCTGGCGCCACTCGATCGTCCTGCCCTCGCGGGTGGCCGTCCACTCGTAGACCCCGATGGCGTGGTCGGCGTTGCCAAGGACGTCGTGCGGCTTGACGCTGATCTGTCCGTCCGTCAGGGACATGAGCGTTCCGAGGAAGTCGCCGAAGAAACGCTCCGTGCCCTTGAAGTCCCCGGAGATCTTGTTCGACCCCGGCATGTGGTTGACGACGTCGTCGGCGAACAGCGTCTTCAGTGTCTCCACGTCGCCCCCGACCAGTGCGGCGACAGCGGCGCGAAGCACCGTCTCCGTCTCGTACACGTTGGTCTCCTTCCGTCCGGGCCCAGCTTGGGCTTCCTGGAAGGAGCATCTGCCGGGGTGGTTGCACGATCGGTCACTGGCCGATCACGGCGACGTCACCGAGCGGACAGGGAACCTTCGACTGCTCTCGTCTGCGTGGCCGAGAGAGCGACTTCGGCTCGTGGAGCTGCTTGGCTTGCTTGATCATCCGTTTGATCATCCAGACGATCCGTCTGGATCCGTCTGGATCCGTCTGGACCGACGAGGCATCCAACGTGAGCAGGCCAGATCCGTCTGGAGCCGACCAGATCGACGCAGAGCACCAGGCTGCGGATCTGGCGGTTGATCCCTCCCTGAACCCCACGACACCGGCCCGGCGTTGCCCTGGCTGTGGTTTGGGCGGCCAACCGTGAGGGGCGCCCGGAGGCGCCCCTCACGCTGTCGCCGCGTCGTTATGGCGTGGGGTCCAGGTAGGTGCCGCCGTAGATGTCGTTGTTGCCGAACTGGGCCGGACAATCGGTCAACGGGGCCGGGGCAGTGATCGGGGTGCCGTCGATCAGCGACTGGCGGTAGGCATTCACCGCCGGGCACGAGGCGGCGTCGCGCACGTCCATCCACACCACCGCCCCGTAGGTGCGGGTGGCGGCGGCGTAGTTGTAGTCATAGACCGCCTCGCGGTTCAGGGTCCGGGTCGTGCCCCGGGCGTCCCCGACGGCCGCGCGGTGCAGGGTCGTGAAGGACCCGACCGTGCCGCTGGCGCCCAGGTCGGCGTGGCGGACCACCCCCTGCATACGCCGAGGGTTGGCGGTGGTGGTCTGGAATGGTTGCAGGAAGGCGTCATAGACCAGGTACAGGTCGCTGCCGGTGGGTGAGATGGCCACCGCCGGGTTGTCGGGCCGGTCGGCTGCTTCGGCGGCGTTGGCCGGGGCCGACCAGCTCAGCCCCTGGTTGGTGGAGGTCTGGACCAGGGCTTGTTCGTGGTTGAGCCCGGCCCGGGCATCGGTCCAGGCCAGCACCAGGGTGTTGGTGGCCCCGGTGCCGGTGGGGGCGCCGTTGGCGATGCCCAGGCTGGGGAAGCTGTCGGTGCGGGTCCCGGCCAGGCCGTCGAACACGATCCGGCCCGACACCGGGTCGGGCAACCCGACGTCGACCACGTTGGCGACCGCCCGGGGCTTCTCGAAGTTGTTGCCACCGTCAAAGGAGCGGGCCAGGTAGAACACGCTCTGGCCAGCGGCGGCGCCCTCCCAGACCACATAGACGGTGCCGGTGCTGTCGGAGCGGACCGCGCAGCCCTGGCGGCCGCCGGTCTGGGCGTTGTTGGTCGCCGCACTCAGCTGCCGCTGCCGCCAGGTGGTCCCGCCGTCGCTGGAGGCCGAGACCACCACCGGCTCAGGTGCCCCGCCGATGCTGCGGAAGGCCACGTTGCAGACATAGACGTTGCCGAAATGCGCGCTGGAGGCGGCACTGTCGGCCCAGATGTCTTCCTTGTCGCTCAAGGTCGCCGACGACTGCTTGGACACCACCACCGGCGCCATCCAGGCCGCCTTGCCGCTCGGACCACCCGCGGCCGCGGCCGTGGCGTTGTCGGTGCGTGACACCGCCACCGCCGAGGCGCCCTTGAATGGCGCCCGACCCGGGATCGGGAAGGCCAGGTTGGCGTAGTACAGCCGCGACCCATTCGCCCAGGAGAACCCGCCCGGCCCGGGCCGGGGGCCGAACGCCAACGCCGGGTCGCCGTGCGAGCTCATGCCGTTCTCGAAGTACCAGGGCAGGGTGTTGATCGGCCCAGCCTGGGCGGTGCCGCTGCGGGCGGTCAGCCCGGTGTAGGTCGGCTGCACCCAGGTCGCGCCCTCATCAAGGGAGAAGTAGGTGCCCGAGATACCGATGTCGGGGGTCAGGTCACAGCTGCTGCCGTTACAGGGGGCGCTGTCGACCAGGTCGTTGGCTCCGGCGGCCAGCACCGTGGGGTGGTTGGCGTCGATCGCCACAGCGGGTTCGTTGACGGCATTGGGCAGATACGGGGTGGTGGGGCCGGCCACCGAGACCTTGGCCTCGGGGGTCTGGGCGTGGGCCAGGGTGGGCAGGACCGGGGCTGCTGTCACGGCGACCAGCAGCACCAGCACGCGGCGAGGACCGGCCATCGCGGCTCCTTCCGTCGTTGGAACGCCGGAAAGGGAGCGTATCGGGTCGTTTCGCCTCTGCCTAGACCTCCGGACGATGCGGTCGAGTGGGAACCGGACCGGTCATTCTGTTGGACATTCCACCAGCCACTGCCTGACCGGACAGGACAGCACGGCCGGACCGTCCACCGGACGTGACCTGCAGGAGAGCACCCGCCAGCACACGGTGGACGCTGCGCGGCTGATCGGAAAATGATCACCTGTGGCGGGCGGCCGGCGGCGACCCGGCGTCGCGGTCAACAGCTGGGGTTGTGGTTGGTGGCGGTCAGGCGGCCGGGGTCAGGGTGACGGTGAACCCGAGCGCCTGCAGCTGGCGGATGTGGTTGCGGGTCTTGCGATCGGTGTCGGTGCGGTTGGTGTAGAAGTCCGCGCCCAGGTCGTGGAACCGTGCGGTGGGATCGGCGAGCAGGTGCCAGACGATGACCAGGATGGATCGGGCGACGGCGACCAGGGCTTTGAGCTTGCCGCGGCGTTTGACCAGGCGCGGTGGGTGGCGCCGGACTGGATGGTGCGGGGGACAGCTTGGCCCAGGACATCAGGTGCGCGGGGTGGGGAACTGGCCCATGTCCAGCCCGATCTCGGCGATGATCACCTGGGCGGCCTTGCTGCCGATGCCGGGGACCTCATCCAGGCGATCGGGCGTGGGGAGCAGGACCGGCGCCGCTTGCGTGCGAGCGCTCTGGTCGGTGGTGCCGCCACCGACCAGCCCGTGGCTGAGCCCGGACTGGTCCTGGGGTGGCTGGGCGGCGGGGACGGCGCCGATCAGCTCCTCGATCCGGGCCGTGAGGTGGTCTGTCTGGGTGGTCAGCGCGTCGATCTGGTCCAGCAGCAGCCGGGCCAGTTCCGCGTGGTGGTCGTTGAAGCGGCCGGTCAACGCCTGCACCAGGGCGGCGCGCTTGCCGCGCATCCGTCCTTTGGCGAGCTCGGCAAGCACCTTGGGGTCGCGTTGCCCGACGATCAGGGTCTCCAGCATGGCCGACCCGAGACGCCCATGATGTCGGTGGCCACGGTGGACAGCTTGATCAGGGCGTCCTCGAGCAGCCTGCTCCAGCCGTTGCACGTGCCGGGCGCGTTCTTGGGTCAGGTCGGACCGCAGCCGGGTGTAGTCGCGCAACTGGCGGATCTCGGCGGGTGGGATGAACCAGGGGCGCAGCATGCCCCGCTCGTTGAGCTTGGCCAGCCACACCGCATCGGGCTTGTCGGTCTTGGGGCGGCCGGCGAAGGCGGTCGGGAGCTGCAGGTGGTCCAGCAGCTCGGCGCCCGCCGGGCCCAATAGGTCGCTCATCCGCACCGGAACCCCGCAGGCGGCCAGGACCGCATGCACTTGGCACGTCCAGCCGGTGCGGACCGCGACCAGCTTGGCGCGATGGCGCACCAGCTGCCGCAGGTCGCGGACCTGGGGTGGGCGATCCGGGCCTCAGGCAGCCGACCCATGCGCAGCAGGTCGGCCAGATCGGCCGCGTCGCGGACGTCGTTGTTCACCCGACGGTAGGCGAACGCCTTCACCCCAACGGGTGGGCCAGGTGCACGTTGGCACCGATCGTGGCCAGCAGGTCCGCCGCCCAGGACCAGCCATACGTCGCCTCCACACGACCCCGGGCTGCTCACCGGCGCGGCCCATGACCTCGGCCAGCATGTGCGGGTCGTTGCTTCACCGCACCGCCTCCACCACCTGGCCGTGTAGTCGGTCCGGCTGACACCGACCGACGTCGATGCAGGTCGATTCCGACGAACTGCCTGCCATCGTATGCTGCGCTCACCAGGGCCTTCTTCACGGTTGGGATGTGAGCACCCCGAGCATCGCTCGAGAGCCCACATCAGGAGCGAGGCCCCACTCCTTCATCGCATCAGAGGGTATATACGGTCCTCCCGCCGATGGCCCTGCTTGCCTCGTTGATCATCCCTTGCACGAACCGGGCGTCGGGAGGGCCGCCCCGCTTGGCTACGTAGGTGTGCGCCCGCCTCCCGGCTTGGCCGAGCTTGGAGGCTATCGGCGGGCGCGTCTACGAGGCCCGTACATCAACCCTGACTCGCCAATCTCACCGGCGTCTCATGCGGCGGATGAGATGCTTGCGGGTACTTCGACGACGAAGGCATTGCTGTGGACGACAAGTACCTGATCGTGATCCTGGTGCTGGCGATCCTGTTTGGAGCCAGCCGCCTACCGTCGCTCGGCCGCAACGTCGGCCAGGGGATCCGGGAGTTCAGGAAGGGCATCGCCGAAGGCGCGCAAGGTGATGACGTCGAGAAGGCGGCGCCGGCGTCGCCAGCCGACGACAGCAGCACCGCGAGCTGAGAAGCCAACCCCGCAGGCTCCCGCGCGGCCGGTGGCGACGGGTTGGAGCGAGCTCGACGGAGCCCCTGCGCCGAAGCCGGAAGCGGCAGCACCGGCTCGACGATTGGAGGCCATCGGTGGCGTGGCTGGGCTGGTGGCCGCGCTCGCGTCCAGCTGGTTCCTGCTGGCCGGTCCGCTGGGGTCCACGTTCGACCGACGACCTCATATGTGCGCGAGCTGGGCGCCCGCACCCAGCCGGGCAGTGGGTTCTTCCGGGCCACTGACACGGTCGCGGGCGGGCTGATCGTCGTCCTTTCCGCGGGGCTGCGGAGCGGCCTGGCGCGGGACTGGCGGCGCGGCACAAGCACGGCAGGGCTCGGACTGGCCGGGGTGGCCTCGGTCG
>Ga0075419_10002794_pt1 | contig 11185 bp, 10 predicted proteins | sample SoiMetdeltSBSDD3_FD_76900 | JGI IMG/M metagenome (GOLD analysis project Ga0075419, IMG submission 76900) | Bulk soil microbial communities from a Populus tree surrounding site in Tennessee, USA - Soil MetaG P. deltoides SBSDD3 | ecosystem: Environmental > Terrestrial > Soil > Tree plantation... | reverse complement strand
TTCGTGTTCAATTTGCAAGGAGTCCAGGGCGGCATCTACCAGATGTTGAACCATGGGCTCTCCACCGGTGCGCTCTTCCTATTGGTCGGCATGATTTACGACCGCCGCCATACCCGTATGATCGAAGACTTTGGCGGCTTGTGGAAACAGCTGCCGGTTTTTTCCGCCCTCTTGCTCCTGGTGACTTTCTCGTCCATCGGATTGCCGGGACTGAATGGCTTTATCGGGGAGTTTCTGATTTTGCTGGGCGCCTTCGCTGTTACTCCAGGTTGGACCGCTGCCGCGGCCACCGGGATGATCCTGGGCGCGATTTACATGCTCTGGATGTTTCGGCGCGTAATTTTTGGCCCGCTGACAAATCCGGAAAACCAGAAACTCAAAGACCTAGACCGCCGAGAGATCCTCATCCTCGCGCCGGTGGTGGCATTGATCATCTTTATGGGAGTTTATCCTCAACCGTTTCTGAGTCGCGTGAAGCCGTCCGTCGATTTGACACTCAAGAGAGTCTTCGCCATCCAGGGGATGCCTACAGCGGTGAACAAAGCTGCCGGCGGAGAAACCAAGAACGATGGACGTTAATCTCCTCCCACTCCTCCCCGCGACGCAAATTTTGTTGACGGCGTTGGTCGTGATGCTGCTGGATCTCTTTCTCAAAGAAAACGAAAAAGGGCTCTTGGCTTGGATCGGGCTTTTGGGGCTAGTGCTCTGCGGGGTGGAGACCATGCTCCTGTGGGGCAGTCAGGACGGCGCCTTTGGCGATACTCTATTGCTGGATAATTTCGCGCTCTTCTTTACGCAGATTTTTCTTGGCGCCGCCGGGCTGACGATCCTCGCGTCGATTCATTATGTGAGAGAAACGAGAATTAACGAAGGCGAGTTCTATGCCCTGATTCTCTTTGCCACGGTGGGCATGATTATCATGGCCGCGGCCAACGATCTGATCGTTTTCTTCCTCGGCCTCGAAACCATGTCCGTCGCCGTCTACATTTTAACCGGTATGTGGCGCGCCAGCAGCCGGTCCAGCGAAGCGGCCATGAAGTATTTTTTAATGGGCGCGTTCGCCACCGGCTTTCTGCTTTACGGCATCGCGTTGATCTACGGCGCCACCGGCTCGACTAATCTCAACGAAATCTCCGCTAATTTGGTCGAACCCATGACCGAGTGGCCGCTTTATCTCGCAGGTGGAGTTTTACTGTTATTGATCGGGTTCGCTTTCAAAGTGGGGGCGGTGCCATTTCATTTTTGGATTCCAGACGTCTACGAAGGCGCGCCGACCCCGGTCACGGGTTTTATGTCCGTCGCGGTCAAGGCCGCTGCATTCGCCGCTTGGGTGCGCATCCTCATGCACAAGCTATCGCCCTTCGATAGCGACTGGGACGCTCCGTTATGGCTGATGGCGATCGCGACGATGACGGTGGGAAACTTGCTCGCGCTGTCGCAACCGAGCGTCAAACGGATGCTCGCCTATTCGAGCATCGCCCATGCGGGATATCTACTCATCGCACTCGTTGTAGGAGAGGAGTGGGGAGGACCGCCGCTGCTGTTTTATCTGGTCACCTACTCCCTTATGACCGTCGGTGCCTTCGCCGTGCTCGCCAGTCTCACGAACCAGGACGGCCCGCGGGAGAACTACAGTGATTTTGCCGGATTGGGATTCAAACGCCCCTTTCTCGCCGCAGCCATGGCGCTCTTCATGTTATCCCTCGCCGGTTTTCCTCCGCTCGCCGGGTTTACGGGCAAGTTCTACATCTTTCGGTCTGCGATCCTGGCCGGTCATACGAATTTGGCGATCATCGGTGTTCTCAATAGCCTTTTGTCCGTGATCTACTATTTGCGCGTCGTCGTGGCGATGTATATGGAGGAGGGGGGCGTCGTGGGAAAAAGCTTTCGCCAGTCGCCGCACCTCTACATTGCCGTTGCATTGGCGGCGCTTGGAACGGTTTATTTGGGAATTGTTCCAGCCCGGGCCCTCGAATGGAGCCGCGTTTCTTTTTTCGCCCTCGACTAATTAGGCCGGTTGAAGAAGCCGATGGCAACCGGGACCTCTGCAGTCCCCGCCACCAGCTCCTCGAACTTAGCCGTTTTGATATAGAGCTGAGCGGAGCCGCCGCCGTCGAGATTCAACAAATCGGTCACCTGGATTTGCCACGGCGCGGCTGAGAAGATCTCTTGCATTTCGGGCCAGTATAGACCACCGAGCAAACTATCAGCCACGGCGACAACCAATCGCTGCTCGTGATCGATACCGATCAAGGAACGTCGGCTGACTCGGCTCGGTAACTCCGTTACTGTCTGCAGGGTTCCATGGAGGAGGAGCAAAGGGCCGGACTGAAGCCCTTCGTCCACCTGCTCGGGAAGGAAATCGTCGCGCTGCGAAATGAGCGGCTTCTGATCTTTGATGCTGAAGACTCCGCTATAGAGAGAGTTCTTGGCAAGTCGCGCATTGATTGCCTGGCCGGCCACTTTGAGAAACGCGAGGGGCTTCCCGTCGGTGTCGAAATAGCTGCCGTTGATCGTTGCGAGGGCGCCGCTTTTCTCGGCGAACGTTTTGGCATTGGCGCTTTTAAGTTGAAATTGGGCGCTGCGCAGGACCCGAGGAACAACCAACCGAGTATCGAAACGGAGAAGCTTTAGGTCGATGGAGTGACTGGGTTCGGAACGTTCCAGGACCATTTTGCGGAATTCAACACCTTTCTGAATAATTTTCCAACTTCCGGCATCGGTCACGGCGAGGGCGGGGTTATTTTTCAATTTCGTCGCGGGAGCCTGAGATGAAACCGAAATGGAAGATGACGAGAGCAGAATCAGAAGCACGATGGTTGTCGCGAGTCGAGCCATGACTTCAATAAGACAAAGATAACAGAACGATCACGAAAAAAAAGCACCGCTATGACAAATTCGAGCGCGAGATACGGGACGAGTTGCGCGTCCGTGTCCTTTCCTGCTAACTAAATCCAATTGGACGAGAGACAGAAGGAGGCAACTGATGAACCATTTACAACGCTGGGTGATGATCCCTGTGCTGGCATTGGCTATTTGCTCGTGCGGAGATAAGAAAGATTCGGCGGATCGAAATCTGGAAGCACAGAAAGCGATCCAGGAGGGGATGCAAAAGGAAAAGCAGATGTACGAGGGAATGCAAAAGGGGGCAGAGAACCTAGAAAAGAAGATGCAAGAGCAGAAGGAAGAGACAAAGAAGTAGAAATTACTTTTTCGGCAAACGGTTTGACCGGCTGGAATGATTTGAACTATTGGAACGTCTATTCCCTGGCGTAGTCAGGAGATAGGCTTGATTTCAAAAACCACGCGATCCATGCGGGCCGGGGAGTCGCGCAGTGTGAGGATGTGCCGGCGAAGTTTGCCATCCGTTACCTGGGTGGCCTTACAGGAAAGTCGTTCGCCCTGGGCGTTTAGTTCGACGGCGGGATTCTTGAGCATGTTCTGGCACCAGTGCTTTCCCTCCACTTTGCTCGATGACGCATAAAAGCATCCCTGATAATAGATGAAGCGAAGTTCTACCGTCCGCCGCTCGCCGGTTTTACGTCCGGTGGTGGTCAAGTCCGCGACCATGCTTGATCCATCTTGAAGTTTCATGGAGCCGACTATAGGGCGCGACCGGCTGGGAGACAAGCTGCGGCGCTTTTCCTGACAGGCCCGCGATTCGGAGGCAATTGTGCCTCAGTCATTCCTCCATAAATAACTCAGGTTAGCGATCATTCTAGGCCAGCGTTAATTGATGGAAGCGGTGATCTGTGGTAAACTTTTTAGCGCTAGAAAGTTGACGGCAATCGAAGAAAACCGCCGCGATTACAAACCCTTATGAATCAATTATCGCATTTAGTGACCGGTACAATCGCCTATTTATCAATGGACGTGGCCATCGACTCCGATATCCCAACCTATAGCGGTGGACTCGGCATATTAGCTGGCGACATGTTGCGCTCAGCGGCAGATCTTGGGGTGCCAATGGTGGCCGTTACCCTGCTTCACCGCAAGGGGTACTTCGACCAGAGGCTTGATGCGCGAGGCAATCAGTTAGAGAGCCCATCCAAATGGTCGCCGGAAAATCGTCTTGAGCCTTTGCCGCAGCGTGTATCGATAGGAATCGAAGGACGAAAGGTAAGCGTCCGCGCCTGGAGGTATCCCTTTCGCGGTATCACGGGACATGCAGTACCGCTATTGCTTCTCGACACAGATTTGGATGACAACGATCCCCGAGATCGCATTCTCACCGATCACCTTTATGGCGGCGATGAACATTATCGTTTGTGTCAGGAGGCGATCCTAGGGTTTGGCGGTTTGGCGATGCTGCGCGCGCTTGGATATGCAAACGTGCGCGTCTTCCACATGAATGAGGGACACTCGGCGTTCATCACGGTTGCGCTCTTGGAGGAGCGGGCGGGCGCGCATCTAAAGCAGGGTGTGTCAGACGCAGAGATGGAAGCGGTGCGGCAGCAATGCGTTTTTACAACCCACACGCCGGTCCCGGCCGGCCACGACCGGTTTCATGTCGACTTGATTCGCCAGGTATTGGGCGAGCGACGTGCGGCGGTTCTCGGTCAGCTGGGGGTGATGAATGGTGACTTCAACATGACTGAACTGGCGCTTCGTCTCTCCCGCTATGCAAATGGGGTGTCTTTGCGTCATGGAGAGGTTTCACGCCGCATGTTTCCGGAATACGACATCGCCGCAATCACTAATGGCGTGCACGCCGTCGGCTGGACCTCGGCGCCGTATTGCGCGCTGTATGATCGCGTGATACCGGAATGGCGGCGCGATAACTGCTATCTCCGGTACGCCATCGGAATCCCGCTCCACGAAATACGGGAAGCTCATAGGCAGGCGAAGAAAGAGCTGCTCCAGCAGGTGCGCTGGCTCACAGGTATTCAGCTCGATGAGTCGATTTTTACCCTTGGCTTTGCCCGGCGCGCCACGGCCTACAAACGAGCGGATTTGCTCTTCACGGAGTTGGATCGGTTAAAACAGATAGCGCACAGTGTGGGCCCGTTGCAGCTGATCTACGCCGGCAAGGCCCACCCACGAGACGAAGGCGGCAAAGCGATTATTCGCCGGATCTTCGAAGCAGCGGCTGCGCTGGCGAACGACGTTCGTGTCGTTTACCTGGAAAATTACGATATGGCATTGGGAAAGCTTATTTGTTCCGGGGTCGACGTTTGGCTTAATACGCCGCTTAGACCGCAGGAAGCGTCGGGTACCAGCGGCATGAAGGCCGCGCTGAACGGGGTGCCGAGTTTTAGCGTTCTGGATGGTTGGTGGATCGAAGGCCACGTTGAGGGTGTGACCGGCTGGTCCATCGGTGAGCCCAACGGAAGGGATAACGACGCGGAGGCGGAAGTCCAGTCCCTCTATACGAAGCTCGAGCAAATAATTCTCCCGCTCTTTTACAAAGACGCCGACAATTTTACGGAAGTCATGCGGTCCGCCATCGCGATCAATGGCTCGTTCTTTAATACCCAGCGCATGGTGTTTCAGTATTTGAGAAACGCTTATGCGCCCGGCGCTAGTTCCGGACCACCCCTACCGTAACTGAAAGTTTGCCGGCCGACCGTCAATCAGTTAAAGCTTGTATTTAGCGGGTGACTCTTGCCGCAATCGTTTAATTCTAGTGCTTGTGTTCGCCGCGAAGTTTCCACTCGAGACCGTCAATGATGCATTCGACGCTGGCCTGAAGGATATCTGCAGCCACGCCCACAGTGCCCCATCGGTCGGTGCCATCGGAAAAAATAGCCAGCACTCTAACCAACGCGCCGGCACCTTTGTCTTCGTCATCCCCGATGATGGTACCATGGTGCAGCAATCGAACGTCGAACTCCTCCAAGCTGACCTCAGAAAGTTGCGGGTAATGTTTCTCAAGGATTTTTCTCACAGCGTTGTCAACCGCCTGCACCGGACCTCGACCGCTGGCGGCCACAAGTTCCTCCTCTCCGAAAATCTCGATCAAAACCGTGGCTTCGGTGGCACTGCGCAGCGTCTCTGGAGCTTGGAAGTCAACCTGGTCATCGATCTTACAACGGAGCACGCGAAAGGGTTTTAAGTAATCGTCCCGTCGGCGAATCGACATAAGCTCAAATGATGCCCATGCGCCATCAAGTCGGAAAAAATCCTCTTTGAGGTCCCTTGCCATGGTTTCCTCCGGGTTAGCGAAGTGGGAAAACTGGAGAGCGCTGCGCTATTATAGCTTTCACGCAGAAAAAGGCTAGAGTGATAGTGGCCGCCGGATTCGCGACCCCACCCCTGGGCCAAAGGCAAAAATCTTCCCAAGAAAACGCAACTTTGGTATCATAACACCATGATGGAAAAACGGGCACCAGACAGCCAATTGCATGGCTTCTTTCATGATGTCATTCGCCAAAGCTTCCGGCAATTAGGCATCTACGACTCAACCGTGACGCGTTATATGGCGGACGTTCTGACCGATTTCGCCAAAAGCGAGAATCTTTATCGAATTCGCTCGCGAAAGGGCAGGCGCATGGACAGCGTGGTTGAAATTCTTTCGGAGCAACCATCCACGCCGGTCGACGAAACTCACCTTTTAAAGGAAAGGTCCCTGCGCAAATATCTCGGCGACTATGCGCTGTTCATGAGCGGGATTTTTCGTAATTACGTCGAGGGGAGAGGGTTTCTCAATTACTATATTGAGGAAGGAAGCCGTTCGTACTGGACGGTCTCCGAGCTCGATCTCTCCCTCTATCGAACCGGCTTTATTCTCTTTCAAGAACTTTCGAAGAAGTTTGAATACTATTCCGGCGCCCTGGATTATACGCGCAAAGCTTACTTTGCCGCGGAGCCCGGTGAGGATCCCTTTGCCGGATTCCTGCGTCAAATCGAGGGTTGGATGAAAGTCAATCTGACGGAAAATTAGCGCGTTTGTGCAACCCCAGTCTTTGTCCCCACGTTATTTCACTTTTTGGGCATGAAGTCGTTCCTGATTACTCTTTGCCTCGTCTTGGTTTCGGCTGCACTGTTTGCCGGGGTTGTCTTTTCCTACATTTTTTTTTCTGTTTCCCCAAAATCCGGGATCGTCGAAATTCGTATCGAACAAGGAGAATCCTTCTCGACAGTTGTTCGTAAGCTGCGGGACCAAAAGGTCGTGAGTAACGAAAGACTCTTCTCGCTGTGGGCGCGTTATTCCGGATCAGAGAAAAAAATTCACTGGGGGCTCTATCGCTTTGAGCTGCCGTTGTCGCCGTCAGAAGTTCTCAACCGTATGGTGCTGGGCAAAGGGATCTTCCAGCGTGTCACCATTCCCGAAGGGCTCACGGTCAAAGAAGTCGCAGACTTGCTGGCCAAAATGGGCATTGTCCAAGAAGAGCAGTTCCTTGCCGCCGCCTATGATCCTGAGCTGCTTTCGTCTCTCGGCCTGCAAGATAAGGGCATTGAAGGTTATCTTTTTCCAAACACCTATAACTTTATTCCGGAAACACCGCCCCGAGAAATTATCCTGAAGATGACGGAGCAGTTTCGTAAAAGCGTCGAGCCGCTGGCGGGACAGCGAAAAGAGGATAACGGTCTAACGCCGCACGAGATCGTGACCCTAGCTTCAATCATTGAGAAAGAAACCGGCGTCGAAGCCGAGAGGCCATTGGTCTCGGCTGTATTTCACAACCGGCTCAAGCTGAAAATGCCGCTGCAAAGCGATCCGACGGTTATTTACGGTCTCAAAGACTTTAACGGTAATTTAACCCGGAAAGATTTGTATGCCGCGAGTCCCTACAACACCTATCGCATTCCCGCCCTCCCTCCGGGGCCGATTTGTAATCCCGGTCTCTCGTCGCTACGAGCCGCACTCCATCCCGCTTCGGTGTCTTTTCTTTATTTCGTGTCGAAAAACGACGGCACCCACCATTTCTCGGAAAGCCTGGAGTCTCACAGCCAGGCGGTCAAAGTCTATCAGCCGCGCAACGAAACTCCTTCACCCCGTCGCAAACCCGTTGCGCGCGACTAGCGATGCATTTATGGCGTCTCGCTAACATGCTATAGTTACCCGCCATGGGTACGTCCACAGCTGCACAGAACCAAGAGTCGCCGGAACGGCGGGTCGGTCGGTTGGCTGCGCGGTTACGGAACCACGCGCTGTGGGATTCTCTCCTGATTTTCTCGCCGCCGCTGCTGATTGCCATCTACCTCGCGGTTTATCTCTACCGCGGCGCCTGGATCGCGCCGATAACGTTTCTCTTACTCAGCGGCGCGGTGATCGGAGTGGGTTTGCTTGCGGTGGTGGTTCGCACCCGTCCTTTGATCCCTTCGGTTCGTTTCGCTGCGCGACTGGTAGACGAAAAGACGAAGGCGAAAGACCGCTTCCTCACCCTGGCAACGATCGACGTGGCTCTCTCGCCTGACGCCTTGGTGGGGCGTCTACGCAGGGAGGCTGCGGCGCTCCTGGAGCGGATCGATTTTCGCCGTGAGTTTCCCTATCGCATCAAACGGTCCTTTTACTGGTCGTTCTTGGTTTCTCTCATCGCGGCCGCCCTGTTTCATCTCTCGATGCCGCTCATGGGGTCAACTCGTCGCCAGGCTCCGGCCTACGAGAAGCTTAACGAGCTCGCGGAAAAAATGGCGCAGAGGCCGCCTCTGTCGGAATTGGCCCATGATCTGCGAACCCTCGCAATGCAACTCGAGCACCCGAACGTAGCGGAGCAGGAGAAGCAGACGCTGATTCACAAAACCCTGGAACAGATTGAGAAGCAACAAAAGAAAGAAGAAGAGAAAGAAAGCCGCGCTCTTCTCGGTGAAGCTTCGAGCACGCTTCAGGGTCTGGAGCAGCAGTCGGCTCGTAGTCAACAAAAAGACACAGAAAAAGGCGACGGAGGGGCGCGAAGCAATCCCTCTCAGGAGGAGCAAGGCGAGGGGAAACAAAGTCAGGGTGGCGGCGGCGATAGCAAAGGCGAGCGAAACGCTGAACGAAGTAAAGATATGCGGCAGGGGCAAGGCGCCCGCGGTGATCCGAAGGAGCAAGGCAAAGAAAAAAACCAGCAGAGTCAGGGTGACGGCAAAGATAGTCAACCGGACCCGAGTAATAAGTCCGGTAAAGACGCCGGTAAAGAGCTGACCGGGAAGACGCCCGGCGGCTCGCAGGAAAAACTCGGCAGGAGTCGGTCCGAGGAAATTCCCCAGGGCGCGCCTCCCGCGGAGCGGTTTTACCAACCGGGAGAGCAAGGTAAGGAGGAAGTCAAAGGGGCCCGTTATGTAACCGTGCAATTGCCGGAAGAATTGGCCGCGGACTCGAAGGGCGAAGGGACTATCAGTAAGCCGTCAAAAGAAACCAGGGCCTATCCGAAAGCACCGGTGAGCAATGCCCCATTGCCTGCCTACGTGCCGGAGGCCCCGACGGAGAAACAACAGCTGCCCCTGGAGTACCGCGGCATTATTCGTTGACCCAGAAAGGGAGCCTGATGGAGCCTGAGAAATTTCAGCAAGTCTTCAAACGGTTGGAAGCCGAGGTACGCAAAGTTATCGTCGGTCACGATGATGTCATTAGGCAAGTGTTGATCGCGTTTTTCGCCGGCGGACACGTCTTGCTGGAGGGGGTACCGGGTTTAGGCAAGACCCTGCTGGTAAAATCCTTGAGTCACGTCCTGGGCGTTTCGTTCAAGCGCATTCAATTCACGCCTGATCTGATGCCCTCCGACATCGTCGGCACAGAGGTCTTGACCGAAGCCAATGGCCGCCGCGAGTTTCAATTCAAAAAGGGACCGATATTTGCCCACGTGGTCCTCGCGGATGAGATCAACCGTGCGACGCCGAAGACCCAATCTGCGGTCCTGGAAGCGATGGAAGAAAAGCAAGTGACGGTCTTCGGCGAATCCCACACCTTGGCGTCGCCGTTCATAGTTCTGGCGACGCAAAATCCGATCGAGCTTGAGGGAACTTATCCGCTCCCGGAGGCGCAGCTGGATAGATTTTTCTTCAAGCTCATGGTTGTGCCGCCGTCACCGGTGGAGCTGCGAGAGATCCTCAAGCGGACTACTGGCACCGAAACCGGTGATGCAGGAAAGGTGCTCCCTGACGATGGCGGGAAAGTGATCAACCAAATGCAACAAATGCTGCGTCAGGTATTGATCGCTCCGCCCATCGAGGACTATGTTGTGCGCATTGTGCATGCCACGCAGCCCAATCTAAGCAACAGTAACGGCTCCACCTCTCCAGTCAAGCAATATCTCCGGTTTGGTTCCAGCCCGCGCGGCGCCCAAGCCATCATCCTGGGCGCCAAAGGCAATGCACTGGCCGACGGCAGGATCCATGTCAGCTATGAGGACGTCGCCAGGGTGATTTATCCCGCTCTGCGCCATCGCATTATCCTAAACTTCCAGGCGGAGGCGGAAAATGTCAACACAGATGAGATTCTTGCCGAGGTCGTGAAACAAGTCCCGCGAAGCTAAATCCCGGTGTGGTGCGACTCTTATACAGCAGCTATTTGGTCTTATTCTTGATCGGCGGAATCGATTTCAAGTAATCCGCGATCGCGAGAGCGTCTTCCTTGGTCATGTTTTTGTACCCGTGCTCGATGACCTCGGCCATGAGCCCTTGAACGTTGTCTAAGTCCGGCTTGATGCCGTTTATCAACAGCTCCACGATATCTTCTCGTTTCCAATCTCCGATGCCCGTCTCTTTGTCCGGTGTGATGTTCGGTGCCTCCTGACCCAATGGACCGGTTTTTTTGTCGGCGCCGGCAAGATACAGAGATCGTTTCGGCGCGCCAATGAAGTTCCTTGGCGTGTGGCAGTCGCCGCAAAGCGACACATGCTCAACCAGATAACGCCCTCTATCGATTCCGCTCTTCGGTGCCTGAGGCGGCGAATTGGCGAACCGACCAAAGACCATTAAGTAAAGAGGCATCCCTAAGCTGCGAGCGAATGGCACCCAGGTTTTCAATTGAGGAGTGACTTTCTTTATGGGCTTCAAGGTTCTTAGATATGCGATAAGCGCTTTGAGATCTTCTTGAGCCATCCCGGAATAGCCTTCGTAGGGCATAACGGGCAAGATTCGGCTGCCATCGGGCCGGATGCCTTTAACCATTGCGTCACGAATCTGCTGATCGGTCCAATTACCGAGACCGGTCTCTTTGTCCTGTGTGATATTCGTGCTGTAGACTGTGCCAAAAGGAATTGGAAAAGCGCGGGCCCCTACGTGGAAAGTCTCTTTCGGCGGCGTGTGACAGGCGCAG
>Ga0075419_10002793_pt1 | contig 11185 bp, 12 predicted proteins | sample SoiMetdeltSBSDD3_FD_76900 | JGI IMG/M metagenome (GOLD analysis project Ga0075419, IMG submission 76900) | Bulk soil microbial communities from a Populus tree surrounding site in Tennessee, USA - Soil MetaG P. deltoides SBSDD3 | ecosystem: Environmental > Terrestrial > Soil > Tree plantation... | reverse complement strand
GCGTGACGCCGCATTGACCGACCTTGCCGCCTGATCAGACAAAATACCGAATTGTTGACCGTCCTTTCCGGGATGGCGCCGCATGACGCGGCGGCATTGACGCAAGGACGTACTGCGCCACGTGGTTTTGCGGCGGTCCCCCTTTCCGCCGCCGCAGAGGGCCGCGCTTTCGCTGACCTATCAGGCGGGGCGCGGTTCACTTTATTTGCGCCATGAATTTGCAATGTCCGCTTTACCCCCGAAAGCGGACATTGGCGCTGCAACGACGGACGTTCCCTAAGGGCCGAGAGCCGACATTGATCCTTCCTCCGCATTCGATGATACGTGTATCGTCGCAGCGGTCCCTCGAGAATCGGCGATGGACACCAATTTTCCGCGGAGGAATTGCGGCCTTGAACTCATATGCGCACAGCGACCGCTTGTTGATGGGCTCGCCGCTGCGTCGGCGCGTGGTGTGCCTCGTGACGAGCGCAGCGGCGATTGTCGTGCTGGCCTTCGCGACGATCGTCCATCTCGGCCTGATCGGGGGCATGCGCGCCGACGTCATGGCGGTGTTCCTCCAGGCACTCGTGCGATCGAGCTTGCTGTCGGCGGTGCCGCTCGCTGTACTCTGGTATCTCGACCGGCGCGAGCGTGAGACGCCATGGCTCTTCGCCGCCGCCTTCCTGTGGGGCGGATGCATTGCGACCACGCTTGCTTTGCCGGTCAATACTGCCTTCTTCCTGCTCGTCGACGCCGTCGTGGCGCAGGAGCCGACCATCAGGGAGATGCTGGGGCCGGATGCAGCGATGCTGTTGTCCGCGCCGATTTCCGCGCCAATCGCCGAGGAGATCGCCAAGGCGCTGGGAGTCCTGGTGCTGTTCGCGTTTCTGCGCGCCGAGTTCGACAACATGCGTGACGGCATCGTCTACGGCGCGCTGGTCGGGGCCGGCTTCAACTGGTTCGAGGCGGCGCTCTATGTGGCGCAGAACTATGCCGAGTACGGCGTGGCGACGTATGGCCTGCAGCTCGGCGCCCGCTACGCGCTGTTCGGACTTGGCGGGCACGCGATGTTCACCGCCATGTTTGGTGCGCTCCTTGGCTTCGCGACCCAGACACAATACAGGTGGTTGCGCGTGCTCGCGCCGCTTGTCGGATTGATGCTCGCGATCATGGCGCACACGCTCTTCAACATCTTGCCGCTTGTCGCAGCGTTGGGGACCGCCGCCGCCGGCGAGCCGCCGGCACAGAATGAACCGTTTCCCAACATGGGCTTTGTCGAAACATTCGTCAGCAGCAGTTTGCTTCAGCTCGTGATCTTCCTGCCGTTCCTTTTGATACTGGCGATTGCGCTGTGGCGCAGCGGGGTATGGGAGCGCCGCGTGATCCGGGACGAGTTGGCTGATGAAGTTGGCCGCACGGTGAGCGCGGACGAGTACCGCGACATTGTCGGCGATCGCACGTTCCGCACCCGACGCATCGACCGGCTGCGGCCCCGCGTGTCGGCGGCGCTGGTGAATGCGCAGCACGAGCTCGCGTTCCGCAAGCGCCACGTGCGCGACGCAGGTGAAAATCCGGACCACGATCCGCTCATCGCAGGCTGGCGCGACGAAATCGGGCGCCTCCGCGAGATGGTTTAGCCTTGCGGCACCGCTGCCGGGCGTTGCAATAACTGCATCAATCGGCGGACCAGATCAGCCAGCAGAGCTGGCAGACGACCTTATTGAAAAGGTAGCGCACAGAGCCATTCCGCTTTGGGTCAAAAGCAGACATTCGCGCTGCAAAAAGTCATGTCCGCTTTACCCCCGAAAGCGGACATGTGCAGTGCACGTGGCCATGTCTGCTTTGGGGCCAGCCTGTTCCGGCTAGATGATATTCCTGATCTGGTAGACGCCGTGGCTTTCCGCCACAACCACGCCGGCGCTGTCTTTGAGCTCGCCCTTCAGCACAAACTCCGCCTTGCCGTTTGAATCGGCCTCGGCCTGGATGCCAGCGATCTGTTCCGTGGTCATGCTGATTTCGACCGTGACATCGCTCTTGGCCGGCTTCAGGAAGTCTATGTTCAGAGCCTTGACGATCGGGAAATATTTCGAGGTGTCAAAGGACGACAGGAACAGCGCGCCGCCGGGAATCTCGGCGACGGTGAATAATGCGCCCGCATACATGCTGCCAATGTGATTGCCGTTGTTCCTGAACGGCATAAGGCACTTCACGTAACCGGGCCTCAGCTCCACCACCTGCAGGCCGGCGTTGCGTACGAAGGTAATGCCTTGTTCCAGGGCGGTTTTGCCGAGATTCAGGTCCATCGGGATTTTCCTGTAGATGACGTCAGTCGAGAATCTGGCGCGCGATGATTTCCCGATCTATTTTCAACGACCCTGCCGCCGCTTTACCCCCGAGCGGACATTTGCAGTGCACCAGCATATGTCCGCTTTGGGCCAATAGCGGAAATAGGCTGCCTTTACTCGATCACCCTGTCCGCGCGTATTAAGAAGGACTCAGAGATCGTCAACCCAAGCGCCTTCGCGGTCGTCAAGTTGACGATGAGGTCGAATTTGGTCGGCTGTTCGATTGGAAGGTCGGCAGGCTTTGTGCCACGCAGTATCCTATCAACATACTCTGCAGTGCGACGGTACAGGTCCGGAAAGTTTGGCCCATAAGACAGCAAACCTCCCGCCTCGACGTATTCCTCGGCATTGAACATTGTCGGCAACCGCGCGCCCAATGCAAGCGTGCTGATGCGGACGCGGTTGGTAGCAACCAGTGGATCGTTACAGACGTAAAGCGCGTTTGCACGGACCTTGAGGGCATCAATTGCTGCCGCAATATCCTCGGGGCGTCGTATTTCCAATTTGACTGTCTCAAGACCAAACTTGCGGGCGGCTGTCAGAGCCTCACGCATGTCCAGCATGGCAGACGCATTATCGATATTTGCGATGATCGCGACCTGATGTAGGCCGGGAACCACGTCGCGCAACATTTCAAGCCTCTTGCTGGCGGTGTCCGACTGCTGCAGTGAAAAGCCGGTTACATTGCCACCAGGCCGCGCAAGCGATGCGACCAGACCGGCGCCGACCGGATCGCCAACCGCCGCGAACACGATAGGGATCGTCGACGTTGCCTGCTTTACCGCAAGCGATGTCGTCGTTGCAGACGTGACGATGACGTCTACCTGAAGCCTAACAAACTCGGCCGCGAACTCGGTCAAACGCTCTGTACGTCCCTCCGCCCAGCGGTACTCGACCGCAATGTTGCGACCCTCGATCCAGCCGAGTTCGCGTAGCCGCCGCATCAACGCGCCGACTCGTGGGGCATCGACAGCAACCGTGTTAGGAAGAAGTAATCCGATGGTCGCGGGCTTCCCTAGCGGCTGCGCGCGCGCTGCGAGCGGCCATACCACCATTGAGCCAGCAATGACTTTGATGAACTCTCGCCGGCGCACGTAACCCTCCGCAGTAAGGTTAGGACGACGCCAGTTTTCAAAGCCTATCAGATTAGGGCCGCAATGTCCGCTTTGGGTCAAAAGCAGACATTTGCAGTGCAACTAGGGATGTCCGCTTTGGGCCAAGCGGACATTTGGCGTTTCACTCGATCACCTCGTCGGCCGCGATGATCAGTCCCGGCGAAACGGTCAGGCCGAGTGCCTTTGCGGTTTTGAGGTTGAGGGTCGTTTCATATTTGGTGGGCGCCTGCACCGGCAGGTCGGCGGGATTAGCACCGCGCAGGATGCGGTCAATATAAGAGGCTGTCTGCCCAAACATGTTCACCTGGTCGGTCCCATACGACATAAGGCCGCCGGCCACTACGAAGGAGCGGAATGGATAGACCGCCGGCAAACGATGTCTCGCCGCCAGCGACAGAATGAGATCACGATGGGTAAGAGTCGTGCTGTCCGGCGGTAAGACAAGGCCGCCATTCGGTACGCCGGCGAAGGACTTGATTGCATGCTCGATGTCAGCGGCGTTCTCGACTGGAGCGGGCACAAGTTCGATCCCGAGTGGTTGCGCCGCGACTTCGCCCGCACGCCTGAAATAGCTAAAGAGATTTTTCGGGTCGGCCAGCAGAGCTGCCCGCGCAAGACCCGGTGCAATCTCCTTCAGCATCGCCAGCCACTTTCCAACGATGCCGACCTCGTAGTGCAGCACGCCAGTGAAATTGCCGCCCGGCCGGGCAAGTGTCGCAATTAAGCCAGCGCCAATCGGGTCAGACACGTTGACGAAAACAATCGGAATTGCGCGGGTTTCTCGCTGCAATGCCAATACGACCCCAGCGGAATGTGCCAGGATCACATCAGGTTTCAGGGCAATTAGCTCTCTCGCCAGTGCTTGCGCTTGAGCGCCGGCAGGCGCAAAGCGAATCTCAGTGTGAACATTTCGGCCCTCTGACCACCCCAGCTTCTCCATTTCAATTCTAAATTTTTCCAGCCGCGCTTTGGTTTCTGGGTCGTTTTCGGCGAGGCCCATCAGGATTGCGACGTTGCGGACACGCTCGCCTTGCTGCGCCAGCACCGGAAGCGGCCATGCGACCGTTGTGCTTCCAATCAACTTGATAAAATCGCGCCGCCTCATCCCATTCCCGACGCTCAGGGTTTGCCATCGTACTGGCAAAATCCACCGCGCTGGAAGGGGTCTTTCATGTCCGCTTTGGGTCAAAAGCAGACGTGGGCGGTGCATCAACTCATGTCTGCTTTACCCCCGAAAGCGGACATGTGCAGTGCACTAGCTCATGTCTGCTTTGGGCCAAAAGCGGACATCCAGGACGATGTGAATGAGAAAGAAAGACCGCCTTGCGGCGGTCTCCCAAAGGTCATGTCACGTCTCCGATCACGCAGTTCTAGCTGCCCGAGGCTACGCTGCCTTGGATTTCTGAACGGCCTGTGCGGCGTTGCGGATCACGTCCAGCACAGCATGCGGCTGGGAGAGCATCGGAACATGACTTGAGCGCAACTCGACGGTCGTGGCGCCCATGCGCCTCGCAACGAAACGGTGCAGTTCGGGTTGGACGGTGCGATCTTCAGTGGCCACGATGTACCAACTCGGCTTCGACCGCCAAGCGACGCCGTCGACCTTTTGCGTGAACAGGTCGGGCACGGGCACGGCCTGGGTCGCCCAAACGAGCTTCTGTTCTGCCTCGGGCAGATCACCCGCGAAACACCCGATACCGACAGGCTTTAGCCAGATGCGTCCATCAGCGACTTCGATGTGAGAAAATACTTCAGTGACGGGAAACTTCTGCTGCTGGCTTTGCGAGGTTTCGGTCTCGTCGGGTGCGAGCGCCGCAATGTAGACCAGGGCGGCGACTCGGTTGTCCATTCCGGCATGGGTGATCAGGGTGCCACCGTAAGAGTGGCCGACAAGGACTACGGGACCACTGACCCGCCCGAAGCAGCGGGTGACGCACTCCACGTCGCTTTTCAGGGAGTCCAGGCCATGCTGGGAGCACATCACTTCGTGCCCATCCGCCTGCAGTGCGGGGATCAGCTTCTGGAAGCATGAGCCATCGGCCCAAAGTCCGTGGGCGAATACAATGCTCGGTTTAGTCTGCTTTGCCATAGTGCGACTCCTGACTTGATTTAGCTGTATACGCACGTATCGCGACTCTGACGCCATCGCGCTTTGAAGGCCACCATCGCTTGTTCTCGCGTAGCTGCGTAGCCCTCGTTACCTACCGGTGGTGGAAAGATTCCCCAGAACCATGGATGATCAACCGGCCCTTGGGACGACAGAAATATGCGCCCGATGCGTCGGCCATCATCGAGGACGTAGTAGTCATTCTTACCGCCAATCCCGGGGGCGAGCGTTAAGTCCATCAGAGGAAATATACTTGACCCAAGATCTGGGTTCGGTTGGGACTCGGAAGCTTTTTGCACGGGTGCCGGCTGCGTGAAATTCCAATTTGATTGTCTAAGTGTGGGCGTCAAAATCGAGTTGGACCATGGTCCCATAAACGCGCCATTAATGTCCGCTTTGGGTCAAAAGCAGACATTTGCGGCGCACCAACCCATGTCTGCTTTACGCCCAAAAGCGGACATGTGCGTTGCGCTAGCTTATGTCAAAGCGGACATCGCTTAGTGGCGGCTCTGAGGATCACTTTTCTATACACCGATAACGACTACAGACAGTAGTGAGTCCGTTTGCGGCAATTATCCTTTAGGAGGCTTGTCGCGGGTCATTGCGCTGATTCGATTTGCACCTGCACCGGAATGCCGAGATTTCCGGCCTTGCCAGGCGCTATCACCAGATAGCGCCGTTGCGACTTGTCCCGGTCGCGCACCATCTGACGGATTGGCCCAATCGCGTTGACGACCGCCGACCCTGTCGGGTTGGCCATGAAACCCTGAAGCGGCTCAAGGACTCCGACGCCGGAGGGCTCTGTCGAGAGCGCCAGTACATAAGCTTTCCCCGGTTCAAGTCCCGTGACCGACGCCTCAAGCACTTGCACCAAGCCCTGATCGGACAGCGAAACGCTGGTGGGTGCCTTTTCCACTCTCTGCCCCGGCGGCGCCAGCCATAGTTGCGTCGACGTCCCGGCGATGCCGAGCGGCTGCAGGTTCTCCGCTCCTGCTTGTTCTGGGGCAACCGGCATCATTGTCATTGCCGAGTTGCCATGTTCGAATACAGCCCGAACAGCATTGGACACGTAGACGATTGCCTGCGGAGCCTGGCCGATCGGGCTCGTTGCAATCACTTTATTCGTCAGTGTATCGATCACGGCGATTTGGTCCTCGTTCTCGAGGCCGACATAGACCCGTGTGCCGTCACCGGACGGCCAAATGCCATGCGGCAGCTTCCCGACGGGGATGGTCGCAACTTTGGAAAAATCGTCTGTGCGATACACCTGAACCTCGTTCAAACCGCCCACGGTGACGTAAGCGAACATGCCATTTGCGTTGCGCACGATGTTGACGTGGTTGGTGATCGGACCAGTGTCGAGTGTCTTCAACAGCGAGAATGGCGGCTGTGCCTCGAAGACCTGAGCCTTGCCAATGTCTTTCAAGGTGAACCAAACCTGAGAGCCGTCAGGTGTTGCGGCGATATTGGGGCAGAACGGGCTCGCCTGCCGGGCCTTCCCGACAATCTTGTGATCGGCGACAGTGATGATGGCGGTCTCAGGAGTGAACGACGAGCAGACATAGCCGTATTTCCCATCCGGCGAGAAGATCGTCATACCCGGACCGTTTGCAACGATGATCCGTGCCTTCTCTTGATAGGTGGCACCGTCGAGCACGGCGACGTAGTTCTCGCCCCGCACGACGACCCAGACTTCCTTGCCGTCAGGCGTGAAGAACGCTTCGTGCGGCGAGCGCCCGACGTAAGTAACGTGCTTGACCGAGTTGGTCGCAGTGTCGATGAAGTTCACGGCATTCGAGCCGACCGCGACTACTGCGATGGTTCGATGATCGGGCGAGAACCCAAGGCCGTGCACTAGCAACTGACCGCGGTAAAGCGGACTGAGATTGGCCGGCAGCGGATCGCCGAGCCGGATAACGCCGAGCAGTTTGTTGTCGAAGGGATCGGTGACCGATACGGTGTTCGAGAACTGCTCCGCGGAATACACGCGGTCGCGATGACTGATCGGAATGTCGGGATCGGAGGCAGCGCCCGGAACCTGTCCGGCCAATGCCGACGTGCAAGTGGTAAGCCAGACGCTCACAATGAGCGTATGAATAGTGCGTTCCATTGTTGCCTCCTCGGCGTGCGGCGCATGTTCTTTCACTCGCCTGCTGCTTCTACCGCTCTCATTTATCACTCATTCAGTCATGAGGATTCGGGTGGGACGCGCCCGACAAAGGTTGAGTGGGTGCCGGCACGGATGCCGGCACTGGTTGGCCGACTGCGAGGCGCATGGCAGCGATCTCCTGCTGCTGGGTGACGATGATTTCCTGGGCCAGCCGCCTGATCTGAGGATTGCGACCGTGGCGAAGGACTGCGACGGCCATGTCGATCGCTCCTTGATGGTGCGGTACCATCATGGCTACGAAATCTAAATCAATGTCGCCGGTCGGCGTGATAGCCATATCGCTCATCATTTTTTTCATTGCCGCGTCGTTCTCGACCAGATACGGACCTTCCCTACTGACGTTGCCGGCGGACGTTAAGCAGATCTTCGGCTCGGGCTGCGATCGGTCTTGTGCCACCGCCAGAAATGCGGTTGCGGCGGCCAAAGCAATCACAAGCGTGCCAGCTCCAATCGGAGCGAAACGGCGAATTGTCGGGCGCATCTCGACCTCCTATGTGCCGCGTCACTCGATGTCTTCAGGCAGGATCAATTTGAAAACGGCATGGCTGGTGCAGCCGATTCATTTTCTTAGCTCTCACACCAAATTGGCGTCCAATGCGACCGTGGCGGCAATCAATTCCTTGCGCCTAGTCGGCCAATTGATCGCCCCCGAAGGTCTCACTCACCCTGGGCAAACGTCCAGTCCTGTGCAGCTTCCGAGGGTGAAAGCAGCGGCAGTTTCATTACTTCCCGCGCTTTCCAGCATCTCATCGGAAACCTCGTAAGTGAGGACGTCTGTTTCATTCGAAGTTGTGGCGAGGGGCAGTATCATCTTCTTCTCCTTTGTGTACTGTTATTTGCGAAACGCGTCCGACTTTCTTTTTATTGCGAGAAGCGAGGAATCAGGAACTGCGGCCTGCATTTCGGTTGGAGACTCGTTTCAAAATGCTACTAGCAGACATTCTGCTATTCACTCGATGACCTCATCGGCACTTGCCAGCAGCGTGGACGGTACGGATAGGAGGGGCCGTTTTTACATATCGCCCGGGGATTATTTACTGGCGCTTTTCGCGGCGTCCAATATCACATTCAACACTTCATTCGGTTTGGAGAGCATCGCAACGTGACTGGTCTTTAGGATCGTCGTTTTTGCATTGGCTCTTTTTGCCATTGTTTTTTCCAACTCAGGATTAATGGCTTTGTCTTCGGAAGCGACCACGTACCACGATGGTTTAGTTCTCCATGCGGCATTGACGCCGACATCACCGAATACTCTTTCGGAAGCGGGTGGCTGAACGGCGTACACCACATCCTGCTCTTTCGGTTTCAAATCCCAGCAAACGCTTTGGCGACTCCTTCTCTCGAAACCGTTAAGTACCCGTTTGCATTCTGAATGAAACCTGGAAGGGGTGTCGGAGCAACGCTCTCGGATAGCGAACGTGCGGTTTCGCCTTTATCCGGTGCGAACGCCGCGATATAAACTAGGGCCTTTACACGCGGATCGGCGCCCGCTTCGGTGATGACAGATCCACCCCAAGAATGCCCAACGAGAATCACGTCGCCGTCGGCGCGGTCAATACCTCTTTTGGTCGCCGCCACATCGTCTTCAAGGGACGTGGTGGGATTCTGTACCGAAATTACTTTGTATCCCTTATCCACCAGCGGATTGATTACCTTGTTCCAGGAAGAACCGTCGGCCCAAAGGCCGTGGACAAAAACTATCGTAGGTTTTGTGTTCTTAGAATCCCCAGTTTGTGCAAATGCGTTTGAGCCCAGGGATAAAACGCCACGAATACCAAAATGCCAACTTTTTTCACTCATGCCTCCTACTGCATCGGCGAAGGTTGCAAGTGAGCTGCGCAGCGAAGTGTTCGCTCGACGCTCAGTCCATCTTGAATGCGTTGCTGTTCATGGCATTTCGCCCAACGCCACTGCAAAATGCTGCCACAGCCGTACGTTGCGCAACAAACGCATAAAAATGGATGACGCGTTTTTATACGGGGCGTTTATCTAGCAACGGTATTAGGACGCCATTGAGCAGTCTGTCGCGCGACAAACCCACTCTCCGGATACCGCCGTACGTCATCGCAGTTTCCCTTAACGCGCTCGGTCGATCACCGCGAGATGTCCGCTTTGGGTTATTAGCGGACATTTGCACTGCAAAGCGTCATGTCCGCTTTACCCTCGAAAGCAGACATGTGCGCTGCAACTAGCGATGTCGGCTAAGTGCCAAAAGCGGACATTCGCGCCGCAAAAAGTCACATCCGCCTTACCCCCGAAAGCGGACATCGATTCAATTCAAACTACAAAAACGCGTGCGCTCGTGGGCTTTTTTCCGCAACAAATGAGTGCTGCATTTACCAGGCTGTGCACTGTTGCTTAGGGTCGTCCTAATCTCGTTGATGCGACTCATCTTCCCGAATGTAGACGGCCATGCGGATGGGCGCCAATTGCAGCTCGGCGGCGACAATGCGCAATTGTTCGCAAGTCTGTCTCCCACCCACCAAGCCCACGATTTCGATGTCCATATCATCGCAATCTGATCAATGCAGCCGTCAAATAGTTCATCATTGTCGCCTCGCTGTCTGCTACCGGACACCGTGGTCGAAAATCGCGAATCGCCGATGCGATTTCGTCGCAACGGGTCTCAAGGGCAAAATGGCTTCTGCCACAAACGGTGACGCATTCGGTTTGACCAATCGGCACTACAATTCGCGGGTCATTCCGGTTTGGTTACAGGTGCGCCCAACTTCTCACAGTGAAAGCGAGGCAAGACCGTTTCGGTTAAGTGCTGAATTCGGCTCTAGGCGCCGTATATACCGCCTGCGCGATCACCCAATATCCGTTGGGTCAAAAGCAGAGATTTGAGTGCAATCGCAGTGTGCGCTTTCCCACCGAAAGCGGCCGTGTGCGGTGCACCCGCCGATGTCTACTTTGGGTCAAAAGCAGACATTCGCGCCGCAAAACGTCATGTCTGCTTTACTCACGAAAGCAGACATGTGCGATGCAACTAGGGATGTCCGCTATGGGCCAATAGCGGACATCTCACCCTGTTCGATCATCTCGTTCGCACAGGCGATGCGCGTCAGCCTTTGATAGAGCGCACTGAACGCTAGCAAAACATCAAGCGCCTAGCGGAACGGGTTTTATCACAGAAAGCTACACCCTATATGTTTCAGAGCGGCACGGAGGCTGCCAATTGGATACGATCGCAAGGATCGCAGACCTAGCCAAGAGCGACAGACACGATCAATTTATCCCAGTTCGCAAGGAAGATCTTTTCAGCGCCCTCATCAAGCAGGGGGACTTAGCAGAGCTCGCAGAACGCGACCTTTTTTGGCGCTTTGCGCGTACGCTACGTACAATCTGTCACTACGAATATTCCGAGGTGCTCGATCGGCTACGCGACGATTATTACTATTTCAGCCCCGAGGTCGCAGGCCACGCCGCGGCCGACCGGGCAAAGAGCGATAGCGCCTATGACGAT
>Ga0075419_10002781_pt1 | contig 11207 bp, 7 predicted proteins | sample SoiMetdeltSBSDD3_FD_76900 | JGI IMG/M metagenome (GOLD analysis project Ga0075419, IMG submission 76900) | Bulk soil microbial communities from a Populus tree surrounding site in Tennessee, USA - Soil MetaG P. deltoides SBSDD3 | ecosystem: Environmental > Terrestrial > Soil > Tree plantation... | reverse complement strand
TAAATATATTTACTAAGAAACTGATAACCCACTCTCCGGATAGGGGTTAAAGAAAATACTATAAGTATGTTTTGAAGAATAATTTTCATACTATTAATTCGTTAAAGACTGATGATTCTATGGTTTAATAGAAATTAGATACAATGCTATCAGGGAAGATAAAAAGTATTCTATGCCATTAAAATATACAGGGCCTTGTACGTTTTTAATTCTTAATTAAATTATTCCTATTAAAACACTACTACTTTCTAAAGTATTTTTCAATAATATATTAAAGTAATTAATGAAAGAGAAATGTTTTGAACATCTTATCTATGTTAATTCTATTAAATAAGCAATTATAAAAAAATATTCTAACCATAACGTAGGCATTATAGGTTAGACATAGTGTTTATATTGAATATAATTGCTAGATAAAAATACCATCAGGAATGAAACATTCCTCAAACTAAATAAAATTTAATAAAAAAGCCAAAACTTAAGTAAATTATATCCTTGTAGTAAATGACAGACCAAAATTTTTTGTTAATACTCATAATTCTATAGATATAAGATTAGAAATTCTTCATATTAAATTTAAGAAAAAATATAATATAGAATCATCTTGTTACTCTAGTCAGGATGGTTTTTATTAAAAAAGTAGAAATTTATGGTTTTAAATCTTTTGGCTTTAAAAATACTGTAATTAACTTTAACAATGGGCTTATAGCCGTTACTGGTCCGAATGGCTCAGGAAAAAGTAATGTATTAGACGCAATTATGTTTGCACTTGGTGAAAACAGTCCAAAAGCTTTACGTGTAGACAAGTTTCAATCTCTTTTTCATGATACCCAAAATAAATCACACAAATTGGTTCGGGTAAGTATTACCTTTGACAATCAAAATAGAGGAATTCCAATTGATTCGGATAATGTAACTTTAACTAGGGAAATGGAGGGCTCCGTTGGAGAAAGTCAGTACCATTTAAATGGCAAAAAGGTAACGAAATCTACAATCATTGAATTATTACAAATTGTAATTGCAGTTCCTAATAAATTAAATATTGTACAACAAGGGATGATTACCAGAATATCTGAGTTAAATGCTGAAGAAAGGCGAAAGATTATAGAAGATATTGTGGGCCTTTCCTATTTTGATGAAAAAAAAGAGGAATCATTAAAACAATTAGAAGAGGCTGATAGAAGACTTGATATTGCACTTGCACGGATGAATGAAATAAGAAAAAGAATTGATGATTTAGAAGTTGAAAGAAATGAACAATTAAGATTTCAACATTTAGAAAAAGATATCAAAAAATACAAGGCAATCAAAATTTCCAATGAAAGTAGAAATATTAACAAAAATATTATAATTAATGAAAAAGAAATAGAAACAAAAAAAATACAACATAATCAAATTGGCTTCGAGCTAAAAACGACAAAACAAGAATTAGAAAATTTAGACTTAGAGAAAATGAAGTTTATTAAAGAAATAGATGTAATCAATAAAGAAAAAGCTCAAATCAGTAATAAAGTATCCTCAATAGTATATGATCTAGAAAAATCAAAGGCTATTTATCATGAAACAATTTCCAGAATACAAGAAATAAGTAAAAAAATAGCAAGGATCGAGACAGCAGGAATAGAATTAAATGTAAAAGTTCAGAAAGTACACAATGACATTGCAATTATAGAAAAAAATGGTGACCATATAAATGAACGAAAAGTTAGTTATACCTCCGAGTTAAAAAATTTAGATAACGATATTTCACATCTATCTACTAAAAACCAAAAAAAAGAACTTTATAAAAGTAGAATAAATAATAGATACGAAAAAATAGTTAGCCTGAACAATATGTTTGAAGTTGATCTTCTGAAAATAAAGGAAAATTTGAAAATTATAATACGTAATAAAATTGAAACAAGTTCTAAATATAATAACTTGAAGTACAAGATAGAATTGATTTCGCAAGAATTACAGAATAATGTTACCAATATGATTGAATTAAAACAAAAGATTAGAATCTTGCCGAAATTAATAGTAGAAATAGAAAAAAAAATAACTGAATTTAATAACGAAATAGAAGAGTCCAAAATTATAGTGAATAAGTCTGATACTGAGTCATTGAGATTTTATGAAAAGAATAAGATTGTAACTGAATCTATGTCTGAAGATTTAACTATTTCTGAAATAAGTAAGGAAAGAGAATTACATATTGTTGGGATTGTGCATGATCTAGTTAAATGGGATAAAAATTATCTTAGGCCGATAATGGCGGTTGGATCTGAATGGTTAAAGGCGATAGTAGTTAACAATGTAGAAGATATGATCAAGATAGCACAATTTGCTAAATTGAAGAAATTACCTAGAATAAAGATAATTCCTTTAGACCTAATACAACTTTCAGAAAAAGTTGATGCATATGAAGAAAATATGTCCTTCATAGGTAATTTGTCCAACTTTATTGAGTCCGATTATAAAAAATTGGTTGATTTTATATTTGGAAATATCATTGTTGTTAGGACTGCAAGTGAAGCGTACGAATTATCGTTAAAAGGATATAGATCAGTATCAATTGATGGAGAATTTTTTGAAGCAAAATCAAATATACTATTAGTAGATTACAATTCTGCGGTTGTAAATTTTGTTACTGAGATTAATCTCAAAAATGACATTGAAAGTTTACGCATTTTAATAATAAAATTAAAAAACTCATTGTTGGAAAAAACAGCTGAGCTACGAAATCTAATAGATAAATTAAAAAACTTAGAATTTGAAAAAATAGAATTAGAGAATAATATAAGATATCTTGAAGATAAAGTTGTTTTTCAAAGAAATATATTAAATGAACACAATGTTGAGGCGAAGAATTTAGAGCTTTTAAAAAGTAAGAATGAAAATGATTATAAAAATACAGTAACTTTCCTAAAAACAAATAGAAAAAGATTTTCTTTAATATCTGCTACCAAAAAAAAAATTGAAGAAGATTTGAAGAAAATAAATCTTGATTTTGAATCAACAACAATCGCTAATTTAAATTTAGAGAGAAACAAATTTCAAACTATGCTTGAATCAGAGAATAATAAATTACAAAATATTGTGATTCACCTTTCGAAGAAAAAAAATGAAAGAGAACTACTTTTAGAAAGGATTAACTCCTTAAATGATGAAAAGGGAAATTTGATAAAAGAACAATCCGACAAAGAAATATTCAAGACAGAATTACAAAATAATATAGAAAAAGCAGGACAAGAGTTAAAATTTTTAAGAAATAAAGAACAAAATATTATATTTTCTTCGGGAGATTCATATACAAGATTACAGTCATATGAAGAAAAAATTAAAAACTTGTTAGATCGGGAAAGAAAACTATCACGGGAAAATAGTTCTCTAGAACGAGAAATTGTTTTATTGGAAAAAGAAACCTTAAACTTAAAACAATATGAAGTAAAATTAAATCATGACCTTATGTGGCTCGGTTATAAGGAATTAAATGAAGATAATTTAAATGTCGACGAGATTGTATCTTATTTATCAGAAGAATATGAGATGCTAAAAAGTAAAATAAATTTGAGAGCTGATGAAAATTATATTCAAATCGTTAATGGCTACAGAGGAATGTCCAACCGGAAGAATGATTTAGAAAAGGAACGAAATTCAATAGTTCTTTTCATAGAAGAAATATATAAAGAGAAAAAGAATCTCTTCATGGATGCATTCTTAAAGATTAATAAAGATATAAATTATATTTTCTCTCGTATTATTGGTGGGAACGCTTGGTTAGAAATTGAGAACGAAGAAGATATTTTTTCAAAAGGGATAAGGTTAACAGTTCAATTTCCAGAAAAGCCCAGACGTGATTCTACCGCTTTATCAGGAGGAGAAAAAACTATGGCAGCAACTATTTTTCTTCTTGCATTGCAAGCTATTAAACCATCTCCCTTTTATTTGATGGACGAGGTTGATGCTCATTTAGATGCAGAAAATACTGAGAGATTATCTAAGATATTATTTGAACGGTCTCAAAATAATCAAATAATTATGGTAACGTTAAAGGATTCTACTATTTCAAAAGTAGATCAAATTTATGGAGTATTTCCAAGAGAAGGAGTTTCTCACATTGTCAAATATAAATATCATAAAAAAGAATTAGATGAAATATCTTTAAACTAGAAAGTTGAAATTAATGCTACTTGATAGATTTATAATTATAACATCTGATGGAATGAGAAGGATTATCTTGAATCAATGTTGGCTCTGCATTAGTGCATTCTTCAGTTGCATATAGGCATTTATTTAAAAACTTACATCCATTTTTACATGTTTCAACATCGTTTTTTATATGTATTTCTTCTAAATTATTAAATTTTGGAATTGCCGATATTAAAGCTTTAGTATATGGATGAAGAGGATGTGCTAGGACTTCATGAATGTTTCCTTGCTCAATGATTTGTCCTTTATAGAGAATAATTATATTATCTCCCACATATTGTGAAGTAGAAAGATCATGTGTAATATATAAAAAGGAAACATTTTCTTCATCTCTTAATTTTTTCATTAATTCAAGTATTTGAAAACGGATAGAAACATCTAACATTGAAACGGCCTCATCGGCGATAATTAAAAGAGGGTTAAGGACGAGAGCCCTTGCAAAATTAACTCTTTGTCTTTGGCCGCCAGAGAGCATATGAGGAAATTTATAAGATACTTCCTGTGGGTCTAAATTGACTTTTTTTAATGTAGATTCAATACATTCTTGCATTTCATTTCTGGAAATTTTTTTTTTGTGTACTGTTAATGGTTCTTTAACAATATCAAATATTTTCATTCGAGGATCCAATGATGAATAAGGATCCTGAAAAATCATTTGAATTCTAGATCTGATCTTTAGTAATTCTTTTCCTTCAAGTTTGGTAATATCTTTATTATCAAAGATAATTTTGCCCGAATCAGAATCAATTGATCGCATAATGAGTTTTGCTAGAGTTGTCTTTCCTGAGCCCGATTCTCCTGCAATAACAAGTATTTCACTCTTATTGAGTTTTAAATCGAGATGATCTATAACTTTAATCTTCTTAGAAGTTTTGAAACTAATTAAATCAGTAAATCCACTACGTAATGGAAAATATTTATTTAAATCTATGATCTTTAGTAAAGTCTCTTTCAATTCGATGGATTAGAGCTAAGAAAAAAAGTTAATAATTGTTATTATGATTCTTTCTTTAAACCAAATATCCGATCAAAATAGTCAGAGTGTTCTTTTGCTAACTCTTCAGCCTCTGTTTCTGGAATGTTTGCTAATTTTCTTGCTAGTTTCATTTTATATTCTAATTGCATTTGACGGGCAATTTGGATTCTCTGTGCTTGGGGAGATCCTGCACCATGCATTGATTCTGTCAAATAACCAACTGCATTTCTTCCTAGAGTCATATTTTCAATAAGTCTTAAGACTCGTACCCTGTTCTCTATAGAAACACCTTTTCTGCCTTTCAAATATTTTTCTAAAAGTGGGCCTGTCTCAGGACTTCGAAAATCTTTTTCAGAAGGCATCGTTACGACTAATCCTCCTGCTATGTCTTGTGCTAATCTACTTATTTCATAAGGAAAGCGAGTAACGTTATGTTTACAAACATTAGCAAGCATATCATCATTCTGGTAATTACCAGCCTTAGTTTTATATGATTGAAAAGAGGAAGCAACACCAGTGCCAAAAATTGTTTCATTAAGATGTGTCATTTCAACTAATTTATCTTTAATGTGTGATGCATTTGCTACTCCATTATAATCGGAAATTGATGCTGCGGCACCAATGAGTACATCACCTAATCCTGTTTTACAAACGTAACTTCTTCTATGGTAACAAGTAAACCGCTCTATAAGCATGGCAGCATAATCATACTCACCATCCATAAATACGAGCTCGTTTGGAATAAAAGTATTATTAAAAATTATCATTGCCTCCTGGCCAGAATATTTCGAATTTCCTGAATCAAGATCTCCTTCCTCCATACTTCGTGTATCACATGATTGCCTGCCATAGATATAGGTGATTCCTTCGGCATCGGCTGGCACAGCGCCCACAATTGCATAATTTTTATCCTCTTCACGCAGCCTCATAGTTGGCATTACTAAAATCCAATGAGAATTGATACAACCAGTTTGATGTGCTTTTGCACCAGTAACGTAAACTCCCTTTTCGTCCCGTTTAGTGATATGAACAAATAAATCAGGATCCTCTTGTTGGGAAGGAGAGAGACTTCTATCTCCTTTAACATCAGTCATAGCTCCTCCTATTACATGATTTTCCTCTTGAATTTTTTTTATGAATTCCTTCAACCTTTCATGGTATGGAGTATGATATTTTTCATCAATTTCAAATGTTGTGGAATATAAGGAATTTAAAGCGTCCATGCCTACACAGCGTTGAAAACAAGTACCTGTTAACTGTCCAAGCTTGCGTTGCATTTTATTTTGGTTAACTACATCTGTAACATTTTCAGCAATATGTAAAAATCTGTTCACTCGTTTACCAGAAAGTGAGGATTCGGCAGAGGCAATTGAAGGATCATCATTAGCCAAATCATACGTTTCTGCAACAGCATTTATCGATGGTCTAATCATGGGATGATCAACTGGTTCTTTTACTAATTTACCAAAAAGATACACCTTGAGATTTCTATTCCTTAAACTTGCGATATACTCTTGTCCATTGGTGATAGGCATATATTATATATAAGGTTTGGATATTATTTATATATTATCAGCGATTCCAAAATTAGTATCTTTACCACTATGAAATTCTTTCATTTCGACTATAAGTAATCTTATAATATATTCACTTTTTATAATGTAGTTTAGTGTATGCATGAAATTAGCAGATTCTAGAAAAGATCAATTCAGACGGTTAGCAAAGGAGCAAGGCTACAGAAGTAGGTCGGCCTTTAAACTCAAACAAATTAATAAATCATATAAAATATTGAACAGGGATCATTGCGTAGTGGATATAGGTTGTGCTCCTGGTGGATGGATACAAATAGCTTTAGCAGAGGTAGGACCTAAAGGAAAGGTAATTGGAATTGATATAAAAAAAATCGAACCACTACCTGAGGCATTTGTCATTCAAGGAAGTATTGAAGATGAAGAGATAATAAATTCTATTTTGAAAATTTCAAATTCACATGTGGATGTTGTTTTATCAGATCTGTCACCAAATGTAAGTGGTAATTGGGATTTAGACCATGCACGACAAATAGATCTAACAAGGACTGCTCTAAAGTTAAGTAATAAAATATTAAAGAAAGGAGGAAACGCAGTTCTTAAAGTTTTTCAGGGTGATATGCTCAATGAACTAATTGTTGAATTAAAGAAGGAATTTAAAAAGGTTATAAGAACAAAACCAAATGCAAGTAGACAAGTTAGTAGTGAGATATATTTAATTTGTATAGGTAAATTATAAACCGATAGAATCTAGTAATATTAATTCTATCTTTAAAAGTGATAAAATTATCATTTTCTTCAAAGAGTAGATGTATAATAACTTTGAATCAACTTATATTGCATTAATAAAAAAATAAAATATTGCTCTCCTCAAAGAATTTACAGACTAAATATCGAAAACAAATTACCAAATATGAAAGGGAAGGATTTTATAAAATATTATTTTCAAGAAGGGATGTTCGTTCACATTTCATCAAAAAAGATATTCCTATGGAGACCATACTGAGAATTATAAATGCTGCACACCATGCACCGTCAGTTGGTTATTCACAGCCTTGGAACTTTATTCTGGTGAAAGAAGAACAAACCAGAAAAAAAATTAAAGATTCTTTTTTGAATGAACACGAGAAAGCTTCAAAGTTACTAGAAAACGATAAGATAAAACAAAATAAATACAAATCATTTAAATTAGAAGGAATTTTAGAATCAAACTTCAACATATGCGTAACTTATGATTATACCAAATTTGCTCCATTTATAATAGGAAAGACTTCGATTCCGGAAACAGGAATTTATAGTGTATGTTGTGCAATTCAGAACTTATGGCTTGCTGCAAGGGCAGAGGAAATAGGGATGGGTTGGGTCAGTATTATATCAAACCGAGAATTAAAAAAGATATTAGGTATTCCTAAATATATCAAACCCATAGCGTATCTTTGTCTTGGGTATGTTTCTAACTTTGCACATCTACCTGATCTTGAAAACGCAAATTGGCTTAAGAGACTGGCGCTTAATGAAATTATATATTTTGAAAAGTGGGGAAAAAAATCTAATTAAAAGAGAAAGTTTATGCATAATATGCAGGAATAGATCCTTTAGGTAAACGATATATTTTGTTTCCATACGGTTATACTATAACCATATAACATTATATTGTCGTAGTTTAAGGATGAGGTTGATAGTTGTAGTTGTTTTCATTAAAAACTCTTAATACAAAGTAACTACAAAATGAATGATTCTTGACTATAGTTTAATATTTTGTATAGACATTTGTCATAACATAACTTAAATTTTGTACTTTTCATAGACAATAATAATGTATAATAAGACCTAATTGGAGTCACAAATGGAATGTAATAATTGTTTTACATTCTATTACCATCAGAGAATGCTTTTAGAAGAATTTTTTTGATTAACTCTGGAATATGTCTTGTAATAGTGCTTCTCTTCTATAAGCAGTTTGTTTTAGTTAATTAAATCATATTATTAGTATCACTCAAATACTAATAATTTTCTTCATGAATTTTAGTCGCTAACGGACCTTTTTAGTAGGTCTATTTATTGTGTTTTCAACTAAACTCAGTATTGCATCAATTATCCTGATACAAAAATTCGCGATAATAGAGATTTTTGTTGGTAAACTTATACATAATTTTAGGTAAACTTACACATAATTTTAAGATTGATTTCTCTACCATTTTCGAGCATGAAGTTTTTATTGTAATAACTATAACAATATTTCAGAAACTTTTAGAAGAAATGATAAAATAGGGTGCGGAATTATACTATGAGATCAATTTACTCACCATAAACTTGGCTTTGTTATTTTTGAAGTTTTATGTCTGAAGTTGCAATAGTCTTTGATAGAAGTAAATACCGTTTGAATCCTTACCTACGTACTAGTTGAAATATGACTTTGCCATTTTTTCTTTCAATGAATGCGAGAAATAATATATCTTTCTATAAATATATTAATATAAATGACGTTTAAGAAAATTTATTTAACTATAGCTATTGTACCCTTGGTTTTAGTTACTATTTTTGTATTAAATAACATCACCTTTTCAAATAGAAAAGACTTTGATTTAGAAATTGATGCATTAAAAGAAGAACAATCATTATTCATCCATACTAGAGTTACATTAACTAATACTGGAAAACAACCACTTACAAATATTAAGGTCAATTACGGTAATACGAGTGAAACGGTCGCACTTCTAGAACCTGGACAAACTTATCCCCTTAGTCCACCAGCAGGTAGCAATCTTCAGAGAATAATTGCTACTTCTGACCAAGGCATTAATATTACAAAAGAATACAGAACACCAATAAAAATGCCTGGAATGATGGGGTCTTAATACAAATAACAAAATTTAAAGATTATTTTATTATGAAAGATATCCCTTCCATCCGCTTTTTTCTAATTTATTTGCTTTAGATAGAACTTTATTTTCAAGTTGTAATTTATATTTTTCAATTTTTTCAGATATAATTTTATTTTCAATTCCTAATATCTGGCAAGCTAAGATAGCTGCGTTTTTTCCTCCATTTATTGCTACGGTAGCAACAGGAACACCAGGAGGCATTTGTACAATAGATAATAGAGAATCCAATCCCTCTAAGCTATTGCTCCTTATCGGAACACCTATAACAGGAAGAGAAGTTAAAGAGGCTATCATCCCGGGCAGATGAGCCGCCCCGCCTGCACCAGCAATAATAACCTTGATTCCATTTTGACCTGCCTCAGAAGCATATTGAACCATTCGCTTTGGGGTCCTATGAGCTGAAACAATAGTTAAGTCGTATGGAATATCGAAATCTTCTAGTATTTGAGCAGCATCTTTCATAATCATAAGATCCGAATCACTTCCCATGATAATTGCAACTTCTTTTTTTAACAATTCCTATGCTTTTAATCTACGATTATCTCTATTGAATTTTTTGCATATGAACTTCTTTTAATAACCTCATCTAAAGTTGTTCCAGTGCAAGTAATATGACCTAGTTTCCTTCCTGGACTGGTTAAACTTTTACCATAAAGATGTATTTTAGTAGAAGGAATAGAGAGTAATTTACTCATTCCCCTAATTCTATAGTTGCCCGAAAAATTTGGGGGACCTAAAATATTTTTCATAACTGTGGGTCTCAACAATTCAGGCTTAATTAAAGGTAAGTTTAGGATTGTTCTAATATGTTGCTCAAACTGAGATATTGAACAACCCTCAATGCTATAGTGGCCAGAATTATGTGGTCTAGGAGCGATTTCATTTATAAAAATAACGTCTTTATTGGAAACAAACATTTCTATACCAAAAATCCCAATATCATTCAAACAAGCAACTACATTTTTTGCAATAATCTCAGCATCTTTATAGATTTTTGGAGAAATGTTAGCAGGAACTAATGTAGTATCTAACACATTGTTTTTATGAATATTCTCTGCTATAGGAAAAGTTTCTATTTGTCCTTTTTTATTCCTTGCAACCATTATTGAGATTTCTGTTTTAAAATCGACGTATTTCTCAGCGAAAATCTCGCGATTATCAAATGACTTATAAGCTATTGGTATATCCTCTTTGCACTTGATAAGATAATTGCCTCTTCCATCATAGGAATCTTCAGAAGCCTTTAACATTAATGGGTATTCAAACTTCTCTGCTATAAATGACAAATCATTAATGGAAGTAATTTTTTTAAATTCCGGTACAGGTAATTTATTTTCTTGTAGGAATTTTTTTTGTCTATATTTATTTTGAATTAGATAAAGAGAGTGGGGAGAGGGAAATATTGGATATTTCTTTGATTCAAGGTTTTTTAGGGCTTCTGAGTTTGCTAATTCTATTTCATAGGTAATCACATCTGAGTATTTTGCTAGCTCTCTAATTTTATCCTCATTTTTAAAGTCTGCTACTATCAATTTATCGCATACAGTCGACGCCGGACAATTTTTAGTGGGATCTAATATGACTACTTTAAGAGACATTCTTTTAGCCTCTTGTGCTATCATTTTT
>Ga0075419_10002780_pt1 | contig 11208 bp, 3 predicted proteins | sample SoiMetdeltSBSDD3_FD_76900 | JGI IMG/M metagenome (GOLD analysis project Ga0075419, IMG submission 76900) | Bulk soil microbial communities from a Populus tree surrounding site in Tennessee, USA - Soil MetaG P. deltoides SBSDD3 | ecosystem: Environmental > Terrestrial > Soil > Tree plantation... | reverse complement strand
ACCCGGGACGAAACTGATACGCGGTGCACGCCCGTGCGCCGCGGCTCCGGCATTGCTCGTGGCGGCCTGTCCCGTCCGCTTCCTTGACCGCGTCGCTTCGAGGCTGGAAGACTGCCCGGACCACGTCGTGTCCACGGGGCCGATGCGATGCCTCGCGAACCCAGGCGTACACGTGAACCTCATGCCGGAGTAGCGCCTTGCCACCGACCGATGCGCCGTTGACCCCGCTAGGGGACACCAAGAGCTGTCCCGCATGCGGCGAGACGATCAAGGCAGTCGCGCTCAAGTGCCGCTTCTGCGGCGAGGATCTCGAGGCATTCGTCGCGAAGCGCGACGCCGATGTCGAGCGGACGCTGTTCTCCGGGAATCCGGTGGCACTCCACTCCGTTGGCCGCTGGGCACTCGCGGTGCTCACGCTCGGGATCGCCGGACTCGTCTACTGGCTGGGGAGGCGCTCCACGCGCTACGAGATCACGTCGCAGCGCGTGCGGATCGAGCGGGGACTGCTCTCCAAGTCGACGCAGGACATCGAGCTCTACCGGATCGACGACATCGTGATCGAGCAGCCGCTCGGCATGCGGCTGCTCGGCCACGGACAGCTGATCCTGCGCTCGACGGACCGCTCCCTGCCCGAGGTCCGGATCGCGGGCGTTCCGGGCTTCTCGGCGCTGGCCGACCAGCTTCGTGAGCACGCCCTGCGGGAGCGCGAGCGGCGCGGCGTGAAGGTGTGGACCAAGGCGTGAGTTCGGCAGTACCGGCGGCGCAGCCGACGATCCAGAGGCTCAGACTCGCGACTCGTCCGCACCCACGGCGATCAACCGGCCTTCGCGCAGGCGCACCTGCTGCATGCCGATCCCGAGTTCGCTCTCGAAGCGACGGACCAGCCGTACTTCGTCGCCCGTCATCAGCGAGACCGCCTGCCCCTTCGCACCCGCACGGGCGGTTCGGCCCACCCGATGCAGGTACGCCTTGCTCTGCGTCGGCACGTCGAGATTGAAGACGTGCGAGACGCCCTTGATGTCGAGTCCGCGCGCCGCCACATCGGAAGCGATCAGCACGCGCACCTGGGCGATGCGGAAGTCATCCATGGCCCGCTTCCGGTCTTGCTTGTCACTGGCGGCGTGCAGGTCCGCGGCCGGGATCTGGTGATGAGCCAGCTTGGCCGCGACCTCTTCGGCGACTGCGCTGCGGTGGACGAAGACCATCGCGCGTTCGGGACGCAGCGCATGCAGGAGCTTCCGTAGCACGTCGGGCTTGTCGCGCGCCTCGCAGACCAGATACAGATGCTCGATGTTCTCGTTCACCGGCGCGGCGCCGACCTGCAACATGACGAGATCGTGCGCAAGCGTCGCGATCGCCTCCGCGCACTCCGGCTGCTCCGTGGCCGACGCGAAGACCAACTGCCGCCCGCGAGGTGTGGCCTGGATGATCTCGCGGATGGCGGGCAGGCTCTCGTGAAGCAGCAGTCGGTCCGCCTCGTCGACCACCACACTGCGGACACCTTTCGCCTTCAGCTTGCCCATCCGGATCAACTCGACCAGCCGGCCCGGCGAGCCGACCACGACGTGCGGCTTGGTCTTGAGCTTGTCGAGCTGACGTTCCAGCGACGTCCCGCCGATCAGCAGCAGTGTACGGATCGGCAGACCGGCATTCTGCGCGAGGTCACGGCACTGGCGCTGGATCTGGATCGCCAATTCGTGCGTGGGTGCGACGATCATGACCTGCGGCAACTTCTCCTCGGCGTCGAGCCGAGCGAACAGCGGGAGCAGATAGGCCAGCGTCTTGCCGGTTCCCGTCTCCGCGTTCAGGTACGCATCCCGGCCGGCCAGCAACACCGGTAGCGCCGCGACCTGGATGGGCGTCGGCACGGTGATCTGCTCCACGACCAGTGCCGCGACGAGCCCGGAAGGCAGGCCCAGTTCGGCGAAAGTCATCGGGAACCCCTTGGGAGGTGCGAGCGCGCCTGAAGCTCCGGCACGCGGCGAGGCCTGCTCTCGCATTCGATCGAGTCCGAGCACGTTACCACCTCATCGACGATCGGATGCTCTGAGGCTGCCGGGGGTGAATCGGCCGCCACCCCCATGCGCGCTTCCCTGCGATCCACCGGGCGAGGCCGGCGTCTTTTGGCACGACGGCTTCGGCTCCTGACGCGATTGCGGTAAGCAGGAACGCATGCACCCGTGTCTGTCGCGGCAAGCTCATCGTTCGCCTGCCGACGCATGGCGCTTTCGATAGATGGGATGCCAGGCGGGGATCAGCGCGCCCACGCCGGCGGCCACGATCGTGGCCAGCGGGACGACGAACATCACGCCGGGGCCACCCTCCTTTCCGGCCTCCGATGCCGCGTACGTCGCCGCACCTGCGATGACACCCAGGACCACGCCGGTCACGAGCGCTGCAGGGAGCGCGTGATTGCTGGGCTTGTCGACACGCAGGACCGAATCCCACGGGATGCGATTCGGGCCGGGCGGCAATCCAGCGCCGAGGGGCTCGCGAATCGAGCGATAAGCGAGGCCCTGGGCGTCCGCTCGCGCACCTTCTGCCACGACCGTCTCGGACAGCAGCGTGACGCGCACCCGGCTGGTGCGCATCAGGCGATCGTCCAACTTCAGGAGTTCACGAGGAGCGGGCGGTTCCGCGTGCGCGGGATTCGGAAAGTGACACGCGAGCGCCACAAGCGCGGCCAGGGAAAACGTGCGGGACAGCTTGCGTCCGGTCATGGGCGGCCTCGCTTCGAACTGCTGCCGACGCGACGTGAACTTCGTGAGACAGGCGCCCGGGGGAGCGAGCCGGAAGCGGACCGGCTCGACGACCATAGCACCTGCATGCGCGCATCGAGTCGCGAGAGCCGTGATCGCGTCGGCCGCCGCGTGGAACCCGAATGCCAACGACGAGGTCACCAATCTCGCGGCGAGTGGCTCGACGGTATTTGCGATCGGGCGGTTCAGTAGCATGCGCGAGCACCTCCGGCACACGGGCGACCTGCTACAATGCCGGCGAGTCATGCTGTTCGGACGCGGGCTCCCCGCGTCCCATTCCGGAAGGACCGCCGGCGTTTGCCTGGCATCCTGAGTTTGCTCACCCGTGTTCGTTCCCCGGGTGGTGCGCGCCCGCAGATCGTGGGCCTCGATAGCAGCCCGTTGCACGGAGAGTTGCTCGGCGTGGAGCGCCTCGAGGAGCGTGCCCGGGCGTTGGCCGCGGAATTCACGCTGGCCCGCAACCCCGAGCGCGGGCCGCCGCGACTTCTGCGCCGGCTCTCCGAAGACGCGAAGGTCCTGCGTGGCGCGTATCACGTGCTTGCGGGCGATGTGCGGCGCGGCGAGCACATCGCGCCCGCGGCGGAGTGGCTGCTCGACAACTTCCACCTGGTGGAAGCCGAGATGCGCGAGATCCGGCAGCATCTGCCGACCCCCTATTATCGCGAGCTGCCCAAGCTCGCCGCGCGCGAGCGGGCCGGCACCGCACGCGTGTACGCCATGGCGGTCGAGCTGCTGCGCTACAGCGACGCGCGGCTCGACAGCAAGCGGCTCGAGCGATTCGTCTACGCGTTCCAGACCGTGGCGCCGCTCAGCATCGGCGAGCTCTGGGCCTGGCCGAGCATGCTCAAACTCGCCCTGGTCGAACACCTGCGGCGGTTGTCCGAGGAGCTGCTCGGAAGCCGCGCAGGGCGCCTCGAAGCCGACCGGCTGTTCAACGTCTTCGAGTCGGCACAGCCCGGCGGTCTCACCCCCCCGCTCCCGCGAGACTTGCACGTCGCGTTCGTGGATCAGCTGTTGCAGCGCATGCGAGAGTTCGGTGCAGGCGCAGCCACTTTTCGCAAGCAGCTCGAGGAGCGGCTGGACGCGTCGGGGGCCACCGTCGAAGAAGCGGTGCGCGCGGAGCACCAGCGCCAGGCGATGAACCACGTGTCGATGGGCAACTCCATCACCAGCTTGCGGCTCTGCACCACCATCGACTGGAACCGATACGTCGAGGACGTGAGCCTGATCGAGCGCATCCTGCAGCGTGACCCGTCCGGGTCGTACGGTCGCATGGACTTCAACAGTCGCGACCGCTACCGCCACGCGGTCGAGGCGGTCGCCGACCCGACCGGCGAAGCGCAAGTGCGTGTGGCGCTGCGCGCGCTCGAGAGCGCGCGCCAGGCCGCGGAACTCCAAGGCGCGGACGCGCGCGCCGCGCACGTGGGTTACCACCTCATCGGTGGCGGCCGGCGCGGGCTCGAGCGCGATGTGGCCCACCGCCCTCGTTTTCGGCAAGCCTTCCGGCAATGGGTCTACGCACATGGGACACCCGTCTACCTCGCCGCGGTCACGTTGGGCACTGGGCTCGGCGTGGCGGCCGCCGTCGTCACAGCCGCCTCGGCACACGCGCCCCTGCCGCAGTGGCTGTGGATCGGCGCGCTGGCGCTGATCCCTGCCAGCGAGTTGGCGCTCTCGGCGCTGCATCGCGTCATCCACCGCGTGGCGCGACCCGTGCTGCTCCCGCGCCTGGACCTGCGGGCCGGCGTGCCGGAGGCGGCGCGCACCATGGTCATCGTGCCCACCATGATCTCGTCCGCCGCGAGCGTGGAGCTCCTGTTGGAGCATCTCGAGGTGCACGCCCTGGGCAATCTCGACCCGCACATCCACTTCGCGCTGCTCACGGACTTCCCAGATGCCGATCGCGCCGAGCGCCCGGGTGAGGCTGCCGTGCTCGCAGCGGCGGTCGCCGGGATCGAAGCACTCAACTCGCGTCACCCCACCGCGCGCGGCAGCCGCTTCTACCTCTTCCATCGCGAACGCCAGTGGAACGCCAGCGAGGGTGTGTGGATGGGCTGGGAGCGCAAGCGCGGCAAGATCGAGGAGTTCAATCGGTTGCTGCGCGGCTCCACGGACACCTCTTTCCGTGTGCAGGTCGGTGTTGCCGACATCCTGCCGCTCATTCGCTACTGCATCACACTCGACAGCGACACCCGCCTGCCGCGCGACACCGCCCGACAGCTGATCGGTGTGATCGAGCATCCGCTGAACCGTCCGCGATTCGATGCCGCACTGGGACGGGTCGTGGAGGGCTACGGGATCCTGCAGCCGCGGGTCAGCGTCACCATGGCCAGTGCTGCGGGATCGTTGTTCGCGCGTGTCTATTCGGGGCATACCGGTATCGATCCCTACACCACCGCCGTCTCCGACACGTACCAGGACCTGTTCGGTGAGGGCAGCTTCACGGGCAAGGGCCTCTATGAGGTCGACGCGTTCACCGCGGCGCTGCACGAGCGTGTGGCCGACAACGCCATGCTGTCGCACGACCTGTTCGAGGGCCTATATGCGCGCTGCGCACTCGTCTCGGACGTCGAGGTGGTGGACGACTTCCCTGCGAGCGTGCTGGCCCACGCGAGGCGACAGCATCGTTGGGTGCGCGGAGACTGGCAGATCCTGCTGCACGTGCTGCCATGGGTTCCCACCCCGAACGGCTTCCAACGCAGTCACCTGCCACTCATCAGCCGCTGGAAGATCCTCGACAACTTGCGCCGCAGCCTGGTGGCGCCGGCACTGATCGCGCTCCTGGTCTCGGCGTGGAACTGGCTTCCGGGTGGCGCGCTCGGGTGGACGCTGGCCGCGCTCGCCGTGCTGGGCTTCCCGCTCTTCCCGCCGCTCCTGCACCTGCTCCGTGGCCCGCGGCCTCAGCAGCCCCTGAGCGTATTCGCAAACGACGTGTGGTCCGAGCTCAAGACCTCCGGTGCCCAGGTCCTGCTCCAGACGATGCTGCTCGCCAGCCACGCGTACGAGATGGTGCATGCCATCGCGGTGACGCTGGTGCGCATGCTGGTCACGCAGCGCCGACTGCTCGAATGGGAGACCGCCGCGACGAGTGCGGCTCGGGCCACGGGGCTGATGGCCAGTCAAGGGCCGCGCGTGTTCTTGACCGAGATGTGGGCCGGGCCAGTCACCGCGATCCTGTTCATCCTGGGCGTGCTGCCCCTCCGGGCTGGAGCATGGCCTGTTGCGGCGCCGTTCCTCGCGGCCTGGCTGGTATCGCCGGCGGTGGCGTGGTGGCTGTCGCGTCCCGTGGTGCCGCGCCGGATGGTCCTGCATGACAGCGACGCCGCGCAGATGCGCCTCGTGGCGCGGCGAACGTGGCACTACTTCACGCGCTTCTCGGGAGTCCAGGACCACGGACTGCCGCCCGACAACGTCCAACTCTCGCCCGATCCACGCATCGCTCACCGCACCTCGCCCACCAACATCGGAATGGAGCTGCTCTCGACGCTCGCCGCACACGACCTCGGATACCTGAGCAAGTCGGCGATGGCGGACCGGCTGGAAACGACGCTGACTACGGTGGAATCGCTCGAGCACTTCGAGGGCCACCTTCTCAACTGGTACGACACCGAAAGCCTGAGCCCGCTTCCACCGCGCTACGTGTCCACGGTGGACAGCGGCAATCTCGCGGGCGCGCTCATGACGCTGGCAGCGGGCATGCGAGAGCTGGCCGTCGCCGACACCGAGCCCGAACGCATGTGCATGGGAGCGCACGACACCGCGGGCGTACTCCTCGATCTGGTCGCAGCCCTGGCGCGCAAGCCGGGCACGACATCGGCGCTGCATGCTGCGTGCGCGACCGCGCAACGCGAACTGCGCGTCCTACGCCAAGTGCTCGTTGCCGAGGACGAGCCCGTGACATTGCGGCTGGCCGGTGCCGCGGCTCAGATGACCAAGGCAGCCAGGGCGCTGAGTCCGCTGGCCGTCCTTTCGCCCGACACCCCGGAAGCGCGCGCCGTGGCCGAGTGGGACGCGTTGCTCACCGCGGCGGTGGCTGCGCTGGCGGAGCCCTCGCCCAGCGACACCTCGATGTCGGACCGCCTGCAGGTGCTCGCACTACGCATCGACGCCCTGGCGGATGCCATGCAGTGGACGTTCCTCTACGACAAGCCGCGCGGGGTGTTCACGATCGGCTACCGGCTCGCGGACGCGGAAGGGCCCGGGGGGCCCGATGCGTCGTACTACGACCTGCTCGCTTCCGAGGCCCGGCTCGCGAGCTTCATCGCCATCGCACGCGACGAGGTACCGCAGGAACACTGGTTCCGACTCTCGCGCGCACTGGTGAGCGTGGAGGGCTGCACCACGCTGGTGTCGTGGAGCGGTTCGATGTTCGAGTACCTGATGCCCATGCTGCTGATGCGCAACCACCCGGAAACGCTGCTGGAGAATGCGTGCCGGGGCGCGGTACGCGCGCAGGTGCTGTATGGCAAGCGGCACCAGGTGCCCTGGGGCATCTCGGAATCGGCGTTCAACGTGGTGGACCCGCACGGCAGCTACCAGTATCGCGCTTTCGGTGTGCCGGGCCTGGGGCTCAAGCGCGGGCTCAACGAGGACCTCGTCGTCGCGCCCTATGCCACGGCGCTCGCCGCATTGGTGGACCCCACGGCAGCGGCCGAGAACCTGCGCCGGCTCACGCGTGAAGGTGCGCTGGGTGCCTATGGCTTCATCGAGGCGCTCGACTTCACGCCTCGCAAGTCAGACTCCCCCGTCGCCCAGAACGCGGATGCGCGAGCAGGCGACCATGGCGTGCACGCGTTCTTCGCGCACCATCAGGGCATGTGCCTGGTGGCGCTCACCAATGTCGTGCTGGGATCCCCGATGTTCAGGCGGTTTCACTCCGACCCTCGGGTGCGTGCCACCGAACCGCTGCTGCAGGAGCGCGTCCCGCGCTTCGTGCCGGTGATCCGGCCACGCCCCGTGGAGACGACACGAGCGGAACCGCTGGTGGCCCCCACCGCGCCCCGGCGATTCCGCTCGCCACACACACTGTTCCCCAGTACGCACTTCCTCTCGAACGGCCAATACACCGCCATGGTCACCAATGCCGGTGGCGGCAGCAGCACCTGGCGCGGCCGGTCGCTGACGCGCAATCGTGACGACTCCACCACCGACCCGGGGAGTCAGTTCGTCTACGTCCGGGACGTGCGAAGTGGAGCGCTGTGGTCGGCGGCGTACCAGCCCGTCTGCCGCGATCCCGAGCACTATCGCGTCACATTCCTGGCCGATGAGGCGCGCTTCGAGCGCACCGACGACGGTATCGAGACACGACTCGAGATCACGGTGTCTCCCGAGGACGATGTCGAGGTGCGCCGCATCTCGCTGCTCAACACCAGCGACCACACGCGCGAGCTCGAGGTGACGAGCCTGGTGGAGGTGGTCCTGGCCCCGCCCGTGGACGACCTGGCTCACCCTGCGTTCCACAAGCTGTTCCTGGAGACCGAGTACCGCCCGGAGTGCACGGCGCTCCTGTGCGGCCGGCGGCCGCGCTCGCCGGATGAGCCCACGCTGTGGGCGGTGCATGTCCTGAGCGTGGAGGACGGCGGGCACGGAGCGGTGGAGTGGGAAACCGATCGCGTGCGGTTCGTGGGCCGCGGTCGTACGAACCAAGACCCCATCGCACTGGATGGCCGTTCCCTTTCGGGCACCACGGGTGCGGTGCTCGATCCGGTGATGAGCCTGCGCCGGCGCGTGCGCATCGCTGCGGGCGGTCAGGTGCGGCTGGCCTTCGCCACCGGTATCGCCACGAGCCGAGCGGGAGCCCTGGCGCTGGCAGAGAAGTACGACGACTCCGCCTCGGCGGCGCGCACGTTCGCGCTCGCCAGCACGCAGACGCAGATGCGCCTGCGTCATCTGGGGATCTCGACACCCGAAGCCCAGCTCTATGAACGCCTCGCTTCGCACGTGCTTTGCAGCGACGCCGCCCTGCGTGCCGCGCCCTCGTTCATGGCCGCCAATACACTCGGCCAGTCTGGACTGTGGGCGCACGGGGTCTCCGGCGACTTGCCGATCCTCGTGGTGCGCGTCGTGCAGGAGGGCGACCTCACGCTCGTGCGCCAGGTGCTGCGCGCCCAGGAATACTGGCGCTTGAAGGGCCTGAGCGCCGATGTCGTCATCCTGAACGAATACCTCAAGAGCTACTTGGAAGAGGTTCATGAGCAACTACTTAGCGTCCTCGAGAAGGGCCCGTGGGCAGCCTGGCGGGACCGCCCGGGCGGCGTGTTCCTGTTGCGCGGGGACGGCATGCCCGAGGCCCAGCGCATCATCCTGCTCGCGGCCGCACACGCGGTCTTGAACGGTGGCGAGGGCGAACTGGCCGACCAGATCCGCCTCCCCTACCCCGAGCCCGTCTGGCCGCCCGCGCATGTGCCTGTGCTCGCACCCGAGCGTTCGCTCCTGGCTGCACCGGAAGTGGAACCGCCGATCCTCACGCATGCCAATGGCCTCGGTGGATTCACGGCCGACGGCCGCGAGTACGCCGTCGTGCTCGAGGCCGATGCGGAGACTCCGCAGCCGTGGGTGAACGTGATCTCCAACCCGCACTTCGGCTTCGTGGTCGGCGCCACGGGTGCCGCTTGGACCTGGGCCGGCAACAGCCGCGAGAACCGTCTCACGCCGTTCGGCAACGACCCGGTCGGCGAGTGGAGCGGCGAAGCGCTCTACCTGCGCGATGAATCCGATGGACGTGTCTGGGGCGCCACACCAGGTCCGATGCCGCGCGGCCGAGACACCGGCCGCTGGGTCACTCGACATGGCGCGGGCGTGACGCGCTTCGCGCACGCCGAACACGGCATCCACAGCGAGCTGGCGATGTTCGCGCATGTCTCCGAGCCCGTGCGCTTCTCGCGCCTCACCCTCACCAACCATTCCGGATCGCCGCGGCGCTTGGGCGTGTTCGCCTACAACGAGTGGGCGCTCTGCCCGCCGCGAGCGGGCGAGCATCGCTTCGTGCTCACCGAGCACGACGAGGTCACCGGTGCGGTCCTGGCCACCAACCCCTACAATCCCGACTTCGGCGGGCGCGTCGCGTTCTCGGCGGCGAGCGTGCGCCCGTCGTCCGCGACCGGCGACCGGCTCGAGTTCCTCGGGCGCAACGGTTCGTTGAGGCGAGCGTCAGCGCTTCGGCGGCAACGGCTCGGCCAGCGCTTTGGTGCAAGTCTCGACCCCTGTGCCGCCCTGCACGTCGTGCTCGAGCTGCAGCCCGGTGAATCGCACACGCTGGTGCTGCTGCTCGGGCAGGGCGAGACCCGGGCGCAGGCACTCGAGCTGGCCACGCGCCTCGGTACGACCGCGGCAGCGGCCGAGGCCCTCGAGCAGGTGGAATCGCACTGGGATGCCGTGCTGGGGGCCGTGCAGGTGAACACGCCCGACGACTCCTTCGACCTGATCATGAACCGCTGGCTCCTCTACCAATCGCTGAGTTCGAGGGTCTGGGGACGAACCGGGTTCTACCAGCCGGGCGGGGCGTACGGCTTCCGAGACCAGCTCCAGGACGTCATGGCGCTTGCGTTCACTCGCCCCGACATCTACCGCGAGCATCTGTTGCGCTGTGCGGCGAGACAGTTCACCCAGGGCGACGTGCAACACTGGTGGCATGCCCACACCGGACGCGGCGTACGCAGCCGGTGTTCGGACGACCTGCTGTGGCTGCCGTACGCGGTTGCCCATTACTTGAAGTGCACCGGCGATGACACCGTGCTCGAGGTGCTCGTCCCCTTCCTCGAAGCCCCCGTGCTTGCCGCCGGCGTGCACGAGGCCTATGGCCAGCCCGAGGCCACGCTGGAACGGGCGACGCTCTACGAGCACTGCGTGCGCGCCATCGAGCGCAGCCTGACGCTGGGGCGCCACGGGCTGCCGCTCATGGGCAGCGGCGACTGGAACGATGGCATGAATCGCGTGGGGCAGGCGGGCCAAGGCGAGAGCGTGTGGCTGGGCTGGCTGCTCACCAAGATCCTCGGCGACTTCTCCACGCTCGTGGACGCGCGATCGGACCCCGAGCGGGCGACCCGCTGGCGCAGCGAACGCAAACGCATCGCCGCGATGCTCGAACAGGCATGGGATGGAGATTGGTACCGGCGCGCTTACTTCGACGACGGCACACCGCTGGGCTCGGCCCAGGCCCAGGAGTGCCGGATCGACGCCATCTCACAGAGCTGGGCGGTGCTGTCGGGTACGGCACCGCGTGAGCGCGCCGAGCTCGCGATGGACTCGGTGCGCACGCAGCTCGTGCGCCGCGATGCCGGTCTGATCCAGCTCCTCACCCCGCCATTCGACCAGTCGGCACTGGACCCCGGCTACATCAAGGGCTACGTCCCCGGCGTGCGCGAGAACGGTGGCCAGTACACGCATGCTGCGATGTGGACGGTCATGGCGATCGCACAGCTCGGCAACGGTGATGAGGCCAGCGAGCTGT
>Ga0075419_10002778_pt1 | contig 11210 bp, 10 predicted proteins | sample SoiMetdeltSBSDD3_FD_76900 | JGI IMG/M metagenome (GOLD analysis project Ga0075419, IMG submission 76900) | Bulk soil microbial communities from a Populus tree surrounding site in Tennessee, USA - Soil MetaG P. deltoides SBSDD3 | ecosystem: Environmental > Terrestrial > Soil > Tree plantation... | reverse complement strand
TGGCGATACCACCATCCACACCGTGGAGCATCTGCTCGCCGCCGTGGTCGCCCTCGATCTCGACGACCTGCTGATCGAGCTCGACGGTCCCGAGCCGCCGATCCTGGACGGATCCTTCGGTCCCTGGTTCGACGCGCTCGACGGCGCCGGGATTCGCACCCTCGAGGGCCAGCCCACCACCTACCGGGTCACCCGTCCCTTCACGATCGACGAAGGCGACGCCAGCTATACCGTGTCGCCGGCGGACGGGCTCCGGCTCACCACCACGATCGAGTGGGACCACCCGATGATCGGCCGCCAGACCGGCTGCTGGGACATCAATGGCGAGAGCTTCCGGACCGATCTGGCGCGCGCCCGCACCTTCGGGTTTACCCGCGAGGTGGACGCGCTCAAGAGCCGCGGCCTGCTCAAGGGCGGCTCGGTGGAGTCCGCCGTGGTGCTCTCCGAAGACCAGGTCCTTGGCGGTCCGCTTCGCTGGCCCGATGAATTCGTCCGGCACAAGGCGGGCGATATCCTGGGCGACCTGGCGCTGGTCGGCGGGCGGGTGCGGGCCCATGTCGTCGCCAATCGCCCGAGCCATCAGGGCAACGTCGCGGTGGCACGGATGATTTCGCGGACCGCCGAGCGCAGCGGCGGACGGATCCTCGACATCAACCGCATCCTCGACGTGATTCCGCACCGCTATCCGTTCATCATGGTGGACCGGATTCTCGAGCTGGAGCCGCGTCGCCGGGTGGTCGGAATCAAGAACGTCACCATCAACGAGCCGTTCTTTCAGGGACATTTCCCCGGGCATCCGGTGATGCCCGGCGTGCTGATCATCGAGTCGATGGCGCAGGCCGGCGGGATGCTGCTGATGGACGAGCTCATCGGCGCCGCCGACAAGGTTGTGTACTTCATGTCGCTCGACAACGTGAAGTTCCGCCGTCCGGTGGTTCCCGGAGACCAGCTCCGCTGCGAAGTGGAGATGATCCAGTTCCGCGGCAAGACCTGCCGGCTCAAAGGCGTCGCCTATGTGGATGGCCAGGCGGTCGCCGAGGCGGAGATGCTCGCGCGAGTGGTGGAGCGGTGAAATCCCGGATCCACCCGAGCGCCGTCGTGGACCCGGGTGCCGAGCTGGCCGGCGACGTGGAGATCGGCCCCTTCGCGATCGTGGGGCCGGGCGTCACGGTGGCCGACGGATGCCGGATCGGGCCGCATGCCACGCTCGAGCGCAACGTGCGGCTCGCCTCCGGCGTCCGGGTCGGACAGGGCACCGTGATCGGCGGCGATCCCCAGGATCTCAAGTACGATGGAGAAGAATCCTGGGCTGAGGTGGGAGAAGGCACCGTCATCCGGGAGTACACCACGATCAACCGGGGCACCGCGGCATCGGGGATCACCCGGGTGGGCAGCGGCTGTTTCCTGATGAGCTATGTCCACCTCGCTCACGATTGTCATGTCGGTGACGGCGTCATCATCGCCAACGGCACCCAGCTCGCGGGTCACGTCACCATCGAGGACCGCGCCACCCTCTCCGGCCTGGTCGCGGTGCACCAGTTCGGCACCATCGGAGCGTACGCCTTCGTCGGGGGATGCTCCCGGGTCAGCCAGGACATCCCTCCGTACGTCAAGGCCGTGGGGAATCCGATCGAGCTCTACGGGCTCAACACGGTCGGATTGCAGCGGGCCGACTTTCCTCCCGGAACGATCGCCGCGCTGAAGCGGGTTTATCGCCTCGTTTTCAACTCCGAGCTCAACCTTTCCCAGGCCATCGACCGCGCCCGGACCGAGCTCCCGCCGCTGCCCGAAGTGGAGCGGTTCCTGGAGTTCGTCTCCAGCAGTCAGCGCGGCGTCCCGGTCTGATGGCGCGGCTCCCGGTCGGCGTCATCGGCGTCGGCGCGCTGGGCCGTCATCACGCACGGCACCTGGCCGCGTCCACCGCAGCGACGCTCGTGGGCGTCCACGACATCGACGTCGCCCAGGGCCGCGCGGTGGCCGACGCCTGCGGCACCCGCTACTTCCCCGATGCCGACAGTCTGCTCGCCGCCGTGGAAGCGGTCACCGTGGCGGTCCCCACGCCGGCCCACGCCGAGGTGGGGCTCCGGGCCCTCGAGGAAGGTCGCGCCGTGCTGATGGAAAAGCCCCTCGCGGTCTCGCTGGCCGAAGCCGACGCGCTGGTCGGCGCGTCCGAACGGCGGGGAGTGCCGCTGCAGGTGGGCCACGTGGAGCGATACAACCGCGCGGTGCGGGCGGCCCGCCCCTTCCTGGAGGATCCCCGCTTCCTGGAGAGTGACCGGCTGGCGCCCTTCCAGTCCCGCGGGACCGACGTGGCCGTGGTGCTCGATCTGATGATCCACGATCTCGACCTGATCCTGCATCTCACCGGCGGCGCGCCGGTTTCGGATCTCCGGGCCAGCGGCGTGGCAGTGCTCTCGCCCCATCTCGATATGGCCAATGCGCGGGTGGAGTTCGCCACCGGCACCGTGGCCAACGTCACGGCATCCCGGGTCGCCCGGGACCGGGTGAGGCACCTTCGGATCTTCCAGTCCAGCGGGTATTTCTCCCTCGACCTCGGCGCCGGGGAAGGGAAGTTCATGCGCCTTCGTGAGGGATGGCGCGAGGCGGGCGGAAACTCGCTTGCGGAGATCGTGGAACAGATTCCGCTGGAGGCGCCCGATGCCGACGCGCTCGCGCTGGAGCTGGAGAGCTTCATCAGCGCCGTCCGGGGAGAGCCCGGTCCGGTGGTCTCGGGCGTGGAGGGGCGGGCGGCGCTGGCGCTGGCCCTCGCGGTGACCGAGGCCATCCAGCGGCGCCCTGCGGCGCCCCAGGGCCGCTAGACGGCGTCGTGGCAGGCACGCCGCCGCGCATCTTCGTCTCCGCCGGGGAGCCGTCGGGCGACCAGCACGGCGCGGCGGTCGTGAGCGCCCTCGCGGCGCAGCTCCCCGGCGCGGTCATCGATGGGTTCGGCGGGCCCCGCATGGCGGCGGCCGGTGCCCAGGTCCGGTTTCCGATGGAGGGATACACCGCCTTCGGATTCGTGGAAATTCTGGGCAAGATACCGGCGCACCTGCGGCTGCTGCGCACGCTCGAAGCGGAATTTCGCCAGGGCCGGTACGATCTCCTGATCGTGATCGACTACCCGGGCTTCCACATCCGGCTCGCCGAGGCGGCACGCCGGCATGGGGTGAAGGTGCTGTATTACATCGCGCCGCAGCTCTGGGCTTGGAGGCCCGGCCGGGCCCGTCGCCTGGCGAAAGCCACGGACCGGCTGGCGGTGGTGCTTCCGTTCGAGGCCGAGTTTTTCGCGGGGCACGGCATCGCCGCGGAGTATGTCGGGCACCCGCTGCTGGATCGGCCGCCACTGCCGACCCGCGCCGTCTCGCGCTCTGCGCTCGGTCTTGCGGGGGACGCGCGGGTGCTGGGCCTCTTTCCCGGCAGCCGCACTCAGGAAATCGAGCGGCTGTGGCCGCCGTTCCGCCAAGCGGCGCGGAACCTTCTCGAGAGCGGCCGCTGCGATGCGGTGGTAGTCGCGGGCACCGCAGCCGGGAGCTATCCCGGGAGTGATGGATTCCTGCTCCACCGGGGAGCGCCGGAGACGGTTTTCTCCGCCGCGGATGCCGCCCTGGCCAAATCCGGAACCACGACGCTGGAGGCGGCCCTGGCCGACCTCCCCATGGTCGTGGCGTATCGGGTCAACCCGGTAACCTCCTGGCTGGCTCGCGGGCTGATCACGGTGCCGTGGGTCAGTCTGGTCAATCTGGTGGCGGGGAGAGCGGTGGTCGACGAGCTCCTCCAGCACGAGGTGAAACCGGACGCGCTGGAGAAGCGGGTCTCCCCGCTGCTCGACCGGAACGATCCGGTCACCCGGAAGCAGCGGGAAGGGCTGCGCGAGATCCGGGAGCGGCTCGGAGGCGGCGGCGCGGCGCGGCGGGTTGCCCGGCTCGCGGCGGAGCTCCTGGGGTGACGCTGCCGCTCTCACCGCGAGTGGCGGCGCTGCTCGCCGGTCCCCTGGTCGCCCTGCTGGCCCGTTCCTGGCGGGTGACGACTGTGCGCGAGGAGCGCTGGCGCGCGCTGGCCGATGCCGGACGACCGCACGTGTTTCTGCTCTGGCACGACGCCTTGCTGCCGCTGCTCTGGAAGCACCGCCGGCGCCAGGTGACGATCGTCGTGAGCGAGGCCCGGGATGGCCAGTACCTGTCCGAGTTCGCGCGAAGGATCGGGTACCGCGAGGCGCGGGGCTCCAGTACGCGGGGCGGCGTTCGGGCCCTGGTCGGGGCGGTCAAGGCGCTCAGGGAAGGAAGCCCAGTGGCCTTCACTCCGGACGGACCGCGAGGTCCCCGCCGGGAGCTCAAGGGCGGCGTGCTGCTGGCGGCCCAGCGCGGTGGCGCGCCGATACTCCCGCTCCACGCGTCGGCCGACCGGGCCTGGCGTCTCAACTCATGGGACCGGTTCCTGATTCCGAAACCGGGGGCACGGGTGCGGATCGCCTATGGCGAGCCGTTCATGGTGGGACCCGGCGAAGCCGGGATCGAGCTCGCGCGCCGCCGCGCCGAGCAGGAGCTGGCGGACCTGGTGAGCGAGGTGGGATGGGAAGACGGGGCGACGGTCACCGACTGATTCGCTGGCTCTGGACCAGCCGGCGTTTCGATGCGCGCCTGGCCCGGCTCGGGTTGCTTCCGTTCGCCGGCGTCTGGCGCGCCGGCATCGGCGCGCGCAATCTCGCCTTCGACCGCGGCTGGATGCCGGTGCGCGACCTCCCGCTGCCCGCCGTCGGGGTCGGCAATCTGACCGTGGGAGGATCGGGCAAGACCCCCCTCTCCAGCTGGATCGCGGCCCACTACCTTGCCCGCGGGGTGGTCCCGGGGATTCTGCTTCGGGGCTACGGCCGGGACGAAGTTCTGGTTCACCGTCACCGGGTCCCCGGGGCGCGGGTCGTCGCCGACCCCGATCGCGTCGCCGGCGCGGAGCGGGCGCTGGCCCAGGGAGCCGAAGTGCTGGTGCTGGACGACGCCTTTCAGCGTCGCGATGTCTGGCGGGATTTCAATATTGCAGTCGTGAGCGCCGAGACCTCTCGCGCGGTGCGCTGGTCGCTGCCCGCGGGTCCCTGGCGGGAGGGGCTCGAGGCGCTGCAACGGGCCGACGCCCTGGTGGTGACCCGGAAACGGGCCGATGCCGCCTCGGCGGCGGAGCTGGCCCACAGCCTGGCGCCCGGCGTCAACGGTCCGGTCGGAATCGTGCATCTCGACGTCTCGCGATACGAGGGTCTGGTCTCGGGAAAGCACACCCCGGCCGCAGCGCTGCTCGGCAAGCGCGTGGTAGCGGCATCGGCGATCGCCGATCCGGACGCCTTCGTGGCGCAGACCAAGGCGACCGGGGCCCAGGTCCAGGTGGCGAACTGGCGGGACCACCACGAATTCCGTGATGAAGATGTCGCCTGGCTCGCCAAGGCGGCCCGAAAGGCCGATTTTGTAGTCATCACCCAGAAGGACGCGGTCAAGCTGCGCGACCGGTGGCCGGCCAGCGTGCCGGAGCCGCTGGTCGCCGTGCTGGATCTGGTGTGGGAAGCCGGAGAGGACGCGATCACGGCCGGACTCGACGCGATCGTGACTCCCATCGAGCGACTCTGAGAATCTGACGCCTCACGAACGGAGCGAAAGCGACACCATGTCATCCCAAATCGGTGAAACGTTGACCTACCCCGTCGCCCGGGGCGGCATCCGTCCCGAGAAAGACACCTTCCTCGGCGGGGAGAATCCGCTCTTCTCGATGATGGCGCGCTTCGAAGAAGCGGCCCACCACCTGAATCTGGAGCCCGGGCTCCGCAAGGTGCTGAGCATGCCGGAGCGGCAGATCATCGTCTCGATCCCGATCCAGCTCGACAGCGGCGAGGTCGAGGTCTTTACCGGCTACCGGGTCCTCCACAACACCGCCCGCGGGCCGGGCAAGGGCGGGATCCGGTTCGACATGCAGGTCACCCTCGATGAAGTGAAGGCGCTGGCGGCCTGGATGACCTGGAAGTGCGCCGTCGTGAATCTGCCGTTCGGCGGCGCCAAGGGCGGCGTCATCTGCGACCCCACCACCATGTCGATGACGGAGCTGGAGCGGCTCACCCGGCGCTACACGACCGGCATCATCGACGGGCTGGGACCCGATTCCGACGTGCCCGCGCCCGACGTCAACACCAACGAGCGGATGATGGCGTGGATCATGGACACCTACTCCATGCACAAGCGTCACACCGTGACCGCGGTGGTCACCGGCAAGCCGGTGCAGATGGGCGGCTCGCTGGGTCGCCGGGAAGCCACCGGCCGCGGGGTGATGATCTCCGCCGTCGAAGCCCTCAAGCTGCGCAACCTGCCGATCGCGGGGACCCGCGTCGTCGTGCAGGGGTTCGGCAACGTGGGCTCGATCAGTGCCGAGCTGATGGCCGCCCAGGGGATGAAGATTCTCGCCGTCAGCGACAAGGAGGGGGGGATCTACAACAAAAACGGACTCGACATCAGGGACGTGCTCGCGCATGTGAAGCAGCACAAGTATCTCAAGTCGTACACCAAGGGCGACCGGCTCACCAACAGCGAGCTTCTGGAGCTCGAGTGCGACGTGCTGGTGCCCGCGGCGCTCGAGAATGTGATCACCGACGACAACGCCTCCCGGATCCGCGCCAAGATCATCTGCGAAGGCGCCAACGGCCCGACCAGCGCCGATGCCGACCAGATTCTCCTCGACGCCGGCATCCTCGTGGTGCCGGACATTCTGGCCAACGCCGGCGGCGTCACGGTGAGCTACTTCGAGTGGGTGCAGGACCGCGGCGGGTATTTCTGGGACGAGGAGACGGTCAATAACCGGCTCGAGAAGATCATGGTCACGTCCTTCCAGGAAGTCGCCGCGATGGCGCAGCGCAGCTCGGTCAGCATGCGCATCGCGGCCTACATGGTGGCGATCGATCGGGTCGCGGGGGTGCATCGGCTCCGGGGGATGTATGCCTGAGAAGGGAGCTAACTGCTAACCGCTAACTGCTAACTGCTAACCACTCCGAGCCGTTAGCCGTTAGCCGTTAGCACACTGCCCATGCACACTTACCTTGTAGCGATCGGCAAACTCCGCCCGGCATACCGTGACCTGTGCGACGACTATCTCAAGCGCCTCGGGCGCTACACGAAAATCGAGGAGCGGGAAATCCGGGAGGCGGGGCGGGCGCCGACACCCGCGCACCGGCGGCGCGAGGAAACGGCCCGGATCGAGGCGGCGCTTCCACCCCGGGCCACGGTGATCGTGCTGGATATCGGCGGAGCGCCCTGGTCGACCGACGAGCTGGCGCGGCGGCTCGGAGGGTGGCGCGACTCGGCGGTATCCGTCGCGCTGATCATCGGCGGGGCATTCGGCCTCGACCCCGCGTTCACCGCCCGGGCCCCGTTCCGCTGGAGCCTGGGCGCGCTCACCTTTCCCCACGAGCTGGCCCGCGTCATCGTGGCGGAGCAGTGGTACCGGGCGTGGACGATGCTTCGGGGAGAGCCCTACCATAAAGGCGGAACGGCGTGAACGGTCAACGGTCAACAGTCAACGGGACAAGCCTTGCAAACGAAGCCGTGTTGCAAGCGCAGGTTCCGTTGACCGTTCACCGTTGACCGTTGACGCAGTTGACGGGATGCCCGACTGGTACGAGGAGTATTTCGGTGAGGAATACCTGCTCCTCTATCCCCATCGCGACCTGGAGGATGCCGAGCGGCTGGTCGACCTGCTGTGCCGCGCCGTGGGCCTCGGCCCGGGGTGGCGGGTGCTCGACGTCGCCTGTGGCACCGGTCGCCACGCCGTGGCATTCCAGACCCGCGGCGCACGGGTGACCGGGCTCGATCTGTCCAAGCACCTGCTGCTCCGGGCGCGAGGCATCTCCCACTTTCCGGTGATACGCTCCGATGTGCGAAGCATTCCGGTCCGGCCCAGCTCCATGGACTTTGCCGTGAATCTCTTCACCAGCTTCGGGTATTTCGATTCCGACGCCGAGCATGCCCGTGCCCTGGCGGAGATGGTGGCGACCGTCCGGCGGCGCGGCTGGTTCGCGCTCGATTTTCTGAATGCCGCGCGGGTTCCCACCGAGCTGGTGCCCCGGGAGGAGGGTGAGATGAACGGAGAGCCGGTCCGGATCGACCGCTGGCTCGACCCATCCCTGCGTCACGTGTTCAAGAGCATCACCCTGGCCGACGGCCGCCGCTTCGTCGAGCGGGTCCGGCTGTTCTCCGCCGGCGAGCTGGAGCGCTTCCTCGAAGCGGCGGGGTGCGTCGTCAGCATCCGTCTGGGTGACTATCACGGCGGCGCCCTCGAACCCGACTCCCCGAGGGTCCTGCTCGCGGGCCGGGTGACGTGACGTTTACCATCGTCGATACCCCGCTCGCCGAGCCGCTGGAGCTTCCGGCTCCCCGCGACGCGGCATGGAATCCCGCACTGGCCGACGCGATCGTCCGCGCGCCTGGAATCGAGGCGGCGCTGGCGCGACTCTCACTGCCCGGCGCACTGGTCGTCACCACCGGACAGCAGACCGGTCTCTTCACCGGCCCGATGTACGCCGTGTCGAAAGCCCTTTCCGCCCGGGCGCTGGCGGCCGATCTCGAGCGCCGCTGGGGCCGTCCGGTCATCCCGGTGTACTGGGTACCCGGCGACGACCACGACTTCGAGGAGGTGGCGAGCGTCGCCTGGCTCGGGGCCGACGGCGAGCTGACCCGCGAAGCGCTCCCGATGCGCGCTCCGGACGCGCCGCTCAGCCCGATGTCGAAGCAGCCGCTGGGGAGCGAGGTACGGCGGGCGCTCGATACCTTCGAGGCGTCTTTCGTCGACCGCGAGACCAGCGGGCCGGTTGTCGCCTGGCTTGCCCGTCACTACCGGCCCGAGGCCACCGTGGCGGGCGCCTTTGCCGCCGCGATGGCGGAGCTGCTGGGTCCCTTCGGAATCCTGGTGCTCGACAGCACCCATCCGGCGGTCAAGGCGGCCGCCGCGCCCTGGATTCTCCGGGCACTCGCGGCTTCGGCCGAGCTCGACGCCGAGCTTGCGGCGCTGTCCGCGTCACTCGCCTCCCGCGGTCGTGACCCCGCAGTGCCGGTGGGCGACGGGGCGTCGCTGGCATTCCTCGAGGCCCGATTCGGCCGGGACCGCCTGGTGGGGGCGGGGCCCGGATTCATCACCCGGCGGGGAAGAGAATCGCTCACCATGGCGGAGCTCGAGCAGATCGCGCGGAGCCAACCGGAGCGGCTCTCCGGAAATGTTCTGCTCCGGCCGGTCATCGAGAGCGCGGTGCTGCCCACCGTCGCCTACGTGGCGGGGCCCGGGGAGCTCCGCTATCTCGCCCTCACGCTGCCGGTCTATCAGCGCCTCGGGGTACCCAGGCAACTGCCGGTTCCCCGATGGTCGGGACTCCTGGTGGAGCCGCGGGTGGAACGGATCCTCGCGAAATTCGGGGCGACGCTCGAGGAGCTGCTGGCGGACGGTGGCGCGCTGGAGAGCCGGCTCATCCGGCTGGCGCTTCCCCCGGAAACCGACGCGGCGTTCGCGGCGCTGCGTGCCGGAATCGACGCCGGCTATGCGCCGGTGATTCGTGCCGGCGCGAGCGTGGATCCGACGCTCGAGCGTCCGGCGGCGGCGGCCCGGGGTCAGGCGCTCCACGCCGTGGAGCGGCTGGAGAAAAAGCTGCTCCAGCACGCCCGCAAGCGGGAAGCAGTCGAGCTCGGACAGGTCGCGCGCGCCCGGCTCTCACTGCGGCCGCTCGGGAAACCCCAGGAGCGGGTGCTGTCGATGGCGGGCTTCCTCGCCCGCTACGGGAACGGCGTGCTCGACAGCATCGCCGCGCATATCGTGTCCTGGTACCGCCAAGCTCTTGAAGCCGGATCGCGGACCACCTAGACTCGTCGCCATGGCCTACCTCGGGATCGTCCTCCTCATCGTCCTGCTGATTCCGATCTTCGCGATCCTCACCGATTCGCCGCTCGGGCGCGCCGCGGCCCGCCGGCTGGAAGGGAACACGTCGACCCCACCCGCCCTCGACGACCTCGCGAAACGGGTCGAGCTCCTGGAGGGCGAGCTCGAGGACGTCACCCGAAATCTCGAAGCGCTCCAGGAGGAGCATCAGTTCTTCCAGCGTCTCCTCGAGGAAGGCGGTCGCCGGCCACCGCCGCCGTCCATCCCGGAATCTTGAACCCATTCCGGCAGGGCGGCGCGCCGCTGGTCGCCGCCGGCATCTTCCTGAGCCGACTCGCCGGACTGGTCCGCCAGCGGGTATTGTCGCACTACCTCGGGCTGTCACTCCCTGCCGACGCGTTCAATCAGGCGTTCCGGATTCCGAATTTTCTGCAGAATCTTTTCGGAGAAGGGGTCCTCTCCGCGTCGTTCATCCCCGCCTACTCGCGGCTCCGGGCCCAAGGAAAAGAAGACGAGGCCCGCCGACTGGCGGGGGCGGTGCTCGGGATTCTCTCGGTCGCAGTCGCGGTGCTGGTCGCACTCGGGATCACCACGGCGCCGTGGCTGGTCACCATCCTGGCTCCCGGCTTTCACGGCGCCAAGCGGGATCTCACCATCGAGCTGGTCCGGATCCTGTTTCCCGGCATCGGACTCCTGGTGTTGTCCGCCTGGTGCCTCAGCATCCTCAACAGCCACCGCAGATTCTTCCTTTCCTATTCGGCGCCGGTCCTCTGGAACTTTGCCATCATTCTGGCGACGGTGATGGCGCCGGCGACCGGTCCCCTTACTACCGTGGTGCTCTGGGTGGCCTGGGGCGCGGTCGCGGGCGGCGCGCTGCAGCTCCTGGTTCAGCTTCCGTCGGTGCTGCGCCTCCTGCCCGGCATCCGCCCCGGACTGGGGCAGGGAAACGCCGGGGTCCGCGCGGTGCTGGGGAACTTCTTCCCCGCGTTCGTCACCCGCGGCGTGACCCAGATCAGCGCGTTCGTGGACGGGATTCTGGCGAGCCTTCTCCCCCTGGGTGCGGTCACCGCCATCGCCAACGCGCAGACGCTGTACACGCTGCCGGTGAGTCTCTTCGGCATGTCGATCGCCGCGGCGGAGCTCCCCGAGCTGTCTGCCGCCGCGGTCGCGGGCAGCGAAGGTCATGCGGCGCTCCGGGCGCGGCTCGAGGACGGGCGGCGGCGAGTCGGGTTCTTCGTGGTGCCCACGGTGGTCGCGTTCCTCCTCCTCGGAGAGGTTATCGCGGCGCTCTTTTTCCAGTCGGGACTGTTCACCGCGGCCGACTC
>Ga0075419_10002770_pt1 | contig 11231 bp, 9 predicted proteins | sample SoiMetdeltSBSDD3_FD_76900 | JGI IMG/M metagenome (GOLD analysis project Ga0075419, IMG submission 76900) | Bulk soil microbial communities from a Populus tree surrounding site in Tennessee, USA - Soil MetaG P. deltoides SBSDD3 | ecosystem: Environmental > Terrestrial > Soil > Tree plantation... | reverse complement strand
GGCCGTGTTCGAACGATTCTTGTCGGATGCGACGCGACGCGTGGATGCGGCGCTTGACCGGCACTTGCCCCGTGAAAAAAAGCGGCCGCCGCTCATCCACCGCGCCATGCGCTACACCGCGTTGGCGGAAGGCAAGCGCTTGCGTCCCGCGCTCGTGCTCTTGGCCTACGAGGCCTCGGGGGGAAAGGGCAAGGCGGCGGACGATGTCGCGGCGGCGGTGGAGATGGTGCACGCGTTCTCGCTCATTCACGACGATCTTCCGGCCATGGACGACGACATGATGCGGCGGGGGAAGCCCTCCAATCACGTCGTGTTCGGTGAGGGAGTGGCCATTCTGGCTGGCGACGGCTTGCTCACCCTCGCGTTTCAAACCCTGGCCGGCACGCGCCGCGCGTTTGGTGCGGACACGGTGACGCGTTTCATCGACGAGCTTTGTCGCGCCACCGGACCCGAGGGTGTGATCGGAGGTCAGGTGCTTGACCTCGCTTCGGAAGGTAAAAAGGTGCCGTTTTCCGTCGTGGAATACATTCACCGCCATAAGACGGCCAAACTCTTCATGGCCTCGTTGCGATTGGGGGGCATGGCGGCCGGTGCGAAACCCGCGCGATTGGCGCGGCTGGAGCGATACGGTCAAGACCTTGGCACGGCGTTTCAAATTGTGGACGACATCCTGGGCGCAGTAGGGTCCTTTCGCGAGCTGGGCCGTGATCCGGGCCGGGACCTGGAACGCGGCAAAGTCACGTATCCTTCCGTGATGGGTATCGAGGCCGCGCATCGTGCGGTGGACCGGTTGCTGTCGCGCGCGGATCGCGAAGCGCACGGGTTTGGAACCTATGCAACCCGGTTTCGTGGAGCGCTCGCGCTCTTGGATCGCCGCCGGCGTGACGGGGATGGGCGGCTGGTTGGCGTGACGGCCGCGACATGACGGATTTCATGGCCTCCGCCCCGTATCTCATCGCCTTGAGCTCCGGGTTTCTGGCGCAAATCGCGAAGTTCCTCGCCTATTGGGTGCGGCACCGGAAGATCAATTTCACCCAGCTCGTGGCTACGGGGGGTATGCCGAGTTCTCACTCCGCGAGCGTGGCCGCGCTCTCGACCTCGGTCGCATTTCGGGCCGGTACCCAATCGACGGTATTCGCGGTCACCGTCTTTTTCAGCCTCGTCATCATGTACGATGCGGCCGGATTGCGGCGCGCGGCCGGTATCCAGGCTCGGGTGCTGAATCGTATTCTCGAGGACCATTACGCACACCGGGAAGGGCACTTGCCCGAACGGCTGCAAGAGCTTCTGGGACACACCCCCTTCGAGGTTCTGGTCGGCGCGATCGTGGGAGTCGTGTATGGGTCGATCTGGTACCTGTAGGATTGTCGGAACATGAGCGCTCCGCGTTCGGTCTACATCTTCGCCAACGTTCGTAAGCCCGGCGCACCGGATGCGGCCCGGCGCGTGCTCACCCGCATGGAAGACGCGGGCATCACCGTCCTCATGGACAACGATCTGGCTCGCGCCCTTGGGCGATCGGGCAGCGACGTTCCGGAATCTGATCTCATGATTTGCCTGGGTGGCGATGGGACGATGCTGGCCGCAGTGCGGCGCCTGCAAGGTCGGCCGACCCCCATCCTCGGCGTGAACCTGGGTGGGCTGGGATTTCTCACCGCGATCTCGTCCCAGGAGCTGGACCGGTGTGTGGACGTGGTGCAAAGCGGCGACTATCGGGTGGAAGAGCGCCATCTGCTCAAGGCCCGGATCGAAGGTGAGGACGACCTGGAGCTTCACGCCCTGAACGACATCGTGGTCGATGAGGGGACGTTTTCGCGTCGGGCGGTGGTGTTGCGCCTAAGCGTGGATGGCGCCTATCTGGGCACGTTCACCGCGGATGGAGTGATCGTCGCCACCGCGACGGGTTCCACCGCCTACTCGCTCTCGGCGGGCGGACCGATCGTGCATCCGGGTCTTCCCATCCTTCTCGTGACCCCGATCTGCGCCCACTCTTTGGCCGTGCGCCCGCTCGTCTTTCACGAAGAGGAAACGCTCGAGGTCGAGAACTTGCTTCCCGACGTGTCCCTCAAGGTGACTTCGGATGGGCAGGATGCGCATCGCGTGGGACCGGGGCGCATGATCCGCATCGGCCGCTCCGAACGCAAAGTGCATCTTGCCTTCGTGGGGAAGCGGCCGTTCTACGAAATTTTGCGCACGAAGCTCAATTGGGGCGGCATACCGAAGGACAGATGACGGGAACCGGCCCATGCTGAGCGAGCTTCGCATTACCCAACTCGCCGTGATCGAGAACCTCACCGCGCGGTTTCGGCCGGGGTTGAACGTGATCACAGGGGAAACGGGAGCGGGGAAGTCCCTCATCGTGAGCGCGATCGATCTGGCGCTGGGCGCTCGCGGCTCGGCGGACCTGGTGCGTCAAGGTGCCGAGGAAGCGGAAATCGTCGCGCGGTTTGACGTGCAACCGGGAACGCGGCTCGATCCGGATGCGGTGGAAGACGGGATGCTCGTGCTGCGGCGTGTGCTTGGCCGAGATGGCCGTTCCCGAGGCTACGTCAACGATCGCCCGGCCACGTTATCGCGCATGCGCGAGCTTGGGAAATGCCTGGCTGATCTCCATGGCCAGCACGAACAGCAAAATCTTCTCGATGAATCCACGCATCTCGACTATCTGGATCGAATCGCCGGGAACGGGCCGATGCTGGAACGCGTGGGCGAGGCCTACGAGACGTTGGTTGCCGCACGAGCGGCCCGCGATGCCTTCGTCGCCTCCGTGGAACGTGGGCAAGCCGAGCGCGAGTTTCTCCAGTTTCAGCTCGAAGAACTGGACCGGGCGGAACTTCAGGAGGGCGAACACAATGCCCTGACCGCGGAGCGGCACCGCGCCCTGCATGCCGGCCGGCTGGCCGAGCACGTGGCGACCGCGCTGGCTTCGACCTCGGAAGGGGATCCGGGCGCGGTGGCGTTACTGGCGCGCGCCTCACGTTCCCTGGCCCAAGGAGCTGCGCTGGACGGCAGCCTCGATGCGCTCATGCGCCAGCTGGACGAAACCCTGGTGGGGGTCGAAGACGTGGCGCGCGAGCTTCGACAGTACCTGGATCGCCTCGAAAACGATCCGGCGCGACTGGAGTGGATCGAGAATCGCCTCGAACTTTTGTCCCGACTCCTGCGCAAACATCATCGTGACGAGGCGGGGCTTCTGGAACGCAGAGAAGAGTTACGCGGGTTGCTGGCGGGAATGGAGGACGCTCCGGGGCGCCTGAAAGATCTCGAGGAGGACGTACGCGTTCGAGGCGAAGCGTTGCGAGCGTGTGCGGCGGAGCTCACCGCAGCCCGTAGCCGGGCCGCCGCTGATTTTTCTCGCCGGGTGACGCGGGAGCTCTCCGGTCTGGGGATGGCGGGCGCCCGGTTCAAGGTGGAGTTCCGTCCCCCGCGCTCCGGTGTCGAGCTTCCTGGCCTCCGCCATCCGGCCAATGCCCGCGGCGCCGAGGAGGCCGTGTTCGTGCTCGCCGCCAACAAGGGCGAAAAAGACGGCGCGCTGTCGAGCGCCGCCTCGGGCGGCGAGCTGTCCCGTACCATGCTTGCGCTCAAGACCGTGATGCAAAGCGCGGACCCGGTGCCGGTGGCCCTCTTCGACGAAGTCGACGCCGGGATCGGCGGGCTGGTTGCCGAAGCGGTAGGGGCGCGGTTGGCGGCCATTGCGGGCAAGCGACAAGTGCTGGTCGTCACCCACTTGGCCGTGATCGCGGGACGTGCCGGCCATCATCTCCGGCTTACAAAATCCACGCGCCGCGATCGAACCTCGGTCGGCATTGAGACGCTGGAAGGAACGGCGCGCGAAGAAGAGCTGGCGCGCATGCTGGCTGGATCGGCGGGCGGGGATGCGGCCCGGAAAACCGCACGGGCATTGCTGGCCGACCGAGAACGCACATGACGCGGGGGACGGATCGGTTCAAAGCCATGGGCGGAGAGCCGGTGGCGCGCCTCTTCGTGCTCGACAACTACGATTCCTTCACTTTCAACCTCGTGCAGTACCTCTGCGAGCTGGGCGCGGAGGTGTTCGTGATGCGAAACGATGCCACCACACCGGAGGCCGTGAAGAACGAAGGCTACGACGGCATCGTTATCTCGCCGGGGCCCGGCGTTCCGATGGATGCCGGCATCAGCGAAGATCTCGTCCGCACCGTCTCCGGCCGGTTGCCGTTATTGGGCGTGTGTCTGGGGCATCAAGCACTCGGTGAAACGTTCGGTGCCCGTGTGGTGCGAGCGGATCGGTTGATGCACGGCAAGACGTCACCCATCGAGCACGACGGGCGCGACATTTTTCGCGGGTTACCCTCGCCCTTCACTGCGACGCGTTATCACTCCTTGCTGCTGGAACGAGCCAGTGTGCATGCGCCGCTCGAGATTTCGGCGTGGACAGTGGAGGGTGAAGTCATGGCCGTCCGGCATCGGGAGCATCCCACGTGGGGGGTGCAGTTCCATCCCGAATCCATACTAACCCCTTCGGGAAAGACCCTGCTTGCCAATTTTCTCGAGCGCTGCGGGGCAACCCCACGTCGCGAAGCGGTGGAGCGCACATGACACCGGACGGGCTCACCGAAACGCTGCCGCGTTTGGCCAGAGGTGAGCGGCTCACGCGCGCGCAGGCTCGAGCGGCCATGGACGTGATCATGAGCGGCGCCGCCAAACCGGCCCAGATCGGCGCCTTTCTCATGGGCCTTCGCCAGCGCGGGGAAACCGCGGAGGAAATAGCCGGGGCGATCGATTCACTCCAAGCGCACGCCCGTACCGTTTCTGTGTCGCGCCGGCCGCTCATCGATACGTGCGGCACGGGGGGCGACGGCTGTGGGACGTTCAACATCTCCACTGCCGCCGCGTTCGTGGTCGCGGGGGCCGGCATCGCGGTGGCCAAACACGGTAATCGTTCCGTATCGAGCCGTTGCGGAAGCGCGGATGTGCTGGAAACACTCGGGGCGCGGATTGATTTGCCGCCCGAGGGCGCGGCGGCTTGCCTGGAAGACACCGGGATGGGCTTCTTTTTCGCCCCCGTGCACCACAGCGCGGTGCGGCACGCCGCGGAGGTGCGCCGCGAACTCGGCATTCGAACGCTGTTCAATTTGCTGGGACCCCTGGCCAACCCGGCCGGTGTCACACATCAACTCGTGGGCGTGTATGACGGCGCGCTGACCGAAACGGTGGCCCGCGTGCTCAAGCTGCTGGGGCGGGAAGGGGCCATGGTCGTGCACGGGGGAGGGGGCGAGGACGAGATTTCCCTCGGTGGACCGACGCGGGTGAGCGAGCTTCGGGGGGGAGAGGTGCGCACCTACAGCATTGGGCCCGAGGATTTCGGCGCCAAGACCGCGGAGCTTGAATTGTTGCAAGGCGACGATCCCACGGAAAACGCGGCGGTATTGCGGGCGGTACTGCGAGGCACCGAAGGCGCGCCTCTGGAAGCCGTCTGCGTAAACGCGGGCGCAGCACTGTTCGTGACCCAGGCGGCCCAGACCCCGGCCGAGGGCTATCAGGCCGCGCGCCAGTCGATTCAGAGTGGGGCCGCGGAACGCATGCTCGAACGATTCGTTGCCTTTACGCGGGGGTGGACGGAGTAATGGCCATCCCGGGGATTTTGGGAACCATCGTCGATCGAACCATGGCGGACGTGAAGGCGCGAAAGGCGCACGTTTCACGCCGCGAGCTGACCGAGCGCGCCCGCCAGCGAAGCGGACGCCGAGCGAAATGGGACGCCGCGGTTAGACGAACGCCTAACGATCCAATTCGCTTCATCACCGAGATCAAGAAAGCGTCACCCTCGCGCGGCGTGCTGCGCGAGGACTTGGACGCCGCCGCGCTCGCATCCGCCTACAAAGAGAACGGTGCTTCGGCGATTTCGGTTGTTACCGAATCGCATTTCTTTCAGGGGAGCGACGCGTTCCTCGAAGAAGCGTTTCGCCATGCCGATGGGTTGCCCTTGCTGCGCAAGGATTTCCACATCCACGAACTGCAACTTCTGGAAGGCGCGGCCGGACACGCCAGCGCACTGCTCTTGATTGCCGCCGTTCTATCGCCGACGCAGCTCAAGGATTTTCTCGATGTTCTGGGGGCGTTCGGGCTCGGGCACCTGGTCGAGATCGCGAACCTGCGCGAGGCGGAGATGGCGCTCAAGGCCGGGGCGAGCGTCATCGGCGTGAACAATCGCGACCTCATCACGTTCGAGGTCAATCCCGAGCGGACGCAAACCGTGCTGCCTTTGCTGCTTGAAGCCAAGGTGATCTCGATTGCCGAGAGCGGTATTCACAATCGCGAGACGGTGGAACGCTACGAGCGTTGGGGTCTGCACGCGCTCCTAGTGGGGGAAGCGCTCGTCGTGTCTCCCGATCCGGGGGCGAAGCTGAACCAGCTTCGTGGCGTAAAGGAGTAGGGAAGGGGTATTGGTCGAGTGCGCCCCCTCAATTAGTGCCCAGGCCTGAATGCAGCCTCTCCATGGCTTGATCGATCGTGAACGTTGCGGGCCGCTGGCTGGGGGGGAATTCCTTGAACGTGGCGAGGAATGGCTGAATAATCGCGGCTCCCGCCAAGCCAACATAGCTTTTCGCCATCATCCAGTCCCAATAGGTGTTCGAGGTGATGTCGGCCCGCTCGTAGGGGTCGGCGTGAAGATCGAACAGCTTGGGAACACGAAGCGGGGTAAACGGCTCCGCCCACACTTGAAGGGTCCCCGGCTCCCGTTGTTCCAGGAAGACGATCTTCCAGTTCATGACCCGGAGGCCGACGAGATCACCGTCATCATTGAAGTAGATGAATCCCTTGCGCCGGCTTTGCGGCTCCTTCCCGGTCAAGTACGGTAGTTGATTGACTCCGTCCAAATGAACCTTGAAGGTCTTCCCGCTCACAGGGTCACCCTTCAGTAACTTGGTCTTAACGGCGCTGTCGCCCGCAGCGGCAATGAGAGTGGGGAACCAGTCCAATCCGCTCACGATGTCGTTCGAGATCGAACCGGGTTGGATGTGCCCCGGCCACCGAATCATGCACGGCACCCGAAACGCGCCTTCCCAGTTCGTGTTCTTCTCGCTGCGGAACGGGGTCATCGCGCCATCCGGCCACGTATTCATGTGAGGACCGTTGTCGGTGGTGTAGAGGACAATGGTGTTGCCGGCGATGCCGAGATCGTCCACTGCCTTCAGTATCTTGCCGACCCGATCGTCGTTTTCGATCATTCCGTCCGCGTATTCTGTCCGAGCGGTGAGCCCCGGCTTGTCGCGGTGAGCGGCGCTGACATGGGTTTTGAAATGCATCCGGGTCGTGTTCATCCAGCAGAAAAAGGTGTTCCCGGCCTTCACCTGGCGCTGCATGAAGTCGATCGCGGCGTCGGAGGTCTCGTCGTCGATGGTTTCCATCCGCTTGATGGTCAGCGGCCCCGTGTCCTCGATGGTCTGCTTTCCGATGCGTCCCCAGCGGGGTTGTACCGTGGGGTCATCTTTGGCGGTGGCCCTGGCGTGAATGACGCCACGGGGATCAAATAGCTCCCTGAATCTGGCGTCACTGGGGTAGTTGAAGTCTTCCGGAGTTTCCTCGGCGTTCAGGTGGTAGAGGTTGCCGAAGAACTCATCGAATCCATGAACGGTGGGCAGATATTCGTTCCTGTCGCCGAGATGGTTCTTTCCAAACTGTCCGGTGGCATAGCCCATGGACTTGAGCACCTGAGCCATGGTGACGTCCCGCGTCTGGAGACCGACCGAGGAGCCGGGGATGCCGACCTTGCTCAGCCCGGTGCGAAGCGTGCACTGACCGGTGATGAAGGTCGATCGGCCGGCCGTGCAGCTCTGCTCGGCATAGTAGTCGGTGAAGATCATTCCTTCGTGGGCGATGCGGTCGATGTTGGGTGTCCGGTATCCCATGAGGCCCATCGAGTAGGCGCTGATATTGGTCTGCCCGATATCGTCGCCGAAGATGACGAGGATGTTGGGCTTCGTTGTTTGGGCCCACATCGCTCCAGGTACTTGGGCAACTGTGGCTACAAGCGACCAAACGAGGATGAAAAAAACGGTTCTCATGGGTCAACCCTTTCGTGCTGCGGGTCAACGAGCAGCGGGCGTGGAAGCGCGGCGAGGTGGAAGCACGATGATGCGCCAGACGGACGAGGCTAAGCCCCGTCTGGAAAAGAGTCAATAACTCTCGACACCCATTGCACGTATGGAACGGAGGCGCGTTTTCTTGACAGCCCCGGGAGTGCGTGACAGACTGTTACGCCCTTTTATTAGAAGGCGTTGTGCGCCCGTAGCTCAGCTGGATAGAGCGCTTGCCTCCGGAGCAAGAGGTCACAGGTTCGAATCCTGTCGGGCGTACCAAGAAACACTGCTTTTCCTTTGGCCGATCGTTGCCCTCGGCTGAAACCAGCCGTTTTTCCCTGCTCATTTTTTTCTTTGCTCTTCCGTGCCGATTGCCGATACCTGCTCCGGGTCCCAAAACCAACAGGATCGAACGAGAGCATGGAACACACGTATCGCACGCTCTGCCAAAAACTTCGCGATTTGACCGACCTGGATGAAGGCCGCCGGGACCTGGGCGGCATTCTGTCCCGAGCCGCCGAGCTGACGCGTGAATGCCTGGGGGTCCCCTACGCGTACGCGGCTGCCACCACGGAAACGGCCAAGCTGTCTGCCTTGTCGCAGCCCGAGATAGCGGGGGAATCACGTCCCGAATCGTGGCCGCAACCCGGCCGGTTCTGTCAGATCATCATCCAGACGCGCCAGCCCCGCGAGTGGATGCAGGGAGATGGCGATGGTCCGAACGAGGTCGATCTCCTCGGCCGTCCGCCCGTAGCCACCTGGGCAGGCTTTCCCATTCCTCAGACCGACCGACCCTCCGGGGTGCTCGTGGTCGGGCTCAATGAAGCGCGCGACTTACGGGAATGGGAGCGCGAAATCGTGACCTTGATCGCCGGTCATACCGCGACCGCGCTCGCAAATTTGCGTACGTTCCAGCAAGTGGAGTCGCTTTCGGTCACCGACGACCTCACCCGCGTGTACAACTATCGGTTCATGAAAGCGGCGTTGCGCCGTGAAGTGGAGCGCTCCTCCCGGTTCGGGCAGGTCTTCTCGATTCTCATGCTCGACGTGGATCGCCTCAAGGAATTCAACGAGAAGCATGGGCATCTGGAAGGCAGCGATCTCTTGCGCCGGCTGGCGGGAATCCTTTCCCGAAGCTCCCGCGCCATCGATCTGGTGGCCAAGTACGGGGGAGACGAGTTCTTGATCATTCTGCCCCAGACCAACGTCGAAGGGGCCATCGTGATGGGACGCCGCATTTGCGTCGCTGTCGCAGAAACCGCGTTTCCGTTCTGTCGCCCCGGTGACATCACGGTGTCGATCGGCGTGGCGAGCTTTCCCCAGCATGGGGCGAGCATGGAAACGCTTCTCGCCGCCTCCGACGAAACGCTCTTCGAGGCCAAGCGCGCCGGGCGCAACTGCGTCATGGCCGCCAAGCACCCCGGCCAACCGAACCGCATTCCCAAAGCGGCCTGACCCCTCACCCGGGGGTGGCTCCCGCCCCGGCGGTATGGTTCAATTTCCCGAATGGAACGACTGGCCGAGCTGCGGGACGAGCTCTTGGTCGTTCTTTCCTTTGCCTGGATAGCCTTCATCATTGGGGTTGGCGAAGGCACCCGGCGACTCACCAAAGCCTCTCCGGACCTGACCCGCAAGATCGTGCATATCGGGGTCGGATTCTGGGCTCTTCCCACCGCGCTCTACTTCCACTCTCCGTGGTGGGCGGCCTTTTGCCCGCTCACCTTCGTGTTCCTGAACGCGCTTTCCTATCATTACCGGCTCATGCCGGTGATCGAGGTGGAGGGGCGGGGGAGTCCGGGCACGATTTACTTCCCGCTCGTGTTCGCGGGGCTCATCCTGCTTCTCTGGCCTCATGGTGCGCGAGCAGCCTCGGTGGCCGGGCTCTACGCGATGGGGTTCGGTGACGCGGCGGCCTCGATCGTGGGGCAACGCTGGGGACGCCATCGTTATCGGATCGCGGGAGTGGACAAGAGCTGGGAGGGAAGCATCGCGTTCTTCATTGCTGCGTTCGTCGCCATCTACCTGGGCACGCGACTCCTGTCGCCACATCCGTCGATCTGGCTGCCCTGTTTTGGGGCTGCGTTTCTGGCCACGCTCGCGGAAGCGCCGGCGGGTCACGGCCTCGACAACATCACCGTGCCTGTGACCGCCGCGTTCGTCTACTGGGGACTGGAGTCGTTGGTCTCGTGAAGGTGCTCGTGACGGGAGCGGCCGGATATCTCGGCGAACACGTGGCGCTCGCCTTTAGGGATCGCGGCCATACCGTGACCGCGCTCGTGCGAAGGCCCGAGCAGGTGGAGCGGTTGAACCGCATGCAGGTTCGCGCCGTGTCGGGGGACATGGAGCGTCCAGAGACCTGGCCCGCTGCGTTCGCAGGGCAGGACGCGGTAGTGACCACAGCCGGAACGGTGCAGGCATGGGGAGCGGATCCCGATACGTTCCGCCGCGTGAACGTGGACGCCACGCTCGCCCTGGTTGAGGCAGCACGGGAGGCGGGGATAACGCGCCTGCTTGTGACGAGCTCGCTTTTCGCCCTGGGTCCCACACCGCCCGCGGCCGTTCTCGATGAAAGCGCGCGCGACCGGCCCCGGTCGCCGCTCATGAACGCAAACGATTACATGCGCACCAAACGCGACGCCGCAGAACGTCTGTGGGCGCTCCAACGGTCCGGTCACCCGGTCATGCTCGTTTATCCGTCGGTGCTCATCGGTCCGGGACAGAGGTCTCGAGGCAATCACACCGCACGGGTACTCACTGACGTGGGGCGATCGCGTCTTCCGGGCCTGATTGGCGACGGCGAGCAGGTTTGGAATCTGGTCAGCGTTCGGGATGCGGCAAATGGGCACGTATCCGCGGTGGAAAAGGGACGCCCCGGAGACGATTACTTTCTCGGTGGAGGGAACTGCATCGACAAGAACCTGATCGAGGATGCGGCACGCTTGTTCGGCGTCAAAGCCCCGCTACGGAAATTGGGTCGAGCCGTGCCGCTCGCCGCGGCGGCGGTGTACGAGCTTGCCGCGCGCATTACGGGCAAGGAACCACGGCTCACGCGGGGGGAGGTCAAAGCCTACGACGCAAACTGGGCCTTCACGAGCGCAAAAGCGGAACGGGAGCTTGGGTACACGCATGAGCCTCTGGAGCCGCTTATCGCGGAAACGGTGGCCTGGC
>Ga0075419_10002767_pt1 | contig 11242 bp, 13 predicted proteins | sample SoiMetdeltSBSDD3_FD_76900 | JGI IMG/M metagenome (GOLD analysis project Ga0075419, IMG submission 76900) | Bulk soil microbial communities from a Populus tree surrounding site in Tennessee, USA - Soil MetaG P. deltoides SBSDD3 | ecosystem: Environmental > Terrestrial > Soil > Tree plantation... | reverse complement strand
TTTATTCCCGGCATGGTTTCAATCACTCTTACTTCTTCAACTTGTGTGCGATGAAAGGTTTCAATATTTGTTTTGGCTTGTTGAATAGCCCTCTTTAATGCCGGCGATAGCAAATTCTCAGCAGCCTTGATCTCTTTTTCGCTCACCTGGACCTTTTTCAATTTTACGCCATCAAATTCCTTTGTGTATTTGCGTACGGCTTTATCGCCTTTGGTTTTCACCTTATCCAGCATCTTCTTCACAGACTTTTCCAATAAAGAATTTTCAAACACAGGTCGCTTAACTAATTCTTTCCAATCTTTTCTATCCGGATATTTGATAAGTTTTATCATTAGTAAAGCAATAATTAATAATCAATAATTAGTAATCTATTTCACCATTCACCTCCCGATAGCTATCGGGAGACCATTCACATTCACACTATCATTTTTTCAATAGGCACGATCAAAATCCCCTGCGCCCCATTTGCTTTCAGGCTTTCTATTACATTCCAGAAATCACTTTCACTTATCACGGAATGGACGGAGCTCCATCCTGATGCTGCTAATGGCAAGATCGTCGGGCTTTTCATTCCCGGCAAGAGCTTAATGATCGAATCCAATTTGTCATTGGGAGCATTTAGCAAAACATATTTATTGTTTTTTGCTTTCTTAACTGACCTTATTCTGAATAGCAGTTTTTCAAGAAGGGTTTGTTTTTCCAGGGATAAGTTTTTATTGCTGATCAAAACTGCTTCTGATTTTAAAACGGTTTCCAGCTCGGACAGTTCATTACTAAATAACGTACTACCCGAACTTACGAGATCACATATTGCATCGGCCAGGCCGATACGTGGAGCTATTTCCACTGAACCACTGATCTCCTGTATAGTGGCATTGATCTTTTTTTCTTTGAGATAATTTGACAAAATGAGCGGATAACTGGTAGCGATCTTCTTTGTATTTAAATCACCTAGTGATTTTAGTGAACCGCTTTTAGGCACGGCGATGGATAAGCGACATTTTCCAAAACCTAGTTTTTCTACCGATTCCACCTGCTTATTTTTTTCCGCCGTTACATTTTCGCCCACAAATCCAATATCGACAACGGCATCCTGTACATATTCCGGAATATCATCATCACGAAGAAAAAAAACTTCCAAAGGAAAATTTGCGGCTTGCACCCTTAGCTGGTTATTGCCATTGCTTACATCAATACCGCATTCTTTTAATAAGGCCATGGAGCCATCATAAAGCCTTCCTTTTTTTTGAACAGCTATCTTTAAATTTTCAGTCATTGCCTGGTATTTTATAAAAGAAAAAGGGCTTACAAAAGTAAGCCCTCAAAAAGTTTATGTTGTTACATAACTACATCACGGCCTACCCTGAACGAGTAAGATATGGTGATGATGGTTATGTGTACGATTGATCATTGCGAAGCAAAAATAGGGTAAACGATTAAACTTTTGATTTTTTTGATTCAATTGATACTGTAGGGCAGCCATACCTTTTTGATGTGGCACACGAACAAACGGTAATTGCCATGATCAAAAGAGCAAAGCCAGCGAGTAGTTTATTTTTCATCGTTAAAAGGATTTTTTGATTAACGGCTAAACGCACTAATTATTTTGTAAAGATAGCCCAGATTTTTGCACGATGGGACATTTACAAAGGAAACATTCTCTTACCTTTACCGCCCTGGAAAACCTGAACTTAAAAACATGCTTCAACTCACAAAACCCCTGGCTTTTATAGACTTAGAAACGACCGGGGTAAATCTTGCCACAGACCGTATCATTGAAATTGCCATTGTTAAAGTTTTGCCGGACGGGAAACGCAGCATAAAACGAAAGCTGATCAATCCGCAAATTCCCATTCCGAAACAATCAAGCGATCTCCACGGCATCACGAATGAAATGGTAAAAGACGCCCCCGCATTTAAAGAGGTAGCCCAGGAGTTGAAACAGATGCTTGATGGTTGCGATATCGCCGGGTATAACAGTAATCGTTTTGACATACCAATGCTTGTTGAAGAGTTTCTGCGTGCCGAAGTAGATTTTGATATGCGTGGTCGCAGGCTTGTTGATGTGCAAAACATCTTTCACAGGATGGAACAGCGTACGCTTAGTGCTGCTTATAAATTCTATTGTAATAAAGTTCTTGATGGCGCTCATAGCGCAGAGATCGATGCAACTGCTACCCATGAAATTTTGATAGCACAATTAGAACGTTATCCCGATCTCGGTACCTCAGTTGAATCGGTGTTGAAACTTATCGGTGAAGAACCCATAGTTGACTTTGCACGCCGCTTTATATTAGAAAACGGTGTTGAGGTGTTCAACTTTGGAAAGTACAAGGGAAGGGCTGTGGCCGAAGTGCTGAAGATGGAACCTCAATACTATGATTGGATGATGAAAGGGGATTTTCCTCAATACACGAAACAAAAACTTACCGAGATAAGAACCCGTAGCCTGCTCAAAAAGAATTAACATCCCTGTCCCAATTTTTTAGCTGAAGGAAAATCAAATATTGTAAATTCGTTTTCCCCAAAACAACTCTTTGGAGAAACTCGTAATCATACCTACATATAATGAGAAGGAGAATATTGCAAATATTCTTGCTGCGATATTCGGATTGCAACAGGATTTTCATGTAATGGTTATCGATGATGGTTCTCCGGATGGAACGGCTCAAATTGTAAAAGATCTTCAAGCCAAATATCCCGGACAATTATTTATTGAAGAAAGAAAAGGTAAGCTTGGCTTAGGCACAGCATATATCCGTGGTTTCAAATGGGCGGTGGGAAAAGGGTACAATTTTATTTTTGAGATCGATGCGGATTTTTCACACAATCCAAAAGACCTTAACCGGCTTTACGATGCATGTGCAAAAGAAGGTGCTGACGTTGCGGTAGGGTCAAGGTATGTGAGCCAGGGTGGTGTTGTCAACTGGCCGTGGGACAGGATCGCATTATCAAAAGGAGCTTCACTATATACAAGGATGATTACCTGGATGCCGGTGAAAGACCCCACAGCAGGCTTTATTTGCTATAAAAAAGAAGTGCTGGAAGCCATCAATCTTGATGCAATTGCATCTGTTGGTTATGCATTCCAGATAGAGATGAAATTTGCCGCATGGAAATTGGGCTTCAAGATCGTTGAAATACCCATTATTTTCCAGGATCGTACTCACGGCACATCTAAAATGAATAAAGGAATTGTAAAAGAGGGAATACTTGGTGTGCTAAAGCTTCGGTGGAATAGTTTCTTTAAAAGTTATAGGAGAAAGATGAGGAACAATACAGAATTCTCTGATGTTACCGCGGTTAAATTTGCTTCAGATGACGGATGATGATAGACCTATCGTTATGATCTATTCTTTGAGTTGAATCCCATCCATATTTTCCCACTTACCCATTACACCCCAGCCACCAAATGTTTCGGATACAGCAAGCATGATCGTGTTTTCGCCTTTTTTTAATGGGAGATAAAGAGATTGGAAATAACCGATAGTACCGAGATAACGATAATCTCTTGTTCTGAAAAAATTATTGCCGCTATAAATAGCTTGTCCATTACAAAAAACTTTTACCCTGTCACTATAACCAAAATCCAGTTGCTTCAACTGGTCTTTATCCGATACAATTGTTATTCTTGCAAGCACTGTATTAGAGTCGGTAACCGGTGACAAGCGTGCAAGATTTGCAAAGCCACCATTTTCGGTTGCGAGCTTTTTCCAGCTTAGCTTATTTATAAATGCGGCATCAAGTATGTTTTTATCTTTTAAGACATCTTCTTTAAACGGATTTGAAACGGTCCATTGCATAATAGAATTGGCCGGAATATTGGATGGCAGGTTTTGTTGGCTTTTGATCTCAACATTATCGGATGATGTATACGAAAAATTTGCAAACCGCATTGCTGCTACATTACTTGACACCCCCACCGCACCTGCTTTTTGTTCATGCAGTAATTTGTTTATGCTAATAGGTTTATTGTCAAAAAATAATTCGGATCTATCGCCCTTTACAATCAGCTTTACATGAACCCAGCGATCAAACGGAAATTCTATCACACTGTTATAACCATTTAAGGGGCCCTTTGGTTTCCAATGAATATATCCATCGTTCACAGGATCAAAATGATCATGATATAACTGCCACGCCGGATCACCATTGAAAACAGGTGTATACTGGTATGCATCCGGATTTCCCGATTGATGAGGACGGAAATAAAATTCTTCATAATTAAGGCGATCCGTTTGGCGGAAAAAGAAACCCGAAAATGACGCTTGTTCAGTAAGACAGATATCGAATTCAATTATCCCGTTCAGAAATTGAACGTCAGGTAGCGTGGCACGGCCAAGTTTTAGATAAAGACATTCGTAACCTTTATAAAATTCCACCATTTGCCCTGAAGCTTCTATTTTCCATCGCTTATCGTTAAAAGGAACAATATTCTGGGCCTGTGCTGTTAAAATGGATGAGAGGAAGATGATTGTAGTTAATGTCTGTAACTTCATAGTGGTGATTTTTATTTTCAAAATAAGCCATGAGCCATTGCACATCTTGTACAAAGACGTGCAAGTTGGTTCAAGTTGAATCAAATGGGTTGACTATGACCATGAATCATGACACAGCGTATTTACAGCTTTGTATAAAGCTGATCGGGCAAAAGCTAAGTTGGCGCCCGGCGGAAGAGTGGCGCAATTATGAGTTCACTGAACTCAGCGAAAAAATCTTTGATTCGACAGGTGTGAATCTCAGCACCACCACTTTGAAAAGGATTTTTGGGAAAGTGAAATATGAAAATCTACCGAGTTCTGCTACCTTAAATGCGTTGGCAGCATTCCTGGGTTATTCGAGTTGGATGGATTTTAAGTCGAAACAGGCGATCGATAAAGGCGATGCAACCGGACCAAGGACCGTTATTACTAAAAAAATTTCTTTATGGAGAAAACTGTGGCCAATGGCTCCGATTGCGACGGGTATCGTTGCAATTCTCGCTTTTACTTTCCTATCCAGGAAATCGATACACCAATTGAAAAATGAAAAAGCAATCGTATTTACAAGTAAACCGTTGGCAGAAGGTCTGCCAAATAGTGTTGTGTTCAATGTTGACCTGAAAGGAAATAAACCTGCAAAAGCGATCATTCAGCAATCATGGGATAGTACAAGGACCGTAGCATTGGAGGCGGGACAAACTGAAGCTACAGGTATTTATTATTTGCCCGGTTATTTCAGGGCAAAGCTCATTTTAGACGGTAAGATCATAAAAGAGCATGACCTGTTTATCAAATCTGAAAAGTGGATGGCAACAATAGACCATCAACCAATTCCCACTTATGTAAAAGAGAATGATCTTTTGTTGAATGACGAAATGAAAGTAAGCGAAGCGGTTTTAAATGAATTAAAACGGGTCACAACACCAACCTGGCTTACTTATCATCTTGTAAAACCGTTTAATCATCTTCAAAGCGACAACTTTACTTTAGAATCCGCAATTAAGAACAATTATTCAGAAGGCCCTGCTGTTTGTAAAACTGCCAAAATATTTGTGTTATGCAGTAAAGGGGCGTTTATTATTCCATTTACAATTCCGGGTTGTGCAAGCGATATCAATCTAAAAGCCAATGATCTTTACCTGCAGGGTAAATCAAATGATCTTTCGTCTTTTGGTGCCGATATTTCTGATTGGTCTGATGTACGGGTGGAAGTCAGGCATCGTATTCTGAAAGTATTTCTTAATAATAAATTGATACGCCAGGAAAGCTACAAAGAAGACGCGGGCGAAGTAGTTGGGCTGCGGTTTAGTTTTCTTGGGGCTGGCGCGGTGAAGAATATTAGATTAATGAATGAAAATAAGGAGGTGATGCTGAAAGGGATTGATTAATTATCAGTTTAGTTTCTTTCTCAGGTTGCTTATTTCTGTTCTCATCTCCATAAAATTTTGAACCGGGTTTATCGGTTCACCAAAAACATAGGTCGACTTCATATAATCTTTTGGCTTTAGATTGATGAAATAAAGTGTTCCTGATCTTGAAAAGACTTCGATCCTTGTTTTTTTCTCTTTGATCCCGCTAAAAATCGAATCAGGGATTTGGTAGTTACTTGATTCAATAGCCAGGGTTTTTTCTTCTAACACCGCTTTGTTATTTTGAATTATAAAAATGGCAAGGATTTTCATCAAACTATCCTGAAAGTTTATGGTTTGTTCTTTGGTGTTTAAATATATAATATCACTTTTTGTCCATTCATACTGAGGCCCGCGATATCCTCCTACGATAGAATAGCACCCGGTGAGATTCACCAGGATGAATATTAGTGCCAAACATAAACTTGAATTTTTCTGCATCCGTCTTTTATTTTTCCTGCTGACTCATGATAAGTACAAAGGGGAAGAATATTGTATCTAAAATAACAGCACCCGGCAGTTTTAAGTAATTGATTTTTTTGATCTTTGGACTGTTCTCGATGTTGATCACTACATAGTCGATCACTTCACCATTAATTTTTAGTGGTTCGTAAAAATAATAGATAAAAACGATGTGCTTGCCATGGAGATAAGTTCTTGAACTATCGTCCAGCTCAAATAGCTCTTCTTTGCTTCTATCATAGATTTCAGCAATGCCTTTTTCTGAGGAAGATTCGTTTTGATCATAAAATCCGGGACGAATTATTTCTTTTAAGCACATTATGTCAAATCCATTCGCAGGACTTTTTTTTGAAATATTTGGATAAGGATCGCTTAAGCTAAGTACATTGAATTCTTTCGAGGATAAGCTATCAAATTTGTAAGTGAAATAAGGTTTATCCGAAACGTGGGATAAAATTGAATCCAGGGCAAGTTTAATGTGATAGGGTTGTTTTTTTGATTTCCTGCTAAGTGTTGCAGTGAAATTGATAATCAGGTATGCGTTTTCTGAAAAAGTACTTTCAATTTTATGTGCTGTTTGCTTTTTACGGATATATTTAGTGTTGTGAATGATGTCCCATGTATGAAAATAAAGTTGAGCATTGTTTTCCTCGCCGCTAATCAAAAAAAGTATTAACAATATGCAAATGCGGCTGAGATGCTTCATCGGTACATGTTGAATGTTTAATAATGAATCGGGTCAATAGAAGCCACTGCCCATGATGCTGGTGCTCCATTGTGCAAGCTTACCTTTACATCCTTATGCCCCTTATTTCCTCTTACAGTAACGATAAAAGATGATGATCCCGTACTGTTGTATAACGTTTTCATGATCTCAGGACCCGTAAGAAACCATCCAAACCCTTTTACATCGCCAACTTCATTTTTTATTTCTCCATCGATTTTTATTAATTCAACTGCATTCGCATAAGTTGCCGAAGTCTTGAGTGAGAGCACCGCACTTCCCACAGCCGCAAAAAGCAATATGATAATAGCAATCCCGCACCTGGCGAAAAAGACATTTTCTTTTTTAGCAGTTCTTGCTTTTTTCTGATCGATGAAAAAGCCCATGATCCCGGTGAAGATCATTATCCACCCAAAATGTTTGCTATCCCAAAAGAAATATATCGAAAGGAAGCGGCATAAATAACCATAAATCAAAAGCAGAATACCGATAAAGAAGATGGTGATTGTACTTCTGCTCATAAGAAAGTTGTGCTATTCCTAAATATACATATTAATTTATTACGGGTTTAATGTCAATTAGCGGCGTTTGATCAAGCACTTCTAATGCGGATACTTTTATGTATGCATCACTGACCGAAATAACTTTTACCGAATGAATACCGATCGGGTTGGGTCGGTCAGGCGATCTTGTTGAAAACACTCCCAGCTTTGGGGAATCATAATCATTTCTTGTTACGCATTCAATAACTGTTCTGTCAGCTTCATGAAGCCAGGTTAGCAACAATATTTTTGAACCAGCAGTTATATTTCTTATTCCCTCCACGAATTCAGGAAAAATCTTAATTGTTGCTTCCGGTGCGTTTTCATTTTCCTGTAATGGACAATCCTCTTTCTTTTTTAATTCAGAATGGATCCTGCCTATGAATTTTAGCATTTGTTCCATATCTAAGAATTTGATTTCGATCTGAGTAAAATGAGCGGCCTTATCTTACTTTTTTAATTGGTTGAGTTTATTTTGAATGACTTGTTTTTCTGAGACCGTTTTTGCCAAGGCATAGGCTTTTTGAAAATTTTCTTTTGCTTTTTCATTGTCTGTGCCTTTATACAATTCACCCAACAATACAAAGTAGAAATGATTGTTCTCTAATTTTAATTTTTCCGCTTCGATCAATGCTTCATGCTTTCCATTTGCCTTAAATAATGCATATGTTCGATTGAGGGCAACAGCAGGAGAGTAATTGATCAGTAATAGCTGGTTATATAATTGCAATATTTCTTCCCATTTTTCTTTTGAATCATCTTTTACACAATGCCAGTAAGCAATCCTTGCTTCTAAATGATAAGAGCTTATCTCATTTCCTTCAGCCGAAAGATCTAAAAAATATATTCCCTGGCTGATCAGTGACTCATCCCATAAATCTTTATCCTGTTCTTCATAAAGGACCATGGCATCTTCATTCGTTTGCCTCGCATCAAATCTTGAGGCATGAAAGCACATGAGTGCGAGCAATGCATTGGTTTTTGGAAGATTGGTTTTTTCATATTCTGTCAGCATGACAGCTAAGCGCATGGCTTCAACACAAAGGTCTTTTTGCAAAACCTGGTTTTGTGTTTTGGAATAATAACCTTCGTTAAAAAGTAAATAAATAATATGCAAAACATTGTCAAGCCGGGCGGGTATCTCTTTTTCGCCAGGCATTTTCATCCGGATATTTTCAGTACGGAGTTTTTCTTTTGCTCTGAATAATCTTTTATTGATCGTTTCTTTATTTGATAAAAATGCTTCAGCGATCTCGTCAATACCAAAACCGCAAAGTATACGTAATGCCAGGCCTATCTGCGCTTCACTTGCAATGGCAGGATCACAAACAGCAAACATCATTTGCAGTTGGCTGTCTTTTATGTGTTCTTGCGAAAAATCCATGTCGGTTATCTCTTCGCCGTTTTGTTGAGTTGTTTTTAAAACCGGCAGTACTTTGCTCTGAAAGATCTTATTTCGCCTGAATTGGTAAATTGTTTTTTGTTTAGCAACGGTATACAGCCACGCTGCAGGATTTGGCGGTAGTCCCTTTTCACTCCAGGATTCTGTGGCCTGTAAAAAAGTCTCGCTCACAATGTCCTCTGCTATTTCAATATGTTCAAGTCCAAAAAGTTTGCTGATCACAGCAACCATTTTTGCAAACTCAGTCTTGAATAATCGTTTTAATTCCTGTTGCATTATAAGGAATTAGGAATTTGTAATTAGTAATTGGGAACTTGTGTCGCCGGCTAATTCCAAACTCCCAATTACTAATTCCTTTAAGCATCGAACACAGGTCTTATCTCCACACTTCCGCCGTGGTCTATTGCCGGACAACCATGAGCGAGGGTAGTCGCATCGTCAAGGTTCTCGGCTCTTACAAGTATAAAGCCTCCCAAAATCTCTCTTGTTTCAACAAAAGGACCATCGGTGACCACACCACTGCCTTTTAATACTTTACCTTCTAAAGAAAGACGCTGACCGTGACTTATGAATTTTCCCTGGGCGCCAATACCACCCACCCAATCCTCCCATTTTTTTCCAATCTCTTTTAATTTTTCTGGTGAAGTGTCCCTGTAATCATAACTCGGCTGACGAAATAATAAAACAAACTCTTTCATCTTATTCTGGTTTAATAATGATCAGATATTGTTATCAGTTATGTACGGCAAATTGTCCCACCTTATAGGTTCCGGCCGTTGTCCGAAATGCAATATTAATACGATTGTAACTGTTAATCGCAACGACTGCCATTGTCAGATCGACGAGTTCTTCCTCTGTGAATTGTTCTTTTGCCTGTTCATATACTTCGTCCGACACTTGTTTTCCCGGCAGCTTGGTTACGGCTTCAGCCCATGCCAGCGCCGCTCTTTCACGATCAGAATAAAAAGGTGCATCACGCCACGCGTCTAATACGTAGAGGCGTTGTTCGGACTCGCCCTTTGCACGCAGGTCTTTAGAATGCATATCTAAACAGAATGCACAACCGTTTATTTGCGATACCCGGTAATAGACAAGGTTTAAAAGTGATTGTTCCACCTGCGACTTTGCCAGGTAAACTCCAAGGCCGTATAAAGCTTTTAGTGCATTTTGTCCTTTTGCCTGGGCATTAATTCTTGGTTCCATGTGTTTTATATTTTTAGATGTATAAATGATTTACACTTGAATAATGACCGGGCAAGGAATAATTGGACATCTTTTCAAAAATTTTTTGAGCGGGATGCAACATTTCTTTAAAAGCTATTACTTTATTATAAAACCGGATATCTGGCGATTGAAGCTTTAATACCAACTGCGGACACATTGGTGCGGCAATGCATAGATGGCGACACATCTGCCTATCGTGTATTGTATGAACGTTATTCAAAAGCCATGTTCAATACTGCCCTGAGGATTATTAATAAGTCTGCGGATGCTGAGGATGTGCTACAGGATTCATTCACTGACGCTTTTTTACAATTAAGCTCGTTCCAGAACAGGTCAACCTTTGGAGCATGGCTAAAGCAGATTGTAGTATTTAAAAGCATCAGCCATTTGAAAAGGCAACGGATAAGTTTTGTGAATATGGAGATAGTGGAAGATGTAGCGGAAGAAAAGGAACCCGATGAGAATGAGGTCTGGTACACAATTGAAATGATCAAACAAAAGATGAAGCAAATGCCGGATGGCTACAGAACTGTGCTTTCACTTTACTTATTTGAAGGTTATGATCAGGAAGAAATAGCGGAGATACTGGGAGTGGCGCCATCTACTGTGAGAACACAATATATTAGGGCCAAACAAAAGCTATTACAACTTTTAAAAAAGGGGGAAGTATATGAGCAATAATCTTGAAAAATTCATCCGTAAGAACCGGGATGATTTTGACGATGCAAGCCCTTCGGACAATGTATGGAAGAATGTGGAAAGATCGCTTCCCGCACAAAAGCACGCAAAACGTTTTACTATAACTGATATTTATAAATGGAGTGCTGCAGCTGCCATTTTCTTTATCGCATTAACATCAGTTTATTTTTTATTTGTAAGAAAGTATAGCCATGAAGATCCTCCTGTGTCCAATCAACCGCAAACACAGCCTTCAAGAAGTGATAACATGAACAGCATTTCGCTTGAATATGTTACAGCATTCAGGGAGGCAACGGAAG
>Ga0075419_10002764_pt1 | contig 11250 bp, 10 predicted proteins | sample SoiMetdeltSBSDD3_FD_76900 | JGI IMG/M metagenome (GOLD analysis project Ga0075419, IMG submission 76900) | Bulk soil microbial communities from a Populus tree surrounding site in Tennessee, USA - Soil MetaG P. deltoides SBSDD3 | ecosystem: Environmental > Terrestrial > Soil > Tree plantation... | reverse complement strand
GCCTTCGTTGAAGGCGCATTCCGTTGCCGACGTTGAGCATGCCGATATGATGTGGGAAGTGTTTGAAAGGCACGCTCAAACAGACGAGGCGCAGCGGGCGGTGCTAAGTGCCGCGTATGAATGTATGGAAATCGACCGCGCCTATCGCGGAGCGCTCGCCGATGCCATGCTCGCGATGGCTTAGGAGGGTTTTCTTGGCCGCTCTTGTCGAAGCTGTTCCTTGACCTCCTGCAGTTTCATTACGTCGCTATACTTGTGATGCAGGTCGAATAGATTCACCTTGTGGGATAGGGGGCTCCGGTCAAAGACGCACTCTTCGACGATCGATACGTGATAGCCCAATGAGTAAGCATCGACGCAACTTGCGCGCACGCACCCGCTGGTGCTTTCGCCGCAGACGATCAAGCTATCGATACCCAATTGGGTCAGATGAGCCACCAGCGGCGTCCCGAAAAATCCACTCGCACGTTCTTTGAAGATGACCACATCGCCCGGTTCAGGTTTGAACTCTTCCTTGATCTCGAACGCTTGGGGATCAATCTTCACCCGCTGGCGGTTGGTGGCATAGATCGTGTCAGGTTTTGCTTCTTTGCGAGTTTCGGTGGTGGTGTAGAAAACCGGAATCTTGAGCGAGCGCGCCAAGGCGAAGAGTTCCTCTGTCGGCTTGATGGCGTTGTGCGCGTAAATGCCGCAAGAACTTTTATGTGTCTTGACCAGTTCGTGTGGCTCCTTCGGTCCACCTTCGTAAGCGAGATTGTAGAGATCGATGGCCAAGAAGGCAGGTCTTTGCCCGATGTAAGTCTCTCGGTGATAGGGTGTGTAGGTCTCTAGAATTTCTGGTGTGACGATATCTTTCCAACAGTGGTCTTCAAAACCGATTGCCATTGAGGCCTCCTTAGGATTGACCGCGGCGCTGTATAAAGGCCGCGGGTATTTGTTACGAACTCCTTTGTATCCCTCTGTTTTGAGGGTTGTCAAGAAAGCCAGAAAAGTAGGCGCATTGATAAACTCTCATTGACAGCTAAGTTACTCCTTAGTTATATGGGTGCCGGCAATAGCCCCAGCCAAAAAAAGGAGGCCTTTATGTCCGACCAAAAAAGACAATTATCCAGCAAACTGATGGGTTCCGCAGTGACGCGCCGGCAATTTGTGAAGTTGGCGGGCGTATCGGTGGCTGCGGCGGGCGTTGTCTCGTGGCCGAACCATTTGCTTTTTGCCGCCCAGCCGGCGCGAAAAAGGATCGTCATCCATGGAGAGCGCCAGGTGACCAGTCTTGGATATCACAATCGCCGTGAGACCGAGCATGTCTCGATGGTCGATGCGGGTCTGGTGAGTCAGAATCCGGTAACTCTGGAACGCGTCCCCGTGCTCGCCGAAGAGCTTCCCTCGGTCAAGAAGGGCACGTGGAAGATCGACACTCAGAAGAAGACCATGATTACGGTGTATAAACTGCGCCCCGGTCTCACGTGGCACGACGGCAAGCCCTACACCTCGAAGGATTTCGAGTTCGGTTGGCAAATCGCCAAGCATCCGGAATTTCCCATGCCCGACCGGCTAGTGCCCGAGCTGATCTCGAAGATCGAAACTCCCGATGATCGGACCATCGTCATCCACTGGAACGATCTCTACAACGAAGCCTACGCCATCCAGTACACGCATGTGCGCGCCTTTCCGCGTCATCTGCTTCAGGAGGCCTTTACTGCCGGTGATATGAAGGCGTTCGCCAATCTGCCGTACTGGAACAAAAACTTCGTTGGCGCCGGTCCCTATCGAGTCGTCGAGTGGGATGCGGGGACGCGGATGGAGCTCGAGGCGTTCAAAGATTTTACCCTGGGCCGGCCGAAGATCGACCGCGTGACCTACAAGACCGTGGAAGATACCAACACCAATCTTGCCGCCGTGCTCGCCGGTGAAGTGGACCTTTGCATGCGCAGCACAATCTCTTTCGATGGCGCGATGATCTTGCGCGAGCAGTGGGAGAAGCAGGGGAAGGGAAAGATTTACATCAGCCCCGCTTCCTGGAGTTGGCTCAATTTGAGCCGAGACAACCCCTTGTTCAGCGACGTCAAAGTGCGCCGCGCCTTGCTTCATGCGATCGATCGCGAGGCGATGGTTCAAAACCTGTTCAAAGAAGAAAAGATCGTCTCCCATGTGCCGCTTTCGCGAGTGCGCAAAAGCTACAAGAAAGCTCTGGCGGCCGCCACCCAGTACAAATACGATCCGGAGACGGCTAAAAAGCTCCTTGCCGAAGCCGGCTGGAAACCGGGATCGGATGGCGTGCTGGTTAATTCTAAAGGCGAGCGCATGGAATTCGAGTTTCGCGTCACCGCGGAGCGGCGCGACCACGAGCAGGCCCAGGCGATCATCGCCGACTACTGGAAGAAAATTGGTGTGCGGACCAACGTCAAGAATCTACCGAACCGGCTCCTTAATGCGGCGGAAAACCGCAACCGTTGGCCCGGCGCTTTCATAGGAACCCACAATGTTACAGTGGAGGAATGGCAGGAGCGGTTTCACACCAAGAATATTCCATCGGCGGAGAACAAGTTCGCCCTCGAAAACGTCTCGGGTTGGAATGATCCGCGCAAAGACGCGATTCTCGACGAGTTGAACTCCATTGTCACGCCGGCCCGATCTGAGCAGCTCCAACTCGAGTTTGTCAAGATGTTCAGCGACGCGCTGCCGCATTTACCGCTTTACTATTCGCCGGAGGTTCTCGTGGCCAAGAAGGGCTTGACGGGAATGACTCCCAGACAAGAGAGCGGCGGGCAAAACTCGAGTAGCTGGAACATGTACCAGTGGGACAAGACCTAAACAGCCGGCCAGCGAAAAAAGGCCCATCTGCGGCATTGCGCTCCACGGTCTTGTTCCAACATAGAGACTTCGGTACTGGAATGATGGAATAATGGAGTGATGCATTTCAAATCCAATACTCCAATGCTCCAATACTCCGTTTCATGTGAAATCTTTTGACCAGCGTGTGTCCAGCAAGCTTATGGAAAGATAATCCATCATGCTTCTTTACGTGATGCGGCGGTTGCTGCAAATCGTGCCGCTACTGCTTTTCATATCCGCGCTGATTTTTTTGCTGCTCTACTTAATGCCGGGGGATCCGCTTTATCGGATGCTTCAAGACATCCCGCGTCTGCGTGCCGAAGATTACGAGCGTTTGCGCAAGCTCTACGGTTTCGACGATCCTGTTTACATCCAATATTGGAAATGGCTCTGGCAGCTGATCCAGCTCAACCCGGGTTATTCAACGGAGTACGGCCAGCCCGCCCTGGATATTATCTGGCCGGCTCTGAAGAACACTCTCGTTTTAACCATTGCAGCGGTGGTTATCGGCAAGTCTGTGGCGATTTTATTGGGTATTTATTCCGCCGTCAGGCAATACTCCGTCGGTGATTATCTCCTGACCGGGTTGACCTTCATCGCGTATTCAATTCCCGCGTTCTGGCTTGGCTTGATGATGATCATCGCTTTTTCCGTCAAGCTCGGCTGGTTGCCCACATCCGGGATCGTCAATGCCGACCTCACCCCGGGAACCTGGGAGTACATGGTCGATTGGATCAAGCATCTGATCTTGCCGGTGGCCGTTCTGGCGATATCCGAAATCATCCAGGTGCAGCGCTTCATGCGCTCGAGCCTGCTGGAGGTCCTGCGCCAGGATTACTTGACCACCGCACGGGCCAAGGGACTCAGTGAACAGGTGGTCATCGGACGGCATGCTCTCAAGAATGCGCTTATTCCAGTGGTGACCATTATCGCGGTCACCATGCCCAGAGTGGTCGGCGGTTCGACGGTCGTGGAAACGGTTTTCGCCTATCCGGGAATGGGCCGGCTGCTCTATACGTCGATCATGGGCAATGACTACGTCGTGGCGATGACTGTGGTGATGATCATTGCGGTGACCGTGATTTTCTTTAACCTGCTGGCCGATATTCTTTACGGTTGGCTCGATCCGCGCATCCGTTATCAGAACTGAGCTTATGAGCACAAACGAGCATCAAGAAGGATACTGGCGCATTGTCTGGCGGCGCTTTAAGCAGCACAGAGTGGCCTACGTCGGTTTTTTCTTTTTTGTTTTCCTGCTGCTCCTGGTGATTTTTGGACCCCATGTGGTTCCGTATCAGCTCGACCAGGTTTCGTTAGGAAAGCGCATGCACATGCCGTCTTCCGGCCACTGGTTTGGCACCGATGAATTGGGACGGGACACCTGGGTACGGATCATGTATGGAGGACGTGTTTCGCTGGCGGTCGGCTTGATCGTCGGTATTAGCACCGTCATTGTCGGCGGGTTGATCGGCATTCTAGCGGGTTATGTGGGCGGGGTTGTCGACAATGCGCTCATGCGGATCGTGGACGTGATTTACACTATCCCGCGGATCGTGCTTTTGCTGGTCCTTTCTAAACTCGCCGGTCCCGGCTTGCTGAACATCATTATCATTCTCGTCGCTCTGGAGTGGACCAATGCCGCCCGCTTGGCCCGCAGCGCCGTCCTTTCCTTCCGCGAGCAGGAGTTCGTGTTGGCGGCTCAGTGCCTGGGCGCGTCGCGTTGGCGCGTCATGTTGCGTCATTTGTTGCCGAACTCACTCGCGCCGCTCATCGTCGCCGCGACTCTGGATGCCGGCGCCGCCATCCGCGCCGAAACCACGCTGAGTTTTCTAGGCCTCGGCATCCAGCCGCCGATGCCAAGCTGGGGAAATCTATTGACCAACGCCGCGACCAACATTTTCATCGCTCCGCTGCAAGTTTTCTTGCCCGGGCTTTTCATTTTCTTCGCCTTGATGAGCTTCAATCTCCTCGGCGACGCGCTGCGCGATGCCTTGGACCCACGCCTGACGCAAGTGCGGCGCTAGCTAGCCGGCTGCTGAAAAGGCTTGTAGCCTTCAACGACTCGAAGAAGTTCAAAAGATTCAAGACATCCATAAAGTTCAAATCGGGCGCGAATCGCCTCTGACAGTCTTTTTGAGCAGCCTGCAAAGGGAGTTTTCAGCATCACGTCCCGCGAACTGAGCGAAAGAAGTAGTTTGGCGTCAAGGAACATTAGCTTGTGCCAGAATGCCGAGGATGGTTTTGCGTTGGGAGAGAAAGTCATTTCGTACAATATTTCTCATCACGAATTTCTCAATGGCATCCTTGACGCCGATCGCGAACTTGGCCTATTGTCTGGTCGCCCGCTATATAAGGCAACTCCCGAGGGCCGAAATACCTAAAGGACTGCGTATGAAGATACGAAAAGTGGCTTCAACGCTTATGCTCTCGTTGGTATTGATCCCCGGCGAGGGGAGCGGTCAGTCTCGAGAACTCAAGACGGTGCGCGTTGCCATTATCGGTGGCCAGGTCCCGTTACCTATCGCCATTGGCCAGGCCCACGGATTCTTCGAAAAGTTTGGCGTCCGCGTGACCGCCGAAACCATGTGGACCTCCGGAACTCCGGGACGGGCTCGCCGCGGGGAAATATGACGTTGCCCACGCTGCCGTGGACAACTCCGTTGCCACCGCAGAAATTACCGGCGTCCCAACCGTCATCGTCCTCGGCGGAGAAACCTCCAGCGCCAACGAGTTGATCGCGCAGCCGCATATCAAGACGACGGAGGAGCTGCGTGGGGCCACGATTCTCGTCGATTCGCCGGATACCGCCTTTGCCTTGCAGCTGCGAAAGATTCTTAGGTTAAAAGGTCTGGAGGCGGGTCGGGACTACATGCTTAAACCGTTGGGTCAGACGCTGATGCGGTTTGCGGCGATGAAGACCAATAAAGAGTACGCCGCTACGATGATGCCGCTGACCGCGGAGGCAAAACGCTTGGGTTTCCACAGCCTGGGCTCCGTCGCCGAGCTCATCGGACCCTATCAAGGTGGTGGTGTGTTCGCTACCAACGATGGGTTGAGGGGAATCCGGACGCGATCGGAGCTTACCTCGCCGGCTATCTGCACACGCTACGGTGGATGCGGGATTCGGCGAACAGGGCGGTAGTGATCGAATACCTCGCGAAGGCTTCCGATCCCGAGTCCGCAACGCAAGTCTACGAGCGCTCGATTGCTCAGGGCACGCTAGCGCGCGATCCCCGCTTCGATGTCGAGGCGTTTAAGAACGTACTGGTGCTGCGCGCGGAAATTGAAGGCACCTGGGGCGGCAAGCCGCCGGCTCCCGAGTCTTACTATGATCTGAGTTACTCGCAGAAGGCGCTGGGCCTGCTCGACAAGTGATTTTAGCCCTGTGGAATCGGAACTGTTACGAGGCTGAAGATGGCGAAGAACAAAATGACAAGGCGTGATTTCATCAAGCTCGGAGCTACGGCGGGCAGCTTGCTCGTCGCCGGACCGGAAGTCATCGGTACGGCGCTGGCAAACCGCCATCCCCATCCGCGCCCGACCAGCATTGCCTACCTCGATCGCAACATGTACCGCAAGAACACTGACGTGCTCGCGCACTTCGGGCCTGGCGAACAGCGCGGCGGCAAGATGCAGATGATGGCGCTCGGCGCCCACCGCTTCCTGTTTCAACAGGGCGACGTGATCGAGGTGACCGAGCCGCTGAAGCCAAGAATGCTCAACAGTAAAGGCTACGTCGGCAACCAGTTACAGCTCGCCTACAACGCGAAGCTCGGCAAGTGGATTCTAATGACCGGCGCCGGCGTCGCGGGTACCTTCTCCACGCCCGAATGGCCTCGAGGGAAATATGATAACCCGGATCTCATTAAACAGAACATCAATCAGAAGGGGCTTCGAGGCGTGCGCTTTTACGATGCCAGCGATCCAGCGAAAATCCTGCCGCTATCGGAGTGGAGCTGCGATCAGGGCGATCCGAAACGCGAGATCCAAACCGGCTCGGGCACGCATCGCAATTATTATGACGGCGGTCAGTACGCTTATCTCGATACCGCGCCCGACAACAGTTTCACGCGCATGGAAAGCTCCGTGCGCTATTACAGCAATGGCATCCAGATCATCGATGTGTCAGATCCAACGCAGCCGAAGTTTAGCGCGAACTGGTGGCTGCCAGGCCAACGTGAAGGCGAAGAGGAAGCGTACAAAAAATGGCGCGAGTACGGCGACAAGTCATCGTTCACGACCTTACATGGTCCCATGTATGTGCCACAAAAGATCGAAGACGGCGGTAAGTACGGCTACAGCGCCTACAGCGCGTTCGGGATGATGATTCACGATCTCTCGGACATCAAGAACCCGCGGCTCATCGGCCGCTACTATCCGCAGATGAAACCGGGAGCGATTCCGTTTCACACTATCGACATCGCACGGCTCAATCGCGGTTTTGTAATTACGAACCCGGAGGCGCTCAATCCTGATTGCAACGAGCCCTACCAACCGCTGTGGGTGGTCGATATCAGGGATCCGACCAAACCGAAGTCCATCGCGCAGCTGCCGGTGCCGGTGCCGCCGCCCGATGCGCCGTATCGCACTTTCTGTGACAAGCGCGGCCGCTTCGGCTCCCATAATCCGCCGCACATGAAAGCCCCGGGGACGCCCGATCCGAATTTTACCGCATATTCATTTTTTAATGCCGGCGTACAGTTATTCGATATCAGGAACCCGGCTCAGCCGCGCAACACCGGTTATTTCATTCCACCACAGCCAGGAAGCCTCGATGATTATCTCAGCTATCCGCGTGACACCGACAATGTCTTCGTCGAGTGGGATCGCAAACTCATATGGGCTGCCACCGGCACCGGAATTTATCTCGTGACTTCTCCCGCGCTTGGTAAGCCAATGCTTGAGCCGATGCCGGTCAGAGAATGGTCCCTGAAGGGACTAAACGTGGGCCATCCGTAGACAGAGATTTGCCAAAACGCAGCTGTAGCTGAGCTATGATGATTGCGGGAGCGGTTAGCTCTCGCGGTTTCGCGCTCAACCCGAGATATTGTAGGGAGAGTTGAGTGAAACGATACCCATTAGAGAAACGGTCATAAGGTACAATGGATATATCGGCGCAGGACGCCTCAACCCATCCCACTGCTTGCGGCGATCTGTTATGTCTATCCCTCATTTGTTTGCATAGGTTTCCCTTCTCCGTTAGCCTGCACGTTTGGTCATAAAATTTTTGGTCGAGGCAGTCGCGGACGCCGCGGCTTGTGGGCGGAGGCAAGTGTGGATTCAACGGCAGAGCAGACAACGGGGGAAAATGCAACACCGTCGAGAAAGAGAGTCGCTTTCGCGGCTTTGCAGCACCGCGACTTCCGTTGGTTTTTTGTCACCACCATGCTCGCTATGATGGCGGACAATATCGAGCATGTGATCAGTTATTGGTTGTTGTTTCAGAAGTTTCACTCGCCGGTGTTGGCGGGCTTCGCCGACATCAGTCATTGGACGCCATTTCTCTTGCTTTCGGTTTACTTTGGCGGCATCGCCGATCGCTACGATTGCCGGAAAGTCATTCAGTTAGCGCAGATCTTGTACATGGCCGTGTCGGTGGCCTGGGCGGTTCTTTTCTATACCGAAACCATTCAGGTATGGCATGCGTCGGTTCTGCTCGTTCTTCACGGCATTGCCGGAGTTTTGTGGACTCCCGCCGAACAACTCGTTATCCATGACATGGTAGGTGAGGAGCATATTCAGAGCGCCGTGCGACTCAACGCCACCAGCCGGCAACTAGGTATACTTTTCGGTCCGGCGGTGGGCGCCGGATTGATGCTGTTGCTGGGCCCGTCCTTGGGGCTTTTAGCGAACGCTCTCATCTATGTACCGATGACTCTTTGGTTGCTCATGGTCCCGTACACGGGTCATCTCCGCGAGGGGGCGCCGCCAAAGCGAGCCATCGGCTGGAAAGATGCCTTAAGTGTGATTCGTGATGTCTCGCACAACCGTCCGATCATTACGATGGTGCTGTTAGGAGGCAGCGCCTCGTTATTCGTTGGCACGGCGGTTCACACGCAGATGCCCGAGTTCGCTCACGACCTTGGAGCGGGAAACGCCGATTTCGCCTACAGTGCGTTGCTGATCGCCAGCGCGGGTGGCGCGGTTTTTGGCGGCTTCTTGCTTGAAGGAAAGGGCTGGCTCAAAGCGAATGTTCGGACCGCGATTATCTCCGCCATGCTGTGGTGTGCACTGATTACTGCGTTTGCGTTATCCACTAATTATTATCTGTCTCTGGCGCTCTTATTTTGCGCGGGGATCTTGAATCTCTCCTTCTATTCGACGGCGCAAGCTATCGTACAGTTGCTCGCGCCAGGCCATCTACGCGGGCGGCTGATTGGGCTCTTTAGCATGTCGGCCTTCGGGTTACGTGCCTTTAGCGGAGTCACCGTGGGGGTTGTCGGTGGGTTGATTGGGATTCACTGGTCGTTGGCCATCAGCGCGATGGCTTTGATGGCTGTGACCTTTGCCCTGTTGGCGTTTGCCGCACCAACGCGCGGCGGCGAAATCGACTGAGTACCGAACGCTCAAATCCACGCCGCGCCCGTATCAAAGCACTGCGAATCCCGCCCCTGGTTTGCACCCGTTTCCAATATCCGTTACTCTCCGAGGTTAATCTCAGCAAGCGTGGTGACAGCATGGCATCAAGTGCGAACGAACTAAGTCAAAACAATGCAATCGGCTCCGGGAAAAAGGTCGCCTTCGCCGCGCTCCATCACCGGGATTTTCGCGTTTATTTCGTCGCGACGATGCTCGCGATGATGGCCGATAACATCGAACACGTCATTAGCTATTGGCTCTTGTACCAGAAATTCCATTCTCCGGTGCTCGCCGGTTTCGCCGTGTTGGTCCATTGGACACCGTTTTTGTTTTTTTCCGTTTACTTCGGCGCTATGGCTGACCGCTATGATTGCCGCAAAGTCATCCAAATTGCGCAGATCATGTATATGGGAGTATCGGCAGCATGGGCCTTCTTGTTTTTTACGGATACCATCGAAATCTGGCACGCCTGCGTGCTGTTGACTATTCACGGCATGGCCGGCGTGCTCTGGTCGCCGGGCAGCCAACTGTTGATTCACGACATCGTTGGCTCGGAGCAACTGCAAAGCGCGATACGGCTTAACTCCACGAGCCGGCAAATGGGAGTCCTGTTCGGTCCGGCAGTGGGTGGCGGCCTGATGCTTCTTTTGAGCCCGCCGATGGGGCTGGTGGTGAATACGCTTATCTATTTGCCATTGACCCTGTGGTTACTGACGGTGCCTTATACGGGCCATAGTCGCGAACGCGCCGCGCCGGCAAGACGAGCCATCAGTTGGCGCGACGCTATCGATGTCATCCGCGAAGTTTCCGGTAACCCGCCGATCATTACGATGGTTGTACTGGCGGGCTGCGTATCATTTTTCGTCGGCACCGCGTTCCAAGCGACAATGCCCGAGTTTGCGCACGATCTGGGCTCGGAGAAAGCTGACTTGGCCTACAGCGCGCTGCTCGGCGCCAATGCCGCTGGGGCGGTGATCGGCGGGTTCATGCTCGAGGGACGCGGCTGGCTTCCGCCGCGGGTCAGTACCGCTATGATCAGCGCGATCCTGTGGTGTCTCACGATCACTGGATTTGCGCTCTCCACTAGTTATTATTTGTCCCTGCTGCTTCTCTTCACGGCTGGAGTGTTGAACCTGACCTTTTCTTCCATGGGGCAGACAATCGTGCAACTGCTATCGCCGCCGCAGCTTCGTGGTCGCCTCATTGGTTTGTTCGCCATGGCGAGCATGGGGCTGAAAGCGTTTAGCGGCGTGACCGTGGGTGTATTGGGGGGATTGATCGGCGTGCACTGGTCGCTGGCATTGAGCGCGATGGTGCTGCTGGCCATTACGGTGGCACTTTTTGCGCTTATGATTCCCGGCCAGCGTGGGGAATTCAGCTAGCAGGCCGAGGGTTGAAGCCGTTCAAATAGTTCAAGCGGTTCAAATCGTTCAACACCAGCCTCGCCTACTGACGCGCGGCGATTTGTGCCTCTATCACAATTCAAAGAAACAAAAGATGACTGCGAATCCACCTCCGTCAGCTAGCGGATCAACGAGCCTGTCCAAGAGACAGATGGCCTTCGCTGCGTTGCACCATCGTGATTACCGGAGATACTTTTTCGTGATCATGCTGACGCAGATGGGGGACAACATCGAACATGTAATCAGTTACTGGCTACTGTTCCAAAAGTTTCACTCGCCGTCCTGGGCGGGTTTGCCGTCATCAGTCATTGGACGCCCTTTCTATTTTTTGCGGTTTACTTTGGGGCGCTCGCCGACCGTCACGACTGCCGTCGGGTTCTTCAAGCTGCCCAACTGATGTACGCCGGGGTCTCGCTAACGTGGGGGATTCTTT
>Ga0075419_10002761_pt1 | contig 11253 bp, 10 predicted proteins | sample SoiMetdeltSBSDD3_FD_76900 | JGI IMG/M metagenome (GOLD analysis project Ga0075419, IMG submission 76900) | Bulk soil microbial communities from a Populus tree surrounding site in Tennessee, USA - Soil MetaG P. deltoides SBSDD3 | ecosystem: Environmental > Terrestrial > Soil > Tree plantation... | reverse complement strand
TGCTGGCGAGCGCCGAACGGGACGACGACGCGATCGCCGACTTGCAGGGAGGCCTCCTGTGGCAACGCGTACTCGAACAGCTTGGCGAGCGGCACCGCGAGCGCTACCCGTGCGCAAGAAATGTTACGGTGGGATAAGGACTTAGCTGTGGATAAAGCTGTGGGTAAGCGCATCACACCCACGTAATACGGCCTGCGACGCGGCTCGTTCTCTGCCCGTGGCGGGGCCAACGGCTCTTTTTAGGCTGACCGGTCAGTACCTTAGGCGTGTGCAAGCCGTTTCAAACCCAGCTGCCGGGAAAATCCCCGCGCGGCGAAAAAAATGTGCATAAGTCAAGCGGAAGCGCGACCCTGAGCGCGCGCAGCACGGCTGTAAGTGCGCACTTCGTCTACCAGCGCTGCAACCGAATCGATCGGGGTTCCCGGCAGGATGCCATGCCCGAGATTGAAGATGTGACCGGGCTCGGGTCCGAACGACTCGACCACCCGCCGCGCGGCCGCGCGCACCTGCGCAGGCGGCGCGAAGAGCGCGACCGGGTCGAGGTTGCCCTGCAGCGCAAGCCGGCCTGCGGCGATCCGTCGCGCCTCGCGCGGATCGCTCGTCCAATCGAGGCCGATCGCCTCCGCTCCGCTGGCCATCATCGCGCTGAGCCACGGATTCCCGCCCTTGGTGAAAAGAATGCGCGGCACACGCTTCACGGCATCCAGCACACGGCGCGAGTAAACGAGCGAAAACGACTCGTAGTCGTCGTGCGCGAGCGTGCCGCCCCAGGTGTCGAAGATCATGATCGCCTGGGCACCGGCGTCGACCTGGGCGTTCAGATAGTCGCTCACTGCGCGGGCGTTGACTTCCAGAATCCGGTGCAAGAGGTCGGGACGGGCATGCAGCATGGTCTTCAGGATGCGCCAGTCGTCGCTGCCGCCGCCTTCGACCATGTAGCAAGCGAGCGTGAAGGGGCTGCCGGAGAATCCGATGAGCGGCACGCGCCCGGCGAGCGCCTGTCGCGTCGCGCGCACCGCCTCGAGCACGTAGCGCAGCTCCGCGGAAGGATCCGGCGGCGCGAGCCTGCGGATCGCGGCTTCATCGCGCAGCGGCTCCCGGAAGCGCGGCCCTTCGCCTTCGCCGAACGAAAGGCCGAGGCCCATGGCGTCGGGGATGGTGAGGATGTCGGAGAACACGATCGCGGCGTCGAGCGCGAAGCGCTCGAGCGGCTGCAGCGCCACCTCGGCGCAAAGCTCGGGCGTGCGCGCCAGCTCGAGAAAGCTGCCGGCGCGCGCGCGTGTCGCGTTGTACTCGGGCAGATAGCGGCCCGCCTGCCGCATGAGCCAGGTCGGCGTGTAGTCGGTCGGCTGGCGCGCGAGCGCGCGCAGGAACGTGTCGTTCTTCAAAGAAGCCTGGTGGTGATGTGCTTCCATTCCGCTTCGGTCACCGGCGTGATCGACAGGCGGTTTCCCGGCCGCAGCGTGACCATGTTCTTCAGCGGCTTTTGCTTTTTCATTTCAGGCAAAGACACCAACCGGGTCTTCTTCAGGGCGCGCACATCCACATTGAACCAGCGCGGCGCCTCGCGCTTCGACGCCGGATCGTAGTAGTCGCTCTTCGGATCGAACTGCGACACGTCCGGGTAGGCCTCCGATGCCACTTCGGCGAGCCCGGCAATTCCCGGCTCCGGACAGCTCGAGTGGTAGAACAGCACGCCGTCCCCGATCTTCATCTCCTTCAGCATGAAGTTGCGCGCCTGATAGTTGCGGACGCCGCTCCAGGGCGTGGTGCGGCCGGGCGCCGCGAGCACGTCGTCGATCGAGCACTCGTCGGGCTCGCTCTTCATCAGCCAGTACTTCATTGGACAATCGGGGTCAGACCCCGATTTTATTCGGAAGGCGAGGTTCCCCGCCGTGGCGGTGGGCTTGGCTCCCGAACCCTGGCTAAACAGGGTGGTCGCTTTCCGGCCACATCAGGTTCGTCCGGCCCGCCCAAGGCAGGGGACGATCACAACAGTGACAACTAGTCCGCAACCTAAGGAAGCTATCGGTTCGGAAAAATTAAGCCCGGTCGCTCACCGCAGGGAACAGGACCTTTTTAAAACAAGTCCTCCTGCTTTGCAATGGCAGCGTCGAGCTTCGACTCGATCGCGCTGATGCGGCGTTTGGCCTTGCCGACATCGAAGCCCGCGCCGAGGCGCACGCTTAGCAATTCGTGGGCCACGTTCAGCGCCGCCATGACCGCGATGCGTTCGGCTCCCATCACTTTCCCCGCCTTGCGGATCTCGTTCATCTTCGAGTCGAGATAGGCGACTGCCTGCAGAAGCGATTCGCGCTCGCCATCCTCGCATGCGACGCGGTAGGTGCGGCCCAGCAGGCTCACCTCGATGGTGTTCGGGCCGTCGGACATCCTCAGCCGGGCAGGCGCGCGAGCAGGCCTTCAAGCCGCGCCGTCGCGCTGTCGATCTTCTCGTGGAGGCGCTTGGCGTCGCTGCGGGCCGCGGCGAGCTGCTGCCTCAGGTCGTTGTTCTCCGCGCGCAGACGCTCGCACAGCGAGACGAACTGCGCGACCTTTTCTTCCAGTGAATTGAACTCCGCCTCCACGGGCCGCAATATCGACCAAAATTGATGATGCGTCAAGCAGTAACGTCACGTTCTGCATGTGTTTCATGATCTTGCGGGCTGGAACGGCACTCCTATAATCGGGCCGCCAAGTCGGTGCCCGTCCGGCGCTCCAATCCGGTCGGGTTAAACGGGAAGCAGGAACCTTGAGCCGCACTCGAGGCGCTCTCGGCAACCTGCGCTGCCCCCGCAACGGTAAGCGCGTGAAGCTGCATCAACGGCCACTGTGGATTCCTCCACGGGAAGGCGATGCGGAGAAACGCGCCAGCCCGGATACCGGCCGACAGGTCGGCCGCGCGTCGAATCCGCGCGGCCGCGTGACGTTTTGCTGGCATGCGGGGACGCGCGCCGGGAAAAGGGGAGATGCTCGATGTTGTCACCTTGCCTCAGGCGCGCGGCGCCGCTGCTCGCCTTCTGCTCGCTCGCTTTCGCTCAAACCGAGGACGACCCCGTCGTCGTCACCGCCTCGCGCACCGAACAGCGCATCCGCGACGCCATTGCGCACACCACCGTAATCACGCGCAAGGACATCCAAGATTCCCAGGCGGTAGACCTACCCACGATCCTGCGGCGCGAGGCGGGCGTCGAGTTGTCGCAAGACGGCGGCCTCGGTGCAACTGCGAGTCTTTTCATGCGCGGCAGCCGCAGCGCGCAAACGCTCGTGCTGATCGATGGCGTGCGCGTCGAGAATGCCGCCTCGGCCACGACCGCAATCCAGCACCTGATGCTGGACGACATCGAGCGCATCGAGGTTGTGCGCGGCAACGTGTCCAGCCTTTACGGCTCGGGTGCCATGGGTGGCGTTGTACAGGTTTTCACGCGCCGCGGTTCGGGGACTCCCGCCCCTTACGGCGAAGTGACCGCCGGAAGCCGCGACACCTACAAGGTGCTCGCGGGCTATGGCGGTGAATTTGGCGACACGCGCTTCAACGTGTCGGCGCTGCGCTTGGACACGCGCGGCTTCTCGGCCATCGATCCGCGCTTTGCTCCCGTCAATCCGGACGACGACGGCTACCGCAACGAAAGCATCACCGCGAGCATCGCCCAGCGCCTCGGACGCAATCACGAGCTTGGCGCCCGCTTCCTGCGCACCCGCACCAAGACCGACTACGACGACCCGTTCGCTGCGCCCACCTCGTTGCAGACCGCGGACCAGGACCTCGGGATGGCGCAGCTCTACTGGGACGCCCGGTTCGTCGAGCGTTGGAAGAGCCGCATCACCGCCTCGGAGGGAACCGACTACCGCACCGATTTTCTCGATGGCGGGTTCTTCAGCTCCTCGAATACGCGTAACCGCCAGCTCATGTGGAACAACGACATGACGCTCGCCCCGGCGCACGTCCTGTCGCTTGCCGCCGAGTGGCTCGAGCAGGTGCTCGACAGCTCTTTTGCAGGCCGGCAGAAGCGCCACGTCGATAGCATCCGGCTCGGCTACCTCGGGCGGATAGGCGCGCATTCGCTGCAAGTCAATCTGCGCAATGACAAGTACTCCGACTTCGGCGACGCGGATACCTATTTCGCGGGCTACGGCTTCGATCTGACCGATGCGTGGCGGCTGACGGCGAGCACCAGCACCGCGTTTCGCGCTCCGACGTTCTCCGACCTATTCGGCTTCCCTCCCTTCAGCTTCGCCAACCCGGCGTTGCGGGCGGAGACCTCGCGCACCTATGAGCTCGGCGTGCAATGGGCCAGCGCGGGGCATCGCGTACGCGTGGTGGCGTTCCAGACAGAATACAAGGACGAGATCGCCTTCGATTTCGTAACCCTTCAATCCCAGAACCTGGCGAAGGCCAAGGTGGACGGCGTCGAGACTTCCTACGGCGGGCGGCTCGCAGGGATCGACCTCACCGCCGCCTTCACGGTACAGGACGTAGTCGAGCAGCAGCAGGGCGGACCGGAGCTACCCGGACTCCGGCGCGCAAAGGTTTTCGGCTCGGTTACGGCGTTCCGTAGTTTTTCGAACTGGCGGCTAGGCGCGGAGCTTCTCTCTTCGGGTGAGCGCCCGGACGTCGATGTGGTCACCGGCCAGCGACTGTCGAATCCGAATCCTGGCTACACGGTGCTCAACTTGCTCGCGAAGTATCAATACAACAAGAACCTCTTCTTCGCCGGGCGGCTGGAGAATGCGCTCGACGAGGACTACCAGCTGTCCTCCGGCTTCAAGACTGCGGGACGCGGCTTGTTCCTCACGGCCGGCTGGCAGCCTTGAGCCGCGCCTGGTCGATGTAGCCACAGAGGAGCGCCGTGGCGCCGATGGCGCGCGGCCCGTGGCGGTGCATCTCGTTCGTGGGGACCGCGTAGAGGTTGTCCGCCCGCACTGCGCGCATCCCGGGAAAGCGCCGCCAGAGCGCCTGCCACTGGCGGTCGGCGGGATTGGCGCTCGCGGTGATGATCGCCTCGGGGTCGGCGGCGAGCACCGACTCGACGTTCACCTGCGGCGCCATGACCGGCGAATCCGCGAACACGTTGCGCCCGCCGCAGAGCTCGATCGCGTCGGACACGAACTGGCGGCCGCCGAGCGTCATGAGCGGGCGCGCGGAGATCTGGTAGAACACGCTGACGGGGCGCTTTGAGCCGTATCTCTTCCTGAGGTCGTCCAGCTTTTCCCGCAAGGAGGCCGCAAGCGCGCGGGCCGTGCCGGTCGTGCCGGCCAGCTCGCCCAGGGCCGCGATGCTGTCGGGAATCTGCGCGAGGCGGCGCGGCTCGTCGTAGAACACCGGCACACCGAGGGTCTCGAGGCGGGCCAGCGCGGCCGCGGTGGCTTCGAGGCGCCAGGCGACGACGAGATCGGGCTTGAGCGCAAGCACTCTCTCGAGGTCGACGCCGGCCGAGCTGGCGACCGGAGGCAGGCGCTTCGCCTCCTCGGGATAATCGCTGTACTCGGACACCGCGACGAGCTTCCTGCCGGCGCCGGCGGCGAAAAGCTGCTCGGTGACGTGCGGCGCCAGGCTGACGATGCGCTCGGCCGGCTGCGCGAGCTCGATTCGCCGGCCGTCGCTGTCGACCGCGGACACCCCCGCGAACGCGCTCCCCGCGGCGGCGAGCCAAGCGAGCGTCAGGAAACGCATGGACCGATTCTGCTATCTTCGGCCGAATGGTGAAAGACGCGGTTCCGCTCGCGGAGTGCGGGCGTGCGCTGGTCATAAAGCTGCGCCACCACGGCGACGTGCTGCTCGCCGCGCCGGTGCTCTCCGCGCTGAAGGCGCGCGGCGTCGAGGTCGACGCCCTGATCTACGACGACACTGCGCCCATGCTGCAGGGACATCCGTCGCTCTCGATGCTGCACGTGGTGGGGCGCAACTGGAAAGCCGACGGCGCCCTGTCGCGGCTTTCGAAGGAACGGCGCCTGTTTGCCGAGCTGAGGCGCAGACGCTACGGCCTGATCGTGCACCTGACGGAGCATCCCCGCGGCGCCTGGCTCGCGCGCACTCTCGGAGCGCGCTTCAGCGTGGCGCCGCGGATGCCCGGTCGGCGCGCTTTCTGGGCCGGCAGCTTCACGCACCTGTACCCGCTTGCGCCGCGCCGGCACATGGTCGAAGTGAATCTCGACGCGCTGCGGCGCATCGGCGTGCAGCCCGAGCCGGCCGAGCGCAAGGTCGAATTCGCGCCGGGGCGGGCGGCCGAAGAGAAGGTGCAGGCCCTGGTGAGCGGAGCGTTTGTTCATGTTCATCCCGCCTCGCGCTGGCGCTTCAAGTGCTGGTCCAGCGCGAAAAACGCGGAGCTTCTCGACCGGCTCGCCTCCGACGGGCATCAGGTGGTGGTCACGGCCGCGCCGGATCCTGACGAAATCCTCCTGATTGAAGAAATTCTGGCCAAAGCAAAATCGAAACCGCTGAACCTCGCCGGACGGCTTTCGATCAAGGAGCTCGGCGCGCTGACGGCCCGGGCGAAGCTCTTCGTCGGCGTGGATTCCATGCCGATGCATCTCGCCGCGGCGATGGGCACGCCCACGGTGGCTCTGTTCGGTCCGAGCGGGGAATCGGTTTGGGGTCCGCTGAACGTCGCGCATCGCGTCGTCCACAGCGCGCACTCGTGCCGGCCCTGCGGCCTCGACGGCTGCGGCGGCGGCAAGGTCAGCGATTGCATCGTGTCGCTTCCGGTGGATGTCGTCTATGCGGCGGCGCAGGAGCTGCTGGCGAAGTGAAGCTGGCCATCGTACGTCAGCGCTACAGCCCGTACGGCGGCGCCGAGCGGATCATCTCCCGCGCCCTCCCGTACGTCGAGAAGAAGGGCGCCGAGGTCACGCTCATCACGCGCAGCGCCGAGGGATGGGGTGCGCGGCGCGTGCTGCGGGTCGACCCGTTCTATGCCGGCAGCCTGTGGCGCGACTGGTCCTTCGCGCGCGCCGCGCGCGACGCCTGGCGGCGCGAGGGCTTCGACCTGGTGCAGTCGCACGAGCGCATTCCCGGGTGCGACGTCTATCGCGCCGGCGACGGCGTGCACCGGCGCTGGCTCGAGATCCGCCGCGCGGCGGGCTCGCCGTTCGAAGTCCTTTCCATCCTGCTCAACCCGTTTCATGGATATGTATGCCGGGCGGAAAAGGCGATGTTCGAGCATCCCCGGCTGCGCGCCGTGATCTGCAACTCCAGGATGGTGCGCGACGAAATCCGGCGCGGCTTCCGCATCCCGCCGGAGAAGCTGCACGTCATCTACAACGGCGTGGATCTCGAGCATTTCCATCCGCGGGAGCGCGAGCGGCGCCGCGGCGCGGCGCGCGGCGAGCTCGGCTGCCGGCCGCGCGACACCGTCTTTCTCTTCGTCGGCTCGGGCTTCGAGCGCAAGGGCCTCGGCGCGGCGATCGACGCGCTCGCCGCCGCCGGCAACGAAGCCCTGTGGCTCGTGATCGCCGGCCGCGACCGCCATCTGGAGAAGTTCCGTCGCCAGGCGCGCGCCGCCGGGCTGGAAGGGCGCACCCGCTTCGTCGGCGGACAGGCCGAAGTGCGCTCGCTCTACGCCGCGGCGGATTGCTTTATCCTTCCGAGCCGCTACGACCCTTTTCCCAATACCGTGCTGGAGGCGCTCGCGATGGGACTGCCGGCAATCGTGAGCTCGCACTGCGGCGCCGCCGAGGTGATCGCACACGGGGTGGACGGCTGGGTGTGCCGCCCGGACGACCCCGGCGGCCTCGCCAGCCTGATGACGAAAGCCGACGAGGCCCTGCGCGGCGGCGCACGCATGGGCGAGGCGGCGCGCGCCGCCGCCGAGCGCTTCCCCATGGAGGCGATGGCGCAGAAGCTCGCCGAGCTCTACGCATCGTTATGATCGTCACGAGGCAAGAGTGAACTCCGAGAGCCGCCAGCTCTACGCCCGGTTGCTGGGCTACCTGCGCCCGCACCTCCACATCTTTGCGCTCTCGGTCGTCGGGATGACGCTCGCCGCGGCGACCGAGCCGCTGTTTCCGGCACTGATCAAGCCGCTCCTCGACGGCGGATTCGGCGCGCGCGGCACGCCGACCCTGTCACCGGCGCTGTTCGCCGGCGCGATCATCGGCGTGTTCCTGGTTCGCGGCCTGCTGACGTTTTTCTCCTCCTACTGCCTGCACTGGGTGAGCCATCGCCTGGTGCTCGACCTGCGCGGCGCTATGTTTTCGCGCCTGATCCGTTTCCCCGCGCGCTTCTTCGACGACCAGAGCTCGGGGACGCTGCTCTCCAAAGTGGCCTACGACGTCTCGAACGTCACCGCCGCCGCCACCTCGGTGATCCAGGTCCTGGTGAAGGACACCATCGCGGTGGTCGGGCTGCTCGCGTGGCTCCTCTACCTGAACTGGAAGCTGACGCTCATCGCGCTGCTCGTCGGGCCGGCGATCGCCTGGTTCGTGAAGATCTTGTCGCGGCGCCTGCGCCGCATGGCGCGTGAATCGCAGAACGCCATGGGCGGCATGGTGCACGTGCTGGAGGAGACCATCTCCTGCCACAAGGTGGTCAAGATTTTCGGCGGCCAGGACTACGAGGCGCGCCGCTTCACGCGGGCGACCCAGCTGCTGCGAGGCTACAACATGCGCCTCGTCATCCCCGAGGCGCTCACCACTCCGGTGACGCACATGCTGGCGGCCGTGGCGCTCTCCATCATCATCTACGTGGCGATGCACGAGTCGCTCGCCAACCGCGCGAGTGTGGGCGAGTTCGCCTCCTTCCTGACCGCCATGCTGATGCTGCTCGCGCCGGTCAAGCGGCTGACCGAGGTCAACTCCCCGCTGCAGCGCGGCCTCGCCGCGGCCGAGAGCGTCTTCGCCCTGGTCGACACGCCGGTCGAGGACGACCGCGGCACGGTGCAGCTGGGACGCGCGCGCGGCGAGATCGCCTTCGAGAATGTCTCGTTCACCTACCCGTCGCGCAACGAGCCGGCGCTTTCCGGCATCGACCTCGAGATCCACCCGGGGGAAACCGTCGCGCTGGTGGGCGGCTCGGGCGGCGGCAAGACCACGCTCGTCAACCTGCTGCCGAGGTTCTACACGCCCACCAGCGGGCGCGTGCTGCTCGACGGGCACGACCTGCAGACGCTGACGCTGGAGAGCCTGCGCGCCAACATCGCGCTCGTCAGCCAGGAGATCGTGCTGTTCAACGATTCCATCTACGCCAACATCGCCTACGGCACGATGAACGGCGCCGCCGAGCGCGACGTCATCGCCGCCGCGGAAGCGGCGCACGCGCTGAGCTTCATCCGCGAGCTGCCCGAAGGCCTGAACACGATGATTGGTGAGAGCGGGCTGCGGCTTTCGGGCGGCCAGCGCCAGCGGCTGGCGATCGCCCGGGCGCTGCTCAAGAACGCGCCGATCCTGATCCTCGACGAAGCCACCTCCGCGCTCGACTCCGAATCCGAGCGGCAGGTGCAGGCCGCGCTGGAGACGCTGATGCGCGGGCGCACCACCATCGTCATCGCGCACCGCCTGTCGACCATCGAAGGCGCCGACCGCATCGTGGTGCTCGAGCGCGGCCGCATCGTCGAGACCGGCCCGCACGCCGAGCTGCTGGCGAAGGAAGGCGTCTACGCGCGCTTGTACCGCATCCAGTACGCGGCCGAGCGCGCGGCCGCATGAGGATCGTCCACACCGAGTCTTCGCTCGGCTGGGGCGGTCAGGAGATCCGGATCCTCTCGGAGGCGCAGGGGCTGATCCGCCGCGGGCACGACATCGTGCTGCTGTGCCCGCCCGAGGCGCGCATCCACGCCGAGGCGCCGGCATGGAGCGTGCCGGCGATCGGGATGCCGATCTCGAAAAAGAACCTGACCGGCTTCAGAAGCCTGCTCCGATGGTTCAAGCGCAATCGCTGCGACGTGGCGAGCACCCACAGCTCGACCGATTCGTGGCTGACCGCGCTCGCCCTGCTGGTAATGGGCCGCCCCTTCCCCATGGTGCGCACGCGCCACATTTCCGCGCCCGTGCCGCGCAATCCCCTCAGCCGCTGGCTCTACACGCGGGCCACCGCGCACATCGTCACCACCGGGGAGCTGCTGAAAAAGGAGCTCGTCGAGCGCAATGGCTTCTCCTCGGTCCGAATCGATTCCGTGCCGACCGGCATCGACCCGCAGCGCTTCCGCCCCGGCGACCGGGTCGAGGCGCGGCGGCGCCTCGGTCTTCCCGAGGATGGAGCACTCGTCGGCATCGTCGCCACGCTGCGCTCGTGGAAAGGGCACCGCTTTCTCGTCGAGGCGATGGCCGGATTGCCCGAAAGCGCTGGTTTGGTGATCGTCGGCGACGGTCCGCAGCGAGCCACGCTCGAGGCACTGGTGGACCGGCACGGATTGCGACCGCGCACCCGGTTCGCCGGCAACCAGCACGACGTCGTGCCGTGGCTGCAGGCGCTCGACGTGTTCGCGCTGCCGTCCTATGCCAACGAGGGTGTGCCCCAGGCGTTGATCCAGGCGATGCTGACGGCGCTGCCCTGCGTGACAACCGCGGCGGGCAGCATCTCCGAGCTCGCAATTGACGGTGAAACCGCGCTCGTGGTGCCTCCACAGGAGGTGGCGCCGCTGCGCGCCGCGATTCTGAGACTTCTCATGAGCCCGGAAACGCAAACCCGCCTCGGCGAAGCGGCGCGCAGGCACTGCCTGGCCGGCTTTTCCTACGAGGCGATGCTCGACAAGATGGAGCGGGTTTACCGCGAAGCGAGCGGCGCCGCGCCGGGATGAAGAAAAAAATCTATATCTCGCATTTCTCCGGATTGGGGAACCGTCTGGAAAGCCTGGTCATCGCCGCCCTGATCGAAGACCGGTTTGGGCACCAGATCTACCTCGATTGGCCCGAAGAAGAAGAGAGCCTCCAGGTCGCCGGCACGCGGAGCGGCGCGCTGCCGCTGTGGGAGCGGCCGTTCAGCATGAAGCTGCGCGATTTCGACGAGGCCGGGCTGCGGTCGCTGAAGGACGTGCGGATCATCAGCCTGCGCTCGACCTACGGGCCGCGCGAGCTGCAGCGCCGTTACACCCTGACCACGGCAGCGCGCCTCCATCCCCACCCGCAGATCGTGGCCGCGATCCGCAAAACGCTGTCCGCCTACGGCGAGCGACCGGCGATTGCCGTGCATATCCGCCAGGGCGACTTCGAAGTCAGCGACGACACCTATGATGCAAGCGCGCACCGGCATCCCGCGCCGGGGCTCTGGTGGTACGAGCATGTCATGGGCCTGTTCGCCGAGGCTTTTCCCGGCGTGTACTT
>Ga0075419_10002755_pt1 | contig 11272 bp, 13 predicted proteins | sample SoiMetdeltSBSDD3_FD_76900 | JGI IMG/M metagenome (GOLD analysis project Ga0075419, IMG submission 76900) | Bulk soil microbial communities from a Populus tree surrounding site in Tennessee, USA - Soil MetaG P. deltoides SBSDD3 | ecosystem: Environmental > Terrestrial > Soil > Tree plantation... | reverse complement strand
CTGGCAGGCGGACGATCGCTGGCACGCCGTTCCGCAGCTCGTACTTGATCTTCCCGCTGCTTCCAATCACCTGCTCCGGCGGAATCCCGTAGAGGCGTTCGGAAATGACCCGCATGAACTCGATGCCGCCAGCGGAGACGATGTAGGTTTTGAACCCGCTGGCTCGTAGGTAGCCGAGTAGCTCCACCATCGGCTGGTAGGCCAGGTCGGTGTAGAGCCGATTGAAGCGCGGATGCCTGGCGGTCGCGAACCACTCCCTAGCGATGCGATCGAACTCGTCGCTGGTCATCCCGGTGTGCGTCGCTACCGCCAGCTCGAGCAGTCCCTTCATCCCGGCTGCCCCCAGCGCCTGGTGGTCGTCTTCGAGCACAGCCTGAAACGGCTGGGTGGTGCGCCACTCCGGGTGCGCCGGGACCAGCGCCTTGACGCGGTCCAGGGCGAAGGCGAGCTGGATGTAGAACGGCTGCTCGCACCAGAGTGTACCGTCGTTGTCGAAGACGGCGATGCGCTCGATAGGCGGCACGAAATCCGCACCCCCTTCAGTGCTAACCCGTGTGACAAAATCCAATATCGACCGTTTTAAGTTGTTATCATTCCAAGAGGGCAGCGGATCGGCCGTCTGTTTTGGTTTGACGTTCTGCGGCTTTTGTTCCGGCATGGCTTTCTCCCTGGCTTGACCGCTCAACGCTTTGGGGTCCAGCCCCATAACTTTTTCGCCGCCGTCCCGAAATCTCCGAGCTGGTAGATGGCCACACCATCGGCTTTGAAGGTAAAGACATCAAACGGTTCAGCTTTCAACTGCTTCAAGAACTCTTCACGTCCTACGCCCACGGTGACATGCGGATTGAAGTTTTTTCCGCTCCGCTTGGGGACATAGCTGTCAACGTAATCAATCAATTGTTTCAATACATGCGCATTTTCCGGTGCCGTGATATAGGCCGCTGGCGTTCCGCCGCTCTCGGAAAACGGAGCCACCGCATCAATGACCTTCTGCTGCAAGCGCAGCAGCTCCTGAGTCGGCTCGATGACAATTCCTGCCAATCCCAGCGGCATCCCCTGTTCCGAAAAAGGAATGTAGTAATACCCCGTCGTCTTAAGCTGCAAGGCTGTCAGACTCTCCGTCTCAAACACTCGTTGCACGGCGGCATAGATCGAATCGAGATCACGCGCACGTACATGCCGCTGCAGGACGCTAACGTGCGGGGCGTGCAAAGCATCCAATGCGTAACCCTTCGGAAAATTTTCACGCAACCGGGCGTTGGTGGCTTCTGCTTTGCTCAGCATCGTGGCATCGGGATCAAGGAGTACGTCGATGGCAATGAGCGCTTCCTTCTCGCTTTGCATTGTTTTCTTGCCCTCCTTTACATTTGAGTCGATTCGCTGGCACGACGCCAGCGTGAAAGAACAAAGTGAGATACATTTTCCCCACCATCAAGGTGAACGGCTTCGCCACTATCCCTGAGCCGGGATCTTTCTACCGAAAAGTTGAAACCCTGTATATTGGACTTTGGTCCAATACGGGCAAAGGGGTGGTCTAGCGTAGCTATGCCCAAACGAGAGCGGTAAGACGCCAGCCAGAGAGGGCCAGGCACTTCGGTGCTTGGCCCTTTTTTGCCCGCCCGATGGAATTTCCGCAGACCGGCGGTGGCGGCGAGGTGGCACCGGCGTTAACGAAGAACAGAATCTTGCGGGGATCTGCGGGGCGGACAGTTATTCGTCGAGTAGGAAGAGCAGATTCGGCCTGAGATTGAACCGAACGACGCTTCATTTCGATTAGGCTTGAATTAATTTTTCAAAAAAGAAACGCTGTGAAAACTTGATACTGGTGCTTTCACAACAAGTTCCGCAAATTTTTGGGACACAATTAGGAGAGGTGGTGCGCCCGCCGAGAATCGAACTCGGACTTAGGGTTCCGGAGACCCTCGTGATATCCTTTTCACTACGGGCGCAGGGATTTCGTTTTCTATCACTCGCCTATAGCGCAGTCAACGAAGCAGCGTTTCTAGCCGCGGCTGTCGCGATCGAAACCATCTCATCGTGAATGGCGCCGTTGGAAGCGAGAGTTTCCTCACCCCAGATAGAAAACTTATTCCCGGACAGGTCGCTCAACCTACCGCCGGCCTCCTCAACAATCAGGGCGCCCGCCGCCGTGTCCCAGGGGCGAAGCTTTAGCTCCCAGAATCCATCTATTCGACCGCAAGCCAGATAGCAGAGATCCAGAACCGCAGAGCCGCTGCGCCGGATGCCCTGAGAGCGGGTCATGAACGCCTTGAAAAAGCTCAGATAGAAATCTGCTCTTTCACGTTGATCATAGGGGAAGCCGGTGGCGAGGAGCGCCTTATCCAACTCCTTAACCCCAGAAATCCGTATGGAGCTCCCGTTTAGAGTAGCTCCTTCACCTTTGACCGCTTTGAAGCACTCGCCCCGCAAGGGGTCGTAAACCAAACCGAGGATGACTTCACCATCGCATTCCAGAGCGATGGAAACGCAGAACTGCGGGTAACTATGAGCAAAGTTCGTCGTTCCATCAAGCGGATCGATGATCCAGCGGTGACTGCTTTGAGTTCCAACCCAATCGGTTTCTTCCTCGGCGAGAATGGAATGGTTTGGAAAATGGTCTCGTAACACTTTGACGATTCGCCGCTCACATTCCCGATCCACTGAAGTGACCAAATCGATGGCCCCCTTGTAATCGATGCTTTTTGGTTTCTGCCAATGCTCGCAAATCAAAGTGCCGGCGACCGTGGCCGCCTCCCACGCGACGGACAAAAAATTCGCAATCTCAAACGTCATTGATGTGGTCCTTCGCAATTGAGAAAGAGCTATGTTACCTAATGGCGCGTGAAGATTCGAGCACCGGCGAAAATCAATTTGCGGCTACGCGTGGTGGGTAAGCGAGCGGATGGATACCACCTGCTCGACAACATTATGCTTCCGGTATCGCTTTACGATGAGATCATTATTAAAAAAGGGAGAAAAATCGGAAAAAAGACGGGGCTGAAGGAGCGCTTAACTGTGACTTGTGATGATCCCCTGGTTCCTCAGGGCAGACGAAATCTAGCCTACAAAGCAGCGTCACTGGTATTGAACGGGAGGGGGATTAATGAGTCTGTGCAGATTCGCATTCACAAGCGGATTCCCATCGGGGCAGGGTTGGGTGGTGGCAGCACGGATGCTGCGGCGACGCTAATCGGCCTAAACCGACTTTTTTGCCTCGGCTACACGTTGAAACGGCTAGAAAAAATATCATCCGCTCTAGGCGCGGATGTGCCATTCTTCGTTAAAGGAGTTCCTGCCCGGGCACGTGGGATCGGCGAACGCTTGACTCCGTTGCGAGGGGTGCCGCGACTATGGCTCATCATTCTCTATCCAAATTTCCCGGTTTCAACCGGGTGGGCATATCGGAAACTGCCCCCTAAGTTGACAAAAGCTATTGTAAATACTAGCATTAATTTTTCGCTGGGGAGTCCTGCGAACCTCAGAAAACTACTCGTCAACGATCTTGAAACGGTTACCATGGGCCGGTATCCTCGCATCGGATTACTCAAGGAAGAGTTAGCTCGGCAGGGTGCCGTCGGAACTCTTATGTCGGGAAGTGGCTCTTCGGTGTTCGGTGTTTTTTCATCAAGGCGAAGCGCCGAGCGAGCGTTTCGCCGGTTGCGGAAAGAGAGGGAGGTCCAGGCTTTTTTAGTGCGTGTTTTAAACTAGATAAGTCACGACAGAAGCCCGTCAAAATCGACTGCCAGATAGACAACTGGCTTGCGTCAAAAGGAGGTCCCTATGCAGGTTACCGAGGTTAGGGTCTTTCCTGTGGATGAAGAGAAACTCAGGGCTTACGTAACGATCACGCTGGATCACTGTTTTGTGATCCGAGACCTCAAGATTATACGCGGCACCACGGGGTATTTCGTATCGATGCCTAGCAAGAAACGCAAAGACGGGACCTACAAAGATATCGCTCACCCCATCAATAACGAAACTCGAAAGATGATCGAAGAGAAAATAATCGCGGAATACCAGAAGGTTGTTGCTGAAGGGGGGAGCCAAAGGGCTCTCGGAAGTGGATGAGCGGATATCATGCCCGGGCGGTTTGAACTGCTCTTGTAGGAGTTCGGGGTGGGCGGTCGCCAAGCGGTAAGGCCCCGGACTTTGGATCCGGTATCGAAGGTTCGAATCCTTCCCGCCCAGCCAGTTTTTAGCCATAGGCCGGTAAGACCGTATCATAGAGCTAGGTTTTGAGTGGCGCCGTTCAGGAGCGAACGGCGCCACTCATTTTAGTAGTAGTGCCAATTGGACTGGGCAAAATTGGCGCTGATCGGGCCGCAGGCTTAATATAAAATGGTTGCGAAAACGGTGACGAAGGAATAATTTCGAGACCATGAGCCAGCACGCTGTCGAACTGAAGATCTTTGCCGGAAATTCCAATCCGCCTTTGGCTGAGGAGATCAGTCAGTATCTCAAAGTCCCGTTGGGGAAAGCGGTCGTGGAAACTTTCAGTGACGGTGAGAGTAAGGTCGAGATCAAGGAAAATGTCCGCGGCACAGACGTGTTTGTTTTGCAATCCACGTCGTCTCCTGGGAACAACAACTTGATGGAACTCTTGCTCATGTTGGATGCTTTCAAACGGGCCTCGGCCAAACGCATAACAGCGGTCATCCCATACTATGGGTATGCGCGTCAGGACCGGAAGGTTGTTCCGCGGGTGCCCATCAGCGCAAAGCTGGTCGCCGACCTGATCACGACCGCGGGAGCTTCTCGGATGCTGACCCTCGATCTCCATTCAGGACAAATTCAGGGATTTTTTGATATCCCGGTGGATAACTTATATGCGACGCCGGTCTTGCTGCAGCACTTGAAGAAACAATTGAACCACAATGAAGTCACCATCGTCTCTCCGGATGCCGGTGGGGTAGAGCGGGCGCGGGCCATTGCGACGCGGTTGGATGCGTCACTAGCGATCATCGATAAACGGCGAGTCGGCCCCAATGTGGTGGCGGAGATGAACATCATCGGTGAAGTTAAAGATCAAATCGCGATCCTACTCGATGACATGGTCGATACTGCCGGCACGCTGACGATGGCTGCCGATGCACTGAAGCAAGAAGGCGCAAAAAAAATTCTCGGCTGCTGTACGCACGCCGTACTTTCCGGACCCGCGATTGAGCGTATCGAGGAATCGCCGCTGGAGGAGTTGATTGTTACCAATACCGTTCCTTTAGCGGCTGACGCGCAACGCTGTCGGAAGATCAAAGTATTGTCCGTGGCTCATCTCATCGGCGAGGCGATTCGACGCACGCACGACGAAGAGTCCATTAGCTCTTTGTTCGTCTGAACGGATCCGAGTAACTATGCAATAGGAGGTACGTTCTTTTGGAAACGTTAGAAATTCAAGCCGAGGCACGGGAAGTGGGCAACAAACGACAGGCGCGCCGGTTGCGCCGTGCCGGAAAGATTCCCGGTGTGCTATATGGTCCCAAAACTCCGCCGGTTCCCTTGGAACTTAACAAGAGGGAATTCTCGACTCGTGTCGCTGGACTCGAAGGTTCGCATTTGGTGCGGCTGAAGTCCGGATCCGCTGCATTGGCAGCCAAAGTGGCTTTGGTTAAGGAGATGCAATACCACCCGATCAGCGGAGATGTTATTCACACGGATCTATACGAAGTCGACCTTACGGCGAAGATCCAGGTGCGTGTGCCCCTTCACTTCGTGGGCAAGGCGGTTGGTGTTGTCCGCGGGGGAATCCTGCAACCCATCGTGCGCGAAATCGAGGTCGAATGTTTACCCATGGACATACCAGAATTTTTCAACGTCGAAGTTAGCGCGCTGGATATCGGGGATGCTGTTCACATCGAAGACCTGCAGGTGCCCGAGGATGTGGCCGCGATTTATGAAACGAATTTTGCCTTAGTGACCGTCGTACCGCCGTCGGTTGAAGAGGCTCCGACTCCGGTCGCCGCCGTAGCGGAGGAAATTGCAGTGGCGCCAGAGGTGCCGGAAGAGCAAAAGGAAGGTGGCGAGGAGTCCTAAGACGCCTGCTTCATCCGGATCTTCAGGAATCGATTGGTGAAACTCGTCGTGGGTCTCGGGAATCCCGGCAAGAAGTACGAGCGTACGCGGCATAATCTAGGGTTTATGATCGTCGATCAAATTGCGCGGCGGAACCAGGTTACGATCAAAAAAAAGCTCTGCGATGCGTTGGTCGGCGAGTGGTCGAACGATGGAGAAAGGGTTTTTCTGGTCAAACCTCAGACCCACATGAACCGTAGCGGCGAATCGGTCAAGGCTCTCCTTGGCCATTTCCATTCACCACCTGAAGATTTGATTGTGATCCATGACGATCTGGACTTGGCGTTTGGACGTATACGGATCCGGCCCACGGGGGGGGCAGGCGGCCACCGCGGCGTCCTTTCGATGATAGAAATCCTAGCGGGAGCCCAGTTTTATAGAGTCCGTGTAGGAATCGGGCGGCCGCCCGACGGTATGGATCCAGTTGATTTTGTCTTGGAAAACTTTACCTTGCAGGAGATTGAGCAACTCGACGAGGTAGTTTCACGGGCCTCTGAAGCAGTGCTATCTTTGCTGCGGGAGGGTGGACAGCGGGCCATGGAACAGTTTAACCGGGCGCACTAAGCTCCATTGTAAACGCCAGGGGGCTATGGTTATGATACAGAACCAAAATTGTCGTGGAGGGTATAAGAACTGTGGCACTTTATGAAACTCTTTTCGTGGTGCATCCCGAAAAGGGGACGAGGATGAAAGAATTTATTGAGAGGTTCAAAAAAGTCGTCGAAGGGCAGGAAGGCACTGTCGCTCATGTCGATGAATGGGGCCTGCGTGATCTCGCTTATCGGATTGACAAGCAGGGGAAGGCATTTTACACGCTATTGCAATACCGCTCGTCGGCCCGAGCGGTGGAGGAGTTGGAACGCAACTTGCGGCTCACTGATGGTATCTTACGCTACCTTACTGTCCGTGTTGACGAAGCGACCCAGAACCAACCTGCTGCGAAGAGCCACTCGGAAGAGCACCGAGCATCCGCCGAGGCAGCAGCCGCAAAATCCGAACCTCGGACTTAATGACTTCTCAATGGGCGGCGACAACCGTTTGATAGTGAGGTGAGTAGATCTATGGCACAGAGAGAAATGAGCGCGAGGCCATATCGGGAGAGAACGGACGACGAAAAAGGGGGGGGGCCTCGTCGGAGACCGATGTTTCGGCGTAAAGTGTGTCGTTTCTGCGCCGATAAAACCCTGAGGATTGACTACAAGGACGTGAGGATGCTTTCGCAGTTCGTCACTGAGCGTGGAAAAATGACCCCGAGTCGAATTACCGGCAACTGCGCGCGTCATCAAAGGTTGCTGACGACGGCGATCAAAAGGGCCCGGAGCGTCGCTTTACTGCCCTTTACCACCGCCAACAGTTAATTATCTTCGCCAACCCTTTTGATATGCAGCGGCTAGAAATCATCGTCAGGTTCTTTCTGGCCTTGGCCTCCACCGTTTTTCTTCTCATTGCCGGTGTCGTGTTACCTGCAGCGGGTGTGCTTCTGATACCGTTCGTTCCCCAGCCGGTACTTTTATTCGGCCTCAAGTACGGTGCAGGCTTGGGAGTGGCCGTCCTGGTCGCAGCTATGATTGGCTTGTTTGTGTTTGCGGGGGAAGCATTGGGATTTGTTTATTCGGTATTCGCGGTCATGGTCGGGTTGCTTTTTTGGCTGTTGGGACGGCTTCGCGTCGTCGAGTTATTAGTTACCGGGGTTGCAGCTGCGATGCTTGCGACGGCCGCAGGCGTATTGCTTTATTTCTATGGCTCCTGGGGAGCCATGACTCAAGATGTTCGTGGCAGTCTGATTGACAACCTTACGGTTGCCCTGCGAGTTCATGAAAAAATGGGCTTCCCGCAAGAGAATTTGAATCTCTTCAGAGAAAAGATCCCGGAAATCGTCGAGCAAATGCTCCAGATTCTCCCTGGCTTGCTTTTCGGTAGTCTTTGTTTGGTCGTCCTGTTGAACATCCTTTTTCTATGGAGGCGGTTCCCGGATCGGCGGGCTCAATGGTTGTCGGTTGCGACGTTCCGGGAGTGGAAATGTCCGGAACAGTTGGTTTGGGCGCTCATTGCCTGTGGATTTGCCTTTTTTGTTCCGGCGAGCGAGGTGGTGACGATCGTTGCGGTGAACGTTCTTTTAGTGACCGGTGTTTGCTACTTTATTCAAGGGCTCGCCATCGTGGCCTTTTTTTTTCACAAAAACAATGTGCCTCGATTTCTGCGCAGCGCGACTTATATACTCATCATTTTTCAACAAATCTTCACGCTATTAGTCGCGGCTCTCGGTTTGTTTGACCTGTGGGGTGATTTTCGCCGTTTAAAAAAGAATAATTTAAATCCGAGCCAGGCGTCTTGAGGGGAGAATATGGAAGTTATTTTGAGAGAGGACATCACGAATCTGGGTAAAATCGGTGAAGTTGTCCGCGTGCGCGATGGCTATGCACGGAACTACCTTTTACCGCGCGGTTTGGTGCTGGTGGCTAACAAGAAAAATATCAAAACATTCGAGCACCAAAAGAAACTTGTTGCCGATCAAAAGCAGAAGGTCATGAGGCAGGCGCAAACAGTGGGTGATGAGCTGGCCGGCGTTTCGCTCATCATATCGATGCGAACCGGCGAGGAAGGCAAGCTCTTCGGCTCCGTTACCAACATCCAAATCGAAAAAGCCCTAAAAGCAAAAGGTCTCAATGTCGACCGCCGCAAGATCCATCTTGATGAGCCGATCAAGATCCTCGGAGAGTATGAAATTCCAATCCGTCTTTCTGCCGACCTTACTGTGCCGTTGAAACTCTCGGTAGTTTCCGAAGACGGCGGAAAAGCTTCCCGGTCAAGTTAGTTCGACTCTGGCGTGTCTCGTCCCGTAACGGCTGCTAACGAGATCATCGCTTCCGATCAACATTTGCGTCGCGCGAGGCTTTCGCTGTTGCTCGCAGCAGTTCTTTGGAGCCTCGCCGGCATCTTTATCAAGTTTCTCTCTCTCCCTCCGCTGACCATCGTTTTCTATCGGAGTTTGTCCGCGTCGTTATTTTTCGCATTTTTCGTTCGAAGGAGTATCGCTGCCCCCCGGGTTGCGTTGCTTGTCTCAGCACTTGCGTATACCGCGGCGATCAGCGCTTTCGTTTCGGCCAACAAAATCACCACGGCGGCCAATGCCATCGCCCTTCAGTACACGGCGCCGATGTTTGTCTTTATGATCGTCCACTACTTGTTTGGTGAGAAGATCACCGGGGCGAGCTGGATCGCGCTAGTGTTGGGTATGCTCGGGATCGCCGTGATTTGCGCCGGGAGCGCCGGCCAGCCCGACGCTGCCGGGGTCATGGTCGCGCTGCTGAGCGGTCTGCTCTTTTCGATCTACATGGTAAGCCTTCGCTTTCTAAAAGAGTTCAATCCGGGCACTCTGACGTTTCTCAACAACCTGGTTTGCTGTCTGATTCTCTTGCCGTTGGTGGGATCAGAGCTGTCACTGACGCTAAAGGAAGGTTGGATCGTCGCCGTGATGGGAGTCGTTCAACTGGGGATTCCCTATTGGCTCTTCTCCAAAGGGTTGGAGCAGATTTCCGTCCAAGAAGCTTCGCTGATCGTGCTCATCGAACCGGTATTGAATCCCCTCTGGGTAGGGTTGATCGTAGGGGAATTGCCGTCGGGCGCAACGTTAATCGGTGGACTATGCATTGTCGGCAGCTTGGCTTTTCGTTATCTCCGCTCGTCTTTGAATCCTCAAACCGTTTAGATTCCCGTGCTGTTTTATGATAAGTTTTGCTGACTCTGAAGTCAGAACGAAGGAGGATAAGAAATGTCTATGAATTGGGGAATGGCAAATCGTTTAGCTCGGATCATTAAGCCTGAAGACGGCCGGGCCGTTATGCTGGCCGTGGACCATGGCTACTTTCTCGGTCCTACCAGTGGCTTAGAAGAGCCCAAAAAGACCATCGAACCGCTGCTACCTCACGCCGACTCGATCATGTTAACTCGCGGCGTGCTACGTACTTCCGTCGAGCCCAAGGCCGACAAACCGGTCGTGCTTCGTGTTTCCGGCGGCACCAGTATCCTAAAGGAGCTTTCCAACGAAGACATCACTGTGTCGATCGATGATTGTATTCGCCTCAACGTATCCGCCATGGCGCTTTCGATCTTCGTCGGATCGGAGTTTGAAAAAGAAACTCTAGTCAGTCTCGCCAAGCTTGTGGACGAGGGGGAGAAGTACGGAATTCCGGTGCTCGCGGTGACGGCCGTCGGCAAAGACATGGCGCGGGACGTCCGTTATCTCGGATTGGCCTGCCGCATTGCGGCGGAACTCGGGGCTCACATCGTTAAGACATATTATTGTGACGATTTCGAGCAGCTCATCGAAAGTTGCCCGATTCCGGTTATCGTTGCCGGCGGCAAAAAGACGCCGGAGATGGAAGCTTTGGAGCTGACACACAATGCCGTGAAAGGCGGCGCAGTGGGTGTCGATATGGGCAGGAATATCTTCCAGTCGGATTCACCGGTGGGAATGATCAAAGCCGTTCGCGCCATTGTGCACGAAAATGTTTCCGTAAAGGATGCTTTCAAGATTTACGAAAGTGAAAAGGGTGGTGCCGCACACCGGAAAGCGGGATAGGCGACAAAGTATTAGGCCAAATAGAACCGGCAAAAATAACAGCGATTCCTCAAGCCTCTTGTCTGATACTTTGCCCATCGTCCTAACCAAACGCTCCAAAACCATTACAATTTGCGATCATAAGAAAATGCGCGTCGCCATGTACTACAATAACCGGGACGTACGCCTGGAAGAGATGGCGGTTCCGAAGATCGCGCCCGGCGAATTGCTGGTGCGCATCCGCGCGAGCGGGATTTGCGGCAGCGACCTGATGGAATGGTACCGCATCAAGAAAGCCCCGCTCGTTTTGGGTCATGAAATCACCGGAGAAGTCGTGGAAGCTGGGGAAGGAGTCAAAAATTTCCGATCCGGCGACCGGGTGTGCGCGTCCCACCATGTGCCTTGCGGAAAGTGCCGCTATTGCCTGGCCGGTCATCAATCGGTCTGCGATATGTTGCGGACGACCCACTTTGATCCCGGCGGATTTGCTGAATACATTCGCGTTCCGAAAATCAACGTTGAGTTGGGAACGTTTCGGCTCCCTGACGAGATCACCTTCGACGAAGGTTCATTTATCGAGCCCTTGGCCTGTGTCGTCCGAGCACAGCGCTTCGCGCGCTTAACAACCGGCCAAACCGTGTTGGT
>Ga0075419_10002753_pt1 | contig 11275 bp, 6 predicted proteins | sample SoiMetdeltSBSDD3_FD_76900 | JGI IMG/M metagenome (GOLD analysis project Ga0075419, IMG submission 76900) | Bulk soil microbial communities from a Populus tree surrounding site in Tennessee, USA - Soil MetaG P. deltoides SBSDD3 | ecosystem: Environmental > Terrestrial > Soil > Tree plantation... | reverse complement strand
GCTTCACCGGCTCGGCCGAATACGTCTCCACGGACGATCTGACACTCGCGGTGAATGCCGCGATCACGCTGCAGCGTCCGCTGCTGGTGAAGGGCGAGCCGGGAACCGGCAAGACCATGCTCGCGATCCAGGTCGCGAAGACCCTCCAGCTGCCGCTGCTGGAGTGGCACATCAAGTCGACCACCAAGGCGCAGCAGGGGCTGTACGAGTACGACGCCGTATCGCGCCTGCGCGATTCGCAGCTCGGCGACCCGCGCGTGCACGACATCCACAACTACATCGTGCGCGGCATGTTGTGGCAGGCGCTCACCGCGGACACCCCGGTGGTGCTGCTGATCGACGAGATCGACAAGGCCGACATCGAATTCCCGAACGACCTGCTGCGCGAGCTCGACCGGATGGAGTTCTACGTCTACGAGACGCGCGAGCTGATCAAGGCGAAGCACCGGCCGATCGTTTTCATCACCTCGAACAACGAGAAGGAGCTGCCGGATGCGTTTCTGCGCCGCTGCTTCTTCCACTATATCCGCTTCCCGGACAAGGAGACGATGGAGAGGATCGTCGGCGTGCACTACCCGGGGCTGAAGAAATCATTGCTGCGCGAGGCGATGGAAGTGTTCTTCGAGGTGCGCGAGGTCCCCGGGCTGAAGAAGAAGCCCTCGACCTCGGAGCTGCTCGACTGGCTGAAGCTGCTGCTCGCCGAAGACATCCCGCCGGAAGCGCTGCGCTCGAAGGACCGCAAGACGATCATCCCGCCGCTGCACGGCGCACTGCTGAAGAACGAGCAGGACGTGCACCTGTTCGAGCGGCTGGTTTTCATGACGCGGGCGCAGCGGCAATAGCCGCCCGATCTGCGCACCATGGCCGATCCGCTCAAATCCACCGTCATCAACGAGCCGCCGCCGCACGATCAGGTGGCGGTGCTGTTCGCCGACATCGCCGGCAGCACCAAGCTCTACGACGCGCTCGGCGATACCGACGCGAAGATCATGATCGACGAGGCGCTGGTCGCGCTCCAGGTTATCACCCAGCGCCATCGAGGCCGCGTCATCAAGACCATCGGCGACGAGGTGATGTGCGTGTTCCCCGGAGCGGAGCGCGGCTTCCTCGCGGCGATGGACATGCAGACGGTCGTCAACGCGCTGGTAGTGACGAAAGGCGTCAAGCGCATGATCCGGGTCGGGTTTCATGCCGGCCCGGTGATCGAGGAAAAGGGCGACGTGTTCGGCGACACGGTCAATGTCGCCGCTCGCATGGCCGGGCTCGCCAAGGGCATGCAGATCATGACCACCCGCGCCACCGTCGATGCGCTGCCGGCTGCGCTGCGCGCGTCGACCCGGCCGATCGCCACGCTCGCCGTCAAGGGAAAAGCCGAGGAACTGGTGGTCTGCGAGGTGCTGTGGCAGGAGGGCGACGACCTGACGATGGCTGCCGGCTCGCTGCAGGTTGCCGAGCCCAAGGTCGAGCTGGTCCTGCGCCATGGCGGACGCGAGGTGGTGTTGAGCGGGGACCACCCGAGCGTGATGGCGGGCCGCGACGCCGCGTGCGACATCGTGATCGCCGATCCGAAGGCGTCGCGCCAGCATGCGCGTTTCGAAAAACGCCGCGACAAGTTCTTCATCACCGACCAGAGCAGCAACGGCACGTTCATCACGTTCACAGGCGAAGGCGAAGTCGCCCTGCGGCGCGAAGAGGCGATGCTGCGCAGATCCGGGCGGATCGTGTTCGGCCACAGCGCGGCCGACGCGACCGGAGACAGCGTGGAGTTCGCCGTCAGGAGCTGAAACTGGGGTCCGTCCCTATTTTCCGGACTGACCCGGCTTTCAGACTTTCAGCACTGCCTTGCCGCGCGCCGGAGGCGCGGCGAGCAGCCCGGCCGGCGGCGCGGTCTCGAGCTTGCCGCGGACCGTTTCCTGGGCGCAAGCCTGGGCGAACGTCACGTTGACCGTCTGTCCGCTCGCGCCGCCAAGCGCGAAGCAAGCCTGCCCGAGCTTTGCGTTGAGCGGTTTCAGCACGTACTCGGCGATGAGATCGCTGCCGCTGCCCTCGGGAAGCTCGAGCCGGAAGGTGTTTTCGCCGGCGGGTTGCGCATCGAGCACGCCGCGCAGGCTCTTCAGCTCGCGCAGCAGCACCTTGCCCGAATCGGGTCCCGGCAGGCCGCTGACCGACAGGTTGACGTTCTGCGCGCTGAAGCTGAAATGCGCGAGGAAGAAATTCTTCGAGAACTCGTCGCCGACCAGCTTGCCGATATCGGCGAGCGCCGCGTCCTCGGTGGGCCAGCTCGTGTTCTTCGGCAGCTTGGTGTTGGTGTAGATCTCCTCGCCGGTCGCCTCGTCGATCGCCTTCACGGTCCACGAGGTCAGCGCGGTCTTGGTGATCGTCAGCCCCGAGGCCGCGAGCTTCATCGAGAGCTGCTTCACCTTCACCTCGCCGACGATCTGGAAATCCGCCGCCCTGGCTTCGGCCCCGGTCTTCGCCTCGCCTTCGATGGACCAGGTGCGGAAGCCGAAGGACTTGATCCGCTCCTTGATCGCATTCTCCGCGAGCTGCGATCGTGTCGGCGGCACCGCCTGCGACGACTCGGCGTAGCCGATGACCATCTGCACCGCGATCTTCGGATCGCCGTTGTTGCGGATGAACTCGATGCGTTCCTTGTCGCTCATCTGGTTGAGCGACTTCTGCACGTCCTTCACCCGGATCGTCGCGCGCGTAGTGAGCGCCACCAGCCCGTCCTTGCCGAGCTGCGGCGCCTCCTCCGCCAGCGTCGCCTTGATGAACTCTGCCGAGCGCGGCAGGAATTTTTCCTGCACCCACTGGTAGTTGCGGTTCAGCGAATCATGCGAGACGTAAAGCGCGAGCGCCTTTTCGATCAACTGGCGCTTGGCGTCGGCGCGCGCTTCCACTCCCGCGGCGGTTGCATCGCCGTTGAATTTTCCGGGATCCGCGTAGCCCACTGCGCTGATCGTCAGCATTCCGGGCTCGGAGGGCGCCGCCACCGGTGCAGTCGAGACCACGGCCGGCTGCGCGACGACCGGCGCAGGCGCCGCGGCGGCGACCGAGGCCGGCTTTACGGCCGCCGCTGCATCGGAGGGCTGAGACGGGTCGTTCTTTTTCCCTCCCGCAAGGTAAATCCCGCCGCCAACGACGACGACCAGAAGGAGTGCGGCTGCGCCTGCGAGCACTGCCACAGGCTGTTTTCTGCGCGGCTGCGGGGAGGCAGCAGAGGATGCCGCGCCAGAAAGCGGCGCGGCATCTGCGGGAACGGCGGGTCGCGTTGGCGGCGCGGTACGGGGTGCCGGCACGTCGGCGATCGTTGCGTCTACGTTGATCAGCGTGGCGTCGGCCCCCGACGAGACCGCCGCGGGCGTTCTACCCTCGGCAACCGCGGCGATGTCCGCGGCAAACTGTCCCGCGCGCTGATACCGGTCACCCGGATTCTTGGCAATCGCTTTCTTGACCACGGCGTCCCACGCCGGCGGCAGCGTCGTATTCAGCGCCGACGGCGGCAGCGGATCTTCCTTCAGCACCTTGTGCATGATCGTCGTCACCGCACCGCTGAAAGGCCGCTCGCCGGTCAGGAACTGGTACAGGATCACGCCGCAGGAAAAGATGTCGCTGCGCCCGTCGACCGGCGTGCCGAGAAACTGCTCCGGCGACATGTAGGAAGGCGTGCCGAGCACCGTGCCCGCCTGCGTGAGCTCGGAGGTCTCGATGCGCGCGATGCCGAAATCAGCGACCTTGACCGCGCCGCTGTCGAGAAGGATCACGTTCGCCGGCTTCATGTCGCGATGCGTAACGCCGCTGGCGTGCGCGTGGTCGAGCGCGCCAAGCATCTCGCCCATGACCCGCGCGATATCCTTGTTCGCGAAGCGCTGGCCGGCGTCGAAATAATCCTTCAGCTCCCTGCCCTTGATGAATTCCATGGCGATGAATGCGACGCCCGCGTCCTCGCCATACTCGTAGATCTGGACGATGTTCGGATGGTTCAGGCGGCCGGCGGCCTGCGCTTCGCGCTTGAACCGCGCGAGGATGTCCGCGGTCTCGCCATGGGCGAGCTGCTGCGCCTTGATCGTCTTGATCGCGACGGTGCGCTCGATGAAGGGATCGAACCCCTCATAGACCACGCCCATCGCACCGCGGCCGAGCTCGCGGCGGATGACGTACTTGCCCAGCTTGGCAGGAAGCGTCTCGGACACGCTACTTGTACTTCGAGTCAATCTCCCACACGGTCTTCTGCACCAGGCGCTGCACCATCGTGTCGAGACCGACGCCGCCCTGGGCACTCTGCGACACCCCCATGACCGAGCTCGCCTGGGCGCCGACCTCCATTTTCTCCTCGGCGTATCCCTGCGCAACCTGCTTGGTCGTCGTGGCATCCATGATCTTGTAGCGCATGCCGATCAGCCAGACGCCGGTCGCTTCCCGGGTTTGCACGGATCCGGCGACCGTCCCGGCCGCAGCCCCGCCTCTTCCGCCGCCCAGGATGCCCAGCAGGTTGCCGACCGGGCGCCCGTCGAAGCCCTGCTGCACCTGCGAGATCTGCTCCGCCTTGAGGATGTCGAACTTCACGACCCACTTGGTGGTCTTGAGCTTGCCGATCTGCATCGTCTGGCGCGCCTTGTTCGGATCGCCGAGGTTGTAGGCGAGCGCGACTTCGTTGACCAGCGGCCCGAGGTTGCTGCGCTCCAGGACGCCAAAATTAGCCTGGGAAAGCTCGAGCTCCGCATAGTCGGCGATGTTGTTCGGGCCGAATTTCTGTGTGAACGTCGCATTGTTGCTCTTGACCTCGCCCGGAATCACGACCAGCTCCGGGCCTCGCTTCCCCTTGTTCACGTAATCCACGGCCTTGTAGGCCGCTACGTCCGCCGCTGCGTTCGCCTTCTGCGACGTGGCCGAGCCGGCGGTCGGCGACGGGTTACCGAAGGTAGGTTGCGCGGCGACGTTCGCGCTGGCCAAGGCCAGCGCAGCTGCAACGGACCAGGCTGAATGTTTCATGTGCTTCCCCCAAAAATGAGATGACCCTTTACCGCGCTCATTTTCTGCGCGGCTCGGGTTGCTGGCAATATTCGCTATAGAGTTTTGCTACGACTTCCTCGGCCTGCTCATTGATCAGCGTGAGCGCCATTCCCTGGACGTCCGCGCCGCTGTACGACTGCGACTGCGCGTCGGCCTGCGACACGCGCTTGCCGTCTGAACCGGTGAGGACGAAATTCATGCTCACCGCGACCTGATTCACCGGGATCATCGGGTTGCGCATCGCGCGCGCCGAGATGAGCCCCTTGAGCGTGTAGTTCGCCGCCATGCGCCGCGCCGCCGACAGCGCGGCGTCCGGGTTGTTCTTGAAGTAGGCGTCGATCTCGGCCTGCGCGACCTGCCTGCGGATCTCTTCCTGGGTGTAGGTGCGCAGCCCCAGCTTCTGCAGGCGGGCGTTGATGGCGTCGAAATGCGGGCTGAACGCCGCCTGCTTCGCCTGCACCACGCCGTTCACCTCCTCGCCGATCAGCACCATGATCTTGCGATTCTTAATCCGGTCGAGGCACGGCGTGGAAAGCTGCGCATCGATCTGCCTCTGGCGCGCCGCCTGCGCCTCTTGCGCCTCCTGCTGTGCCTTGTCGTTGGAAAACTTGAACCCCTGCGCGCCCGCCAACATCGGCAGCGCCGCCAGCAGCAACAACAGCCCGATTTCCCGCGCGTACATAGACGATCAGTATACTGCGGCGAAATCTCTCGGAGGAGGAGATATGCCACACGGCCAGCTAGGAAACCTCGCGTCGGCCGGGCTGGCGGGATTGATCGCGGCGGGATGCGCGACGCAGCCTGCTGCCCCCTCCGACCCGGCGGCAGCTTGCAACGCACTGATGGTTACCATTCCGGCGCTGGGGATCGATCCGCCGAGTCGCGATGCACGAGTACAGAGCGCCCGGCTGGTCGATGCTTCGCCGATGAGCATCCCGGAAACCGGGCCTCTGGTTCCCGCGATGCCGCGCCATTGCCAGGTCATCGGCGAAATCACCCCGCTCGACCCTGCTGCGCCTGCAATCCGCTTTCAGGTGAACTTGCCGCACGACTGGAACGGGCGCGCGGTGCAATTCGGCGGCGGCGGATTCAACGGCGTGCTGATCACCGGGCTGGCGTTCCCGCCCGCGGCGCGGCCCGATTTCCCCGCGCCGCTTGCGCGCGGCTACGTCACGTACGGCACCGACTCGGGGCATCAGAACGCCCCCGGCGTCGCGCTCCAGGCCTTTTCGCTCAATGACGAGGCGCTGGTGAATTTCGCCCACGCCTCGTATAAGAAAGTGAAAGATGTCGCCGTCGCGCTGATCCAGCTGCGCTACGGCAAGCCGCCCGAGCAGGTGTATTTCGTCGGCAGCTCGGAGGGCGGCCGCGAGGGTCTGACGATGGCGCAGCGCTACCCTCAGGATTTCGACGGGATCTTCGCGCGAGTGCCGGTGATCAACTGGACGGCGCTGCAGCACGCCGGTACCCGCAACGGCCTCGCGCAGATGGGCGAAGGGTGGATCCGCCCGGCGCAAGTGAAGCTGGTGCACGACGCGGTACTCGCCGCATGCGACGCCGCCGACGGTGTCCAGGACGGTATCGTCAGCGATTACCGCGGATGCCAAGGGCGCTTCGACGTGACCAAGCTGCACTGCGCCCGCGGCCAGTCGGGCGATGGCTGCCTGAGCGAAGCGCAGATTCGCACCGTGCAGACGCTGCACTCTCCCTACGCGTTCGAGTTTCCGCTCGCGCACGGCGTGCGAAGCTATCCCGCCTGGGGACTCGGCGGCGAGAACACGCCGGGCAATTTCCCGGTCGGCGGCTGGCGCGCATGGTTCAGCGGAGATGCGCCGCCCGTCTCGCCTCCAGCGCCGAACAACAGCCGCGGGTGGCAGTACGGCTCGGGCGCGATCCAGTACTTCTATGCGCGCGACGGCAAGTACGACCTGCGCCGCTACGACCCGAACCGGTTTCGCGAGCGCATCCTGCAGGTCTCGGAGCTGATGGATTCGATGAACCCCGACCTTTCCGCGTTCAGCAAGCGCGGCGGCAGGTTGATCATCCTGGAGCACATGGCCGACTATGCGCAGAGCCCGTACGCCGGGATCGAATACTGGCAATCGGTCGTGGCTCGAATGGGATCGACCGCCGCAGACCAGTTCGCACGCCTCTACGTAGCGCCGGGCGTCGACCACGTCGGCACCGGGGCGCCGGCCAACGTCGACATGCTTTCCGTGCTCGCCGACTGGGTGGAGCGCGGCCGCGCGCCGGGGGATCTGGAGGTGGTTGCACAGGAGCGTGTGCCGCCGTTCTCCGTGACGAGCAGCCGCCCGCTGTGCCGCTGGCCGGCCTACCCGCACTACAAGGGCGCAGGCACCCAGAATCGCGCTGCGAGCTTCGAGTGCCGCGCCGGAAAGCCCTAGAATGCACGCGTAACGGAACTCCGCGCCGATGCTGATCGATTTCTTCCTCAAGCTCAAGTCCCACAGGCTCCCGGTGTCGATCAAGGAGTACCTGACGCTGCTCGAGGCGATGGACAAGGGCGTGATCGGTCCTTCCATCGACGATTTCTACTATCTCTCGCGCGCCACGCTCGTCAAGGACGAGGCGAACTTCGACAAGTTCGACCGCGCCTTCTCCGAGTTCTGGCAGGGCGTGGAGACGATCCCCGGCATCGACGCGCAGATACCGCTCGAGTGGCTGCTCAAGCAGGCCGAGCTGAACCTGAGCGACGAAGAAAAGAAGATGATCGAGGCGCTCGGCGGCTGGGAAAAGCTGATGGAGACGCTGAAGAAACGGCTCGAAGAGCAGAAAGGCCGGCACCAGGGCGGCTCGAAATGGATCGGCACCGGAGGCACTTCGCCGTTCGGCGCCTACGGCTACAACCCGGAAGGGATCCGCATCGGGCAGGACAAGTCGCGCAACCGCTCGGCGGTCAAGGTGTGGGACCAGCGCGAATACCAGAACCTCGACGATTCGGTCGAGCTGGGCACGCGCAACATCAAGGTCGCGCTGCGGCGCTTGCGCAAGTTCGCGCGCGAAGGGGCTCCCGACGAATTTGATCTCGACGGCACGATCGACGCCACCGCGCGCAAGGCCTATCTCGATATCCACATGCGCCCGGAGCGGCGTAACACCATCAAGGTGCTGATGTTCTACGACATCGGCGGAACGATGGATGACCACATCAAGCTGTGCGAAGAGCTGTTCTCGGCGTCCAAGACCGAGTTCAAGCACCTCGAGTACTACTACTTCCACAACTGCCTGTACGACTACGTCTGGAAGGACAACCGCCGCCGCCATACCGAGCGCACGCGCACCTGGGACATCCTTCACAAGTACGGCCACGACTACAAGGTGATCTTCGTCGGCGACGCGACCATGAGTCCCTACGAAATCCTGCAGCCCGGCGGCTCGATCGAGTACTTCAACGAGGAAGCCGGCTCGGTCTGGATCAAGCGCGTCACCGAGATCTATGCAAAGGCCATCTGGCTCAACCCGGAGCCCGAGGAGATCTGGCCCTACCGCCAGTCGATCCAGGTCATCAAGGAATTAATGAACAAGCGCATGTACCCGACCACGCTCGACGGGCTGGAACGGGCCATGAAGGCGCTGGTCAAGTAGGGCGGCGCGGCGCGCGCCAGGTCACCCGGCTGTCAAAGCCGGGACCGCGTCGCCTCGCTGGGCGAGCATCGCCTCGATACGCTCAAGGGGGACCGGCCTGCTGAAAAGATACCCCTGCATTTCGTCGCAGTTGAGCAGGCGGAGCAGTTTCGCCTGGTCTTCGGTCTCCACGCCTTCGGCGACTACCGTCATGTCGAGCGCGTGCGCGAGCGAGATGACCGCAGGCACGATCGACAGCCTCTCCGGGTCGCTTGCCATGTTCGCTACAAAGGACTGGTCGATCTTGAGGGTGTTCGCCGGCAAGCGTGCGATATAGCTCAGCGAAGAATAGCCGACGCCGAAATCGTCGATCGCAATCCCGATTCCCATCTCCCGGATCCTGCGCAACGCGAGGATGTGGCGCTCGATGTCCTCCATCAGAGCGCTCTCCGTGATCTCGATGTCCAAACGATCGGCGGCGCCGATCGCTGCGGCCACGTAACCGGGAAAATCCTTCTGCCTCATCTGAATGGGCGAGACGTTCACAGCGATACGCAAGCCCGCCAGGCCGGCTGCGCGCAGTCTCTGTATGTCCGCCGCCGCCTGTCGCAGCACCCAGCTTCCGACTTCGAGGATCAACCCGGTTTCCTCGAGCAGTGAAATGAAGCGGCCGGGCGGCACCAGCCCGGTTTCCGGGTCGTTCCATCGCAGCAGGCCTTCCAGGCCGGTGATGCGCCGCGTCTGGCATTCCACCTTGGGTTGGTAGTGCAGAACGAACTCCCTCCTTTCCAGCGCGCGTCGAAGCTTGTTTTCCAGTGCCAGCCGGTTGGCAAGCGCAGCATTGATGTGCGGCGCATAGAACAGATACGTCTCGGGCGAGGCCTTGGCTTTTTTCAGCGCTGCCTCAGCATTCGTCAACAGCGCGTCGGCATCAGCGCCGTCCGTCGCGTTGGGGAAGACCGTTACGCCGCCCTTCACAGACAAGCGAACCGGCTCGCCAGGCATCGGAAAAGGCTCAACCAGCGCCGCAAGGATTTTGTCGACAGACGGGCCGATTTGCGCCTCATTTTCAATATCGGTCAGGATCAGACCGAACTGGTCGCCTCCGATCCGGCCGAGGATATCGGAGCCGCGCAGGTTCTCTCGCAGGCGCTGCGCGAGAAGCCTGAGCAACGTGTCGCCGGCGTGGCGGCCCAGATTGTCGTTGACGACGTGGAACCCCCGGACGTCGACGATCATGACCACGACCTTGCGGGCGCTGCGCTTCGCCGATTCCGTGAGCGTCGCCAGGCGCTCGTGGTAGAGCCTGCGGTTGGGTAGCCCGGTCAGGGCGTCATAGAAAGCGACCTGGTGGAGCTTCTGCTCCCGTTCGATGTACGCGAGCCCGAACGAAACGTCGCCCGCGAGCTCCTCGAGCAGGCGCATCTCCTCTGCGTTGAAGAATCCCACGTCGGTTGCATACAGCGCAAGAATGCCGATTGCCTCTCCGTCCACCAGCAGCGGCAGGCCGACCATTGCGCGGAAGCCTCTGGCGAGGGCCGCCTGCGGGGAATACAGCAGTCCGTCGGTGGCGATATCGTTGCTCACCACCGGTAATTTGCCGCGTACGACGCGCCCGACCAGCCCGCGAGCTTCCGGCCCGTCGTCCCTCGCACTCAGCCGCAGCGACTCTAGGTAGCCTTGCTCGTGCCCCGCCCACGCCTGCGGCTTTACATCCATCGTCGTGCGGTCGAGCAGCCCCACCCAGGCAAGGCTGAAGCCGCCATGATGCACGGCGATGCGGCAGGTTTCCTCGAAAAGTTCCTTTGGCGCGCGAATTCGCAAGATGGCCGAGTTGATTCCGCCGAGGACGGCGCGGATCCGGCTCAGCCGTTCTATTTTTTCCTGCTGCTTCGTGCGCTCCGTGACGTCGCGCGATACCACGATGACCCTGGATACCTGCCCCGAATCGTCCCGGACCACGTTGCCTTGCGACTCGATATTGCGCACGCTGCCGTCCTTCAGCAGCCAGCGGAAGCGGGCCTGCTGCCCGACTCCGGTTGCGACGGTCTCGCGAAAGACTCGGCGTATCGCCTCGCGGTCTTCAGGGTGCACCTCGTCGAAGGAGTCCGTACCCGTCGCCTCGGCGTCGTCCAGGAGCGCGCGGTACGAGGGGCTGTTGTACAGCCGTCGCCCTTCGCGATCGAGCATCGCGATGAAGTCGCTCGAATGCTCGGTAATCAGGCGGAATCGCTCTTCGCTATTGGCGAGCTCGCGCACGGCGTTGCTGGCGCGCAGGATGTATCGCGCGCGATGGCCGAGCAATGCCCAGTTGATCGGCTTGGCGATGAAATCCGTCGCCCCCGCGGAATACGCTTCATTGATCGAATCGATATCGTCGCGGCCGGTCATCATGACGATGGGTACGTATCGCGCATCCGGCCGGCTGCGCAGCTTGCGGCAGATTGCAAACCCATCCATGCCGGGCATCTCGACATCGAGCAGCACGAGATCCGGGCGTGCGGATTCGAACGCCGCAAGTGCGCTGCCGCCGTCTTCCGCCTCGGTGACCGAAAGACCCGACTGCTCGAGAGCCTCGCGCGTCAGCAGCCGTGAGGTAGCCTCGTCGTCCACGACCAATACCCGTGGTTGGGGCATCATGTCGTCACCGCGCATGCTGCGGCGCTCTCTGCGT
>Ga0075419_10002749_pt1 | contig 11281 bp, 11 predicted proteins | sample SoiMetdeltSBSDD3_FD_76900 | JGI IMG/M metagenome (GOLD analysis project Ga0075419, IMG submission 76900) | Bulk soil microbial communities from a Populus tree surrounding site in Tennessee, USA - Soil MetaG P. deltoides SBSDD3 | ecosystem: Environmental > Terrestrial > Soil > Tree plantation... | reverse complement strand
TAAGCTGCCTTCAAAATCAAAAAGATTGGTCTGATTTGACAGAGAAATTATACAACCAGACCCCAGGGTAGGAATATTCAATTTTGATAACAGTTTCATAGGAATATGTTCTTGGAAAATTTGGCTTGTTGCAATTTGGCGCCCACCGAATTAAAACGGAGACTTCCATTGGGAAAGTCTCCGCATTTTTCAAGGATAGATCCTAGAAAGCCTGCATCAGTTTGATTAGTTTCGTCGGTTACGATCGCGGTCACCACCAGAACGATTACCACCACGATCACCGCCACGCGAGCCGCCGCGATCGCCACCACGATTTCCTCCACCGCTCCTGCGTGGTCCATCCTTCTCGCGTGCTTCTTGGGCTGTCCAGCCTTCAAGCACGGCTTGTCGTGAGAGTCGAATCTTTCCCTGCGGATCGATATCAGTCACCATGACGGTGATCTCGTCACCCATACCTACGATGTCTTCGACCTTGTTCACGCGCGCACTATCCAACTGTGAAATGTGAACGAGTCCATCCACTCCGGGCAGGATTTCAACAAACGCACCAAAGTCCGCAATGCGTACGACCTTCCCAGTATAAATATTACCAATGACCGCGTTCTCACCAAGACCTGCAACCCGTTCCTGTGCGATCTTAGCGCCAACGCCGTCGGTTGATGCAATATAAACTGTGCCGTCTTCTTCGATATCGATTTTTGTACCAGTCTCTTCCTGCAAGCTGCGGATGTTCTTGCCGCCAGGACCGATCAATGCGCCGATCTTATCCACAGGAATTTTCACGGTAATGATTCGCGGAGCGTGATCTTTCAACTCAGCGCGAGGTTCAGGTAATACGGCCAGCATTTTTTCCATGATGGACATACGAGCAACATTTGCCTGTTCGAGTGCTTCCTTCATCATTTGCGTGCTCAAGCCGCTTATCTTGATATCCATTTGCAAAGCTGTGATTCCCGCAGCAGTACCTGCAACTTTGAAATCCATGTCTCCAAGATGATCTTCTGTGCCTTGAATATCGGTCAGGATTTTATAGCGGTCTGAATCATCCGTGACGAGTCCCATTGCAACACCAGAGACTGGAGCTTTAATTGGTACGCCCGCGTCCATCAATGCGAGTGTGGAACCGCAAACCGATCCCATGGAGGTGGAACCATTGGATGCCAATGCTTCAGAAACTACGCGGATTGCATACGGGAATGATTCTTCCGCAGGGATGACCGGCTCCAATGCGCGTTCTGCCAGTGCTCCATGCCCGACCTCGCGCCTGCTTTGGCCACGAATATTTTTTACCTCACCCGTAGAAAACGGCGGAAAGTTATAGTGATGCATATAGCGCTTGTCTTTTACCGGGCTGAGGTTATCAAGTTCCTGTGCTTCGCCCAATGTGGCAAGAGTTGCAACAGACAGGATTTGTGTCTCACCGCGCGTGAACAGGCCAGAGCCATGCGCGCGTGGGGACAAACCAACCTCACACCAAATTGGGCGGATGTCGGTCGCGGCGCGCCCATCGGGACGTTTGCCAAGGCTTAAGATTCTTTCGCGCACGATCGATTGTTCAGCCTGGTCAAATGCTTCTCGGACAGAGGCAGGTGAAGGGTAGTCTGACGCGGATGCTCCGTCAGGGACAAAACACATTTCGGCCACAACCAGTTCTTTAAGTTCTGTCATCCCACTATAGAATTCGTTTTTTGTCAGGGGCTTCTCGAGCAATTCAGTCATTGGTCCGCTGACACGATCGAATACTTTCTTTTGCAGTTCAGCATCTGGAAGGGCGAGAGTGACTTCGCGTTTGGGTTTTCCTACTTCGGCTTGCATTTGAAATTGCAGGTCAATCAGTGGCTGGATGGATTTATGTCCCAGTTCCAGCGCCTGCACCATGACATCTTCGGGGATTTCGTTCGCTCCACATTCGACCATAAGGATCGCATCGCGCGTGCCTGCAATTCTCAAGTCAAGGTCAGAGGTTTCGATCTCAGCAAATGTCGGGTTGATGACAAACTCATCGTTCACGCGTCCCACACGGACAGCACCAACCGGTCCAGCCCAGGGGATATCTGAGATCATAATCGCTGCGGATGCGGCGTTAATGGCGAGAATATCAAGAGGGTTCACGCCATCTGAGGAAAGCGAGAACATGATCACTTGGACTTCGTTTCGCATACCGTCTTGAAAAAGCGGACGAAGTGGTCGGTCAGTAAGGCGTGCCACGAGAATGGCTTCTGTACCTGGTCGTCCTTCTCGTCTGAAAAACGAGCCTGGGATTCTTCCACCAGCATACAGCCGCTCTTCATATTCCACTGAAAGCGGGAAGAAGTCTATACCCTCGCGCAAACCGCCCATTGTGGCAGCTGCGAAAACAATTGATTCAGGTGTGCCGAAGGTCACTGCTCCACCTGCCTGGCCAGCTAACTTACCGGTTTCAAACGTGAGAGTATGCTTTCCAACCATGGTTGTATATTTCTTTGATTCGGGTTTCATTTTGTCTCCTATATGCTTACGTTGACTCTTTTTACCTCAACGAATGCAAAGTACGCGAAGATTCAAAAGAATCTTTGCGGTCTTAACGTGCTTCGCATTTCAATTTGCTTTAATCAAAGTAAGCATTAAACTTTGTTTTCCGCCTGAGGTCAGGGACTGAAAAGTGTGAACAACGTGTAGTAACGACTTCAGTCGTTCTGACGGTTGAAACCATCACTACGGTTATTCGCGCTGTTCAATTCCTGACGGCGGATTTTAATAAGACCCTAATGGTTCCAAGACCATTAGGGTCAACTCACTATTTGTGGCGCAGGTTCAAACTTTCAGTGACTCCCAGATAACGCTGGTAATCCACCTTGCGCAAATAGGTTAGGGTTCTGCGGCGTTGCCCAACGAGTTTGAGCAATCCACGCCGACAGGACTGATCTTTTTTGTTGATCCGAAGATGGTCGGTCAACTGCTGGATGCGGCCCGTCAGAATTGCGATTTGCACTTCCGGTGAGCCAGTATCTGTGTCGTGACGATGATAGTCGGTGATCAGTTTGGTCTTGATTTCCTTTTGTAAAGGCATGACGTATGCTTCCTTTCTATATATTATGGCGGCAAAAAGCACCGCACTTCGCAAGTCTCCATGCCAACAGCCAGGACCGTATGGCAGGACCAGTCACGAGCGAAGATTATACCAGAATTTCTGCTTGCATCTCGCGAGGCGCTGTGATACACTCTGCAAAACTCACTCGAAAGGAGGTTCGCCCACATGAAAAAATTATTCAATTCCATATTGATATCCAGCGCGCCTCCCTGCAAGTGCATCGGTTGATCTTTTTTGGTTGAATAACTGTATTGCAGATAGCCGCAGGCGCGCATCCGCCCTGCGGTTTCATATTATAAATGGGCGGCGAATAAAATGATTTCACTATCGACAATTGAGGAGAATAATGTGTCTTCCGTAATAACAATTTCGCAGCTGGCCAAACATTATCAGGTTCCCGAACGTGAAGGTGGGCTCAAAGCTGCAATGGCTAGTTTATTCAATCGCAAGTTCCGCACGGTCAAAGCAGTGAATAATATCTCGTTCAAGATCGAACCCGGAGAGGTTGTTGGCTTTTTAGGGCCGAACGGCGCGGGCAAGACAACGACGCTCAAAATGCTAAGTGGACTACTTCACCCCACATCTGGAGAGGTTCACGTGCTGGGATATGAGCCTTTCCGCCGCTCGTATGATTACCTCAGACAGATCACACTGGTGATGGGCAACCGCAACCAACTGACTTGGGACCTGCCAGCCCTCGATTCGTTTGATCTGCAACGAGCCGTATATGGAATCCCCGTGGATGAATTCAAGCGCACCCGTGACGATTTTATCGACTTGCTTGATTTGAAAGACTTGGTGAATAAACCTGTCCGTAATCTTTCACTTGGCGAACGGATGAAGATGGAGATCGTTGCAGCGCTGTTGCACAAACCAAAAGTCCTGTTTTTGGATGAACCAACATTGGGACTGGATGTGACGATGCAAAGGCGAATTCGCGCTTTTATTGCAGAATATAACCGCCGCCATAATGCGACAGTTCTGCTCACCAGTCATTACATGGCGGACGTTGAAGCCCTATGTAAGCGCGTAATAGTTATTCATCATGGTCGCATCTTGTTCGATGGCGACCTGAGTAACCTTGTGAATCAATTCTCGGCATATAAAACTTTAAGTGTGACACTTCAAAATCCAGATGCTGAGTTATCTCAATATGGGGAAGTGATCAGTAAAGACGACGGACGCGTCACCTTGCGCGTGCCGAAAGCGAAAACATCACAGGTCACTGCCAAATTGCTCTCAGATTTACAAGTGGATGATCTCACTGTGGAAGATGCACCTGTCGATGACATCATTGATCAGGTCTTTTCTCAAAAGGAGGAGGCGTGAAGCGTTACATCGATTTTTACCTGTCCTCCATGAAAATATCTATTCTTCAGCAGTTCCAATATCGCGTTGCGAACTACTTTTATATGATTGGCATGATTGCAGAGCCGGTCATCTATCTTGTGGTCTGGTCTACAATTGCGAATCAGCAAGGAGGAACCGCCGGTGGATATACTCCAGGTGAGTTTGCAGCCTATTACATCGTATGGACTCTCGTCCGTAATATGAATATCGTCTTCACGCCTTATGGCTGGGAGTGGCGAATCCGTCAGGGGAACCTCTCGATGGAATTGATGCGCCCCATGCACCCAATCCACAATGACATCGCCTACTTTTCGGGCTGGAAGTTTGTCGTCATTATCCTCTGGCTACCGCTGGCACTCTTCCTCTCGTGGGTCTTCAAACCGACCTTCGATATCACATGGGCGGAAGGAATAGCTTTCTTCATCGCTATCTGGGGAGCATATCTGATCCGCACCATGCTGCTTTCGTTGCTTGGGATGATCACATTCTGGACAACCCGCGTCAGCGCGATCTTTGAGTTGTACTTCGGTCTGGAATTAATCCTATCGGGCCGGCTCGTACCCATGACTCTTATGCCGCAGTGGGTCCAGAGCCTCTCGAACTATCTGCCATTCAAGTGGACATTTTATTTCCCAATTGAGACTCTTGTTGGAAGGATGTCTGCTCAAGAACTTGTGACAGGTATTGGTATGCAGATTCTCTGGATTGTGATCGGCGCCTCCATCCTGAATTTGGTCTGGCGCGCTGCCATAAAGCAATTCTCAGCTGTAGGCGGATAGGAGGCATTAATGAACCCATTCATTTTCTATGTCATTGCGAGGAGCGCTCTTGTTCTTCGCGACGAAGCAATCTCCTTCTTGACAGGATGTTCACCATGAATCCATTCAGACTCGCATGGACTTACTTTCGCATCGGCATGATGAATGAGCTGCAATACCGCGTCAACTTTTTCATCCAGCTTCTTCAATCTGCCATCGCACTGACGACCGGATTAATCGGGCTTTCATTGGTATTTAGTCAGGTCAATAATCTTGCCGGGTGGTCACGGGCTGAATTGCTTGCTGTGATGGGTGTGCATCTCTTGATGGGAGGTGTTATCCGCTCTGCTATTCAGCCAAATATGGAACGCTTGATGGATGATGTATTGAATGGCACGCTCGATTTTGCGTTGACGAAACCAGCGGATGCGCAAGCTTTGGTCAGCATTCGTGAATTCCGCTTTTGGCAATTGACCGATGTGCTGGTTGGGTTGGTAGTGATTGGAGTCGCGGTCGCCCAGCTTCAAGCCAGGATGAACCTGTTGCAAGTTGTAGCTTTTATCCTGGCGCTGATCCTGGGCGCGGTCATGCTGTATTGTGTGTGGCTCATGGTCACATCCATCGCTTTCTGGGTGATCCGCGTGAGCGAGATTGTGAATCTATTTGAAGGACTTTACGCGGCAGGACGCTGGCCTGTTGGTGTCTATCCGGATTGGCTTCGCACGGGCCTCACATTCCTCGTGCCAGTTGCGTTCGCGGTCACTGTCCCTGCGGAGGCAATGACAAATCGACTGACGCCAGAGACATTGTTATTTGCCTTCGGATTGACTGTCATGTTCGTTTTGCTTGCGCGCGGCGTATGGTTGATAGGCTTGCGCAGTTATTCGGGGGCATCTGCATAAATCACATATCTCCAAATAAAAAGCGACTCTTACCGGCGTCGCTTTTTGATTCCATGCGGGTTTCTACACTTCAACTTGGATAGCACTGCCAGACTCATACCGCTTCAATCCAAGCCGGAAAACTGTCACCGCTAAAAAGAGGAAGACGACTGCTCCGATCAGAAGCTGCGCAAGTGACTGCCATGTAAACGCGCGCACAAACTCCGCTGGGACCGCGCCCATGAACGCGGCGGGAATCAATGTGAACAAAATCAGTTTTGCGTAGTTGTCGAATAATGTTGTGGGATAAATTCCGAAGGTGATCATCGCGTTGAGCACCAGATTCGTCAGGCTGGACATCATCCCGAACCAAAAGGAAAGACTCTGAACCAGAATGAGGAATGCCGCGAAAACGGCTGCCGCTAAAAGCGTCGCGAGAACGAAGCGCAGGAAGCCATCCCAGGTATATTGACCAGAAAGTCCATAACTCAGGAATCCGTATGTAAAGTCGCCCATCCCGCTTGAGATCATCCGAGATGATACGGTGTGTAGTAACACCGGACGCGGAAGGGAAAGATAATAGTCGAGGCGACCCTGGTTGATGATCTCGCTAAGCGTGAATGCGTTGCCGAATAACATGGCAACCAACCCGAACGAGCTGGCGAGCACGCCATATGTGATGTACATGTCGCTGATGCCCCAGCCACGCACTTCTTTGAATCTATCGAAGAAGATGATCCAGATCGCGAAATAGATGAAGTCATTGAGAATCATGCCGATGATTTGTGAAATAAACGCGACGCGATACTCCATGGCGGAGAGCAGGTTCGTTTTCCAAACAGCGAGAAGAAATTTTAGTTCTTTCATACTTCAGTTAGTTCGCTGCTCGAGTAGAGCTATGTTCGTCGGCTCGTATCGAGGCCAGTATATAAGCAAAATAATTCCTCTTAACAGGTGGTCTCGATACAGGCTTCACTGTTGTTCAACCCTACTCGACCACCGATGAGTGATTATCCTCCATTCAGGGTAAGATAGACTACGCCTCGCCTATAAGAAATGACAAGTGTCATACCAAGCACAATAATCCATACGAGTTGCAACAAGATCACATTTACAAATAATCCTACTGTTGGCGCGACGAATAACTTTGAAGGTCCGTAGATCATTGCTGAAAACGGTAGTGCTTTCGCAATCAACTGCAACCAGTTGGGATAAAAATCCAGCGGGATCAAAAACCCGCCCAGGATAAAAATGAACTTTTGGTAAATCCAAACGAAGGGGGATACGTCCTCTACCAGGAACGCTGATAAACCGATCAGGCAGGTGATGCAGAAATTCAATATCCAAGTACCTAATAAAGCAATGAATGCGAACAGCCAGCCCAAGGGTGCGGGTGGCGGACCGACCAGCCACCAGACGACCAATCCACCAAACACTGCATTCATCAATGCGCGGAAAACTGACTCTCCCAAAGAGTTGCTGAATTGATAGAGAAGAAAGCTGTATGGTTTGTTGAGAAGATAAGCAATCGAGCCGTCTTTCACATTATCTGAAATGGTGCGCGCAAGCGCGGGGCGACTCAATTCAATGGTCTCTGCCATCATCAGATACCACATCGTGCTGTATAGAGTCATGCCATTGATAGAATCTGTCCCAGCCGCACTGAATGTCACTTTCCATAGTTGATAGAAGATCCACATAAATGGTGCAATCATCAGACTGCGCCCAATCAATTCGCCAGGATAGGCAAGGCTATTAATAAGTGTGATCTGAAAGATCGCCCAATATTTTCTGAAAGATTTCATTAGATTGAATTATTCCACATGTTTGAATACTACTCGACTGAAAACTATCAGATTCGGGGGACGTCTTCAAGTACGAACTCAAATCCTCCATGCTCACGGATGATCATCTTGTATACTTCTTGAGTGATCCTTTCTCTATCCAATGCCCTAAACTTTACTTCTTGACCTGTTCCCATAAATTCATCCCTTATTTTACCGCTGGCTACGACACAGATTCCATCTGGTCCAGGTTGATAGAACCTGTCTAGTTCTGATAGATATACGGTTGTGTGAATATCATTGCCAAAGACAAAGGAACGAATAACATTGAGGTTCCCTTTGTGAATGCCAATTGAGATGCCAAGTTTGTATCTTTCGACAATGCCTTTCCATGAACGGCAAAGTTGTTCGATCGCCATTAACGTTTGGTTTGCATCGATGAAGGTGAGAAAATATTGATCTCCCAGCACCTGGCGAATTACACCGCCATGCTTCTCGCATATCTCATTGATCAGATCGTCGCACTCGAGCAGGAAATTTTCAACCTGTTCAATGCTTGCTGATTTTACAAAGGGTGTAAAACCTTTTGCGTCAGTAAAAATAATGTATTGGTCCGTGAGCACTCGGGTTCTATGTTTTTGGTCGACTTTGTATATGCTTTGAGGCTCAGTAAATCCCTTGAGATAAAACTCTCCCACGAACGCTGTTTGAATCTCTGCCTTGTTCAGGACTAACCACGCAGCATGTGAAAGATAGATTTCATCGGGCGGCGTGATCTTTTCGATACGCGCGGTTAAGCTCAGGGTTGTACCGATCGTGTCCTGTTCCTGATGAAGAACATCTCCCACTGTAATGATGGCACGAATGGATAATCGTTGTTTTTCGCCCCTGCCGGCCTGCGCGGATCGCAGGTTCTGATGCATTTCTATCGCGGCGAGCGCGGCAGTCGTGACACTGGGAAATTCCATCCAATATGCATCACCCTCATCTTGAAAGATGGACCCGAGATTTTTGATGGCAATCGCGGAGATGAATTGTTTGTGTTGTTTGCGTTGAAGCCCCATCTCGGATTGAGTAAGTGCGGCGATTCTTGGAGTCGAATCAACGATGTCGGTTTTCAGAATGACCGTTGTGCGTAAATTAGGCATATGTATCTTTCTTACTCAGCCAAAATTATTCGTTCTATTCCCTTGAATGCCTCTAATGTGTCATTCCGCAAAGCTTCTCGGGATGAATCGAACATACTCCATCCTTCACTATCTCCCAGGTTCATCACTCTGAGCATCGGAACAAGTTCACGATCCAAATATCTTCTGACTTCTTCATCCGTTAATGGCGCGGCCGGCGGCCATAGTTTCATATTAACAGACAGATGAAACAGGATTGTCTTCATGATCAAAGCAGCCGGTGTAAGGTGTCCAAACATACGCTCGACACCACTCAGGATTTCCGGCAGTTTGCGATTGTCCTGTATGATGTCTGGGGAATTTTCAGGTTTTGTAATTGCGGTACAGGTCAATTCGCTCCATTCCTGAATAAGCGAATCATATTCGGTGGTGATGTGAAATCCCAGCTTTGGCAACGTCCTAGCAGCAGTGACCGCGGAGCGGAATGCATGTGCGTGATCCCTTTTCCCTTCTTGTGGTTCTTTTTCGACGTCGTGAAGAAGAATTGTCCATTTCATCACTTGCTGCTGAATTTTTGTCATGCTCAGATATTCAGGCATCATATATAACCCCAGGAATACACATATCACATGCACAAGTGTTACTCCATTATCATAAGATGCCATCTTGTGCCAGTGAGGAACAGCAGATTCTATTTGGTTCATCCTTTCAATTCTAAAGAAGTCGCCGACCTTTTCTTCGAGGTTATCCCATGACCTTATGCTGCCCTCATTGTAAGAACGGACCAGTCCATGAATAAACTGGTCTAAATCTGGGAAATAAATATCAAACGATGGAATCTCTTGAACTGATCTCATCCTGTAATCGGTTCTACGCATCTCTTGTGATCTCGAACTCGTTCTTCTTCCATTGATTAATTCCACCGTCCACTTGAATGAGGTTTTGATACCCGCGCCGACGCAAAACGGAAATAGCAATCATTGAGCGGTTTCCGCTCCCACATTGAATGGCAACAGGCTTATCCCGAGGAAATGGGAACTCTTCCCATGGAATACGCCCGCCTTCGAAGTGGATCGCACCTGGAATGTGCCCTGCGTTCCATTCCGATGTTTGCCGAACATCTACCAACGTGATTTCATTCAATCTTTCGTGTAACTCATGAACATTCATTGTCCGGACTGTTTCAACGGGATATTCGCGCGCCCAGGCTTCAATTCCGCCATCGAGATAGCCGACCAAATCATCAAACCCAATACGGATGAGTTGCCGCGTCGCCTCGGATCTTTGGTCTGCAGATTCAGCAAGAAGTATGATCCTACTCCCAAACGGAATCACCCAACCCGCCCATGTGGTGAGTGGGGCCTCAACGCGAATTCCATAGGAGTTGGGAATGTGCCCCGCGCCGAATTGTTTTTGATGCCGAACATCTAAAACCACCACGCCTTCATCCATTAAAGCCTTTACTTCCGCGGCGATGAGAGGTTTCAAAACTGGTACGCCGCCCAATATCCTTGCACCTCTTTGATTTATCTCCCGCATATACTTGTAATAAGTCGGATAAGAAGGCAAGCCAGTCAATGAGAATTTGATGAATTCTTCTTCGTTCTTGGCCAGCGCCAGCGCGTTTGTTTTGCGCTCGTTCCCAATGGTTGTTGTTCGTTCAGATGAAACTGGCGCAACGCAAAAAGACCCCGCGCCGTGTGTGGGGAAGACGTCTACTTCGTCGGGTAAATTCAATAATTTATCATGTATTGTGTGATAAAGATGGTGCGCAAGGGAATGTGTATGTTCGTGCCCTAGTAAATCGGTGCGGGCCGCGCCGCCGACGATCAATGCGCCGCCACTGAATAAAGCGGATGGAGTTTTTCCATCAGGTTCAACGATAAGATATGAAATGTGCTCAGGCGAATGCCCGGGGGTGATCATCACGCGGATATGAAAGCCGCCCATATCAATGACAGAATCTTCTGTGAGCGGTTTGTGTTCAAATCCGACTTTGGCATCCACGCTTGCTCCGATCTCAGCGCCTGTTTGATGGGCGATCTCGCGGCATCCTGAGACAAAATCTGCATGCAGGTGGGTATCGAGGACATGTGTCAGGGTAAGCCCACGCTCGGAAGCGGCATGCAGATATCGGCCCACGTCGCGAAGTGGGTCGATCAAAATCCCCTTTTTAGTATCGTGAGACCCAATCAGATACGCAGAATTGCCAAGTCCTGTGTCTACAAATGGTTCAACGAAGTAAGACTTCGACATGATTATCCCTGTGTGATTGAAAACGCAGTTTGAATAAGGGGAGCGTGTTGAAGGG
>Ga0075419_10002747_pt1 | contig 11284 bp, 11 predicted proteins | sample SoiMetdeltSBSDD3_FD_76900 | JGI IMG/M metagenome (GOLD analysis project Ga0075419, IMG submission 76900) | Bulk soil microbial communities from a Populus tree surrounding site in Tennessee, USA - Soil MetaG P. deltoides SBSDD3 | ecosystem: Environmental > Terrestrial > Soil > Tree plantation... | reverse complement strand
CCGGCCAGGTCACCCAGGAGTTCGCTCCGGTGGTGGCCGGCCAGGTCGACCTGCCGGCCGAGGTGCGCGACCCCCTGCTCCAGGGGCTGCTGGGCGTTCCCCGCAGCGGCACCGCCACCCGGGCGTTCGCCGGCTTCCCGCTGGACGACTTCCCCGTCGCCGGCAAGACCGGCACGGCCCAGGTGAACAACAAGTCCGACACGGCGGTGTTCAGCGCCTTCGGCCCGGTGCCCGCGCCGCGCTACCAGGTGTCGGTGTTCCTGGAGGAGTCGGGCTTCGGCGCCACCGCCTCGGCCCCCGTGGCCCGGGCGTTGTTCGAGGCCTTGTCAGGGATGGTGCCGCTCCAACCCGCGGGGCCGGACGGCCTACCGGTGGGCTCGGCGAATCCGCTCACCGGTGACACGGCCGGCGGGGCGTACGACTGATGTCGGGCGGGGTCTTCCGCTTCGACGGCTTCGACCGCATCCCCTCCCGCTACACGCGCCCGGCCCGGTCCCGGCGGCGCGGCGAGGAGAACTGGTTCCGCGATCGCGCTCCGGCGGCGTGGAAGCACGTCGACCTGGTGCTGGTGGCGTGCGTGGGCGCGGTCTCGGTGCTGGGTGCCCTCATGATCCTGTCCTCGACCCGGGGCACCGACCCCGACAGCTACGACACCTCGTTCCTGCGCAAGCAGGTGCTGTTCATCATCGTCGGCGTGGTGTGCATGGTGGCGGTCACGCTGATCGACTACCGCCGCCTGCGCGACTACGCCTGGCTGCCCTACGTCGGCGTGCTCGCGGCGCTGGTCCTCGTGGTCTCGGCTCTGGGCGAGGAGGTGCGGGGAACCCAGGCCTGGTTCCAGATCGGCGCCTTCCAGCTGCAGCCGGCCGAGTTCGCCAAAGTCGCGGTCATCCTGGCCGTGGCCGCCGTGCTGGCCAGCCGGGAGCCACCTCTGCGCGCCCGCCACCTCCTGGCCGCCCTCGCCCTGATCGCCATCCCTACCGGGCTGATCATGCTCCAGCCCGACCTGGGCACGGCCCTGGTGTTCGTGGGCATCGCCATGGGCATGCTGTTGATGGCCGGGGCGCGCGCCCGTCACATCGTGGTGCTCATCGCGGCGGGGGTCATCGGCGTGGTGGCGGTGGTCAATTCGGGCTTTCTGGAGGACTACCAGCGCGACCGGCTCTCCGGGTTCCTGCAGCCCGACGAAACGCAAGACCTGGCCGACCTGCAGTCGGCCGACTACAACGCCGACCAGTCCAAGGCCACCATCGCCTCGGGCTCCGTGAGCGGCAAGGGCTTGTTCGAAGGCACCCAGACCCGGCTGGGCTTCGTCCCCGAGCAGCACACCGACTTCATCTTCACGGCGCTGGGGGAGGAGCTGGGCTTCGTCGGTTGCGCCACCGCCCTGGCCATCTTCGCCATCATGTGCGCGCGCATCTGGCGAACGGCCCAGATAGCCCAGGATCGGCTGGGCATGCTCATCTGCGTGGGCGTGCTGTCCATGCTGGTGTTCCAGATCTTCCAGAACGTCGGCATGACCATGGGGATCATGCCCATCACCGGCATCACCCTGCCGTTCATGAGCTACGGCGGCTCCTCCACCATCGCCTGCTGGATCGCCATCGGGCTGGTGCTCAACGTGCACATGCGCCGGTTCGGCTGACTCGTCCGATTGTGTGAAGTATGGTGAACATGTGGAAGCAGCCTTGCTCATCATGGTTCGCGAGGGCTTCGAGGCCGCCCTCGTCGTCGCCATCGTGTTCGCTTACCTCCGCAAGCTGGGTCGCCTCGATCTGTCACGGGCCGTGTGGGGCGGCGTCGCCGCGGCGGTAGCCATCTCGCTGATCGTGGGCGTGGTGGTGCACTCCACCGTGGGCGGCCTCGAAGGTGACGCCCGCATGCGGGCCTTCGCCGCCATCTCGGCGCTGGCGGCCGGCGTGCTCACCTGGATGATCTTCTGGATGCGGCGCCAGAGCCGGCTCATCAAGGGCGACCTGGAGCACAAGGTCGACACCGCCCTCCGCTCCGAGCGGATCGGCTTCGCCCTGGCCGGCGTGGCGCTGGTCGCCGTGCTGCGGGAGGGCATCGAGGCCGCGCTGTTCCTGATCGCGGTGGGCACCGACGAGGACGGGTCGGGCGTGCTCCTCGGGGCCTTCATCGGCTTGGCCATCGCGTCGCTGCTCGCGTACTTCGTGTACTGGGGCGGGCGGAAGTTGCCGATGAAGGCGTTCTTCACCGTCACCGGGCTCGTGCTGATCGTGTTCGCGGCCGGCCTGGTGGCCCGGACGGTGATGTTCCTCCAGATCTCCGGGGACCTGGGGTCGCTCAACCTCAACGGCGTGTACGACCTCACCTCGGTCCACTGGCTGACCAACGGCAGCGAGGTGGGCAAGTTCCTGGGCGCCATGTTCGGCTGGGACCCGCGCCCGTCGATCGAGCAGGTCGGGGCCTACCTGGCCTACCTGGTGCCGGTGACCATCCTGTTCCTGCGCCCCAGCCGCCCGCAGGCGCCGGCACCCACCGTCCAGACGCCCACGCCGGTGGCGGCCTGAATTACTGTCACAGGTACGACAGACATCAGCGCCGCGTCGTCGACTGACCGCGTTCTGCGGGGTTCGGGGCACGGAGCGGCTCCCCGCTAGCCTTGTCCTGACATGTCATCCGTCTGGTCGCAGCTCGAGCCTCACCTTGCCGGGGTATCCAAGCCCGCCCGCTACATCGGGCTGGAGCTCGGCGCGCAGCGACCCTCCGCGCCCGCCGGGGCGGTGTCGTGGCTGCTCACCTACCCCGACACCTACGAGATCGGGCTGCCGAACCAGGGCCTCCAGATCCTCTACGAGATCGTCAACGAGCGCGACGACGCCTGGGCCGAGCGGTCCTACGCCCCCTGGGGTGACCTCGAGGCCGTCATGCGCCGCGAGCGCATCCCACTGTTCTCGGTCGACACCCACCGGCCCGCGGGCGACTTCGACGTGCTCGCCTTCAACCTCTCCGCCGAGCTGACCTACACCAACCTGCTCAACTGCGTGGACCTGGCCGGCGTGCCGGTCCGGGCCGCCGAGCGCCGGCCCGAGCACCCGCTGGTGGCCGCGGGCGGGCACTGCACCTACAACCCAGAGCCGCTGGCCGGCTTCCTCGACTTCGTGGTGCTGGGAGACGGCGAGGAGGTGGTGTCCGAGATCACCGAGGTGATCGCGGCGTGGAAGGCCTCGGGCCGGACGGAAGGCAGCCGCGAAGCCCTGCTGCGGGAACTGTCCCACGTCGAGGGCGTCTACGTGCCTTCGATGTACGAGGTCGACTACGACGGGCCGCGCATCGCCGCCATCCGCCCCCGCTTCCCGGACGTGCCCGAGCGGGTGGAGAAGCGCACCATCGCGGACCTGGCCGACTGGCCCTACCCCCGGAACCAGCTCGTCCCGCTGACCGAGGTGGTGCACGACCGGCTCAACGTCGAGGTGTTCCGGGGCTGCACCCGGGGCTGCCGCTTCTGCCAGGCGGGGATGATCACCCGGCCCGTGCGGGAGCGGCCGGCCGAGCAGGTGCGCACCATGGTGGGCGAGGGCCTGCGGCGCACCGGCTACGACGAGGTGGCGCTGACCAGCCTGTCCACCGCCGACTTCTCGGGCATCGAGGATGTGGTGCGGGGCATCGTCGACGCTCCGTCCGCCTGCGGCCAGACCTCGGTCAGCCTGCCGAGCCTGCGGGTCGACGCCTTCACCGTCGGCATCGCCGCCCAGATCCAGAAGGCGCGGCGCACCGGCCTGACCTTCGCTCCCGAGGCCGGCACCTGGCGGATGCGCCAGATCATCAACAAGCTCATCCGCGAGGAGGACCTGTATGGCGCGGTCGAGAGCGCCTTCTCGACCGGCTGGCGGCGGGTCAAGCTCTACTTCCTCACCGGATTGCCGTCCGAGACCGACGCCGACACGCTCGGCATCCTCGACCTGGCGCGCAACTGCGTGGAGATCGGGCGCCGCCACACCAAGGGCGTGACGGTCAAGGCGTCGGTGGGCGGGTTCGTGCCCAAGCCGTTCACCCCGTTCCAGTGGTTCGGCCAGAACACGGCCGAGGAGCTGGGCCGCAAGATCAGCCTGCTGCGCGAGGGCGCTCGCTCGGCCAAGGGCGTCCAGCTCACCTGGCACGACCCGAAGGCGACGCTCGTCGAGGGGCTGGCCTCTCGGGGCGACCGGCGGCTGGGCCCGGTGATCGAGGCCGTGTGGCGGCGGGGCGGCACGTTCCAGGAGTGGAGCGAGCACTTCCGCGTCGACCTGTGGCTCGACGCCCTGGCCGAGGCGGGGCTGGATCTCGAGTGGTACGTCTACCGCCACCGTACCGAGGACGAGGTGCTGCCCTGGGCCCACCTGTCGGCCGGCCTGCACCAGGACTTCCTGTGGCAGGACTGGCAGGACGCGCTGGCCGAGGTCGGCCTGCCGGACTGCCGCTGGACGCCCTGCTACGACTGCGGCGCCTGCACCGGCTACGGCATCGAGCACGTGGTGGCGTCGGCCACCGCGCCCGCGGGCGGCAGCCAGGGCACCGGCCAGGACCTGTCAACCGGCGGCCTGCGCCCCGGTCCCGTCCCGGTCAGCCTCACCCCCCGCTCGCTGGTCGGAGCGCGGTCATGACCGGCAACGGTCCGGCGCCCCGGGTGCGCATCCGCTTCTCCAAGCACGGCAAGGTGCGGTTCACCAGCCACCGCGACGTCGCCCGCATCTGGGAGCGGGCGCTGCGGCGGGCCGGCGTGGCCGTGGCCTACACCGAGGGGTTCTCGCCCCGCCCCAAGCTCAGCTTCGGCCTCGCTCTGTCCACCGGGCACGAGTCGCAGGCCGAGTACCTGGACGTGGCCCTGCGCGACGCGCCCGGGCCCGACGCCGTCGAGCAGCTGCCCGCGCTGCTCGCCCCGGCCCTCCCCGCGGGCATGGAAGTGCAGGCGGCCACGGTCCTCACGCCCGGAGCCGAGTCGCTCCAGCAGGCCGTGACCAGCTGCACCTGGTACATCGAGATCGGCGACGCGGCGCCGGACGAGGTGGCCGCGGGCGTCGCTCGGACGCTGGCCGCCACCGAACTGCCGCTGACCCGGTCCCGCAAGGGCCACAGCGTCACCGACGACGTGCGGCCCGCCATCCTCGACGTGCGCGTGCTCGGTCCGGTGACCGAGATCGTCGCCCCCCTCGCCCCCCGGGCGACGGCTCTCGGCACCGCACTGGAAGCCGAGCTGGCCACGCAGCCCCGTGGCCTGCGCCCCGCCGAGCTCATCGAAGCGATCGATCCGACCTGGGTGGTGGCCCGGGTCACACGAAATCATCAATGGACGCAGGCCGGCGGCGCCCGGTGCGAGGTCATCGACCTCGGGCCGGCAGCGACGCCGCCTCCGCACGCCGAGGTGCGTGCGTCATGAGAAGGGAACTGATCCATGGCCGAGACAGACGTTTCCGGCAGCCCGGAGGCGCCGAACCCGGTCCCTGAGGTACCGGAAACCCCCGCCGAGGCCCCTCCCCGGCCCACGGCGAAGCCAACCGACAGCCCGTCCCCCGACGGTGAGCGCGCCGCGTCCCCGGACGAGGGTGCGGCCGACGCGCCCGCCGAGGGCGGCGATCCCGCCCGCAAGCGGCGCCGCCGCGGCTCACGCGGCGGCCGCAAGCGCAGCAAGCCGCGCCCCGAGGGCGCCGACAGCGCGCCTTCCGGCGAGAGCGACGGGGACGGGGACGGCGACCGTCCCGAGGCCGCGCCGGCGACCGGCACCCGGGGCCGAGGCGGACGGACCGCCGCGGCTTCCGCCGGCGACGGTGAGGCCGAGGCCGACGCCGTGGCCGCGACCGGGTCCCGGGGCCGACGCCGCCAGCCCGCCGCGAGTGAGGGCGACGACCACGGCAGCGATGGTGCGGCCGGCGCGGACGGTGCCGATGGCGACCGTCCCGCCGGTGGTCGCACCAGCGGCCAGCCGAGCCGCGGTCGCGGGCGGGGCCGCACCCGCAAGCCCGCCGGCGCCAACGCCGACGCCGCGGGCGCCGACGGCGACGACCGCAACCCCGAGCTACCCGACCTGCCCCGCGAGGGCCGTCCCCGCACGGTCGAGGCCGCCGCGGCGGCGCTCGTCCCCAAGGCGCCGCCGCCCAAGCCCAAGATCGGCGACAGCATCCCCGCCGAGGTCCTGGCCCAGATGGGCCGCAAGGACGAAGCGCCCGACGAGGGCGACGGCCGCAAGCGGCGCCGCCGGCGCGGCGGGCGAGGCCGTTCCGGGGGCGGCGGCAAGCAGCCCGCCACCAAGCAGCCGGCCCAGCCGGTCGAGGCGGTCATCGCCTATGACCCCGCCGAGGTGGACGAGGAGACCCTGGAGCGTCGCAAGGGGCGCGAGCGCAAGGGCCGCGCCGTGGGCCGCTATTCGATGTGCGTGCACGTCACGCCGAAGGCCACCCAGATCGCGGTGCTCGAGGGCCGCTCGCTGATCGAGCACTACGTCTCGCACCCCGCCGACGACGTGTCCCAGATCCACGGCAACGTGTACCTGGGCCGGGTGCAGAACGTGCTGCCCGGCATGGAGGCGGCCTTCGTCGACATCGGCACGCCCAAGAACGCGGTGCTGTACCGGGGCGACGTCCACTACGACCCCGAGGACATCGAGCGCTCGGCCTCCGGGCGTCCCCGCATCGAAGACGTGCTCCGGGCCGGGCAGACCATCCTCTGCCAGGTCACCAAGAACCCGATCGGGGCCAAGGGCGCCCGCCTCACCCAGGAGGTGTCGCTGCCCGGACGCTTCGTCGTGCTCATCCCCAACTCGTCGACCTACGGCATCTCCAAGCGCCTGCCCGACGACGAGCGCAAGCGGCTGCGGGCCATCCTCGACCGGGTCAAGCCGGCGCAGCACGGCGTGATCGTCCGCACGGCGGCCGAGAGCGTCACCACCGAGGAGATCGAGAACGACGTCCGCGGCCTGCTCGACCTGTGGTCGCAGATCGAGGCGCTGGCCAAGCGGTCCAAGGCGCCCACGCTGCTGTACCGCGAGCCGGACATGGCGGTGCGGGTCATCCGCGAGGAGTTCAGCCAGGACTACCGCAGCGTGCTGATCGACGACGCCGAGCTGTTCGCCTCGGTGCGGGACTACGTGGGCTCGATCAGCCCCGAGCTGGCCGACCGGGTCGAGTACTACGACCCCGAGGCCGAGGCGCTGCCGCTGTACGAGCGCCACCATGTGCACGAGCAGCTCCACCGGGCCCTCGACCGCAAGGTGTGGCTGCCGTCGGGCGGCTCGCTCATCATCGAGCACACCGAGGCGCTGACCGTGATCGACGTGAACACCGGCAAGAACGTCGGGCGGTCGAGCCTGGAGGAGACGGTCTTCAAGAACAACCTGGAGGCCGCGGTCGAGATAGCCCGCCAGCTCCGGCTGCGGGACGTCGGCGGCATCATCGTCGTCGACTTCATCGACATGGAGCGCAAGGACAACCGCGACGAGGTGGTCCGGGTCTTCCGCGACGCCCTGTCCCGGGACAAGACCCGCACCCAGGTGTTCGAGATCTCGGAGCTGGGCCTGTGCGAGATGACGCGGAAGCGCATCGGCGAGGGCCTCCTCGAGTCCTTCGCGGGCCGCTGCCCCAACTGCGACGGCCGCGGCGTCATCATCGACAGGGAGCTCCTGCCGGATTGACGTCGCGCTAGCTTCGCCCGCCGTGGACAAGTCGGGCGCCGTCCGGGTCGACGCGACTGACCCGAGCGGCCGGCAGATGTGGGAGATCTACCGCTTGGTCGCGCGGGTGCACCCCGGCCGCCGGCGGGGCCGCGCCGTGGCGCGGGTGACGCTCGTGGCGATCGTGGCCTTCGTCGTCGCGAGCGAGCGCTGGGGCGACGGCGTGCCCGGTGCCCTGCTCCTGATCCTCGGCCTGGTGGCCGCGTACGCCGCCCTCCGGACCACGGACCGGGGCTGGGCCTGGGCGGCCGCTCGCCGGTGGGCCCGCACGTCGCCCCCCGGCCCCTGGCAGATCCGCGTCGACCCGTCCGGCATCGAGTGCGCGGTCGCGGACCAGTCCTTGGCGCACGGGTGGTCCAAGGTCACCCGGGTCGTCGAGGGTGACGCCGCCATCGTCTTCGTGATGGGCGCAACCCGCCGCCGCGTCCCGTTCGTGAGTGTGCCCGGCGAGCAGCTCTCCGCCGCCGACCGGGCCAGCATCCGCCGCTGGGCCGAGACCGCCCCCGGCGACCGCCCGTGGACCACCATCCCGGGCCCCCACCCATCCCGCCGCCTACGAGTGTCGAGCACTCCCGGCTGACCTGGACCCGCCGCCGCGTGACGACGTTGCTGATCATCGCTCGCACGAATCGCCGGTGGTCGGGTAGGCTGTCTCGTCCCCTTTGAGGTTGGCGGCGCTCCGTGGCGCCCCGGACGAGGCAGAACGCATGTACGCAGTCATCAAGAGTGGTGGCAAGCAGTATCGGGTCGAGAACGGCCAGCAGCTCCAGGTCGAGCTGGTGGGCGGCGACGACGACGAGAACGTCGAGCTGACGCCGGTGCTGCTGGTCGACGGCGACACGGTCCTGGCCGGCCCGAAGGCGCTGTCCAAAGCCAAGGTCACGGCCAAGGTCGTGGGCGAGGCCAAGGGCCCCAAGGTCACCGGCTTCACCTACAAGAACAAGTCGAACAACCGCCGTCGCTGGGGCCACCGCCAGCGGTATTCCACCATCGAGATCACGGGCATCAGCAAGGGCTGAGGGAGGCCGACGACATGTCGAAGACCAAGGGCGCCGGCTCCACCAAGAACGGCCGCGATTCCCACGCACAGCGCCTCGGCGTGAAGGTGTACGACGGCACCGCCGTCACCGCTGGCGCGATCATCGTCCGCCAGCGGGGCACCCGCTTCCATCCCGGCGAGAACGTGGGCCGGGGCAACGACGACACCCTGTTCGCGCTCACCGCGGGCAAGGTGAAGTTCGGCCAGCGCAAGGGACGCAAGCTGGTCGACGTCCTCCCCGGCGACTGATCACGCATCCCGCGCCTCACTCGTCCAGCGCGGCGAGCACCGGGGCGTACAGGTCGCCCTTGAGCTGCGCGGCCATGCCCCGGTCCTTGCCGGTGAACGGCTCCAGCAGCGCCGCGGCGGTGGGGACCAGGCCGGCCTCGTCCGCCTCGGCTTGGGCGATGCCCAGAGCGAGCGCGCCCGCCGCGTCGTAGCGGCTCGCCGTGAGGATGGCCTCGTGCGCCGCGCGCTCGCCCAGGCGGGCCACGATGAGGGCGAGCATGAAGGGCGAGAAGCGCATCCCGAGATCGATCTCGGGCAGGCAGAACCAGCCCCGGTCGCGGCGCGCCACCCGCTGGTCGTGCGCCAGGGCCAGCATGGCCCCGATCCCGAAGGCGTGACCGTTGAGCGCGGCAGCCGTGGGTAGCGGGAAGGTCAGCACCCGCGCCAGGACGCGCCGGCTGCGGTCGAGGAAGTCGCCCAGGTCGTCCCCGGCCAGGCTGCCCAGGTACTCCAGGTCGTAGCCGTTGGAGTAGTGCTTGCCCCCGCCCGTGGTCACGACGGCCCGAGCCTCGGGGTCGGCCTCGATCTCGTCGAGCGCCCCGTCGAGGGCGGCCACGAACGCTCCGTCGAAGGCGTTGGGCCCGTCACCCAGCCGCACCACCGCCACCCCGCGGTCCCGGTCGATGTCCATCGCGCGCAAGCTAGTGGACAGCACTGCAACACTTCGGGGGCCGCGGACAGAGATCGGGCATGGATGCCGCGACGCACTTCCGGGCGCTGTTCGAGGCGCATTACCCGCCGGTGCGGCGCTTCGCGCACCACCGGGTGGTGGGAGCCGACGCCGAGGACCTGGTGGCCGAGGTGTTCACCGTCGCCTGGCGCCGCCTGGACGACGTGCCGCAGGACGACCCCTTGCCCTGGCTGCTGGCCGTCGCCACCAACGTGTGGCGCAACCAGACCCGCTCGGCCCGGCGCTACCGGGCGGTCCTGCGCCGGTTGCCCGCGCCCGAGCCGGCGCCCCCGCCGCCTGACCCGGCCGACCCCGCGCTGGCGCGGGCGCTCGCGTCGTTGGGCCCGGACGAGCGCGAGATCCTGCGGCTGGTGGCGTGGGACGGCCTGACCTCCCGCCAGCTCGCTCATGTCCTCGACGTGCCCGAGGGAACTGCCCGCTCCCGCCTCCACCGCGCCCGGCGCCGGCTGGCCGGCCTGCTCGCCGATCCGCAACACCCGCCGGGGAACGGACAGTACGCCGCAGCTGCCCCCCAGCCCGAGGAGACCCCCCATGCCCTCGACTGACACCCTCGACGAGACCTGGCCGGACGAGGACGACCCGGTCATGAAGCGCCTCCGGGCCGCCCGTCCCGAGACGCCCGCCGCCCTGCTCGACCCCGGTGACCTGGCGGACCGCATCGTCGCCGCCCGGGTCCGGCGCCACCGGGTGCCCCGGTGGACGGCGGTGGCCGCCGCCGCGGCGATCGTCGCCGTGGCGCTGGCCGTCGCCCCCTTCGGCTCCCCCCAGTCCCGGACGGCGGATGCTCTCGTCCGCGACGCGGCCGTGGCGTCGGACGAGGCGCTCAGCTCGGGCCGCGCCGTCATGACCGGCACCCTGCCGTTCGGCAGTGAGATGACCTACACGTTCGCGGGCGACGATCTGGCGGTCGACTTCGTCGGCACGGCGGCCGGCGCTCCGTTCACCGCGGGGCGGCGCGTGGTCGACGGGGAGATGTACTTCTTCTGGAACCCCGGCGGCACCGGTGAGCCGGATTGGCTTCACGACGTGACCCCGGGGACCGTGCGTGGCTCCAGCCTCGTCTCCGACCCACGGGGGCTCCTGGCCGTGCTGGCGCCCGACGCGGGGTTCGAGCTCGTGGGAGACGACACGGTCGACGGGGTCGACGTCGCCCGCCTGCACGCCCGGACGCCCGAGGCCGTCGCGGCCGCCGACCTGAAGCTCGGCGATTCCACCATGCCGGACTCCACCGTGACCGCCCTCGACGTGTGGATCGACCGGGACGACGTGGTGCGTCGCATCGACCTCACGATGACCGCGAATCGGCGAGACACCGTGATCAACCCAAACACCGGGACCTCGCGACTGCTGCCGCCGGAGGTGAGCCGCCTCTCCCTGCGCTTCAGGGACATCGGCGTGCCTCAGACGGTCGAGGCGCCCGCCAGCAGCCGCGATGTGGACATGAGGTTCCCGCCGCCGGCGTGACCGCTACCGGTTCGCATGACGCGGACCGCCCCGTCATACTCGGCTCGTAGTGGCCCAGTTCGTGGACGAGTGCAACCTTCACGCCAAGGCAGGCGACGGCGGAGCGGGCGCCGTCGCCTTCCGGCGTGAAGCGCAT
>Ga0075419_10002745_pt1 | contig 11290 bp, 10 predicted proteins | sample SoiMetdeltSBSDD3_FD_76900 | JGI IMG/M metagenome (GOLD analysis project Ga0075419, IMG submission 76900) | Bulk soil microbial communities from a Populus tree surrounding site in Tennessee, USA - Soil MetaG P. deltoides SBSDD3 | ecosystem: Environmental > Terrestrial > Soil > Tree plantation... | reverse complement strand
GGCGCCAGCGGTGACCGCCGGCGAACCAAGGCTTGTCGAGGCATACCGCGCACCCCGCACCGGACGAAGGTGGCCACGGCGCCGAGGTAGGGCTCGATGGAATCCCGATGATGACCCCGCGGTGGTCGTGTCGGTGCTTGAGCGCATGAGCAGCTGCATCGAGGAACTGGTTACCGTCGAGGACGCTTTGGTGGTCCTTCGCCACGAGCAGCTGGGCGAGACGTATGGGATTGCTGCGTCGGTCCATGGTGGGGCGGGAGTTCTTTGGGTGAGTCCCGGCCTGTCGAGTTACTCGGAGAGGAATTCGTGGACGAGCTGGATGGCGATGGCTCCCTCGCCGACGGCTGACGCGACGCGCTTCACCGACCGGTGCCGGACGTCACCGGCCGCGAAGACGCCGGGGACGCTGCTCTCGAGCAGGAGCGGAGGGCGATCGAGGGGCCAGTCGGCCGGCGGTGCCCCAGCGCGGATCAGGTCGCGCCCGGTCATGACGAAGCCTCGGTCGTCACGTTCCACGTACCCGCCGAGCCATCCCGTGTGCGGCTCGGCTCCGATCAGCAGGAACAAGGCGGAGGCGGGCACGACCTCGGTCGCGTCAGTCGTGAGGTCGCGGACCGTGAGAGTCTCGAGGTAGCCTCGGCCGCCGCCGTCGACGATTTGGGTCCGGAGCCGTACGTGAATGTTCGGTGACTTCTCGATCTCGGTCACGAGATAGTCGGACATGGACCTGCCGAGCGCGTCGCCGCGAACGAGCATCGTCACCGTCGCGGCGTACTTAGCCAGGTGAAGCGCGGCCTGACCAGCCGAATTGCCGGCCCCCACCAGGAAGACATTCCGTCCCCGCATCGCCCGAGCCTCAGCTCCAGCGGCGCCGTAGAAGACACCGGCGCCGATCAGCTCCTCCAGCGACGGTAGGCCGATGCGCTTCCAGGCGACGCCGGTCGCGATGACGACCGCGCGGGCGGCGACCTCGCTCCCATCGGTGGTACGCACCAGTCGCTCCGCTCCGCGGGTGCTCAGCCGGGTCGCCTCCTGCGACACCACGAAATCGGCGCCGAACAACCACGCCTGCTCGACGGCGCGGTTGGTCAGGTCCTCGCCAGCAACCCCCCGCTGGAACCCGAGATAGTTGCGGATCAGCGAGCTGGTTCCGGCCTGCCCGCCCGGCACCACAGGCTCCAGTACCAGCGTTTCGAGCCCCTCAGACGCCGCGTACACGGCGGCGGCGAGGCCGGCCGGTCCGGCCCCGACGATGACAACGTCGCGCTTGCCAACGCCAGGCCGGGTCTTCACTCCGAGGGTTGCCATCAACTCGGCATGTGACGGGTCGACGAGGACCCTCCCGTCGAGGTACACGACCACGGGCAGTCGTGAGCCGTCCGCACCAGCCTCCTGCAGGACGCGCCTGCCGGCTTCGGAGTCATCGTCGTAGAACCAATACGGGACGCCAACGCGGGTGAGGATGTCGCGCAACTCGTGAGCGCGCACCGACTCCGGGCGCCCAACGATCCGGAGCGCGACCGACTCCGGTTCGCGGGATTTGTCCCAGACAGCGAGGAACTCCGACACAGCCGGGTACAAGATGCGCTCCAACGGGCGCCACGGGTTGTACAGGTGGTAGTCGATCAGCCCGACCGCCATCGCCGACACCGCCGGATGCGCCGCCGACCAGTCGCCGCGGTCGATGATCAGGACCCGCTTGGCCGACGGGAAGATCCTGTGCGCACGACTGAGCATGTCGACCGCGGGCTGCCCGACCATGTTCTGATCCGCGAACAGCAGCGCGACCTCCTCGGCCCCAGCCGCTAGGTCCGCGAGCGTGGCCAGAGCCGTGTCCGCAGAAGCAGCCCCGAGAATCCGGTAGTCCGTGCCGAACCGCCGTTGCAGATCGACGGTCAGAGCGTCCAGCATCCTGCGGTCGTCCGCCACGATGAAGAAGATCGGCTGCGGCATGAGCACCCCCAGGACGCACTCTGCCCTCCGGGCAGAGCTCCTGTCCATGTCGCCAAGAGTCCTAGCGGCGGAGGAACGACCGCAAGCCGAGAGCGCGCGGTCAACAACGCATCCACCGACGGTCGTGTGCAAACACTTGCGAGGAGCCGCGTAGCTATGGCGACCTCGGCCGGAAGGGGTGGAGTTCGTCGTCTCCTTGTTGTACGACGCCGTAGCTGGACTCGGGCACTTCGTTCCAGGCGCCGGCCAGGTCGCCGAGCGGCTCCGAGACGATCAGCCTGGTCTCTTCCGAGACCGTCTGGAAGACGGGGTTGTCGGGGTACAGCTGCCGCATTGTCTGCACCCTCGTGCTGTAGAACAGCGAGCGCGAGCGGCCCTCGCTGGAGTAGCGGAACGCCCACACTCCTGACCCGTTGGAGGCTCCGATCGTCATCTGAAGCGGGTTCACGATGCCGTGGCCGGCGGCGGCTGCCTCGACGAAACCGACCATCTGCTCGACCGCCGCGGGCGGATCGCCGTCGAGGCCGAAGGTCAGGGCCAGGAAGAACATCACTTCGGAGTCCGTCGATCCTTCGATCGCCGGGTACAGCGACGGGTCCACCGCCAGCACCAACTCGCGCTTGATCTGAGGGAAGTCTCGGATGACACCGTTGTGGACCCACAGCCACGACCCGTGGCGGAACGGGTGACAGTTGGTCTGCTGGACAGCTGTGCCCGTGGAGGCTCGGATGTGGGCCAGGAACAGCGGCGAGGCGACGTGGCCGGCCACCTCGCGCAGATTGCGGTCGCTCCAGGCCGGACCGACCTCGCGGAAGACCGCCGGGGCCGGGCCCCCGCTCCCGTACCAGCCGACGCCGAACCCATCCCCGTTGGTCGTCTCGACGCCCAGCCGCGAGTGCATGCTCTGGTCGATCAGGGAGTGGGCGGGTTTGTAGAGCAGTTCCTCCAGCAGGATCGGGGAACCCGAGTAAGCCAGCCAGCGACACACGCCGCCACTCCTTCCTGTCCACTGCCGCCGCGGCGCCTGCGCCCCACGGGAACGAGATCCAGGACGGCCGTTCGAGCGACAGTCCCCACCACGGCCGCAAAGGTCTGCGGCGAGTCCTGCATAGTTCTGGACGCCGAAGATCACCACGACAGTCGGCGATTCGCGGACCCGATCACGCAGGCTTCAAGCCAGTCTCGGCTGAAGTCGCAAGTCGCGGCAAGCGCCAGAACGGCGACGTGATGGGGTCGGCGCACCGAGCGCCGCACCGGCGGGCGGGTCATCGGGGACGCCGATGACTGCGCAGGAGTTCGACGCCCGCGTCCGAGACGGACACCATCGAGCGTCCTGCCGTGTGGTGCCGCCTGATCAGGCCTCGATCGTTGGCATCCTCCCAGACCGGCAGGCGCGGGCACGACGTCCGCCACGCCTCCATCGTCTCGACATACGGTCTCGGGTTGGGGCCGATCCACTGGAGCAGGTCGATGATCAGCCTCTCGACGATCTCGCTCATGATTGATCCGCGCATTCAGTGCTGGAACGTCGGCGTGATGATCGCTCGCGCCAGGGTGTGCAACACGAGGTGGAAGGACACGACGGCGGGGCTGGCGTGGTCGTCGAGACCGAGCGTCCCGACGTCCACGGCGTGGATGACGAAGTAGTAGCGGTGCGGGACGTCACCGGGCGGCGGGTAGGCGCCGCCATAGTCATTCGTCCCCCAGTCGTTGCGGACGTGGAACGCCGCGCCGGGCAGCGCGGCACCGGCCGCGCCGGCGTCCGTGTCGAGGCTGGTCGTCGATGCGGGCAGGTCGACGAGCACCCAGTGCCAGAAGCCCGACGGCGTCGGAGCGTCCGGGTCGAAGCAGGTGACCGCGAAGCTTTTGGTCTCCGCCGGGTACCCAGACCAGGTCAGCGCCGGGGACTGGTTGGCGGCGTCTGGCTGCGCGCCGGTGTAGACGAACTGGTGGTCGAGTTGCTTGTCGTCGGCCACGTCGGGGCTGGTCACGGTGAACGTACCGACCCTTGGCAGCAGGCTGTACGGGTCGGGCGCGACGGGTCGTTGGAGGCTCATAACAGACCTTCAGACGGTGCTCAGGTAACAGACCTTCAGACGGTGCTCAGGCGAGCACGTGCGGGTTGACGACGTTGATCGGCGTGCCGGCGGCGTAGGCATTGATCTGGTCGAAGACGTCGGAGAACTGCAGGTCCCACTCCTCGCGGGTGACGTATCCGATGTGCGGGGTGGCGATGATGTTGTCCAGGCCGAGCAGCGGATCCGTCGGGTCGCGGACCGGCTCGTGCTCGAACACGTCGACGGCGGCCGTGCCCGGTCGGCCGGCCCGCAGCGCCGCGACCAGGGCGCCGGGTTCGATCAGCCCGGCGCGGCTGGTGTTGACCAGCAGGGCCGTCGGCTTCATCCGTCCGAGGTCCTCGGCCGTGACGATGCCCCTGGTCGCCGGGACGAGGCGCATGTGCAGCGAGACCACGTCGCAGGTCCGGAAGAAGCTCTCGACGCTGTCCGCGACGGTCAGCCCATCGGCGCGGGCGCGGGACAGCGAGTCCGGCCGCGCCCAGGCCACGACGTCCATCCCAAACGCGGCGCCGTAGCCGGCCACGACCTGGCCGATCCGGCCGTATCCGTAGATGCCGAGCGTCTTGCCGCGCAGCGTCGTACCGACGCCGGCCTGCCAGGTGCCGGCCTTCAGCGACGCGACCTGCCGCGGGATCTGGCGCGTCGCGGCGAGCACCAGCGCCCAGGTCAGCTCGGCCGTGGCGTAGGAGGGTGTGCCGGCGTGCAGGTCGGAGCACACCGTGATGCCCAGCCGCGTGCAGGTATCGACGTCAATATGGGGATATACGCTGCGCTGGCTGATCAGGTTCAGGTTCGGGAGGCGCTCCAGCAGCGCGGTCCGGATCTCGGTTCGCTCGCGGATCAGCACCAGCGCGTCGAAGCCGGCGAGCCGCTCGGCGAGCACGTCGACGTCCTGCACGTGGTCGGTGAACACTGTCACCGAGTGGCCGGCGAGCTTCGCAAAGCACGGCAGCGTGCGCAGCGTGTCGAACCAGTCATCGAGGATCGCCACCTTCATGAGATCTACTTGTATCAGACTTGTATGCTACTTGTCGAGTATGGTTCGCCACATGCCCCGGGAGCTCCAGTACCTGCGCATCGCCGCCGAGCTGCGCCAGCTGGTCGCCGACGGCCAGGTCGCCCACGGCGAGCTGTTGCCATCGGAGGCCGAGCTCGCCGACGAGCACGGCGCCAGCCGCGTGACCATCCGCAAGGCGCTCGCACAGCTCAAGCAGGACGGCATCGTCGATAGCCGCCAAGGCTTCGGCTGGTACGTCGTCGACGCGCCGCTGCGCCAGTCGCTGCGCGACCTGACCACGATCGAGCGCCAGATCCGGGCCGCGGGCCGGAAACCCAGCCGCGAGCTGGTGCGATTCGCGTTTCGCGAGGCCCCGCCGGCGCTGGTCGACGTGCTGGCGACGGACTCCGTGCTGGAGGTGACCCGAATCGACCGGGTGGACGGGCGGCCGTTCGCCACGGCGACCGTCTGGGTCCGGGCGGATCTCGCCGCCGGCCTGTCCCCCCGGGCGCTGGAGCGCCGCCCGCTGTCCGAGCAGCTCGGCGTCGAGCTGGGCGGCGCCTCCGAAACGATCACCGCAGTCGGCGCGTCCAAGGAGGACGCGCGGCTGCTCGGGGTGCCGAAGGGCGCGCCGCTGCTGCACGTCGAACGCACGACCTCGGACGCGGCCGGCCGGCCGATCCTGCGCAGCGAGGCGCGCTACAACCCACTGCTGACCGAGCTCGTGGCAGACCTCCCGGCGGCGGCGCCCGACAACGCGCCCGGCCTGCATCTCATCCCGCGGCGCGCCCCGGATTGAGCCCACCCGCGAGGATGGGCCCGGGCCCGAGGTGGCTCGGACGGGACCCGCCGAGCGCTGCCATCAGCATCAAGTGGCCGCTCGCCGCATCGGCCGCTCGGGCTTAGTGGTAGCGGGCGGCGAGCGAGGTGAGGACCGACAGGACTGCGCTGACTGCCGCGGTTCGGGTGTCTTGGGGTGCTACGGCGGCAAGGACTCGTCGTCGGGGTAGGGCGGGGGAGGTGGGTCGCAGGGTGATGTCGGGGCGTACGGCTGTGGCTGCGAGTGTGGACATGATGGTGATGCCCATCCCGGCCGCGACCAGTGCCTGCTTCCCGGTCCAGTCGTCGCAGGTGAAGCCGATGCGGGGCGGGCCGCCGAGCGCTTTCTCGAGCTTTTCCAGGGGTCCCAGGCAGTCGGGGTGGCTGCCCTCGATCCAGGTCGCGCCGCGCAGCTCGCGCAGCGAGACGGTGGTTCGGCCTGCGAGTGGGTGCGTGGTCGGGAGCGCCACGCGATGCTCCTCCTCGAGCAGCGGCACCAGGTCCACGTCGTTGTCGATGGTGTCCCAGTCGGTGACCAGCGCGACGTCGACGCCGCCGGAGCGGATCTCGTCGACGCCGGCGCGCACCAGGCTGACCTCGACGCCGGGGTACAGATCGCTGAATCGCCGGATCGCCTCGGGGACGAACTCGGTGTTGGCGCTGGGGAAGGCCGACAGCCGGACGTGACCGGTGCGGAGGTCCGCGAAAGCTCCGAGTCGGGCCTCCAGGCCTGCCAGCCGGCCGAGGAGCGAGCGCGCCTCCTGGATGGCCACGACACCCGCGGCTGTCGGAGCGACTCCTCGCGGGACTCTGCGGAACAGTGCGACCCCGACTTTGTGTTCCAGTGAGGCGATCTGGCGTGAGACCGCGGGTTGGGTCATCGTCAGCGCATCGGCCGCCGCGGAGAACGAGCCGCGGTCGGCGACCTCGACCAGCACCCGTAGCGACCAGGTCTCAAGCATGCATACAGCGTATACCTTGTCTGTCTAATCTGCAGTGGTACTTATGGCTCGCGGGCCGCACGGTGGATGCATGGACTTCATCACCAGCAACCTCCCTCCGGCTCCAGTTCGGGTGCTCGACGCTGGCTGCGGCAACGGAGCGCTCGCCGATCGGCTCCGGGGCCACGGGTACGAGGTCACCGCGATCGACATCGACCCGGCGCTGGCGCGGTCCGGGGTGCGGATCGCCGATATCTGCGCGTTCCGCGACCGGCCGTACGACGCCGTCGTCTTCGTGTTGTCGCTGCATCATGTGCACAGCCTCGGTGCGGCGCTCGACGCGACCCGTGCCCTGCTGAAGCCCGGTGGTCGACTGCTGGTCGACGAGTTCGCTCATGAGAATGCCGACAGCGCGATGGCGGACCGCTTCTTCGCCTCGCCGGGCTCCCTGCAGCGCTGGCGGGACAAGCACGGCGAGTTCCACACCGGATCCGCGATGGTCGATGCCATCTCGCGGCGCTTCACGCTGATCTCGCTCGCGCAGGTCCCTTACCTGTACCGCTACCTCGACGATGAGTCGCTGCGCGACAGCGAGTCGGTGCTCGGTCTCCAGCTGATCGCGCACCGACGTGCGAGCCGACCGGCACGAGCAGCGGCAGCCGGAGGACTTGCGGCGGATCGGACGAGTCGTTCGCGGTACTCAGGTGGCGCACTCCGGCCATCTCGCCCGCAGCCCCTCTACTCGTCCTATTCGTCGCTGCCGCACTCCCTGGGCCGACGTGACCAGTGACGCGACATCCGGGCCAGACCGCATGCCGATCAGTCCCCAACGATCCGGCCCGCACGTCGCTCACCCGACATCCGGCCATGCCGGCGATGACTCGACCGCGCACCCACGTTGGAGGCAGCAGCAGCGCTCGGAGCTGTCGTCGCGTCGCCGGAACCCTCAGCTTGTTGCGAGGAGACGAGGTCGTCGGCATGACTAGGACTCTGGCCAAGCATGGTTCGCTGAAGACGATGAGCGCGCGGCCGGTGGCTGGTCCTGGCCTGCTTCCTCGGCGCGCTGGTGCTGACCGCGCTGGCGGCGGTGCTGCACCTGAGGGCGGACCTACGGCCGGCGTTGTGGTGGATCCTGGCCGGCCTGGCGCTGTACGTGCTGGTGCTGGTCATCACCAGGGTCATCAACATCCCGCTCAACGCCATCGAGGCGGCCGGAGAGGTGGCGGATCGACGATGCGGCAGCGGTGCGGGCCCAGTTCGAGGCGGCCTGCGTCCGGTGGAGCACCGTCCGCGCGGTGCTCTCGACGGCCGCCGTCGCCAGCCTCCTCGGAGCCCTGATCCAGTCCGCCCGCCTGACGGCCGGCGTGAGCCCTTGGCCGCTCACGATCGCCGCAGAGCGAGCGTGCCGTCCGAGAGCGCATCGACGCGGGTGCCGAAGCGGCGGCTGACGCGGCTGATGACCTCGGCGAGCCACTCGCAATCGGGGCGGGAGGCGTGACGGAGGCGCATCTGCCTGGGCTGCAACGGCGCCATCCGGAGACCGGCCAGCGCCCCGGTGTCCCGCTCCACCGAACTCTCCAGCGACACCAGGTACAGCAGCCGCAGGTCGTCGCGGTACTCGTCGTGGCCGTGGATGCCCTCGTAGTCGTCGATCAGGTCGCCACAGCCGTAGAGGATGAGCCGGTCGCGGTACACCTCGATCGGGCGCGGATGATGCGACGAATGCCCGTGAACGACGTCGATGCCGCCGTCGATCAACTGGTGCGCGAACCGGACCTGGTCACGGACGACGTCGTAGCCCCAGTTGGATCCCCAATGGATGGAGGCGACCGCGACGTCGCCGGGCTCCTTGGCCTGCCGCACCGACTCGGCGATCTGCTCGGCCGCGGCCGCTGATGGCGCGGGCACGAGGTGGACGCCGGGCCGCTCGTCGGTCGCCGCCCATCCTGGGGGGATCCCGCTGGACTCCATCCCGAACGCGAAGACCAGCACCCGCCCACGCCCTTCGACGGGCACGGCCACCGGCTGCCGGGCCTGGGTCATGGTCAGGCCGGCACCGGCTGCCGACAGGCCCGTGCCGGCCAGCGCGGCGAGGGTCTCCTCAAGCCCGGGGTTGCCGAAGTCGAGGACGTGGTTGTTCGCCAGCGCGCACGCGTCCGGGCGGGCCACGGCCAGGCAGCCGAGGTTGGCCGGGCTCATCCGGTAGTGCACGGCCTTGCCCGGGGCGAAGTCGCCGGCTCGGGTGACGCTGGTCTCCAGGTTCACGACCCGGACGTCCGGCGCAGCCTCGTCCAGCGCCGCCAGGGCGTCTCCCCAGGGCCAGGCGAAGTCGACCGGGCGAGGGATGCGGCCGTTCGCAGCCTCCGCCAGTTCGATGTAGACCCGCGCATCCCCCACGAAGCGCTCGCGCAGCGCCGGGTCACCAGGGTTGGGCAGGATCTGATCCACTCCGCGGCCGAGCATCACGTCGCCGCCGAGGAACAGGGTCAACAGGCCGTCCCGCGCGTGCGCCACGCATAAGAGCGTCCACCAAGAAGGCTCCAAGGGGCTACGCCCTAATCGAGTCTGGTGAGGGCGCGTCCGTCAAAATCCACTCCGGCGCCCCCTCCCACGAACGAGCCGAGCACAGACGAGTGCGGTCGCGGCCCGTGGTGGCGGGAAAGGCCGGTCAACATTGCGACTGCGGGCCGAGGCCGGGGGGAGCCATCGGCCCGCGCCGGCGGACCCATCCGACGTCATCGGTCGCCGCGGCAACCGGCACCGGAACCTGCTGATCCGCAGCGACAACAGTAAACGTGTTGTAGGTCAACCAGCTGGGCCGCGAGACGGCCGTCCGTCTCCCTGGGACCTGGGTGGTGACCAGTGCGGTGATGATCGCGCGTACAGGTCTCGGCAAGCGCGGAGCCGCCGCTGACGACAAGGAATGCCCGAGGTGCGAGTCGTCGGCCGGTACCGAGGCAAGGACTCGAAGTCGTCGGCCGCACCGTCAAAACTGAAAAAGCGACCAGGCCGCCGAAATCGGCAAGCTCCTGAACCCGCAGGACCACGCCGCCCGTGGCCAGACGAGATCAGCACCCACTGGGGCAAGGGCAGCAAGACGCACCTGATCAACGTTCAGCTGCGCCTGGTCATCGAGGTCGCCGCCGACGCTGCCCTGCAAGCCGGCTACTTCGCCACCCGCTGCGGCTGGTCCGCCACAGCACCGACCTCACTCCCGGCGACGTCGACACCCTCCCCACCACCTGATCACCTGGGCCGGCTCCACGACGGTGCGGAGCTGGATTCACGGCCTCAGCCCGTCGCTGCCGCGGGTGCTTGAGCGGCCGACGCGTGATGGTGCGTGCCGGGTTAGTGGATGGGTTGGGCGGTGACGACGACGTTGCTGAGGTATGTCTGGCCGTTCCAGTCCTCGCAGGTGACGAGTACGAGCCGTCCGGGGCGGGTCTGGTCGAAGACCTGTGCGGCCTGGCCGGCGAGCGACTGTTTGGGGTAGTTGGTGACGGAGCTGGCGGCGTAGGTGATCCGGCCGCTGGTCGTCGTGATGACGACGGTGGCGCCGACGCGCAGGTCCTCGAGGTTGTCGAAGGCGCCGCCACCGTCGTGGATGGTGTGCCCGCTGATGATGGCGGATCCGACCGTTGAGCCGGGTCGGGCGCCGCCGGACCACCAGCCGACGACGCGCGGATCGGGTCGTGGTGTAAGGGAGCCGTGGTCGGCGCGGATCGGCGTTACTGGCGCCGATACACCCAGCTGCGGCAGCGAGATCCGTTCCGGCCGGCCCGCCCCCGCAGTGGCTCGCCGGGTGGTTGTGGGTTTCTTCGGCGCGGTCGGTGTGGTTGTCGGTTTGGGTTTACGTGGAGTCCGCGAGGCGAGTGGTGGACTGGGTGGACGAGTCGGTGCGGCGACCGTTGGTGTCGGACGGGGTACGTCGGTGGTCGTGGCGTCGACGCCGTCGGTACGGCCGCCGAGTGTTATCCATGCGCCGACGACGGCAGCCACGACGCCGGCCGCCACGACCGGCCCACCCCACCGCAGTGAGGTCGGCCGGCCGCGGCGATGGCGCCGGTGATTGCTCATCTATCTCAGGCGCTGTGCATCCCACGACGCCGCAGGGCCAGGAATGCACCCGAGCCGATCATCAGGCCGCCTATTGCCAGCAGGCCCGCACCGAGGATCGGCGCGCCGGTGTGCGAGTCCTCGTTGGCACCGGTCGAGGCCAGGCCGGCGTCGACGGCCGTCGGCACACCCACCGGCTTCGAACTCGACGCCGTTGGCTGCGCCCCCGGCGGCGTCGTCGACGGCCCCGCAGTCGGCGACCCGGTCGGGGACTGGGTCGGTGACTGGGTCGGGGACTGGGTCGGGGACGGGGTCGGGGACTGGGTCGGTGACTCGGTCGGAGTCTCCGTTGGCGACTCGGTCGGGGACTGGGTCGGTGACTCGGTCGGAGTCTCCGTTGGCGACTCGGTCGGCGTCTCGGTTGGCGTTTCGGTTGGTGTTTCGGT
>Ga0075419_10002741_pt1 | contig 11293 bp, 11 predicted proteins | sample SoiMetdeltSBSDD3_FD_76900 | JGI IMG/M metagenome (GOLD analysis project Ga0075419, IMG submission 76900) | Bulk soil microbial communities from a Populus tree surrounding site in Tennessee, USA - Soil MetaG P. deltoides SBSDD3 | ecosystem: Environmental > Terrestrial > Soil > Tree plantation... | reverse complement strand
GCATGCGGCGAGCAACAAACTCGCCATAACAAAGACAAACAGAAACTTTTTCCTACTTCTCTCCTTTTCATATGTTGAGTTTGACAACCGCCGTCAAATTGTTTGGACGGTCGGGATTTAATCCTTTTGCTATGGAACGGTAGAAAGCCATTTGTTGCAATACAGGAAGATACAAGACGCCCCGTATGCTCTCGGGAATTCCTGACTCGAAGACGACATCCGCCTCCTTCTCTCCCAGAGTTGCCACCCTCGCCCCAAGCGTTTTCATCTCTGACAAAACCTTCACCTCGTGGATTCGATTCGCATCAGACAGCAATCCAACCAGGAGAGCATTTTCATTGACCATACTCATCGGTCCATGGCGAAATTCCAAAAAGTGGAAAGGCTCACTATGTGTCAATGTCATCTCTTTCATCTTGAGATTCGCTTCACATGCCAATCCGTAGCGAATCCCTGAACCGAGATAATAGAATCTATCGAAATCCAGATTCTCCCCAATCTCTTTTGCGAACGCCTCGTAATTTTTGATCAAAGAGTCGCCAACTTCTGGCAGCCTGCCCATCAACTCTACTAGATCCTCTCGTCCCGCCATCCGCGCACAAAAGGTAGACGCAGCAACAAACATTGAAGCAAATGACCTTGTCTGCGCAATAGATTCTTCCTGCCCCTTTGAAATCACAATATTCACATTCGCCAGACGCGAAAGCATTTCATCATAATTACTGATGACAACTACCTCCCCGCGTTTCTCAGCTTTGAACTTCTCAACTGCTTTGACAGTTTCCGTAGTTGTCCCTGAACGGCTAACGGCAACGAGCAAAGTCTTCCCGTCAGTCAATACGGTTTGCGGATTCAACAACAACTCCCCACCTGCGATTGCCCGCGCGGTGCAACCAGTTAACTCCTGGTACAACGCCGCAGCAACAAGGGATAAATAATATGTCGAGCCGCAACCCGTGAAAACGACCTGGTTATATTGTCGGGCAGCAGGCAACGATACGCTATTCGCGACACCCAGCGCGTTTTGCCAGGCTTCAATTTGCGATTTAATTTCGCGATACGTTGCGTAATTTTCAACAGACATGTTTATTTCTTCAACAGTGCAGAAAGTTTCTCTTCATATTCCGTAAGCATTCGTTTTGCAGTCTCGGCAGCGGGAACAGTCGGCTGCCTAAGCACCGTATTGCCGATGTCTAGCAGCATCTCATCCAAGTATGTTTCAATACGCCGCCACAATCGCACTGGCGGATGCGGCCGCCCTGTTTTCAAAATCTTTTGCATAGTTTCGGCAGATGTATGCAGTGAGAATTCGATTTGTTCGTATGCATCGAGACGGGCAGGCAACGTGTTGGAGGATTTGAAGAATTGAACCTGAGTACCACGATCAGCCAGATATTGAACCAAGTCAAGCGCCACCCTCTCAACATCAGAGTCAGCATTAACATTTTTCCAGATCACCAGATGGTCGCCGCCGACCCATGGAATACCTGGGAGCGTAGTTACTGCCAGGTTTTCACGCAGTTCCTGGGATGTATACGGGCTGGCCAACAGTTCATCAGCGACTTCGATTCCACCGATCAAAGTTGCGGTTTCGCCCCGCGCAAACGCCTGTGTGCAAGCCTCGACGGAAAGTCCGCGTAAAGAAGGTGGAAGATACGGAAACAATTCAAAAAAATTCATCAATCCTGAATATGCTTCTGGTTTTCCAAAGGCGGGTTCACTTCCGTTAGGAGCGAGGAATTCTCCACCATTGGCGCGAACCCAGGAAGATGCAATATGTACCAAATCTTGGTACGAATGTAGCGTAGGGAAAGCCCACGGCACGATTCCATCTTTGCTTAACTTCGCAAAGGCTTCGCATGTGGCTTCGGGTGAGGTAAACGCTTCCTCGGGATAAATACCCGAACGCGCCAATACATCCTGACGGTAAAACAGCACAAAAGTATAAACGGTCCAGGGAATGGACCAGACATCGGGACGACCCGCAAGTTTTACTGTATCCCAAGCTGAGGGAACAAATCGAGCGGCTCCTCCCATCCGTTCCACTTCATTCGCGCTGAAAACGCGCAAGGCGTCGAACATTGCCATTGTAGCGCCCCACGTCGAACCGATTTGCGAGACGTGCGGACCTTTGCCTTCCACAGCGTCCATTAACAAGCTTTGCCAGGCACGCTCCCAGCCAATCCGTTTGATGCGAATCTGTACAGAGTCATCGCGCTCAAACGGTCGCAATACATCCTGTAAAGGATTTAAATCTTCCGCCGCATCAGCAATGGCAAGGAATTTCAGTTCATTCATGGTTCACTCCAACTTCAATACACGGCGTGCATTCTCTGAATAAACCTTGTTCAATACATCATCAGGCAAATACAAACCACACACATACCAACGACCCTGACCTGGTACTTCGCTGGTGTTGTAATTGAAATACTCGTCATTGGTTTCAAGAAAGCGATAATACAGACGATACGCTTCCAGGTCCGGGCCCATGTCAGAACCAAACAATATACGGTCTTGATATTGAATAAAAAATTTCCGCGCAGTATAGGGCTGTCTTCCAAGCTCGCCAAGCCGCGCGGAAATATCAATGTAATAGTTTGGGCATTCGTCAAGCATCTGCCCTACCCACCCAAGGTTTTCGCCATAACATCCAACATGTGCACCAACAAATGTCGTATTGTGATGACGCGAAACAAGTTTCTTAAATCCATTCATGATTTCTAAAAATGGCGGGAATGGTGGACTTGTAAACGCCCAATCGGGATTCTCGCCAAGTTCCTCCCATCGTTCATTTGTTTCATCGATTGTGTCAAAAAACGCTACTGGATCAGCGACATGAATCAGCACAGGCAGATTCAGTTCGCCCGCGGATTCCCAAATCGGGATCAGGCGCGCATCGTCTACTTTGACCAGCTGCCCTTTATCGTCTTTGACATGCAGACCGAACGGCTTCCATATTTTCAATCCTTGCGCGCCCGCTTCTTTTTGGACCTTAAGCCTGCCTGCAGCCCAATCCGCGAATCCATCTCCGCGCGTTTCCCACTGACTCCAATCAACGCCCCCGAAGATCTGAAATCTCTCAGGCGCACCTTCCTTGAAATACCTCAAATGTGAATAAAGGATATCTTCTCCCCAACCGCCATCGAGGTCCACATAATGCGTAACACCTGCTTCATCCAGCAAGGCAAGCAATTCGCTCAACGGCTTCTTGTCCCACCCACCACCGAATGGGTCCTTCAAATGATTATGTGCGTCAATGACCGGGAACTTTGGTCGGTTTACCAAAGTAGTTTTGGTCACAAGTTTAGATTGAGGGCGAAAGTTCTCGAGCAGCATAAGCTCCTCTTTGTAGAAGAAGTTAGCACATCGTACTCGTGTGTATCCTTACGTCACAATCACTTGGATTCCTTGCCGCTTCAACGCCAGAATGAACTTCTTGTCAGCCTTAGCATCCGTGACAAAAGTATGTATGACGTCTAGAGCCGCGAGCATTACTGTTGACACGCGATTCACCTTGGTATGGTCTGCAACAACGATCAACTCGCGACCAATCCTAATAATAGCGCGGTCAGTCAGGGTCTCCTGCAAATAATCATTGGTCAAACCGTGCTCCAGGCTTAGACCGCGAATCCCTAAAATCACTTTATCCGCGCGGATTTCATTTAACGCCTGCTCCGTAATATGACCAATAAACGAAAGTTCACTCTCGCGTAACATCCCGCCTAATGAAATCAGAGTAATTTCCTCCGTACCTGCTAATATGTTCAGCACCGGCAGGGAATTTGTAATCACCGTCAGTTTTTTGCGATCACGAAGATTACGCGCGACCTCCAGCACAGTCGTGCCCGAGCCGAGGAACACAGTCTCATTATCAGCAATGAGATCGGCCGTTTCACGGCCGATGCGAGCTTTTTCGCCTAACTGCTCCGATTCACGTTGGAGAATTGGTAACTCAGGCGGAGCCTGTTCGACTGCAATGACTCCTCCATGCACCCGTTGGGCTTTCCCCTGCGAAGCCAGCGACTCTAGGTCGCGCCGCGCTGTGGCTTGACTTATGGAAAACTGCTTCACAATCTCTGCCACACTCAGGCGCCCTTGCTTGGTAAGGAGGGAATGGATCTGTTTCTGGCGTTCAGGAGTTGGGACAAAATCGCTCATAACCAATCAAAATCACTCAAAAACAATCATATCACTATTTTCGGAAATCGCAAGCGGCCAGTTGAACTGTAATTTTGTAGAGAACTAAAAAGGCACGTAGAGAGTGCCTTTCCATCGGAAATATTCTTAAGACAAAATGTAGGAAGCCTCTGTTATGATTTCACCAGCCTGTTCAGGGTCTCACTCAAAACTCGAATAGCCCTTGCATACTCATCCAATGATATATGTTCATTCGGAGTATGATCCAAGCCTGAATCTCCTGGTCCATACACTATAGCCGGACATTTCCATATTGGCGCGACAACATTCAAATCGGCCGTTCCTGTTTTATGGACAAAACGCGGCTCCCCTCCCTGAGACCTGATTCCGCTTAAGAAGCTTCTTACGAGCTTTGTGTTTTTATCACATTCCCACGCTGAGATAGCGAAACCCGTAGGTTCGACATAAAGATGAAAGTCGTTTTCACGCAGTGAGTGACCATCACTACATATTTCATTCAACTTCCGATACCAATCCTCCGGCGAAACTTTCACCGGCAAACGGACTCCTATCCGCAATTGCGCCCATTGTTCAAAATCATTTGATTCGGAATTCATTCCGCGTAAGGTCAGCAGCAATTTATCAAACATTTTTGGCTTATCAATATTGAACGAATTTACATAAGCCTTTATTTTCAACCAAACTTCCACCACCACTTCCGCAGCCGTTTGCTCACCGCTGGCAGTATGGGCCTGGCTTTGTTTGGCCATAATATTTGCCCAGGCACTGCCTTTATAACCCAGCGCGACTCTGTCCCATTGATTTGGTTCACCGATAATCGCTAAGTCAGGTTTATATTGTGTCGCTACAAATCGCGCGCCATCTGAGTCCCGTTCTTCTTTCACAGCTCCAATCACAACGAATTGCCACCCTTCTATCCCTCCAACCCCGGCAACCGCATCGACAAAACATGCAAGCGGTCCTTTTGCATCAACCGATCCACGTCCATATAATTTTTCGTGGGGCGGGATGCCATCCCGCTTTACGACAATCTCCCCAGGCACTGTATCAATATGACCCAACAATACCACCTGTTTCGGCCCCTTCCCCAGCACACCGACAGCATTCCCTGCTGCATCTATGAACACCTCGTCATAGCCTATTGATTTCATTCGCGCTGCCAGCCATTCCACTGCACCGCGTTCGCTGCCTGAAGGGCTATATTGCAAGATGAGTCCCGTCAAGGTATCAAATTCACTCATTCATTACGCTTCGACGGAAACCAATTCAGGTGCAAGCACTTCAGTCAAAACATCGACCAAATGATCGATCTGCCCATACGAAATTACAAGCGGTGGTAGCAAACGAATAACTGTCATCCCCGCGTTCAACGCGATGATCTTTTTCTCCTGCAAAGCGCTGAGATAGGTTGCAACCTTATGCTTCAGCTCAATGCCAATCATTAAGCCCATCCCACGTACCTCACGGATATTTGGAGACTCAATTTTTCTCAACTTGTCGATCAAATATGCACCTTTGACCAATGCCTGACGCGACAAATCCTCCTCTTCGATGACTGTCAGAGCCGCGAGAGCAGCTGCGCAGGCAAGCGGGTTGCCACCGAACGTGGAGGCATGGACACCGGGTATCAGGTTCTTTATGTTTTGTCCAATTAATACCGCGCCCATAGGCAGGCCACCCGCAAGGGACTTTGCACAGCAGAGCATGTCAGGAATTACACCAAAATGCTCAATAGCAAACATTTTCCCCGTTCGACCAAACCCTGTTTGGATTTCATCCACAATCAGCATAGCACCGCGCTCGTCACAAACTCGTCGCGCCGCCTGGAGGTATTCCGTACTTGCCGGATATACTCCGCCTTCGCCTTGCACTGCTTCCAAAATCACCGCAGCAGTTTCTTCATTTACGGCTTTGGCTAACGCTTCGATATTGTTGTATGCCACATGGCTGAACCCAGGTACAAGCGGCTCAAATCCTTCGCGATATTTCTTATTGAAAGTCGCTGAGAGGGAGCCGTATGTCCGTCCATGAAATGCACGCATCGCTGCAACGAAATTCTTTCGTCCCGTTGAAATACGTGCAAACTTGAGTGCGGCTTCTACAGACTCCGTCCCTGAATTACAAAGAAAAACTCTGTCGAGTCCATTGATTAGTGACGCGAGTTTCTTCATCAACTCGGCGCGCCTATCGTTTGGGAATGACTCAAACAACGTGATAAGCGTGGAGGCCTGCTTATAGATCGCTGCAGCAATTTTTGGGTGCGCATGACCAAGATTGGCAACTCCATGTCCCGACGCGCAATCTAAATATTCCACGTCATCCACATCAAATAACGACGCGCCTTGTCCACGCACGATCACCAACGGTTGTTTGGCATACGTCCCCGCTGAGTGTTTTGTTTCAATGTCTAAAATTTGCTGTGTGTTCACTGGATCACCGTTCCATTTCCTGATAAAGCATTAGTTATGGGATTTTGAATTCGTCCATCTGCAATGATGACACGACTCACGCCACCCTTGAGCGCTTCCCCGGCACCCAACACCTTTTTCTTCATGCGACCTTGTGCCGATTCACTTGCCTCTGCAAGTTGACTCTGGGGGAGGTGCCGAATGAGCGTAGACTCATCAGGGAAGTTTTTCATCAGTCCGGGCACTGCTGTCAGCAGAATGAGGGTCTCCGCCTTGAGCGTGGAGGCAACCATGGCGGCCACGCGGTCCGCATCTACATTCAGTGCTTCGCCTTTTTCGCTGACTGCCACGGGCGCTAGAACAGGTAAATACCCCATATTGATCAACGCCTGCAACAACTCGCTATTTACCGATTCAATCTTCCCTGTGTAATCATCACGAATAATTTTACGCTTGCCGTTTTCAATACTTTGAACCGAATCCTTACGCGCGGCTTGCATAAGTTTGCCGTCCAGTCCGCTTAAACCAAACGCATTGATTCCCAACATCTGTAATTGCTCGGTCAACAACGAATTGACCTTGCCATTGACTGCCATCAAAAATATTTCCAATGTCTTTCGATCCGTATATCGGGACGTATACCCCGAAGGCGATGTTATCATCTTTGGCGGCGTACCGAGAGATTCACCCAGTGCGTTTGCTTCCGCCGAACCACCATGGACAAAGACAAGCTGCTTGTCTTCTTTCAATAGTTCGGCTGCGTCGCTACAGATTGCAGAAAAATCTACTCCCTCGGTGCCACCAAGTTTTACGACCGTAATTGATTGCGTCATTAATTCTCCAGTTTCATGTCATTGCGAGGGCTGTGGCCCTCGCAATGACGCGTTAAATCGGGTGCAAGCCTGTAAAATCCAACCCCATCGTCTCTTCCCAGCCCATCATTAAGTTCATACACTGTACTGCTGACCCAGATGCGCCTTTCATGAGGTTGTCAAGCGCACACATAGATACGATATGCCCGTTGCTCTCATCCAATTCAAATCCTACATCCGCATAGTTGGTACCGGCGAGGATCTTAGGTTCAGGAACGCGATATATTCCACGCTGTTCCTTGACCACACGCACAAATGGGCACTCATTCGCCACCGTGCGATAGGCCTTCCACAAATCTTTTGTTGAAACACCCTGTTTCACTCTCGCATGAGCTGTCGCTAACACGCCGCGGACCAAATCTACAGCTGTTATGGTAAGTGATACATCATGGACACCCATTTCTTGAATTACCTCCGCAGTGTGGCGATGTCCAAAAGCCGAAAACGTTCGAATCACATTCGCGCGTTCCGCGTGCAGGGAACCAGAATTTCCTTCCGCACCACCCTCGGAGGAACCCACTTTAATTTCAACAAAAATTGGGAAAGATAAATCCAGTAAATCTGCTTTGACCAGCGGCAGAAGTGCAAGGTTACCCGCCGTAGCATTACATCCCACTCCACTGACATAATTCGCCGTCGCGATCTCCGCGCGGTGAAGTTCAGGCAATCCATACACAAACTTATTCAACCATTCCGGCGCGGCATGCTTTTCACCATACCATTGCTCATAGGATGAAGCATTTCTTAATCGAAAATCTGCAGAGAGGTCAATAATCTTCGGTGCAAGTCGAGAATACTCTTCAATGTGATGCTGAGCCCGTCCATGGGGCTGCGCAAGGAAAAGCACATCTACTACCTCCATTGATGCAGGATCACTAAATTTGAGTTGTGTCCGCTTTCGTAAATTCGGATGCACTTGATACACGAACTCGCCCAAATGCGAGCGCGACGTCACCTGTCTAACTTCCACACACGGATGAGCCAACAACAAGCGCAATAGTTCGCCCCCTCCATAACCAGAACCGCCAATAATAGAAGCTGAAATCATGACACATATTCCTTGCTGGCAATACTCACAACGTAATCTACAATTTCCCCAGCGATGTCAATGCCGCTCAGTGGTTGCATGGTATGAAATTCCATCGTGTGATTTATCTCATTGACAATGAGACCACGTTCTGGATGCTCAACTAAATCTACAGCCAGTACGCCGCGACCCACTGATTGTGCGGCGCGGAAGCTCAGGTCCTCGATATCGGGCGTGAGGGGACACAGTTCTCCCTCACCGCCGCGTGCAGTATTGGTGATCCAATGTTCTGATTTGCGATACATCGCTGTCAACACGCGATCACCGATCACAACGACGCGGATATCGCGCCCTGGTTTCTCAATATATTCCTGAATGTAAAACACCGAGTGCTGCACAGACCCCAAGGTAGACTTATGTTCCAGCACAGCTTCGGCGGCGTCGCGATCATTGATCTTCGCCAGCAATCGCCCCCAGGACCCAACAACGGGTTTCAACACTACTGGATACCCAAACGCTTCAATCGCTTCCAACGCAGCTTCGGGTGTGAAGGCTGTAGCAGTATGCGGCTGTGGTATTCCATCACGCGCGAGCGCCGCACTGGTCATCAACTTGTCGCCGCAAATCTCCGCGACAGATGCGGAGTTCACGGTCGGCACGCCGAAAGCATTTAACATCCGCGTTGCGTACAATCCGCTAGTGTAACTCAGGCTCCGTTCTAACACCGCATCAAATTCCTGCCACGGCACGGGGTTGTTCAAATCGAAATGGATTCTACGGTCATCAAGCCGGTCATAATCGATCCCGCGCTTTTCCATGGCGCCGAAGATCCATTTCTCTTCTACGCGCACACGGGAATAAAGAACACCAATCTTAAGTTTTTGTTGCATAGTACCTCCAACGGCAGATGATTTGTCATGGACTATTTCATCGTCCATGGTCCGGTGTCTATAATCTATTCTCCCCAATCTTCCTCTTCCCTTGGCGCGAGTTGCACAGCGGCAGGCTCAAGCGCGATCACCTCCAAATCCACGCCGCAATCAGGGCACACAATGATCTCGCCGACCTCCGTTCCTTCTTCCAACTTGATCTCTGCAGCACATTCGGGACAAGTTACAGTAGACATTTTTATTCTCCTTTGATTCTTTGAATTTGATTTTGGACGGATTGGAGACTCGTGCCTCCAATTGCCTTTCTCTTCTCGATGGATTTCATCGGGTCGAAGACTTGATATACATCCGCTTCAAACGGACCGATCTCCTGATACGCTTCGACTGGCATTTCCTCTAACGGAACCATTCGCTCCCTCGCGGCACGGACAACTTTTCCCGCCATTGCATGTGCTTTTCTAAATGGAACTCCTTTATTAACCAAATAATCTGCCAAATCGGTTGCCATCATGGTTGAATCGATTGCATTACGCAATCGATCAGATTTGACATTGATGGTTCTTAACGCGCCAGCGGTGACAGGCAGAATCGCCAACAAAGTATCTATCGCTTGAAAAACAGGCGCTTTATCTTCCTGCAAATCTTTGTCGTAGGTGGATGGCAATCCTTTGAGTGTCGAAAGCAGTCCCGTAAGCAGACCAATCAAGGTGCCGGCTTTGCCGCGTGTGAGTTCAAACACATCAGGATTCTTCTTCTGCGGCATGAGACTCGAACCAGTTGAGAATGCATCAGATAATTCAAAGAAGCCAAACTCAGTACTCGTGTACAAGATAATTTGCTCCGCAAGCTTGCTCAGATGGATTCCAATCATCGTCGCACAGAAAAGGAACTCAGCCGCAAAGTCTCTATCAGATACGGCATCAAGGCTGTTTTGTGAAACATTCGCAAAGCCAAGTGACTTAGCCAACGCAATTCGGTCAATCTCGAAAGGCACACCGGCCAATGCCCCGGAACCCAAAGGCAAAACAGAGACTCGCTTGAGTAAATCTTGTAACCGTTCAAGGTCACGTTGCAACGCCCAGGAATGACTCAACCACCAATGCCCTAATAAGATCGGTTGCGCTCGTTGCAAATGAGTGTAACCGGGCATGAGAGTTTCGCCTGCAAGTTCAGCTTTCTCGACCAAAGCAGACTGCAAATCTTTCAAGGCTGTATCGAGTGTGGGAAGGGCACCCAACATCCATAATCTAAAATCAGTCGCGACCTGGTCGTTGCGGCTTCGCCCTGTGTGGAGTTTGCCGGCCGCGTCACCAAGTAACTCGGTGAGACGACGTTCAACCGCAGTGTGAATGTCTTCATCGGATGGAGCGAAGGAAAACCGTCCCGAAGAAAATTCTTCTTTGATGGTGACAAGCCCAAGGGAGATGGAGGCGTGTTCTTTATCCGTAAGAATACCTGCACGATGGATCGCATCCGCCCACGCGCGACTCCCATCCACATCCTCTATTGCCATGCGTTTATCAACAGGTAATGACGTGTTGAGTTCGAAAGCAAGTCCGTCAAGTTTTTGGGCGAAGCGTCCGCCCCAAAGAGTCGTCATCTAGTCCCTCTTGAAGCGTGAGTAATCGGGCTTGGGCATATCAAGACCCGAAACGGGCAAACCATTGAGCGCGCGGACTTTGAGACTCAGACCAAAGAGGCGAATAAAACCTTCAGCGTGACTCTGGTCGTAGACATCCTCTTCGCCGAACGTGGCAAAATCTTCGCGATAGAGACTGAATGTCGACCAGCGACCCGCGACGATGATGTTGCCTTTATATAGTTTGAGTCTCACCTTTCCCGTAACGGGACCCTGCGTGGCATTGACGAAGGCATCAATCGCTTCGCGCAGGGGCGTGAACCAAAGACCGTTATACGCGAGCTCTGCGTATTTCACTG
>Ga0075419_10002740_pt1 | contig 11294 bp, 12 predicted proteins | sample SoiMetdeltSBSDD3_FD_76900 | JGI IMG/M metagenome (GOLD analysis project Ga0075419, IMG submission 76900) | Bulk soil microbial communities from a Populus tree surrounding site in Tennessee, USA - Soil MetaG P. deltoides SBSDD3 | ecosystem: Environmental > Terrestrial > Soil > Tree plantation... | reverse complement strand
GTAGGCATCCTTGAGATCGCGGAATACCTTATGCCTTTCCGCTGCGTCATGGGCGATTACTCGCGCTCCGACATCTGCTACGCTTTCCGCAATGTCCTCATGCTTGACGCTGACCAGCGTTTCCAGTGCAACAAGGCAGAGCAAGAAACGGAGGTCGAGGCTTGACTGGCTACTGGCCCGTGAAATGACACGAATGCTCCTGGTGAGTCGAACTCCTATGGGCGGTGACGATCCAGCAGTAGAGGTGTCTGGAGTGGTTACGAGCAGCCGGACCGCGCGGTCGTACCACATCCGCCATTGTGCAGCTCTGTAGATCACGGCATCAACATCAAGTGAGACATCTGCACTCCAAACCGGTTCAATGCTCAGTGTTCCTCCAGTCATAGGGCTGAGGAGCACCTCAAGTCGACGGATCGCATTTGCATCATAGCGCCGGCCTGCCCCCGGTCCGAAACCGGTCGCCCTCGCTGTCACCAGGTGGGCATAGCGCACAGCATCTCGGACTACAGCAAGGTGGGCCACGGCCTCTTGAGCAGCATGGCCGGGCGGTCCGCTACACACACTCACAAAAGTGTAACCGCACAGGTAGTGAAAACGAGGATCACGCTGCGGCTTGCGACTGCTGATCGCTTGCAGGAAGCAGAGATGGAGCCGCTACACCCCGTAGGGCAGCTTCACATGCGGCGGTGAGGTACTCCAAGACATTGCGCTGCTGTTGCTTCAACGTCGCTACCACCGTCAGCATGCTTTCGACAAAGCGTGAGCCCTCCACGCTCTGCGTGCCAAAGCTCCCCTTGCGCCAGAGCACAGCAGGACGGATCGACCTCTCGGCCGTGTTATTGGTGGGTTCCACGCCTTCGACCTGCACAAACGTCCACAAGGCCTCGCGGCGCTTCAGGATGTCCCGACACGTCCCTGCGGTCTTCGGGATACCACTCCGCCTACCGGCTTCCAACAGCCGCTCGACCTCTCGGCGCAGCGGGGTCATGTAGGAACGAAACGTCGAGCGTTGCAGGGTGCCCAGGCGCACCCGATGCCACCACGTAAACATCTGGTGCGCCTGGGCAAGCAAGGCTTCCCCAAGTTCCTCGGAGGCTCCTCCACGGCCGTGCATCGCTTCGAAATCTCTCAGCAAATGCGCCCAGCAGAGCTGCCGCCATCGCACGGGATACCAGTTGTAGGCACTGTAGCGATCCGTCACCAAGATGCCCGAAAATCTCTCACTCACCAACTCACGGGCCACCTGGCCACCGCGGGACATCCGGACTAAAAACACCGTCACCAAGCTGGTCACCGCCACCCATAACCAGGCCCGCTTGCCCCCTTGGCGCCAGCTCGTCTCGTCGAGGTGCGCCACGGCTTGCTCGTGCACATACGTACGGGCTTCCTCCACGGGCGCCGCTATCACCTCGGTCGTGGCCTGTTCCAGCTGGCTGATCGTGCCTACACTCAAGGGCACCCCAAACACCTCGTCCATCGCCTGCTGTGTGGTGCGCTTGGATAAACGATACGCTCCCGTATACAGCGCCACCGTGGCCTGCCCCCGAGGCCCATACGTGCCGCTGGGAACCCCCGCGGGCCAGGGGGCCCGCGTCACCTCGCCACACGCAGAGCACCACAACTGATGCCATTGATACTCGGTCACCACCGGCTGAATCGGCGGGAGCTCGATCACCTGATGCCGCCACGGCTTGGGATCATCTCCTGATAAAGGCCCCTGACAGTGCGCACACTGCTCAGGCTTGATCACCACGACCTCATCGACGTCTTCCACAGGGATCAGGGTGCGCATATGGCCAGGGTGACCAGGTTGTCCGCCACGACGTCGCTGACTCCGAGGGCGACGTGGGCGTCCGTGCTGTGGCGGATCGCTCGAAGGGGGGCGTGAGGAATTCTGGGAGGTTTGGTGCAGCTGTTCCTGTAACGTGCGGACCTGCTCCTGGAAGGCGTGGACCATGGATGCCAAGGTCTCTATACGCGCTTCGAGGGCCCGAATATAGGCTTGCACTTCGGGAGGCGTCCGTTCCCACACCTCGTGCGGGAAGCAAGGCAGTGTTTCCATGGCGACAGGGTATGTCATCCACAGACGGGATCGCAAGCGGTAAGTTTGCACTACCTGAACGGTTACCGCCAGCTTGGGCTTTTTTTGAAACGCCTCGAGGTCTTGCCGGACTTGCGCTGGCTTTGCGGGGTCACCTTTGAGGTACACGTAGGTGGGACGGTAGGGGCGCACTCCATGCTTGACGCAAAATGCGCGCAGAGTGGTCTCGCCGACCGTCAAGCCCTTCTGTTGATAGAGATAAGTCGTGAGTTCGCCATAGGTCCAGTTGGCACGATCGATGATCTCCGGGGCCAGGTCGTCCGGAATAGAGGGGGTTCGTCCGGGTGCCCAACGAATGTGGAGCCCTCAAGCCCTCCTGCTTGATACGCGTTGAGCCAACGTTGGATGGTGCGTGGGCTGACTGCTCAATCTTCGGCGATGTGGCTATGGCGTCGCCCTCGGGCGGCCATCAAGATAGCCTGACAGCGATGGTGCAGACGCGGATCGGGAGTGGTCTTGAAGGTGGTTTCGAGTTGATGATGCTCCAAATCGCTCAAGGTCAATTTCATCATTATGTTATTCTCCCTGGGGTTAGGCCAGGAAGGTTACCAGCTCTAATCGGACAAAGCTACTCGAGGTTTGTATAGGCGGCTCCGCCTAACCAAAACGGGCGTTCCCGCCGATGTGGACGGTGCCCTGCGGATGCTATTGTTCTGTCTGAGGATCTTGCCTCGTGTGGGGACATGAGGTGACATCCTCGTGGTGCGAGGGGCTCGCGCGGGGGTGTCCGACATCAAGTGGCCGCACGAGCCCGGCACCACTCGCTGCACACCCTCCTCTGCCACTCCTTCTGCCTCAACACGTTCCGACTCGCCCTCTGCACGGGGGCATGCAGCCAGCATCCACATGCCGGGTTGGAGCGTTCTTCTCTGCGAGGAACGTCCTCCTCATGGTGTCAGGGCCTGGGTGGGCATGGTCGCTGCGTGCGGCCCAACCACGCGCGCTCTGCACTGCTTCGTCACGAGTCCTGCCTGCAATGGGCTTCCCTCATTCTTCCCTGCTCCCGAATAAGGCCCTGTGACAGGGTAACTGCAATTTAGGCCAAGCTACTGAGCTTGGCTTGCGAAGCCTTTCAATACATTGCCAGAGTAACTTTGCCGAAAATGATGTTTGGGACCATAATCAGTCTCGGAGTATCTCGATCGTATAGGAAAATGCATTTTCCCGGTCCCGGTAGCCCCTGTGACTCAAGGACAAGCGAGACGGGTGAGGGTGCCCAAATGAAAGCCGATGTGGGGTGGACGAAGCGGGTGAAGCGTGGTACAACCGCTGCACCGCAAACCTCTCATCATCCCAACTCGGTGCAGCCCGATGATGACACCCCCCTCTGGGGACTGGAATGTCTTTAAGCAGATCTTTGCCGACCACTGGGAAGCGTTTCAACACGTTCACCCACGCTACCAGACGTCGTACTCTGATGGCCTGGTAGCCAAGATGCGCAACTGTGGCAACCCGGAGCAGATGGGCTACCTCGAATATCGCTGCCTGCACTGCGGCCAAGGCAAGCACCTGGTGGCGATGAGCTGTAAATCATCGCTGTGTCTGCGATGCGCCAAGGTGTACGTTGATAACCACATTCCATCGCATTTCGTGGTCATGTCCTGAGTCCCTCATGATTGTCGCGCGATTTCAATGTGTTACCTTCCTCGTCTTTAATCCGCTTACGAGCCTGGAGGACTTGAGGGTAACTCATGCGAACCACTGCCCGTCAGACCCGCGACAACCGGACCATCACGGCTTTGGTGCATGAATATGCGCAACCCATTGAATTTATTATGTTTTTCGATTTAACTCAGAAAAACGTAACATGTTGATTTCGTTAGCGTTTCCCCGATTCATGCACCAAAGCCCATACTCCTCTTTCCTTGCCGTTGTTGCCTAGAGCCTAGAATGGCAACGCGGTGTGCTGTGACTCGGATGGCAGCCCACAAGAGGGGTGTTTCACCTGCCTCGCCGCGCGCTGCCGTTGGTGGTGGCCGCCGTCGCACTGGCGGTCGAGCGGCCTGCGATCTGGCAGATCGCAGGCCCGTGCGCCCAGCGCCAGCATCATCGACGTGCTGGGCCTCCACGCCGATGATCCACAGCACGCACAGCATGTTCGACATAACGAGCAGCACATGCATCATGCGTCCTTCTCCTCTGTATGCAACTCCGCGAGCTGCTTGATGCCGTGCGTGGTGCGTTCCATATTGCGGCGCAGCTGGTCCCGGCGCCGCGTCAGAATCTGCTGCGCTTGCTCGGGCTGCTGCGCCATCGCTCTGGCCGTGCCCGACATCGCAGGACCAATCGTCACCTGCTGCCGCAACCGGGTGCCGCTGCCGAGCGGTTCGAGCTCAAAGCGCCACTGGGCGCTGGGCTGCGCCGGATCGCTGACGTTCCAGGCCAGCACCCAGGGCGGCTCCCAGGCGACAATGTAGGACGTCGTCTCCCACTCCCCGCCCTCTTCTCGCCGATTTCTGCCGACAAAGGCGGCCCCCACGCGTGGGCTCTCGGTGTTGATCCAGGTCGCCCCCAGGAACTCAGTGCTAAAGCGGGCCGGGAGGTTGATGTCGCTCACCAACTCCCAGACCCGCGTCGGTGCGGCGGCGATGTCGACTTCCACGGTGACCCCCGGACCGGCGGCCAGCAGGGAGCGGCCGTCGCGGGGATGCGCGTTGGTATCGCCCCAGCGGTCGAACCAGGTGATGGCCGAGGCAGGTCGCCGCGTCGCTGGTGTGAAATCGGTCCCGTGCGTATAGGCCACGGGCAGCAACACCACCTGGGTGACGCCGTCGGGGATGCCGAGGAGGTCGGCCACCTCCTGGGCGCGTCCGAGGTGGAGGGTGGTCCAGGCGGAGCCCAGTCCCCGCGCCCGCAAAGCGAGGCAAAAACTCCAAGCAGCCTGGAGGACCGAATCGAACAATCCTGGTCGTCCACTGCCGTCATGTGTGCCCCAGATAGTCACCAGCACGAGGACGGGGACCCGTTCGAGGTGCTGGGCCAGATATGCCGCTGAGGTCACTACCCGCTCGCGGGCCTGGGCGCTGCTGTGCAGCCGCTCGGCCGTCTCGATAAGTCCACGCCCACCGGCGTCACGGTACAGGGCGGCGAGTCGGGCCTTGGTGTCCGGATCACGAATCACGAGCCACCGGCGGCTCGTCACATTGCCACCTGAGGGCGCTTGCTCGGCGAGATCGATGCAGCGCAGCAGCACCTCGTCAGGGACCTCGCGGGTGAAGTCAAGACGACGGCGCACGGCCCGCGTCGTACTCAACAGGGTGTCGATCTGTTCCAGGTTGAACTCCATGCGGATGTCTCCTTGATAGTGCCCTGCTCTCTTCCCTTGCCTCGTGCTCGCACGTTGCTATCCTGCGCTGTCGGACACCTCCCAGAATCCGGTCGCCAGTACCCCAGCAGACACCGGTGGGTACGCCTGGTGAAACGCCTCTACCGCCCAGGACGATTGCTCAAAGAGCCCCGCCAGATGCTGCGCATCCTCTTGCGTGGTGTACGTCCGTAAGGCACGCACTTTGAGCGCCTTCTGGGCCGCAATATCGATGAGCACGGTCGGCTCGACCTCGGGGCCGGCGAGCCTGACGCCCGGGGCCTGCACGGCCGCGGGAAGCAGAGCCTTGTAATAGAGGCGTGGTTGTTCGGTAGTGCGGTGGCGGTAGCGGTGAAACGCCGCGACCGTGGCGTGGTGCACCGCCACATGGTCCGGGTGACCCGAGAGCCCCATCGGACCAAAGGTGATGACCACGTCTGGCCTGATGGCGGCCATCACCCCGGCGATCTTGGTGATCAGCTCGTCAGCGTTAGCGTGGGACACTTCCTGATCACGATAGCCAAGAAAGATGGGAGGTCTGGCTCCATACATCCGGAGTACCGTGCACAGTTCCATGGCCCGGACCCTGGGCAAGTCCTCGCGCGTCACCTCCTGCCCATGCGTCCCCAGCATGCCCTGCTCGCCCCGCGTGGCCGTGGCCACGTAGACCTCGACCCCGGTGTGGGCATAGCGGCTGAAGGTCCCCCCGGCGCAGGAGGTCTCGTCGTCCGGATGGGCAAAGACACCCAGGATACAGCGTCGCGTGTGCGTCATGGTCAGGACCTCCCAGTGAGCGACCATGGCCTTTGTCCCCGCGCAGCGTCCTACACGTGCTGGTGGCACGAGCGCCCAACGCCTCCTGGGCGTCGAGCCTGGTGGGACACACACCGCATGCATGATCGCCCCGACTATGGCCGAGATCTGCTGGAGCGTTCCGCACGCATGGGCCCTTGCTCGTGCCGAACGCCCGTCCTTGGCGCTGCCCGGGGCGAGTGGAACAAGCAAGGCTTAGTAAAGAATATTTACTATTAAAAAAGTAGTCAAGGCATTTTTAGATGTATACTTGTTTTTCAATATTCAATATGGAAAAATGCTCCATAGCCTGGCGACCATGTGGAGCATGCACGCCACGCCCGCGTGCCAGAGTCTGGCCAGGAGAGCAGGCCAGCCACACCGCCCGGGATGTCGAACACGTGTGCCACACGTACAATCACTATGGCTCGAAGGTATGAGAAGGGATCTATGGCAAAAAGGTACGATCAAGCCTGTCCGGTGGCGAAAGCGTTGGAGGTGGTTGGTGACCGGTGGACGCTCCTCATGGTGCGGGACCTGCTCCGAGGCGCACAGCGCTTCCAGGATTTCCTAGCCTCCCTCCCCGGCATTGCCCCCACCATCCTCTCGGATCGGCTCAAGCTGATGGAGGAGCACGGGCTTGTCACGCGCGCTTTCTACTCGGACCACCCCCCACGTGCCGAGTACGTGTTGACCGCCAAGGGCCAGGAGTTGGGGGGCGTGGTGGGGGCGCTCGCCACCTGGGGCTCACGCTATCTCCATCCCCACACGCGGCTCGTGCATACGGCCTGTGCCCATCCCGTGCAGATGGGGTACTACTGTCCTCACTGCGACACCCGCATCGAGAGGCCGGCGGTGACCCTGCAACGCCTAGAAGGGACGTGATCCCCGGAGGTCACGCACGCGGGCATGGACCATGGGGGGCGTGATGGAGCCTTTGAGGCCAGGAGCACAGGACTGGCGCGCGCCCGCGTGCCTGAGGAGGACACGATGAAGCTCGGCACCTCGCTTCGCTTTCTGTATCCGACCGGACCGCAGACCTACGAACGATTCACCGCGGCACTGGCTGCCTTGCCGCCCGGCGGCTTTATCGAACGGCCGATGGGGGCGTTCGAGACGGACGTGCAAGCCTCTCAAGTGCTGGAGGTCGCTGCTGCTGCCCACGCGGCGGGGCTCGACGGTCTCCTGTTCGGGGACAGCCATGCCGTGCCCGCCTCGTACGCCAATGCCTTCGCCCCAGTCCCGACCGTCGCGCGGCTCCTGGCCGTGACAGGCACCATGCCGGTCGGCATGGTGCTGTTGGCGCCCTTCTACCAGCCCATCGTGCTCGCCGAGCAGCTCGGGACCCTGGCCGCCTTTGCGCCGGCCCCCCTCCTTGTCACGCTCGCCAACGGTGGGCGAAGCCAGACGTTCGACGCCTTCGGTATCCCCATGCGCAGCCGCGCCCGCCGGCTGGAAGAGCTGACGCGCGTGCTGCGTGGCCTCCTGGCGGGGGAGCGCGTGACCTTTCACGGGCGCTGTCTGACCCTCGACGGGGTGTCTATCAGTCCGCTACCACGCGGCCCCGTGGAGATCTGGCTGGCCGGCACGGTGCCGGCGGCCGCTGCCCGGGCGGGCACGCTCGGGGACGGCTGGCTCACAGGGCAGAACACGCCCGATGCGGAACTCGTCCGGCAGCTCGAAGTGTACCACGAGGCTGCCGGGCGGGCGGGCCGGCCCGCCCGCGCCGTCTTACGCCGGGATATCTTCGTCGCGGAGACTGACGCCGCCGCACACGCCGAGGTGGACCGGGTGCTGGCCGAGGGCTATCGCGGCACAGGGAAGAGCGAATTGCTGGTGGGGAGCCCGGAGACCGTCGTCGAGCGGCTCCGGCACTACCGGACACTCGGCTTCGAGGAGGTCATGGTGCGCCACATCACCGGTGATCATCAGCAGATGTTGCGCTCCTTCGCACTCATCGGGGAGCACGTCATGCCCGCCATTCGGGCCCTGTGAGGCCTCCCGCGCCAGCTCGTGGGTGTGGACGACTGCCTCTGCATGCGGCACATGCTGCACCCACGTGGCAGGTCGTGTACCCCAACTCTGCGGTTAATTCCATAGCCCCCAAAACCGGGTCGCTCAATTTATCACTGTGACACGAGGTCGCAAGGTTGATTGTCTGGCACGTCGTGACCAGAATGGAGTCGAAGGACGGCGTCCGTGCTGCCTCTCGACAGTGGATTTCCGCCCAGCGCTCCCCGCACCGGACAAGTAGCTTTCACCACATCCGGCGGTCCCAATTCCGGCTGCGTATCGCATTTTCGCACATACGTCCTCCCTTGGCTTTGTTGCATAAAGCGACCAGAAGCCGAGATGGTCCCTTGCACCCCGCTTTCAGCTGACGGGAGAGGACTGCGGACGACCCAGCTCCCGCAGCCGATTGAGCAACGCGCACGCGAGCGAGGTTTCTCGCTCCTGGGCCTCGGCCCGCTTCGACCGCAGCCGGTCGCCAAAGGTCCGTTTGAACCTGGAAAAGACATTCTCGACGTATGCCTGATCGTAGTAGCCCGACGTCCGTTTCCAGCCACACCGACCCTCGCTCTCGATCGCCAACAGATGCTGATCACGTTGGGTCGGGGAGATCATCGCCGTGGGGCTCAGCACCGCCCCTTTGCGGGGAGGAATGATCACCCGGGCTCCCAGTCAATGATTCTCGACGGCGGTAGAGACAGGAGCTTGATCGAAGATGCCCTCCCCGATGAACCGATCGATGCGGTGATCGACTTGGGACAACAGCGCGGGCACTTGCGATGGGTCTTGCTCCTGGCTTTCCGTCACCGTGGAGGCGACAATCCAACCCTGGGCATCCACCCCAATGTGCAGCTTCTTCCAGCGTTTGTGCGGCTTCTCGCCGTGCTTCTGGCTCTGCCATTCGCCTTGGCCACAGACCTTCAAACCGCTGCTGTCAACGATCAGGGATATTGCTTCCTGAGGAGCACGATCGACCTGCTGTCGGATCGCCACGGTGGCGTTGCGACGCGACAGCGTCGTATGATCCGGGCACGGAAGCGTCAAGCCCATGAGCTGCAAGACAGAGCCAAGGAACCCTTCGGTCTGGCGCAGGGGCAGGCGAAAGAGCAGCCGGAGCGTGAGCGCCGTCTCGATCGCGACGTCGGAATACACCGGCTGAGCGCCTCGCGTACCGGTCTGAGGAGGCGTCCAGGCGTCGATGGCGTCTTGGCTGATCCACAGGGTGATGTCGCCACGATCGCGTAACGATTTATCATACTCGTGCCAATTTTTCACGTAATACCTGACCTTTCGCGCGAATAATCGCGAGAAAAATCAAATTGAGCTAAGCTCGTGGGATGAGCAAACAGATCACAATCAAGCACGAGCGAATAGACGATATCCCAGTCATCATCGCGCAGTTAAAGAAGATGCGCGTGGACAAATTGATCGACACCCACTTCCCGACCAACGGCAATTGGACGGGATTGAGTCTCGGAGGAGTGGTGGTCGTCTGGTTGACCTTCATCATCTCCGAGGGCGACCACCGGCTCTATCGGGTCGAGCCGTGGGTCGCGGAGCACAAGCGGACGCTCCGCCGCTGTTTAGGCAAAAAGGTCGAGCCGCGCGATTGCACCGATGATCGGTTGGCGACGGGGCTCGATTACGTGAGCGTAACGGAGCACTGGGTAGAGTTTGAGTGCACGCTCAATCAGAGCGTGATTCGCGTCTACGACCTGCAAAAGTGCATGGCGCGCGTGGACAGTACAACAGTGGCGGCCTTCGTCACGCCCGAAGGGATGTTCCAGCTTGGACACAGCAAGGATCATCGGTCCGATTTGCCGCAGTTGAAGATCGCTATGTCGGTGCTCGATCCGCTTGGATTGCCGTTGACGACGACGGTCGTGGCTGGCAACACGGCGGACGATCCGCTCTATCTGCCGGAGATCGCCAAAGTCCGCAAGATCGTCGAGATCACCGGACTGAGCTACGTCGGCGATTGCAAAATGGCGGCGATGGGGACGCGAGCCGAGATCGTCGCGCACGGGGATTGCTACTTGTGTCCGCTCTCGGCCAAACAGATAGCGGAGGCGGAACTCGACCTGGTGCTGGAGCCGGTCTTCACAGGCGTGCAACCGCTCGCTGAGGTGCGACTGGCACACGCTGACGAGCACGCCGCCGACACTACCGATCCAGTGGCGGTCGGCTTTGCATACACCGTTGCGCAAAGCGGTCAGGATCAGTCCGGGCAGCAGCAACACTGGCAAGAGCGCCGACTGGTTGTGCGTTCGCTGGCGTTTGCTGCCAGCCAGGAAAAGAGTTTGCGGATGCGTGTCGCGCGCGCCGTCACCGAGATCAACGCGCTGGACGAACGCAAGCAAGGCAAAAAGTGCTTGCCTGACGAGGCCGCTGTCCGTGCCACTGCCGAAGCGCTCCTCGCCAAACATCGCGTCGCCGGATTGGTGAAAGTAGACGTGACGACTGAAACGCACGAACACGGCAAACGCCGTTATGGTGCGCGCCCGGCCATAACAGTACGCCGCGAGCGCAGGCGCGTGCACGCCGCAAGCGATGCCGCGGCCGTCGAACACGCCGTGCGGCGACTGGGCTGGCGCGTCTACGCGACGAATCACACCGCCGAGCACCTGAGCCTGACACAAGGTGTCGCCGCCTATCGCAGTGAATACCTGATCGAAGAAGGCTTCGGGCGCTTGAAAGGCCGCTCGTTGTCGCTCTCTCCATTGTTTCTGCACTACGAACATCGGATCGTCGGGCTGATCTGCCTGCTGACCATAGCGCTGCGCGTACTGGTGCTGATGCAATACGTTGTCCGCCGCAACCTCGCGCACCAAGGTGCAACACTCAAAGGCATCTATCCGGGACAGTTTGGACGCCAGACTACGCGCCCGACGACAGAAATGATGCTCCGTACCTTTCGCGGTCTGACGCTGTCGCAAGTCACAATCAACGGCCAAACTTTCGATCACGTGACACCACTCAATGATGTGCAGCAGCGTATCCTCGAATTGCTAGAGTTCCCGATGGCAATCTTCTCCAAGATCGCTACTCAATTCTCAAATACCGATTTTCATTCACACGAAATGTGAG
>Ga0075419_10002739_pt1 | contig 11294 bp, 4 predicted proteins | sample SoiMetdeltSBSDD3_FD_76900 | JGI IMG/M metagenome (GOLD analysis project Ga0075419, IMG submission 76900) | Bulk soil microbial communities from a Populus tree surrounding site in Tennessee, USA - Soil MetaG P. deltoides SBSDD3 | ecosystem: Environmental > Terrestrial > Soil > Tree plantation... | reverse complement strand
GAGATCTTCCGCAGCGAGAGCAGCGGAGACCCTCCCGCGATTTCGCTGAAACTGGAAAGGGCAGTCTCAGTTGCGGTGCCCTCATGGGATTCAGCCATGCTGAGGGCCAGCGGGCTCGAAACCCAGCCACCTGGCTCGGCGGGCAAGCTGTCACGTCCCGCAACGGTGAAGCTGCTGGCGTTGCCACCGGCGAGTGCTGCGCACCGTTGGTTCGACAGCGTGGTCACGAGGAGCGGATTCTGTGCCAGCGGAACGATCTTGCCGCTCGCTGGCGAGATGGGCGATTGGATCGAGATGGTACCTTGCTGGCCGAACTGCGAGGAGGCCGAGATGGCGCTGGCCGAATCCGGTAAAAGCAGATTCGTCGTGATGAGGATGTTTCCGCCGGGGCCGAAGACGGAGTTAGCCAGGATCTGACTGTTCTGCAAAATCACAAGTTCTGGGTCGATGTTCACGCTCCCTCCGCCGCCGGTGCCATCCAGGACTGAGGCACTAATCATACTGTCGGCTAGTTCCACCGAGCCGCTCGGGGTGGTCGTGATTTTGATCGCCCCGCCGCTCGCCTTGGTGGCCTCCGTGGTGACCGAGCTATCCGACATAGCGAATAGGTTGTTGGCGTTGATCTGGATATTCCCCGCGTCTCCCTGGCCGGTGCTTTTCGCGGAGATTACCGATCCGCCGCTGAGCATGATGTGATGATCAGCCGACATCGTGATGTGGCCGCCCGGCTGGCTGCCGGCGGTGACGGCTGCGGAAATGGTCGAGCCAACGAGGGTGATGTCGGTCGCAGACAAGGCGATGGGCCCACCAGCGCCAGCAGTGGATTCGGTCGTGATGGTGGTCCGGTTAAGCGTGATCGCGGTAGCAAGGGACCCGGCGCCACCGACTCCTTGAATGGAGACGCTCCCAGCATTCCCGGTGGTGACCGCACTGCCGGTGCTGTTGCTGGTCATGATGGCGTTGTCGGCCGAGAACGTGCCGACGTTGAAGGCAATGTTCCCCGCGGGCGCGGCACCAGACGAGGAAGCCGAGATCACGCCGAACGTGGGCCAGAGTCGGGATGTTTGAACAGTCAGGACCACCGAATCAGCGGTCAGCGTGATCGCGCTGGGCAGGGTGACTGCCGTTCCGCCTGCGACGGACGTGGTGATCGCTGTATTGCGGAGCGTCACCTGGCTGGCGGCATCCGTGGACTCTGGGCCCGTTCCTGAGATGGTCACCGTTCCCGCCCGCCCGGCTGTGGGGCCGGGGTTGTCGCTTGCGCTGGCGAAGAACACATGGCCAACTTCCATCGGTGTCCCGTCCGGCTTCACATTCGTCTGCAGCCTGCCGACGTTGAACGCCACATTCCCCGCGGGCGCGGCACCCGCCGACGCCGCTAAAATCCCGGTTTCCCCAAGGGACGCGTCAAATCCAGGAGTTCCCGTCTCAGCGGTAAGGACCAGGGTCTTCGCCGTGATCGTGGTGGCCGCGGGAGTTGTGGCTGCTGTGCCACCGAGCACTGTCGTGGTAATAAACGTCTTGTCGAGAGCGACCAGGGTGGCGGCATCCGTGGGTTCCGGGGCGGGCCCTGAGATGGTCACAGTTCCCGCCGGGCCGCCGGTGTTGTCGCGGCTTTGGCTCACGGTGTTGAGGAACACTCCTCCTGCGCCTTTGATCGGTGTCCCATCCGGCTTCACATCCGCCTACAGCGTATTGACGTTGAGCGCAATATTCCCCGCGGGAGCTGCACCGGCGGAGACCGCCTCGATGATGACTTTCTGTCCGACGTTCACCGGATCCGTGGCCGCGCCGAGGGCCAGCGAGTCTGCGGTGATGATGATCGAGGCTCGAGTCGTGTCGGCCGTCCCGCCAAACACCTTCGTGGAGAGAGTGGTATCGTTGAGGCTGATACTTTTCGCCGCGCTTCCCGGACCATTGACGCCTTGAATGGTGATCATGCCTGCGGGACCAGCCTCTGCATTCGAGCCCGTGCTATTACTGGCAATCAGCACTCCAACCTCATGAGCCACTGGAGCGTTGAAGGTATCTTCCGGGTGAGCATTGATGCGATTGAGGCCTCCTGCCGTGGTCAGATTATCCACGTTGAAGGTTATGTCGCCGGCGGGCGCTGTGCCCTGAGTATGTGCCGTGATTTGCGTCCCATTACCGAGGGCGACGGTGTCTGTCGTGATCGTAATGGTGCTGGGAGTATTGTGCAGGTCAATCCCACCTCCCGGTCCATTAACACTTGTAGCCGTTATCGAGGCACTGTCCATCACGAACTGACCGCCAAGGATTCGCACCGTGCCGGCCGCGTTGGCCGAGATATCGAGTGTCGAACCTCCAGACAGAGTCATATTTCCCATAGTGGTGAAAGACTGCCCGTTGAGGTTAGACGCAGGCTGCAGAGTGGCATGCAGAACTTCTCCTGGCGTGGCGACGCTGGCCAAATTGATCTGCCCACCTGGAGCCGTTAGCCGTGCCGGCTGGACCGTTTCATTATCGAGAGAGCCGGACTGAATCGTAATATTTCCTCCCAAGAGCGAGATGCCAGTTCCTTCCGTTACCGTAAACTGACTCCCTTGAATCGTAATGGCCCCTGGATTTGAACCGAGGAAGCCGAAGGCAGCTACCGGCGCGACGTTCAGCAACGCATCTGCCACTGCGTTCGGTATAGCGTTGAAGCGCACCCCATCGGCAAGGCGCAGATAGTCTGCAGAGGTAAACGCCACCATGCCTCCCACGTTGACGGTCGCGTTCGGTCCGAACAAGAATCCGGCCGGATTCATCAGGAACAGATTCGCGGCGCCGAAGTTCGTGGTGTGAATCGCGCCGAAAATGTTGGAGATGTTTCCGCCCGTGACCCGGCCTAAGATGTTTGAGGTGGGGAGCCCGGCGGCGAGGGGATTGCCGGCAAGATCCGCCGATCCTGCATTGAGGAAGTTCGCAACGTTGTTGTTGGGAACATTGAAATCCCCGAAGCTGTGAAACAAATTGGTTCCCCCGCCGGGTCTCGTTCCGCCGGTGATGTCGTACTGAGTCTTGCCGTTTACGGAGATCGGACCAGCGACGTTTGTATTGAGTCCGGAAGGGGTAATGGGAGGGCCGGCAGCGTAGCCCGGTACGCTCATGACAGAAACAAGCAGGCACGCGAGCGAGATGCAACACCAAGTATATCGTTCGCACAGTCGAGGAAGCAGAGTGGCCTGGATACCTATCGTCCTCGTAGGAGTCATTGAAGTAACTGCGCGGTCAATCAGATCAGGAAGCACCTTACGCAAGCGGTCATGAGGCACAGCCGTCCGACGAGTCCACCGCAAAACTCTGCGTCAAGAAACCAGGCGGCGAGATCTTCCGTAGCGAGAGCAGCGGAGACCCTCCCGCCCTTTCGCTGAAACTGGAAAAGGCAGTCTCAGTCGCTGGGCCTTCGTTAGATTCAGCCATGCTGAGGGCCAGCGGGCTCGAAACCCAGCCACCTGGTTCGGCGGGTAAACTATCGCGTCCCGCAACCGTGAAGCTGCTGGCGTTGCCGCCAGCGAGCGCTGCACAGCGTTGGCTGACGAGTGCGGTTGCGATCAGCGGCTTCTGTCCGAGAGGCACGAGCTTGCCACTGGCCGGCGAAGCGGGTGATTGAATGGTAACGGTGCCTTGTTGGCCGAATTGCGAGGAAGCCGAGATCCGACTGGTTGGATCCTGCAGCAGCAGGTTGGTCGTAATAAAAATATTGCCCCCTGGGCCAGACTCGGCATCTGCAGTGATCTGACTGTTTTGCAAGATGACAAACTGCGGATCGATGTCCACACTTCCGCCGCCGCCAGTACCGTCGAGCACCGAGGCGCTGATCGTGCTATTGGTCATCTGCACGGTGCCAGCGGGAGTGGTCGTGATCTTGATCGCGCCGCCGCTCGCCTGATTGGCCTCGGTTGTCACTGTGCTATTCGTCATGGTGAATTGATTGCCGGCGTTGATATTGATGTTGCCCGCATTTCCAGTCCCCGTGCTGCTTGACGAGATGCTTGATCCATTGGTCATGGTCACTGACTGACTGGTCAGGAGGTTGATATCGCCACCCCGCCGGGTTCCTGTTGATTCTGTGAAGATCCCGCTACCGACCCCATCAATCGTAACACTGTCGGCCTGACTGCCAGTTCCAGTGCGGCCTTGTATAGTAATCGTTCCGCCGGTCAAGGGTGCTACTGCCGGGGACAATGCAAGAGTCCTAAGCTGTTGTGTTTCGGCGCCACTGCTGCTTCGGATCTGACCGCCGCTGTTGATCGCGAGAGTGCCCGTGTTGATATCAACGACACCGGCTGGTGCAATTCCGTTCGTGTCCGCCGTGATGGCGGCCTGGCTATTTAATGCCACGTTTTCCGCATTGACCGTGATCGTGCCCCCGGTAGCGGATAAGGCGGTGCCGGAGGTGGCGGCCGACAAAGTCCCGCCATTTTGCAGCATGACCGTATTTGAATCGACGGAGATATTTCCACCTCCCCCGGTGCCTGCTGTGTTCGTGAAGATCCCACTTTGGACCCCATCGATCATAACTGAACCGGTGCGATCTGTAAGACCTTGGATGATGATCCCTCCTGCTGGGCCGGAAGGAGGTGGGAGAGGCTGCCTTGTGAATGGATTTATTCCAATCACGCTACCGCTTGTAAGTTGTCCCCCGTTTGTCAATTGAAGATTGTCCGTTGAGATATTTATCTGTCCACCTGATCCAGAACCATTAGCCTGAGCAGAGATCACACCTCCATTTTGGATAGTCACAGACTGTGCCAGGATGTTGGTATCGCCGCCGGTACCGGTGCCGTGCGAGTTAGTGAAGATCCCGCTTTCAACACCATCAATCAGCACAGAGGCAGTAGGACGAGAGTGACCTTGGATGTTGATCGTCCCACCCGGACCGGAAGGATTAGTAAACTCCGGAACAGGGCCGAATCCGGTAATGCCTACAACACTCCCGCTTCGCAGTTGCCCTCCGTCCGTGAGCTGCAGATTTTGAGTTCGTACATTCACGGTTCCACCCTCTCCTGCCTGGAACGTTTCGGAAGAAATGAAGGCGTTGTCCGTGATACTGATGTCCCTGGCCGTGATGTTCACATCAGCAGAACGAGCAGAATTTCGTGATCTCGTGCTGATATTAGATGTAAACGTTGTGCCGCCGAAGTTGAGGGAGGTGCCAGCTACGCTTAATTTCTCCGAGAGGGTTATCGTGATTTTACCTGGTTCCACCAGACTGAAGTTATCAATTTGAATGCCCGCGTTAAGGATGGTGAGATTGTTGCTAGTGATGGTGATCTGACCACTGCCCGGTAAGGGCTGCTCTCCGCCTTCAGTCGGACGGGAAGCCGTAAAAACTGCACCGGCCGTACCAGGTTCATTGCCCCCAGCGATAAGGATGTCGCCAACTGGTGCGGAAAGAGCGATATTTCCCACGGTTCCGCTACTAAATCCGCTTTGTGAATTGACGAACGGACCATTTGTCATAGAGATATCTCCCTGAACACTAGTGATGGAGATATTTCCGCTGTCTCCAGTACCTTCGAATGAACCAGTGGAGATAAACGGGGAGTCCATCGCGACCATTTCCTTCGCCACCAACGCAATATCGCCGCCTTTTCCTGAACCGAACTCCGTAAAGGACTGTAAGGACGAGAAATTTGTCAACGATATATCCCCATTGGCGCTGTCCACGCTTATGTTTCCAGCATTTCCGGCTGTCGCTAGAGAGGCAGTTTGAACAATTGCTCCATCAAAATGTATGTTGGTGCTGCCCTTAAGCACGATATCTCCACTGTCACCCGCTCCTTCCGTCATGCTTTCCAATATTGTGGAAAATGTCCCCAAGTCCTGTACGAGGAGTGTGTTGCCTTCCAGCGTGATATTTCCGCTGTTGCCGCCCGTACTTCCTTCGGCGATGTTCGATCGGATGCCAGTAAAGGGGAAATTCTCGAAGTCTTGAGACCCGATAATTTCGATGTTGTCAGCGTTCACATGGATGCCGCGGTATTGAACGCCGGCAGTCGCATTGCCAGACACATTTGTTTCGATGACCGCCGCATTCTGGATCACCGCGTCTTGGCTGACGACGATGTCAATGCCGCTACCAACCCTTTCCGTTCTATTTGTTATCGAGCCAGGGCCTGTGACATTGGCGAAGATGGTGGAGTTGTCTAGGAGGAATTGACCGCCTCGAATGAGTACCGTGCCACCACCGTCGCCACTGACATCAATCACTGACTGCTCCGCAACCTCAATAGTGCCGAGATTGCCGAATGACTGGCCGTTGATATTCGGAGCCTGGGCTAAAGTTCCTGTCAGAATTTCTCCAGGCGAGGCCACGCTCGCAAGATTGATCTGTCCGCCGGCCACTGACAGCTTCGCCGGTTGGACCGTCCCGTCGTCCAGCGCCCCGGCTTGAATCGTAATATTTCCGCCGACTAGCGAGAGACTCTGGCCGGGCGTTACGGAGAGTTGGCTTCCTTGAACCGTAATGGCGCCCGGGTTTGGACCTAAGAACCCGAAGGCGGCCACGGGCGCGCTCGTCAACACACTTGTTTGAGCAGGATCGGCATAGAAAGTGCCGTTACCTCCGATCCGCAAATAATCGGCCGTTGTAAAAGCAACCATCCCGCCGACATTGACCGTGGCATTAGGTCCGAAGAGAAACCCGGCAGGATTCATCAGAAACAGATTTGCGCTTCCAAAGCCTGTAGTTTGGATAGCGCCAAGGATATTCGATACATTTCCGCCAGTCACGCGGCCGAGTATGTTGGACGTCGGTAGGGCGGTTTCGTTGAGGAAATTTGCGATGTTGTTCGCAGGTACATTGAAATTCCCAAAGCTATGAAAGAGGTTGGGGCCGCCACTAGGTCTTGTCCCTCCGGTGATGTTGTATTGCGTGCCTCCGAAAACAGGAATTGGTGCTGAGACTTGTGTGTTCATCCCAGAGGTTGATATTGGAGATTGTGCATAGCTCAAAGAGACCATGCACAGAAACCAGACAAATACAGCAAATAGGAGATATCCCATGCGAAATGGCCGAGACTTTATCTCACAATGAGATGGGAGGGACTGCGTCATAACAATTTCCGCTGTTTGTAGCATCGATACCCAAAAGCTAGGCCATGGCCGTCAAAGCGTTAGGAAGCTTTTATGGCAACCATATTTTGAATGGTCCAGAGCGTAATCAAGTAGGGAGATGACAAAGTGACCTCCACTTCTTCTTCCTCGCACAGAAACCGGTGTTCCTTCCCAAATATTCGAATCTAAAATGTTTAAACTTTGGTGATAAACGGTTCGCCTAAGTTCCAAGGTGTCTATTCTGTATAAAGTACTTTGCTGGAACGATTCATTCTCTTCGGATCGGCAAAACCGACAACAGGTAGTTTGGCCTGGGCACCAGCATCCTCCACTGCAAGAACCACACATACAACAGTGACATTGATTATGCTTGGCAAAGACAAGGTTGCCCGCAGGTACTAGCAGGCTGCAGATTAGACAAATGAAGAATAACGCAGTGGTTTTCATATTTGTCATGAACGCACCTCCTCAAAATCTAGAGCAGTATTAATCGCTGTGGTCGATGGCTATAGGTTGCAACAAAAATGTCCCAGCCTTATGTCAAGCTACTTAGCGCTGGACACTCGCGTTCCACCTCAAGAATAAAAGTTCCTGCTATGCTCTTGAAGCAGACGTCGCGACCTATCTTTTGACCAAGCTCGGCTAGGTCGGCTTCCTTCACTTGGAAAGTATATTCAAGGTCAAGAGGGTAAGTATTCGGGTCGAAATCCGGTAAACCGTATCGGTTAGCATTGTTCACCACAACCTCTCTGCTAACTGTCCCGACGACCCGACTAAATTCAGGTATTACCTGTTTAACATTGAACTTGAAGTAGCACACGTTTGACATCTTTGCGCTTGGGTTGCATCTATTAAAACTATCCGCACTGTATCTTTCTGCCATCATTCCGCAGCCAAAAACGGAAACCGAAACCGCGACTATTGCAGCCCACCTACATTTCATGATGTCTCCTCCAATAAAAGGTTTGGTGCGCTAATGAGGACTTCACTAAGCTTGCCAGATAGTTTCGAAGGAAATGAAAGCCGAAGCGACCTGCAACTCAGAAGAAAGGCAAGATGGATCAGCACAATAAAGCTGAATGTTTTGATGGAGCTATCTTCGCGAGAAGGACAAGCTCTCATGATTTGAGAGAGATTCCTTCCTTCTGACGGCCAGTTCCCATCATCTCAACTCCTGTTAAACTGTGCTGCATTCACAACCAGGCGAAAAGGGATATGAGTAGGCTCTGGTTTGTGTCTGGTAGCTATGCTCTTAATGAGAAATGCACAATCCCCCATTGGAATAGGGCCATATGCATTCCGAAAATCCCGTATGTATCGATAACTGCTCTGAAATAGAGAATCGTTCGTAACGACTGACGGCTCAAAGCTGAGCAATCGATATGCCTCTAATATGGTGAAAGCGGAAGATGCGCAAAAAACCAATCATTCTAGTGCCTTGCTATCCGAATGCGGGCAGCATCCCTAGGAGTATCCCTTGGTCAGCAGCTTATTGCGGTGAATCGCTTTAGATTCTGTTTTAGTGCGGAATGGATTCAATAGGAGAGGGGTTTGGAAGTGGCTTTAAACGCTTCATCCTCCTTCGCATCATCACGTGCTTTCCACTGCAAGTCGTAATAGTCACCTCGATCCCGCGCCCAGGGGTCGAATGCATTGACGACGTGCGCGAGCTCAGCCTCTAACTCCGGGAGTGTCCGGCGAAGGACGCATTTGAGCGGTGAAGGATCCACCTTGTGGAATACCAGCCAGTTTCGTCGAACGCATTGGTCCTCAGGTCCATTGTTCATGATCCATTCGACGCCAACCCTGCTGTAGAACTCTTTCGTGAAGCTGGATGTGAAGAAGCGATCGCTGAACAAACGCCTCGAGGCGTTCAGAATGAATACCTGGAACTGCGTTTCCGATATCGCGAAGCCATGCGGCCGAACCGGCTCGGCCAACCAGCCGACGATCGTATCGAGGTCCTCGATGTTGTCCACCTCCTCGCCGTTCTTGTGTCCCAGGCAGTCATCGATCGCTTCCCATTGAACCCCGTCTGGCGTTTCGACTCTCGTCTTTTGAGCCGTCGTAATGACTTTCGATTTGTCACAGGCGTGGCGGCCGTACACCGCTCGTAGTCGCTTCACGATGTCGATCTGTGTGTCGAGCTCCTTCTGAAGCTCCTCCTGCTTCTTCGCGTCTTTCTCTTTCTTGATGGCCTCGCTCAGACGTTCATCAATAAAGTCATCGAAACCGGTCAGTGTTCGTAGTCCGTATTGCCGGCGGAATTCGTTGAAGCGAGGAACGCCTCGTTCCCTGTCTCGAATGATGTCGAGAGCGGCGACGTCGATCTGATCGCCTGCGTGATCAATGGTTAGATTCTGTAAAAATTGCGGATGGTTCAGGAGCGTGAGCCGTCCCAATCGTTGACGGCCCATCGACAACGCCAGATTCGCCAACCCGTTGTCGTGCATCGTCGTCGTCGCTCGCTTCCTGAACGTGTCGACGACAGGAATCGTCTTGTTGATGTGATTCGGTTGATTGAACTCTCGATACTCTATCAAGTCAGGCACGAGCGGATGCAAGCGATAGACGGTGATGAACTCTTCGGGAAAGTTAAACGGGGAGCCGAAGTGATGTGTGCCTCCATTGATATGATCGGGCTTCGGGAACGTGTAGGTGTTCGGACAGAAGAAGAGGTGCCAGCAATCCCTGATTTCGTTGCGCATCCCGAAGATGCCCGGGCCTCCGGCAAAGGCCGAATAGTTGAGATTGGCCTCCGTGAGGTCGCCCGACCGCTTCATTCGGTTCATGACGGTTTCCACGGCCGAGCCGACCGCCGAAGAATTCTCGAAGAGTCCCGACCAATTCGCATTCATGCCCTTGTGGAGGGCTTCGTCATAGAGCAGCTGGGTGGTCCATTCGATGGTATGGATCTTGGCAATTTCGGCTGAGACGACGAGGCGGGCAATCTCAAAGAGCTCTCGCGGCGTGACTTCTCCGAACGGCACCGCTTCTTTCGGCTTATCGGGCCGGCGCAATCCGCTGTCTTCTTTCGGATCCTGGCTGCGGAAGTAGTCGACAAACTTGTTATGCTCACGGGCGAACACGTTATGGAAAAAGCTCAGGCCGATGGACCAGTTGTCCGGGAACGCCGTTGCCTCCTGACCTTCCCAGAGCGGGTTCATGTGTGTTCTGTCTGATTCATCCAGCACAGGCAGATAGCCCTGCTTCCAGCCTTCCCGTTCCTTTTCGTTCTCCGGCGCGGTGCCGAGCGGCCGCATCAAGAGCTTGGCCGGGTCGTCGGGATTCTTTTTCACACGTTTGAGCGAAGTCTCGTCATAGCCGTAGATCTGAGACGCGTCCCACCAGGCTGTCACCCGATTGAGCGTTCGTCGTTGCGCCTTCTTGAGGGATTTTCCATCGGCGAAGGTGCCGGGGTCCGTCCGATCGATCAGTGCTTCACCGATCCGGTCCTCGGGACGGCACTTGATGGTCTCTTTGAGCTGCTCGGTACAGCCCATGCTTATCATGGTGTCGGCATTCCGGCCGTCGCGGGCATGGGAAAACCAGTCGTGGGTCATGAACTGAATCCAGAAGGCCGCAAGCACGTTGAACCAAGGGGCTTTCTCATAGGGGCACACCGAAGGGGCGTCCTTCGAGCCGTGCCCTTCGTGACAGTTGACGGCCTGCGTTTGATCGCGCGAGAACAGTTTCCGGCTGATGATCTGGGGATTGGGTTCAAGCAACGAGAGCCTTTTCGCATGGCGATTCCTTGTCTCGGGGCTGTGTTTCTGTTCGTCGAGGTCAGGAAACGTGACCGCTTCGAACTGGACGTTTCTGGCAAGCGGCTGGTTGGTGGAGCCCATCAGGGGGTTGTAAATATCGTTGCAGTAACCGTTCAGGTCTCGGAACCGGATCAATTCACCCTGGCATTCCTGGGAGCCGTCTACCGGATGGGTCGTCAGGCCGTCCTTCTTCAGCCGGGTAACGAGTCGGGCATATTCCTGGTCGTCCATGTCGTTGCCGGTGGGTTTCTGGTCGGGCACCCGCATCTCCACCCAGGGGGTGTGAAAGACGCCGGCAGGATCTCTCAAGATTTGGGTGTATCGTTCATAGGTTCCACTATTGTCGAAGAGGTTGAACTTGATCATTTCCATTCGCTGGAATTCCAGATCGAGGAGCGCGCCTCTGATCCCACGTCCGTTCCCGCCGAGATTGCCAAAGAGCGCGCCGAAGCCCGGCACTTT
>Ga0075419_10002729_pt1 | contig 11313 bp, 14 predicted proteins | sample SoiMetdeltSBSDD3_FD_76900 | JGI IMG/M metagenome (GOLD analysis project Ga0075419, IMG submission 76900) | Bulk soil microbial communities from a Populus tree surrounding site in Tennessee, USA - Soil MetaG P. deltoides SBSDD3 | ecosystem: Environmental > Terrestrial > Soil > Tree plantation... | reverse complement strand
TGGAGCGCGTAGTAGCGGCCCATGACGCCCTGCAACTCCGGGAACTCGCCCACCATGCCGGTGGTGAGGTCCGCTTTCGCGAGCCAAGCGCCGCGCTCGGCAAGCAGGTGATCCGCCTTCAGGCGGCGCGCGATCTCCCCGGCGAGGAGCTGCATACGCTCCACGCGTTCAAGCTGGCTGCCCAGCTTGTTGTGGTAGACGACGCTCGCAAGCTGCGGCACGCGCGACTCGAGCCGCACCTTGCGGTCCTGGTTGTAGAAGAAGCGCGCGTCCTCCAGGCGCGGTCGCACCACACGCTCATTGCCGCCGATGATGTGGCGCGGATCGGCGACCTTCATGTTCGAGACGATGAGGAAGCTCGGCGTCAGCTTGCCCGCGCTATCGAAAAGCGGAAAGTACTTCTGGTTCTGCCTCATCGTGAGGATCAGGCACTCCTGCGGCACTTCGAGGAACGCGGCGTCGAAGCCGCCGACGTAGACGCTCGGATATTCGACCAGTGCGGTCACTTCGTCGAGCAGCTCCTCGTAGGCGCCGAGCTCCGCGTGGTGCCGCGCGGCCTGTGCCTTCAGCTCGTCCTCGATCCGCGCCCTGCGCTCGGCGAAGCTCGCGATGACCATCCCGTGCTCGCGCAGCGTGCGCTCGTATTCCTGCGCGTCGCCGAGGACCACCTCGCCTTTGCCCATGAAGCGATGGCCGCGCGTGCGGTTTCCTGATTGCAGGCCGAGCACGCTGCCGGGGATGACGTTGCGTCCATGCATCATGACCAGGCCGTGCACCGGGCGCACGAACTGCTCGTCGCCGTCGCCCCAGCGCATGACCTTGGGGATCGGCAGCGCCTTCAGCGCTTCTTCGACAAGGGCAGGCACCACCTCGGCGAGCACCAGGCCCTTGATCCTCGATCGAGCGACCACGACTTCACCCTTCGGCGTCGAGCGCCGCTCGAGCGAGTCGACGCTTACGCCGTGTTTCCTCGCGAATCCCGCGATCGCCTCTGGCGGCGCTTTCGACGGTGGCCCGGTCACTTCGCTCTCATGGTCTTCCGATTGTCCTCGGACGTCGGTAATGAGAACCGCAAGCCTGCGCGGCGTTGCGAAGACCTGCATGCCGCGCGACTCCGTCGCTTTCAATTGTCTCTTGACGAGGTCGTTCAGCAGGCGGCCGGCGAAAGCCTCCGACAGCTGGCGCAGCGCTTTCGGCGGTAGCTCTTCGGTCAGTATTTCGACGAGCAGCGCTTGCATCAGTGCTTCATGGGAAAGCCGAGCCGCTCGCGAGAGTCGTAATACGCCTGTGCCACTGCGCGCGCGAGGGCGCGCACGCGGCCTATGTACGCCGCGCGCTCGGTGACGGAGATCGCGCCGCGCGCATCGAGCAGGTTGAAGGTATGCGAGGCCTTCAACACCATTTCGTAGCCCGGCAGCACGCATTGCGCGTCGATCAGGCGCTTCGCCTCGGCCTCATATTCGCCGAAGTGGCGGAAAAGCATGTCGGTGTTCGAGAGCTCGAAGTTGTACTTCGATTGCTCGACTTCGTTCTGGTGATAGACGTCTCGGTACGTCACGCCGGGCGTCCAGACCAGGTCGAAAACGCTCTCTTTGCCTTGCAAGTACATCGCCAGGCGCTCCAGGCCATAGGTGATCTCGCCCAGCACCGGCTTGCAGGCGAGGCCGCCCACCTCCTGGAAATAGGTGAATTGCGTGACCTCCATACCATCGAGCCACACTTCCCAGCCGAGGCCCCAGGCGCCGAGCGTGGGCGATTCCCAGTCGTCTTCGACGAAGCGGATGTCGTGCTCGGCCGGATCAACGCCCACGCTCTTCAAGGATTCCAGATACCGGTCCTGGATATCGTCGGGCGAAGGCTTCAGCACGACCTGGTACTGGTAGTAGTGCTGCAGGCGGTTGGGATTATCTCCGTAGCGACCGTCTTTCGGACGGCGCGAGGGCTGCACATAGGCGGCATTCCACGGTTCTGGCCCGATGGCGCGCAGGAAGGTCGCTGTATGGAATGTGCCTGCGCCGACTTCCATGTCATAGGGCTGCAGCAGCGCGCAGCCTTGCCGGTCCCAGAATGTGTTCAGCTGCAGGATGAGCTGCTGAAAGGTCAGCACGCCGCGAATTCTAGCGGGTGCGACGCGCGCGAATCACCGTAGCCGCTAGGATCGCGAGCGAAAGAAGGACCACCGGCCAGTCGCGCAGTTTCACATACGGCGTGGCACCGGTATATCCCTGCGCCTCGATCTCGAGCCGGTCTTCGGTGAACTGCGGCAGGCGCTTCAGCACGCGGCCATCGCGGTCGATCGCGGCGGTGATGCCGCTGTTTGTCGCGGTGAGGTGCATGCGCCCCGTCTCGATGGCGCGCAGGCGCGCGATCGCGAGATGCTGCGCCGGGGCAAGCGAGTCGCCGAACCAGGCAACGTTCGATACGTTTACGAGCATCGTCGCTTCCGGCAGGCTGCGCGCGATCTCAGCGCCGAACACGTCTTCGTAACAGATGTTCATCGCCACGCGCTGCCCGGCGACTTCGAGCGGCGCGCGTTCGGGTGCGCCACGGCTGAAATCCGACAGCGGAATGGACAGCACGCGCAACGTCCAGCCGAATCCGGGCGGCACGAACTCGCCGAACGGCACCAGGTGCACCTTGTGATACAGCTGGCGCGGTGAAGTGCCCAGCGACACCACGCTGTTGTAGTACTCCTCGCCCCTTCGGAACGGCACACCGACCAGTAGATCGCCCTGATTGCGCTTGCCCACCGACTCCAGAAGCGCGAGATACGCGGGATCGATGCGATCCAAGAAAGCCGGCAGGGCCGTTTCCGGGAAGATGACGAGGCGCGCGCGCGTGTCTTCGGCGAGGCGCGCATAGGTCAGGAGGATGGTCGCGGCGCGCTCCGGACGAAACTTCATCTCCTGCTCGATATTTCCCTGCAGCAGGGCGACGCTCACCGGCTCGCCCGCCTTCTGCGACCACTCGACGCGCCGTAGTGCTTCTCCGACGCCGACTACCGCGACGATGGCGATGAGGAACATCGGCCGGTGCTGCGCGAGGAGCCACAGCATGCCGGCGATGGCGACCGTGACGAAGGAGACGGCATAGACCCCGCCAAGCGGCGCGTAACCCTGCAGCGGCCATCCGGCCGCCGTGTATCCGATCGCAAGCCATGGAAAGCCGGTAAAGATCCACGTCAGCGTCCATTCGAAAAGCACCCAGGCCGCCGGGATGAGCAGGCAGGCGCGGATGCCCGCGGGCGCCGGAATACGCGCCTGCATCCAACCGGCGGCCGCCGGAAACAGCGCGAGAAAAGCACAGAAGAGCGCGGTGGCGATGCCAGCGAGCACGGGCGGCATGCCGCCGAAACGCGAAAGGCTGACGTAAACCCAGGAGACGCCCGCGCCGAAGAGGCCGAGGCCGAACCAGAATCCGAGCCACGCGCAGCGTCGCGGCGGCGCATCGATCCAGAAATGTATGAGCAGCGCGAGCGTGAGGAAGGCGAGCGGCTCAAGCCCGAAGGGCGCGAACGCGAAAACGCTCGCCGCGCCCGCCAGAAAGGCGATCACGTCTTCGGCTTGTCGACGAGAAGCGTGTAAACGCGCCGGCTGTCGGCGCGCAGCACTTGGAAGCGCAGGCCGTCGATCCCCACCGACTCGCCGCGCTTCGGCAGGTGGCCGAGGTGCTTGATGAGGAAGCCGCCGATGGTGTCGGCGCCTTCCTCCGGAAAGCGCGTGCCGAAGACGCTATTGAAATCGGCGATCTGCGTGATCGCCTTGACGCGGTGGCGACCGCCCGGCTCGGGCAGGATGTTGTCCGAGGCCTCGTCGAAGTCGTACTCATCCTCGATGTCGCCGACGATCTGCTCGAGCACGTCCTCGATGGTGATCAGTCCGGCGACGCCGCCGTACTCGTCGATGACAATCGCCATGTGGTTGCGGCTCGCGCGGAACTCGCGCAGGAGCACGTTTAGCCGCTTCGCCTCCGGCACGAATACCGCGGGGCGCAGCATCTCGCGTACATTGAACTCTTCTTCGCCGGCGTAAAAGCGCAGAAGATCTTTGGCGAGCAGCACACCGATCACGTCGTCGCGGTTCTGGTCGATTACCGGGAAGCGCGAATGCGCGGTACCGATCACCTGCTTCACGAACGTCTCGACCGGCTCGTTGATGTCGATGAAATCGACCTGGGCGCGAGGAATCATGATGTCGCGCACCGCCATCTCGGACACGGTAAGCGCGCCTTCGATGATCGAGAGCGCGTCGGCGTCTAGCAGATTGCGGGAATACGCCGCCCTGAGGAGTTGGGCGAGGTCGCTCCGGTCGCCGGGCTCGCGCATGAGGAGCGCCGACAGGCGCTCGAGCAAGCTTGGTCGGGACGGATCGTTCATGCCGGCGATTCATTCTACCGTGTACGGATTTGCGATCCCCAGGCGGCGCAAGAGCGCGATCTCGCGCGCGGCCATGCGCTCGGCATCCCGTTTCTTTTCATGGTCGTAGCCGCGCAGATGCAGGCAGCCGTGCACGACCAGATGCGCGTAATGCGCCGCCAGGCTCTTGCCCTGCGCGCGCGCCTCGCGACGGATCACCGGATGACAGAGCACGATGTCGCCGGTGGCGAAAGTGAGCACGTTGGTCGCGCGATCTTTCTTGCGGTAGACACGGTTGAGGCGCCGGCCCTCGGCCGCGCCGACGATGCGGAGCGTGAGCGGTACGGCCGCCGCGGTGCGCGCCCATTGCCGCAGCGCCGCGGGCGAGGGCACGCCGCGACGGGTGACCGCGTACTGTATGGCGACGCTATTCTTCCTGGGCGCGCGAGTCGTAGGCATCGATGATGCGCGCGACCAGCGGATGGCGCACCACGTCCTGCGCGCCGAACTGCGTGAACGCGATGCCGCGCACGCCGTCGAGGATGCGGCGCGCCTCGATGAGCCCGCTCTTCTGGCCGCGCGCAAGGTCGATCTGCGTAACGTCGCCGTTCACCACGGCCTTCGCGCCGAAGCCGATGCGCGTCAGGAACATCTTCATCTGCTCGGGCGTGGTGTTCTGCGCCTCATCGAGGATGATGAACGAATGGTTGAGCGTGCGTCCGCGCATGTAGGCGAGCGGCGCGAGCTCGATCGTGCCGCGCTCGAGAAGCTTCCCGGTCTTCTCGAAGCCCATGAGATCGAAGAGCGCGTCGTAGAGCGGGCGCAGATACGGATCGACCTTCTGCGCAAGATCGCCCGGCAGGAAGCCCAGGCGCTCGCCGGCCTCGACCGCCGGGCGCACGAGCACGATGCGCTTGACCTTGTCGCGCTCGAGCGCGTCCACCGCGCACGCCACGGCGAGATAGGTTTTTCCGGTGCCCGCGGGGCCGATGCCGAAGGTGAGGTCGTGCGCGAGGATGTTCTCGATGTATTGAACCTGATGCGGCGTGCGGCCATGGAGGTCCGCGCGGCGCGTGAGAAGCTGGGGGCCATCGGTCTTCAAGGCCCGCGTTCGCGACAATTCGGTAAGTCCGAGCTGCACGTCCTCGAGGGTGAGGTCGCCGGATGCTCGGTCGTAGAAATGCTCGATAGCCTGCGCGGCGCGCTGCGCCTGCTCCCCGCGCACAGTGAATTTGGCGCCGCGGCGCGCGATGGTCACGTCGAGGGCCGACTCGATCTGGCGCAGGTTCTCGTCAAAGGCCCCGCACAGGCGCGCGAGGCGCTGATTGTCGACCGGGTCAAACCTGACTTCGACGGGTTTGCCCCTCAGGCGAGCTCACCCCTGAGGGAGTGGGGTAGGGCTGCGGCGATGCGCACATGTACGTATGTATGAATGAGCGTGCGCGGCCCGGGAAAGTTCACCACGCGGTTGTTCGCCGTGCGCCCCGCGAGTTCGGCGTCGTTTTTTTTGGACGCGCCCTCAACGAGAACGCGCTCCACCGACCCCACCATGGTTTCGCTGAGCGCGCGCGCCTGGCTGTCGAGCTGCGCCTGCAAGCGCTGCAGCCTGGCGATCTTCTCGGCGCGGGAGACTGCGTCGGGCAGGTCCGCCGCCGGCGTGCCCGGTCGCGGGCTGTAGACGAACGAGAACGAGGCGTCGAAGTTCGCGTCGCGCGCGAGCCTGAGCGTGGCCTCGAAGTCGACGTCGCTCTCGCCCGGGAAGCCGACGATGAAGTCCGAGGACAGGCTGAGGTCCCGACGCGCCTGGCGCAGCCGCCGTACGATCGAGCGGTATTCGAGCGAGGTATACCCGCGCTTCATCGCCGCGAGCACGCGGTCAGAACCCGATTGCACCGGCAGATGCACATGCGGCGCGAGCTTGTGGAGCTCGGCGTGGGCGTCGATCAGCCGCTGCGTGAACTCGCGCGGGTGCGAGGTCGTGTAGCGAATTCGCTCCACCGGCAGTTCGTGGACGTACCGGAGCAGTTCGGCGAAGTCCGAGCTCTGGCCGGCGATATCCCCTCGCCACGCATTCACGTTTTGACCGAGGAGGGTGAGTTCTTTCACCCCTTGATCAGATAGATGAGCGATCTCGGCAATGATGTCCTCGAACGGCCGTGACACTTCCTCGCCGCGCGTGTACGGGACGACGCAGAAACTGCAGTACTTGCTGCACCCTTCCATTATGGATACGAAAGCGGCCACGCCTTGCACGCGAGCGGGCGGCAAGCGATCGAACTTCTCGATCTCCGGGAAGCTGATGTCGACCTGCGGCCGGCCGCTCGCGCGGCGCCGCTCGAGCAGCTCGGGCAGGCGGTGCAGCGTCTGCGGTCCGAACACCACATCTACATGCGGCGCGCGCTCGACGATCGCGCCGCCTTCCTGGGTCGCGACGCAGCCGCCGACCGCGATCATCAGGTGCGGACGGGCACGCTTGAGATGCTTGACGCGCCCGAGGTCGGCGAACACCTTCTCCTGCGCTTTCTCGCGCACGGAGCAGGTGTTGAAGACGATGACGTCGGCCTCGGCCGGGTCCGAGGTCCGCTCCACCCCTTCGGCTTCGCGCAACACGTCGGCGATCTTGTCCGAGTCGTACTCGTTCATCTGGCAGCCGAACGTGCGCAGGTAGAGCTTTTTCATTTCACCGGCGTTGGCCCCGGCTTGGGCGGCGCTTCCTTCTCGGCGCGCGCACGCTCCTCGGTGGTGAGTAGCCACACGCGATGCACCAGGCCTTGTGCGTCGAGCAGGTATTTCACGCTCTGCTTGTCCGAGAGCGACACCGGAAGCATGAGGCGATTGTCGGCGTCGCGGATCTGCGCGCCGGGGGCGAGCCGCTGCGGCTTGCCATCGAGCTCGACCAGCATTTCCTGCACATGCCGGATCTCGCCGAGCCTGGCATCGGCAGGAATGGTGCGCAGCTGCGCCGCGGCCGGGTTTGCCAGAAGGGCCGCTGCCAAAAGCCAGAGCCTCATGCTTCGATCACCTCGAAGTCGCGAGTCACTTCCGCGGTTTTCTGCAGCATTGCGGTTGCCGAGCAGTACTTTTCGTGCGTGAGCCGGACGGCGCTCTCCACGATGTTGCGCTTCAGTCCGCGGCCGCGCACCGTCCAGTGCATGTGGATCTTGGTGAACACCTTCGGATCGGTGCTCGCGCGCTCCGCCGTTAGCCTGACCTCGCAAGCAGTAACGTCCTGGCCGCTTTTCTTCAAGATTACGACCACGTCGTAGGCCGTGCAGCCGCCCGTTCCCAGAAGTACCATTTCCATCGGTCGCGGCGCGAGGTTCCGACCGCCGCCCTCGGGCGCGCCGTCCATCATCACGAGATGGTTCGAGCCGGTTTCGGCGATGAAGCTCATGCCATCGCCGCTCCAGCGCACTTTGCATTCCATAGGGTCTGGAATTCTAGTAAAATCCACGACTTTTCTCGATTCAGGTATGACAACCTACACCGCGAAAGTCGGCGAGGTCGACCACGGCTGGTACGTCGTCGACGCGCAGGGCAAGGTCCTCGGACGCCTCGCCGCGCAGATCGCCGCGCGCCTGCGCGGCAAGCATAAGCCGCAATACACACCGCACGTCGATACCGGCGACTACATCGTCGTGGTGAACGCGGCAAAGCTTCGCGTCACCGGCCGCAAGCTGGAGCACAAGATCTACTACCGCCACAGCGGCCAGCCCGGACAGCTGCACCAGATCAACTTCGCGAAGCTGCAAGCCAAGAAGCCGGAGCGTGTGCTGCAGATCGCGGTGAAGGGCATGTTGCCCAAGGGGCCGCTTGGCTACGCCATGCTCAAGAAGCTGAAGGTCTACGGCGGCGCAACGCATCCGCATTCGGCACAACAGCCGAAGGCACTGGAGATTTGACATGGTGGGCGACTATTACTACGGCACCGGCCGGCGCAAGAGCGCTGTCGCGCGGGTGTTCATCAAGCCGGGCAAGGGCGAGTTCCAAGTGAACGGCAAGCCGATCGACCAGTTCTTCGCCCGCGAAACCGGCCGCATGGTGGTGCGCCAGCCGCTAGAGCTCACCAAGAACGTGTCGGCGTTCGATATCCTCGTGAACGTGTACGGCGGCGGCGAAAGCGGCCAGGCCGGAGCGGTGCGCCACGGCATCGCACGCGCGTTGATCGAGTATGATGCCGGACTGAAAGGTGCGTTGAGCGCGGCCGGTTTGGTGACGCGCGACGCCCGAGAAGTCGAGCGAAAAAAAGTCGGCCTACACAAGGCAAGGCGGCGCAAGCAGTACTCGAAACGCTGAATACAGCAATTCCGCGAACCGAAAGCCGCCTCCGGGCGGCTTTTTCATTTTTATGATCAAGGCAGGCATTGTCGGCGGTACGGGGTACACCGGGGTGGAGCTCCTGCGGCTCCTTGCCCAGCATCCCCAGGTGGAGTTGAAGGCGATCACGTCGCGCAAGGAGGCGGGGACGCCGGTCGCGCGCATGTTCCCGAGCTTGCGGCGCCGCGTGGATATCACGTTCACCGAGCCGACGCCGCGTGCGCTGGCAGGGTGCGACATCGTGTTCTTCGCCACTCCGAACGGCGTGGCGATGGGCGAGGCGCGCACGGTGCTCGACAGCGGCGCGCGCATCGTCGACCTTTCCGCCGACTTCCGCATCAAGGACGTTGCCGAATGGGAGCGGTGGTACAAGACGAAGCACGCCGCCCCCGAGCTCGTGCGGGAAGCGGTCTATGGTCTTCCCGAAGTCAACCGGCACTCGGTACCGCATGCACGGCTCGTGGCGAACCCCGGCTGCTATCCCACTGCGGTGCAGCTTGGCTTCCTTCCGCTCGTCGAAGCGGGGGCGGTGGATGTCGACCATTTGATCGCCGACGCGAAGTCCGGGGTGAGCGGCGCCGGGCGCAAGACCGAGCTCAGCCTGATGTACTCGGAGGCCTCCGACAACTTCGCCGCTTACCATGTCATGGGGCACCGGCATTGGCCAGAAATCCGGCAGGGGCTCGCGCAGGTAGCAAGGCGCGACGTGGGTCTAGTGTTCACGCCACATCTCACGCCCCTCATCCGCGGCATTCACGCCACTTTGTATGCGCGTGTGACAAAAGACGTCGACTTCCAGGCGCTCTTCGAAGAACGCTATGCAAAAGAGCCCTTCGTCGACGTCATGCCTGAAGGCAGCCACCCGGATACACGCTCCGTGCGCGCGGCAAACACTTGCCGCATTGCCGTGCATCGACCGCCCGAAAGCGTCAAGCGCTCGGATACGCTGGTGGTGCTCTCGGTGATCGACAACCTGGTCAAGGGAGCTTCGGGCCAGGCGGTGCAGAACATGAACCTGATGTTCGGACTGCCGGAAACGGCCGGCCTGGATCAGGTCGCGGTGGTGCCCTGATGCCCTCCGGGCGCTGGAAAGTCATTCGCCACCGCTTCGGCATTGCGGCGCCGCGCGTCGCGGTTCAGACACATATTCCCTGGTACTGGCGCTGGGCGGGCATCGCTGTTCTGCTCGGAGTGGCGGCGGTGGCCGCATCATGGATCTACGATGCCGGCCGGCGCTTCGCCGGCTTCGATCGCAGCGAGGTGCTGCACGAGCTGCAGCGCGTCCAGGGGGAGCTCGACGCCGCCCGCGCCGAATTGGCGCGCTTGCAGGCAATCGCCAATGCCGCGGATAGCCGCGTGTCCATCGAGCGGACCGCGCAGCAGAAGCTCGCACAGCAAGTTCGCGCGCTCGAGCAGGAGAACGCGCGCGTGCGGGAAGAGCTCGCCATGGTCGAGCAGATGCTGACATCGGAAGAACGTCACACTCAGACGCTCGCCATCTACCAGTTCAAGGTCCGGCCCGACGTCCTGCCCGGCGAGTACCGGTACCGACTACTTCTTCTCACACCCACAGACCGGCGCGGGCGGGACTTCAGCGGACGGCTGGAGCTCGTCGTCAGCCTGCAGGAGGGGGGGCAGAATGCTATGATGTCCTTTCCGGAGCCGGGCGATGCGTCGGCGGCAGGATTCAAGCTGGCTTTCAAGTATTTCCGACGGGTGGAAGGGACTTTCCGAGTCAGCCCGAAGGCGAAGGTGGAAAGCGTGCAGGTGCGCGTCTACGAGACTGGATCAAACCAGCCGCGCGCAACCCACTCGGTGGCGTTTTGACGCAAGGGAGAAGAAAAGTGTTCAATAAGACGAGCAAGCCACAGAACAGGATCGACAGCCTGATCGGTGCGACGACGCGAATCGAAGGCAACGTCATTTTCAGCGGCGGTCTGCGCGTCGATGGAATGGTGCGCGGCAACGTCGCTGCGCTGCCTGACCAGCCCGGCACCCTCATGGTGTCGGCGGACGCGCGTATCGACGGCGAAGTGCAGGCCGCCCATATCGTGGTGAGCGGATCGATCAACGGCCCCGTGCACGCAACCGAGACGCTCGAACTACAGGCAGGGTCGAAGGTCAAAGGGGATGTGTATTACAAGACCATCGAGATGCACCAGGGCGCGGTTGTGGAAGGGCGGCTGGTGCACCAGCCCGCCGAAGCCGCGAAGGGTGTCGAGCTCAAGCTCGCCTCGGGTGGTTAACGCAGAGGAACGCAAATGAACGCAGTCACCGAAATGCCCATGCCGCTGGTTTTCACCGACAGCGCAGCCACGAAGGTCAGGCAGCTGATCGACGAGGAAGGCAATCCCGACCTCAAGCTGCGCGTGTTCGTCACGGGCGGCGGCTGCTCCGGCTTCCAGTACGGCTTCACCTTCGACGAAGTCCAGAATGAGGACGACGCCGCCATGCAGAAAAATGGCGTCACGCTGCTGATCGACCCGATGAGCTACCAGTATCTGGTCGGCGCCGAAATCGACTATCAGGAAGGCCTGGAAGGCGCGCAATTCGTCATCAAGAACCCCAACGCGCAGAGCACCTGCGGTTGCGGATCGTCGTTCTCCGCGTAATCTAGGAAAAGCGCTTCAACGAAAAGGGCC
>Ga0075419_10002726_pt1 | contig 11319 bp, 12 predicted proteins | sample SoiMetdeltSBSDD3_FD_76900 | JGI IMG/M metagenome (GOLD analysis project Ga0075419, IMG submission 76900) | Bulk soil microbial communities from a Populus tree surrounding site in Tennessee, USA - Soil MetaG P. deltoides SBSDD3 | ecosystem: Environmental > Terrestrial > Soil > Tree plantation... | reverse complement strand
TTCCCCCGTCCCCGGCAGGCTGATGCCGATGTCGGCGTGCTTGGATTCGCCGGGGCCGTTCACCACGCAGCCCATCACCGCGACGCGCATTTCCTCCACGCCGGGATAGGTCGTCTTCCAGACCGGCATCTGGTTGCGCAAATAAGCCTGGATCTTGTCGGCCAATTCCTGAAACACCGTGCTGGTCGTGCGCCCGCAGCCGGGACAGGCGCTCACCATCGGGGTGAACGAGCGCAGGCCCATCGTCTGCAGGATCTCCTGCGCCACCTGCACCTCGCGCGTGCGATCGCCTCCGGGCTCGGGGGTGAGCGAGACGCGGATCGTGTCGCCGACGCCTTCCTGCAGCAGCACCGCCATCGCCGCGGTCGAGGCCACGATGCCTTTCGAGCCCATGCCCGCCTCGGTGAGGCCGAGGTGCAGCGCGTAGTCGCAGCGCTGCGCGAGGCTGCGGTACACCGAGATCAGGTCCTGCACCTGGCTCATCTTGCAGGAGATGACGATGCGCTCCGCCGGCAATCCGATTTCTTCCGCCTGCCGGGCGGACTCGAGACCGGACACGATCACGGCTTCGCGCATCACGTCCGCGGCGTCGAGGGGCGAGGCTTTCTTGGCGTTCTCGTCCATCATGCGGGCGAGAAGCTCCGGGTCGAGGCTGCCCCAGTTCACCCCGATGCGCACCGGCTTCTCGTAGCGCAGGGCGCATTCGATCATGGTGGCGAACTGCTCGTCGCGCTTCGCCCCCTTGCCGACGTTGCCCGGGTTGATGCGGTACTTGGCCAGCGCCTGTGCGCAATCGGGAAACTGGGTCAGCAGCTTGTGGCCGTTGTAATGGAAGTCGCCCACCAGCGGCACGCCGCAGCCGCGCGCGTCGAGCCGCTCGCGGATGCGCGCCACCTGCGCCGCCGCCTCGGGCGAGTTGACGGTTATGCGCACCAGCTCCGAGCCGGCGCGCGCCAGCGCCTCCACCTGCGCCGCCGTGGCCGCGGCGTCGGCGGTGTCGGTGTTGGTCATCGACTGCACGACTATGGGCGCGTCGCCGCCGACGAGCACGTCGCCCACGGCGACCTGGCGCGAGATGCGGCGCTTCATTGCAGGCTCATTTCAGCGTGAATCGGGCGACTTCGACCTTGGTGTGCGGGCGCAGGTCCACCGGCTTGCCGTCGTAGGTGAGCTTCACCGAGCTCGCGTTGCCGATCACGACGTCGAACGGCGCCCGCCCGCGCACGGTGCGCTCGGTGCCGGCCGGATTGAGCGACGAGATCAGCATGCGCCCGGCGCCGTCCTTGATCTCGAGCCAGGCTTCGCCCTCGGTGCGCAGCACGATGCGGTGCGTTCCCGGGGCGAGCGGCTTGTCCGACGACTCGTCCGCCGCGGCGACGGGTTCAGGCTCGGGCTTCTTCGCCGGCACGGCAACCGGTACGGGTTTTTTCTCAATTGCTTTTTTCTCCGCCACCACGGGGGCTTTTTTCTCCGCCACCACAGGGGCGGGAGCGGGCTCGGGCGCCGGCGGCTGCGGCGCGGCGGCCACGGGTTGCGCGGGCGGCTCGGCGGGCTGCGCCGGCTCGGGCGCCGGTGCTTCGGCGACCTGCTGCGGCGCCGGCGGCGTCTTCTGCTGGTGCCATTCGTAGGCGACCGCCGCTACGAGCAGCAGCACGCCGACCGAGAAGCCGGCATAGAGCAGCGTCGAGCGCTTGGTGCTGTCGGAGAACGGCACCTCCTGGCGGAAGCGGTCCGCGATCTGGTTGGCGTCGGGCGGGGCCTCCACGCGCGGCGACAGGCGCTCGATCAGCGGCTCGGGGTCGATCTTCAGCAGCCGCGCATAGTTGCGCACCATGCCGCGGGCGATGGTCGGGCCGGGCAGGCGCTCGAAGCGCTCCTGCTCGAGCGACTCGATCTGGCGTGGCGCGAACTTGAGCTGCAGCGCGACGTCGTCGATGGCGAGGCCCTGCGCCTCGCGCGCCTGCTTCAGCTGGGCGCCGATGCCGGTGAGCTCAGTCAAAGTTCCCCCGCTGCAGCGCCTGGTACTCGGGCGAGCCGGGAAAGCGCCGCCGCAGCTGGTTGGCGAAGCTCTGCTCGGCGACGCGCTGGCCCGACTTGCGCTCGATGCGCAGCGCGAGCCACAGCGACTCGGCGTCCCCCGCGTCGAGCTTGTTGTACTGCGCCACCAGGCGGCGCGCCTCGTCCATCCGGCCCTGCTTGTAGCGGATCTGGCCGAGGTTGAGCAGCGCCTGAGCGTCGTCGGGCTGCAGCCGCAGCGCGCGCACGAAGTACTCCTCGGCTTCCTTCGGCTGGCCGGTGCGCAGCGTGCACACCCCGGCCGCGCTGTACGAGCGCGCCGGCGTGGAGTAGAGCGGATTCTTGATCGCCTGCATGAAATACTTGATCGAGTCGGGCTCGCGCTTGGTCCGGCACAGGAACAGGCCGTAGTTGTGGTTGATGTCCCCGTCGTTGGGCGCGAGGCTGAGGGCGCGCTGGAAGCTCTCTGCCGCGAGGCTCTCCTCGCGCAGATCCATGTGCACCAGCCCGAGCAGGTTGTGCGCCGGCGCGTAGCCCGGATCGGCGGCGGTGGCGATGCGCAGCTCGTCGAGCGCGACGCCCAGGCTGCCGCGCTGGTAGTACGCGGCGGCGAGATCGGTGTGGGAGCGCGCGCGGGCGCGCGGGTCGCCGACTTCGCCGATGATCGCGCCGGGGTCGGCGCTCGAGGTCTCCTTCGGCTTGTTGCCGGAGCAGGCGGCGGCGAGCAGGAGCAGGCCCGTTATTAGTATTGTTCTCAAGCACGCACCTCCTTGAGCCGCAGCCGCCGGCGAGTCCGGTCGTCGACGTCGCCCGCGAGCTGGCCGCACGCCGCGGCGATGTCGTCGCCGCGCGTCTTGCGAGTCGTGACCGTGATGCCGGCGCGCTGCAGGATCTCGGCGAAGCGCCGGATGCGATCGGGACTCGAGCGCTTGTAGTCCACCCCGGCAAACGGGTTGAACGGAATCAGGTTGTACTTGCAGCGCACTTCGCCGGCGAGCGCCGCGGCCTCGCGCGCCAGCGCATCGCTGTCGTTCACGCCTTCGAGCATCACGTACTCGAAGGTGATGAAGTCGCGCGGCGCCTTCTCGAGATAGCGGTTGCACGCCGCGAGCAGCGCGCGCAGCGGGTACTTCCGGTTGAGCGGCACCAGCTCGTCGCGCAGCCGGTCGTTCGGCGCGTGCAGCGACACGGCGAGCGCCACCGGGCACTCGTCGCGCAGGCGGTCCATGCCCGGAATCACGCCCGAGGTGGACACCGTGACGCGCCGGCGCGACAGGCCGTAGGCGTTGTCGTCGATCATCAGGCGCACGGCCGGGATCACGTTGTCGAGGTTGAGCAGCGGCTCGCCCATCCCCATGAAGACGACATTGGAAATAATTCTGTGGGAGCGAGAAGGCGAGCCGAGTTCCCGGTTTGCAAGCCAGAGCTGTCCCACGATCTCGGCGGCCGAGAGGTTGCGGTTGAAGCCCTGCTTGCCGGTGGCGCAGAACGAGCAGTCGAGCACGCACCCGGCCTGGCTCGACACGCAGAGCGTGGCGCGGCCGGTCTCGGGGATGAACACCGACTCGACCGCGTTCGCGCCGTCGACCTTGACCAGCCACTTGCGCGTGCCGTCGGCCGTGGTCTCGTCGCCGACGAGGTCGGGCGCCTCGACGCTCGCGCTCCGGGCGAGCTTTTCGCGCAGCGCCTTGGAGAGGTCGCTCATGGCGGCGAAATCCGACACGCCGAGCTGGTGGATCCAGCGCTGGACCTGGCGCGCGCGGAACGGCTTCTCGCCCTGCGCCTCGAAGAAGCGCGCGAGCCCGGCGGCGTCCAGGCCGAGCAGGTTTTCCTTCACCGGGAAAAGACCTCGCTGGCCGGGAAGAAATAGCCGATCTCGGTCTTCGCGGTTTCGGGTCCGTCGGAGCCGTGCACCGCGTTGGCGTCGATCGAGTCCGCGAAGTCGGCCCGGATGGTGCCCTTCGCCGCCTTCTTCGGGTCGGTGGCGCCCATCAGCTCGCGGTTCTTCGCGATCGCGTTGTCGCCCTCGAGCACCTGCACCAGCACCGGGCCCGAGGTCATGAACTGGACCAGGTCGTTGAAGAACGGCCGGCCGCGATGCACCGCGTAGAAGCCCTCGGCCTCGGTGCGCGACAGGAACATCATGCGCGCGGCGACGACGCGCAGCCCGGCAGCCTCGAAGCGCGCGAGAATCTGGCCGATGACGTTCTTCCCGACCGCGTCGGGCTTGATGATGGAAAGAGTGCGCTCGAGCGCCATGGAACGGGGATCCTTCGTCTAAACGCCGTCGTTCGAAAAAATTTCGCCATTGTAGCAAAGGGTTAGCATGTACCGACAGCTTCGCAGCGAATTTTCCGGCCGCCTCGCCACCGTCACCCTGGCGCGCCCCGAGCGGCGCAACGCGCTCTCGGCCGAGCTGATGCGCGAGATGATCGCCTGCGCGCAGGAGCTCGCGGCGCGCCGGGACCTCGACGTGGTGCTCGTCACCGGCGCGGCCGGCGTGTTCTCCGCCGGCGCCGATCTGAAGGATTCGACCCGCTGGGCAGGCGGCGCGCCGCTCCTCGAGCAGCGCGAGATCGCCGGGCTCGGCCAGCGCATGGCGCGCGCGTGGGAGGAGCTGCCGCAGATCACCATCGCGGCGATCGAGGGCTACGCGGTCGGCGGCGGCCTCGCGCTCGCCGTCGCGCTCGACTGGCGCGTGATGGCGCGCGACGCGTTCGTCACGCTGCCCGAAATCTCGCTCGGCATCCCGCTCACCTGGGGCACGCTGCCGCGGCTGGTGAATCTCGTCGGGCCGGCGCGAGCCAAGCGCCTCGCGATCCTCGGCGAGCGCGTCGCGGCCGAGCCGGCGCTCGCCATGGGACTGGTCGACGAGCTCTGCGACAAGTCCGGCGCGATGGAAGCCGCGCGGCGCCTGGCGGAGGCGGTGCTCGAAAAACCGAAGCACTCGGTGATGATGACCAAGGAAACCGTGAACGCCTACGCGGGCTTGGGCGCCCACGCGGTCAGCTACATGGCGCCCGACCAGCTCGAGCTCGCCGCCGCCAGCCCTGAATCGCGCGCGGCGCGCGACGCGGCGCTCAAGCGCCCGAAACGTTAGCGTCCCTCCGCTACTTGGTGACCGGAGCCTTGGCCTTGGGCGCCGGCTCGACCGAGACGGCCATGGCTTCCTGATAGGTCGCCTCGACCTGGTCGCCGACATTCAACAGCTTGATCTGCTTCGGATCGCGCAGCTTCAGCTCGACCGTCTGTTTCGGGCCGCGCAAGGTCACGACCTGCTTCTTGCGATCGACCGCGGTGACGTCGGCGATCACCGTGATCTGGCGCCCCGCCGCCGCGGCCGGACGCTCGCCGGGCTGCGCCGTCTCGCTCCCTTCGCGCTCGGAGCGCTGGCGCAACTCCTTGCCGCCCTTCTTCAGCTCGAGGGTCAGCGCCTCGGCGTAGCGCACCACCACGCGGTCGCCGACCTTCACCTGGGCGAAGTTCTTCACCTCCGGAGCGACCGCGAGCGTGACGACCTTGCCGCGCGGGCCTTTCAGCGTGACGGTGCGGGCCGCAGCATCGATCGCCTCGACGGAAGCGGTGATCTTGGCCATGTTCGTGATCGTGCCCTTGCCTGGAGTAGTCGTGGTCACCGTTGCGCCGGTGGCGTCGGGCTTCTGGGCAAACACGGGAGCGGATGCTGCGGCAACGAGTGCGGCGGACAAAAGGAGCTTGCGCATGTGTTTCCTAGAATGACGAGCAGGAGGGCCGCGATCAGTCCTCTTGCGGCTTTTAACCCTTAACGAGGTATTTCTTCTGTGCGCCTTCGAACACAAGGGGAGCGCCATTCCGGCACCAGACCCTGTGAGCCCGGCGACGCCTGGAAGCGCGCGTCGATACCGAGGCCGGGGACCCAGACCAGGTCGTCGCCCCTGAATAGCAAGGGAAGGCGCTCGCGCGCCCAGGGCGGGATGCCGGCTTCCTGAAAGAGGTTCTTCAGAGTGCGGCGCGGGCGCTTGGGGTCGGGCTGGAGGCGCTCGCCGCCGGAGCGCAGGCGCACGCTCAAGGACTTGTGCTCGAGCGCGATGCCTTTGCCGCGCGCCTTGCGAAAGCGCAGCTCGCCGCCGAGCTCGGGCAGCCTCAGGCGCGGCTCGCCGTTCCATTCCTGCGGCGAGAATCCGGACGAGAGCTCGGCGTCGAGAAATACCTTGCCGCGGTAGGTCCGCAGCGTCGCACCGTCGTGCACGAGCTTCGCGCGCGGGCTGCCCGAGGCGAGCTGCTTCAGCATCTCGATGAGCTTCGCTTCGCTCGGCGCCTGGAGGCCCTTTGAACGAAGGTAGCGGCGCAGCAGCTCCTCTGCGCCCGCTTCCTTCTTCGAGAAATGCCGCGCGGCGCGCGCGAGGCTCTCCTTCCATTGCGGAAACCTCTGCTCGAGCAGCGGCCCGATGCGGCGGCGGAGGAAGTTGCGCGTCAGCGCTTCGTCGGCGTTGCTCTCGTCCTCGATCCAGTCGAGCCGGTGCCGGCGCGCGTAGGCTTCGATCTCGCTGCGCGGCGTGCCGAGGAGCGGGCGCCAGAGCGTCTTGCCGCCCAAGCGCGCGCGCACCGGCATGCCGCTCGCGCCGCGCGCGCCGGCGCCGCGCAGCAGGTTCATCAGCACCGTCTCGGCCTGGTCGTCGAGGTTGTGCGCGAGCGCGATCACGTCGACCTTTAGTTTCTCGAATACCTCGTAGCGCGCCTCGCGCGCCGCCGCCTCGAGGCCCTTGCCGGACTTTTTGACCCGGACGCGAAAAACCGAAAGCGGTACATCCCATTTCCTGCAGAGCCGGCGGCAGAACGCCGTCCAGGCGTCGGCGTTCGGGCTGAGGCCGTGGTGCACGTGGATCGCCGTGACGCCGGGGTGACGCTTCAGGAGGTGGAGCAGGACCACCGAGTCGATGCCGCCGGAAAGGGCGACCGCGATGCGCTTTTTCCGGTTGTCCTGGAAGAAATTGAAAACATGGGTTCCCGCCTTCGCGGGAACGACGGATTGCCCCTTTTCCAGAGCTTGCCTAGCGCTCGCCGGCTTCCTTGAACTTGCCATAGCTCATCAGCCGCTCGAGGCGCTCCTCGACGAGCTCTTTCGGCTTCTTCTGCTGCAGCTGCTTCAGCGCCTCGGCGAGCGCCTTGCGCAGCGACTGGGCGGTCGCCTGCGGGTCGCGGTGCGCGCCGCCGAGCGGCTCGGGAACGATCTTGTCGATGAGGCCGAGGGTCTTCAGGCGGCTCGCGGTGATGCCGAGCGCCTCGGCGGCGTCGGGCGCCATCTCGGCGCTGCGCCACAGGATCGAGGCGCAGCCTTCGGGCGAGATCACCGAGTAGGTGGCGTACTGCAGCATCAGGATCAGGTCGCCGACCGCGATGGCGAGCGCGCCGCCCGAGCCGCCCTCGCCGATCACGGTGACGATGATCGGGGTGCGCAGGCGCGCCATCTCGAAGAGGTTCCTGCCGATGGCCTCGGACTGCCCGCGCTCCTCGGCGTCGATGCCGGGGTACGCCCCCGGCGTGTCGATGAAGGTGAACACCGGAAGCTCGAACCTCTCGGCGAGGTGCATCAGGCGCAGCGCCTTGCGGTAGCCCTCGGGCTTCGGCATGCCGAAGTTGCGCAGGATCTTCTCCTTCGTGTCGCGCCCCTTCTGGTGGCCGATCACCATGCAGGGCTCGTTGGCGAAGCGCGCCAGGCCGCCGACGATCGAAGGGTCATCGGCGTAGGTGCGGTCGCCGTGCAGCTCCTCGAAATGGGTGAACAGCGTCTGGATGTAGTCCAGCGTGTAGGGCCGCTGCGGATGGCGCGCGACCAGCGCCACCTGCCAGGGCGTGAGCTTGCCGTAGATGTCCTTGGTGAGGCTCTGGCTGCGCTTGGTGAGGCGCTGGATCTCCTCGGAGATGTCGGCCGCCGCGTCGTCCTGGACGTAGCGCAGCTCCTCGATTTTGGTTTCCAGCTCGGCGATCGGCTGCTCGAACTCGAGGAAGGTGGTCTTCACTGCCGCGCGATTCTAGCCCAAGACCGTGTTGCGCCCCGCGGCCTTGCCCCGGTAGAGGGCCTGGTCGGCCCGGGCTAGAACGGCCGCCGCGCCGTCGCCCGCGTACTGCGCCACGCCGATGGTCACGGTGACCCGGGTCTCGGCCGCCACCGCGGCGCGAATGCGCTCGGCGACGACACTTGCGCCGGCCCGGTCGGTGTCCGGCAGGAGGAGCAGGAATTCCTCGCCGCCGAAGCGGCCGAAGACGTCGATGCCGCGCAAGCCCCGGCCGGCGATCTCCGCCACCCGCTTCAGCACCTCGTCGCCTCCGGCGTGCCCGAGCGTGTCGTTCACCGCCTTGAAATGGTCCACGTCGATGATGCAGACCGAGAAGCCGCCGCCGCTGCGCCCGGCGCGCGCCAGCTCGCGCGCGAGGCCTTCCAGGAGGAAGCGCCGGTTGTACGTTCCGGTGAGCTCGTCGCGGATGGCGATCTCCCGGATGCGCTCGAAGGCGCCCTCCAGCCGCCGGTTGTTTTCCGCGAGGCGGGTGCGCAGGCGGTTCACGTATCCGCCCATGGCCGCAAACCACGGCAGCGTCACCATGAGCACGGCGAACTCCGCGAGCGCCGAATCCACGTCCATGTAATCCTCGTCGCGCTGGTACGAGAGGTGGAGCACCGCGGCGTGCGCCGCGAGCGCGAGCACGAGAGCGCGGCGAGGCGTGCCGCGCTCAGGCGCAGCGCGCCGTACAGCATCACCACGAGGTAGAACAGCGTGAGGGACTCGCGCGCCGAGGGAGCGTGGTACATGATGTAGGCGAGGAACAGGATCGCCGCCGCGGTCTGCTCGGTGGCGAGGCTCGGATCGGCGAAGCGCCGATTGAGGCCGGTGCGCACCATCAGATAGAACAGCACCGCCAGGGTGGCGATGCCGGCGGTGCCTTCGATCGCCGCCTCCCACGGCAGCAGGTCGAGAAACGCGCACACCACGAGCGCGAGGCACACCAGCAGCGCCGTGCCCGCCGCCATGAGCACTCCGGCGACGCGCACGGCCTCGCCGCGCGCCGCTTCGGCGCTCACGCCGCCCTCGCCGATCGGATCGGACAGGACCTTGCTCATCGGGCTTCGACCGCCCCTGTTGTTCTAGGCCTCAGTATTCTACCGGCACCGGGTCGAGCGAGCGCCACAGGTACCAGGTGGCGACCGAGCGCCAGGGCCGCCAGCGCTCGCCGATCCTGCGCATGGTCGAGAGCGCCACCTTGCGATTCGAGAAATAAGCCACGCGGATCCCCTTCTGCAGCCCGAGGTCGTCGAGCGGGAACACGACCGGGCGCAGCAGGCTGAAGATCAGGAACATCTCCGCGGTCCAGCGGCCGATGCCGCGCACCTCGACCAGCTCGGCGATGATCGCCTCGTCGCTCATCTCGGGCCACCGGTGCACGTGAATCGAGCCGTTCGCGAAATGCTGCGCGAGATCGCAGATGTACTCGGTCTTGCGGTCGGACAGGCCGCAAGCTCTTAAAACCGGGCGCTGTCGCCCGAGGATGGTTTGAGGGGAAACTTCTCCGCCTACGCACGCCACGACGCGGTCCCACACGCTCTGCGCCGCCTTGACCGAGATCTGCTGCCCGACGATGGCGCGAGCGAGCGTCATGAAAGGCTCGCCGCGGCGCACCAGGAAGATCTTCGGGTGCGCGCGCATGATGGCGGCCATGACCGGGTCGCGGCGCGCGAGGGCGCGCTTGGCGCGGCTCCAGTATTCAGGCTTCATTCAACGGAAGATTGAGCAGCAGGTTCTGCGGCTTCATCCTCACCACCGAGTCCTCGGCGGACAGCGCGAGATAGACCTCGCGGCCCGCGATGTCGGCGCGCATGGCGGCCGCATCCTCGAAGCGGAGCGCGAACAGCGCGAGGATGTTGCGCATGCGCCCGGCGTCGACCTCGTTGCCGGCCCAGAGCTCGTTCAGGATCGCGGTGGACTCGGCGTCGAGCCCGACGTGCCAGGCCCAGCGCGCCTCCTCGATCTGGCGGATGGGCGTCACCCTGACGCCCACCGTCAGGAAGTGCCGGATCCATTTCTCCAGTACGCGAGCGAAGGCGTCGAGCGCCGGCCGGCCGTAGGTGAAGCTCACCACCGTGTCGTGCTTCGACTCGCGCTCCCAGTAGAGTCCGGCGTTGGCGCGGTCCAGCACGTCGAGGTCCGCGGCTCCGAGGTCGCCCTGCGCCTCGACGATGAGGCGCCCGATGCTGCCGTAGCGATGGCCGGAGGCGTGCATCGCCACCGTTTCCAGATCCGCGAGCAGGACGTGGCCGTCCCTGATCGTCGCCTTCTGCTCCCGGAAAAAGAGCTCGCCCGCGCGCAGCCGGAGCGCGTCGTCCGTGCCGTCGAGGACGTTTCTCAGGATCACGTGCGAAAGCTGGTCGACGAACATCGGCGGCACGTCGACCGCACCCTTGAACAGCGCCATGTAGGCGCCTTCGACCGTGCCCGCCGCCACCAGCCGGTCGCGCCAGCGCAGCAGGATGCGGTAGTTCTCCTGCATGTCCGCATCCTCCAGCGACTGCAGCTCCTTTTCCGCGACGCGAAGGCGCGGCTCGGCCATCAGCGCGGCGTGCAGCTCGCGCTCTAGCGGTCCGGACTCCTCCACCGGATGGATTTCCGGCCGCAGGTAGTAGGCGCGCAGGAAGTCGTCGGTGACCCGCAGCCGGCCCGCTGCGTCACGCTCGAGGAGGTGGAAACCGCTGTTGCGCCAGAAGTCAGGCATGCCGGTGGAGAGCCGTCGCCCCCGCGCAGGCGGGGGTCCCGTTTAAGAACCCGAACTGGGTCCCCGCCTTCGCGGGGACGACGATGGATCCCGCGCGGACGACGAAGAATCCCTTACGCAGGGGAAAGAACCAGCCGCGAGTGCGACGCGACGTGCTGCTTCAGGAACTCCATCTGGTCCGCGAGGATGCGGCGGTTGGTGAGGATGAGGTACTCGGCCTTGTTCGGCACGTACGGCGCATAGAGGAGCTCGAGCCCGCATTCCTGCGGCAGGCGGTTCCGCTTGTGGCCGTTGCAATGCCTGCAGGCGCAGACCACGTTCATCCAGGTGTCGCGCCCGCCGCGCGAGAGCGGCGTGATGTGGTCGCGGGTGAGGCGGAAGTAGCTGAACTCGCCGCCGCAGTAGGCGCACATGTGGCGGTCGCGGCGGAACAGCTCGCGGTTGTTCAGCGGCGGCACCTGGTTGAAGCCCTTGGCGGCGAGCGCCTTGCCCTTGATGGCGACGATCGAGTGCGCGGTGATGCTGGAGCGCTCCCCGGTGATGCGCGAGATGCCGCCGTAG
>Ga0075419_10002723_pt1 | contig 11320 bp, 10 predicted proteins | sample SoiMetdeltSBSDD3_FD_76900 | JGI IMG/M metagenome (GOLD analysis project Ga0075419, IMG submission 76900) | Bulk soil microbial communities from a Populus tree surrounding site in Tennessee, USA - Soil MetaG P. deltoides SBSDD3 | ecosystem: Environmental > Terrestrial > Soil > Tree plantation... | reverse complement strand
TCCGCGCCGCCCTGTCGGTGGTCGTGGAGCCCATCTCCCTGGAGACCCCGGTGGGCGACGACGAGGACTGCGCCATTGGCGACTTCATCGAGGACCGGCAGACCGTCTCGCCGTTCGAGACGGCGCTCAGCTCCGAGCGGCGGGCCCGGACTCTCGCGCTGCTCGATACGCTGAAGCCCCGCGAGGCGCGGGTGCTGCGTCTGCGCTACGGCCTCGGCGACGGATACGACTGGACGCTCGAAGAGGTCGGCCAGGAGTTCCGGGTGACGCGCGAGCGGATCAGGCAGATCGAGGCGAAGGCCCTCAAGCGCATGCGTCACCCCTCCCGCACGGAGAAGCTGAGGATCTTCGCGGAAGCGTAACAGCTCCGGCACCTCCCGCACTTGAGTTCGGCTACCGACTTGCGTTAAAGGTGGGCCTCGTGCCCACTGCGCTGGACGGTCTGCGCGTGCTCGACCTCGCGACGTTCGTGGCCGCGCCATTCTGCTGCACGCTCCTCGGCGAGTTCGGTGCCGAGGTCATCAAGGTCGAGCAGCCCGGCCGCGGGGATGACCTGCGCCGCCTGGGCACCCCGGTTCGCGAGGGCCTCTCCTACTGGTGGCTCGTCGAGTCGCGCAACAAGAAGTCCATCACCTGCAATCTCCGTGAGCCCGACGGGCAGGCGCTGGTCCGTCGCCTCGTCCGCGACACCGACGTGCTCGCCGAGAACTTCCGCCCGGGGACGATGGAGCGCTGGAGCCTGGGCTGGGACGATTTACGGGCGACGAATCCGCGACTCGTGATGGTGCGCATCTCCGCGTTCGGGCAGACCGGACCCTACCGCGAGCGCCCCGGCTTCGGTCGCATCGCCGCCGCCATGGGCGGACTGTCCTACCTCTCGGGGTATCCCGATCGTCCGCCGGTGACGCCGGGGACCCCGACGATTCCGGACTATCTGGCCGGCGCCCTGGGCGCGTTCGGCGCGCTGGCGGCACTCGAGCGGCGGCGGCGCTCGGGCGAGGGGCAGGTGGTCGACCTCGGACTCTACGAGCCCATGCTGCGGATGCTGGACGAGCTGATCCCGGTGCACGGCGCGCGCGGGCACGTGCGCGAGCGCATCGGCTCCGGCACCGAGTACGTCGTGCCGCACAACCACTACCGCGCTCGCGACGGGCGCTGGGTCGCGATCGCGTGCACGAACGACCGGATGTTCGAGCGCCTGGCCACCGCCATGGCGCGGCCCGACCTGGCCGCCGAGTTCCCGACGATGGGCTCCCGCCTGCAGCGGCGGGTCGAGCTGGACGAGCTCGTCCAGGCGTGGGTGGCGAGCGCCGAGGCTCCCGAGGTGCTCGCCCGGCTCGACGCCGCCGAGGTCCCCTGCGGGCTCGTGGCCAGCGCGCGCGACCTCTTCGCCGATCCGCACGTCCGGGCGCGCGACAACATCCTCGAGATGCCGAATCCCCTCGGCGGTCTGCTGTCGATGATCGGGATCGTGCCCCGACTCACCGCGACCCCGGGCCGGGTCGACCGCCTGGGGCCGGTGGAGGTGGGCGCCGACAACGAGGAGATCTACTGCGGTCGCCTCGGGCTCACCCGTGACGAGCTGCGCGCGCTCGCGGACCGCGGCGTGGTGTAGTCTGCGGCGCTCGCCGTCGGCCGGAGGCGCCCCGGATATAGGCCCCGGTCGGATATGCTGAGCCGGTGCCGACGGCCTCCGACGGTGCACCGCTGCACTACACGCTGCGAGGCCGCTCGGGCGCCGCGGTCCTGCTGCTGCACGGACTCGGCTCGTCTTCCGGCGACTGGCCCGAGCAGCACGCCGTCCTGGAGGCCAGCTACCGTGTCGTCGCCGTCGATCTCCACGGCCACGGCCGCTCCGCCCTGCCGGCCGGGCCGCTCACGATCGAGCGGATGGCGAGCGACGTCGGCGCCCTGCTGGCCCGTCTCGGCGCGGGCCCGGCTCACGTGGTCGGCCTGTCGCTCGGCGCCTGCCTCGGCATCCGGCTGGCCCTGGCGACGCCGGACTGCGTGCGCTCGCTGGTCCTCGTGAACCCGTTCGCGCGGCTCTCGCTCGTCGGCCCCGCCGACACGGCCCGCCTCGCGCTCAGGCTCGTCTTGCTCGGAGTCGCTCCGATGAGGGCGATGGCCGCGCACGTCGCGGGTCGGCTGTTCCCCTGGCCCGAGCAGCGCGGCCTCTACGAGGCCGCCGTGACCAGCCTGACGGCGACGCCGCGTCGCGCCTACGTTGCGGCGATACGGGCGCTGGCCCGCTTCGACGCGCGAGGTCAGGTGGCGGCCATCCGGCGTCCCACCCTGATCGTGGCCGGCGATCGCGACACGTCGGTATCCCTGGCGGCCAAGGTCGCGCTGGCCCGCGCGATCCCGGGCGCGCGGCTGCTCGTCGTTCCCGGCTCGGGTCACGCCACGCCGCACGACCGTCCGGAGGTCTTCAATCGCGCGATGCTCGACTTCCTGGCGGCACACTGACCCGGACGCTCGCTCGACCGGGGCCCCGGACCGCCGAGACGGCGGGTCAGCCGGTGAGGCTCGCCTCGGTCACGCGCACGCGGCGCGACAGGGTGGTGAGGAGGCTCTGCGTCAGCTCGGGCGCCTCGCGGAGCAGCGTCGCGAAGTCCCGCCGCTTGATGACGAGCAGCCGCAGCGGCGTGTCGGCGACGACCGTGGCCGAGCGGGGGCCCCCGTCGAGCAGGCTCATCTCGCCGAAGTACTGCCCGGGCAGGAGCCGCGAACGCTTGCGCGAGGAGACCTCCACGCGCGCGCTGCCGTCGAGGATGAGGAAGAACTCCTCGCCGGGCTCGCCGCTGTGCGAGAGGACCGTGCCCTCCGCCACCTCGATGACCTCACTGATGCGGGCGATGGCCCGCAGCTGGCGCCGCGAGCACCCGGCCAGCATCGCCACGTCCTCCAGGCGGTCGATCTTGTCGTCCTGGCTGACCCGTCCGCCGAAGAAGCTGCGACCGCGGGGCTCGCCGCGCGGCGTGTAGGAGATCGAGCCGTCGAGGATCCGGCTGACGAGTTCCATGACGAGCCCCCTGCGCTCCGGGCCTCAGCCCTCGAGGCCGGGCCGCTTGCCGTACGTGGCGCGGACCTCGGTCTTGATGCCGCCGCGGACGTTGAAGTCACCGATGACCTCGGCCCAGCGCGGGCGGGCGGCCGCCACGAGGTCGTCCAGGATGCGGTTGGTGACGTCCTCGTGAAACGCACCCTCTTGCCGGTACGACCACAGGTAGAGCTTGAGCGACTTCAGCTCGACCAGGTGCTGATCGGGCACGTAGCGGATGCGGATGGTCGCGAAGTCCGGTTGCCCCGTGATCGGGCACAGGCAGGTGAACTCCGGCACCGCCATCGCGACCTCGTAGTCGCGGTCGGCGTGCGGATTAGCCACCACCTCGAGATCCTTCCCCGGCCGCGTTGCCATGCCACGGATTATACCGGGATTGTCGGCAGTGGTTCCGCGCGGCGGAACCCGCCGGCGTGGCGCGCCAGCCGGCAGCGCCGCCGTCGACCTTACCGGCTCAGCGCGATCCCCAGCGCCACGGCCAGGCAGGCGATGAGGAGCTGCGGGCTCAGCGGATCTCCGGCCACGAGCGCGGCCACGAACACGCCGAAGACGGGCTGGGTGAGGAACAGCGCGGCCAGGGCGCTCGGTCGGTAGCGCCCGAGCAGCCACAGGTTCACGACGAAGCAGAAGCCCGCGATCAGCACCCCCTGGTAGGCCAGCGAGGCGCCCAGCCGCCACGTCCAGCGCGTGACCTCGGCCTCGAGCAGCGCCGACAGCGCGACGAAGGACACGGTCCCCACCGTCGCCTGGGCCAGCAGCAGCTTCACCGGATCGAGCCGCTGCACCGCCCGGGCGAGGTAGATCTGGCGCTCGGCGAGGAGCAAGGCCGAGACGAACACCAGCACGTCGCCCAGCACGGAGGCGCCGCCGCTGGTTCGGTCGCCCGCGAACAGCAGCACGATGCCGCCGTAGGCGACGAGCACACCGGCCAGCCGCCGCCCCGTCAGCCGGTCGCCGGGGATCAGGAAATGCGCGAGCACGACCGTGTGGACGGCATAGAGATTCAGGACGACCGTCCCGTGGGCCGCGCTGGTGAGCGCCGTTCCGACGTTCATCAGGCCGATCTGGGCGGTGAAGATGAGGCCCAGGACGAGCAGGGGTCTCCGCTCGGCCGGCGCGACCGTGAACGCCGCCGCGCGGCCGGTGAGCCAGCCCCACAGCGCGACGACCAGGCCCCCCAGCAGAAAGCGCATCCAGGCCAGTCGCAGCGGGGGCGCGTCGAGCAGGCCCAGCTTGATGGCCACCGTGTTGCCGCCCCAGAACAGCGAGACGAGAAGGGCGAGGCTGGCGCCTCGCGCATCGACGCGACGGACGGGATGGCTCAGAGCGACGGGCGGCTCGACGCGGACTCGGCGGCCATGGATCGGCGTCCACTATAATCGATCGCATGAAGATCGGCCTGGTCGGGCTCCCCAAGAGCGGCAAGACGACGCTGTTCAACCTGCTGACCGGCTCGAACGTCGCCACCTCCCGCTACGACGGCGGCCGCGCCGAGCTGCACACCGGCGTCGCCCGCGTTCCCGATCCGCGCGTGGACCACCTGTCGGCGCTGTTCACGCCGAAGAAGACGACCTACGCGACCTTCGAGGTGGTCGACGTGGCGGGCATCGAGAAGGGCGACCGGGCCGTGCTGGAGGCCAAGGAGCTCCGCAACGCGGACGCGCTGCTCCACGTCGTGCGGGCCTTCGCCGACGATGCCCGCGGCCGGCCGGACCCGCGTCGCGACGTCCTCGACCTGGAGCTTGAGCTGATGCTGTCGGACCTGGAGATCGTGGACCGCCGGCTGGAGCGCCTGGCCGCCTCGATCAAGAAGCAACGCAAGGAGGCGGAGGTCCGCGAGCACGCGGTGCTCGAGCGGCTGAAGGCGACGCTCGAGCGGGAGACGCCGCTGCGGGCGATCGAGCTGACCGTGGACGAGGCGCGGCTGGTCCGCGGCTTCACCTTGCTGTCCCAGAAGCCGATCCTGCACCTGGTCAACCTCGAGGAGTCCGCGATCGCCGACGGCGCCCACGCCGCCGAGCGCCAGGGCCTCGCCGAGGTGGCCGGCCGGCCCCACTGTCGGGTGGGCTGGGTCTCGGCGGTCATCGAATCCGAGATCGCGCGGCTCGAGGGCGAGGCGCAGCAGGCATTCCTGGCCGACCTCGGCCTGCGCGAGCCGGCCATCAACCGCGTCCTGCGCGATTGCTTCGAGCTGCTGGGGCTCGTCTCGTTCTTCACGACCGGAGAGGACGAGGTCCGGGCGTGGCCGATCCCGGCCGGGACCCGCGCGCAGGACGCCGCCGGCGCCGTGCATTCCGACATCGCGCGCGGATTCATCCGGGCGGAGGTCAACGGCTACGACGAGCTCGTCGCCGTCAACGGCTCCTTCGCCGAGCTGCGCGCCCGCGGTCAGCTCCGCCTGGAGGGCAAGGACTACGTGGTTCGCGACGGGGAGATCTGCCACTTCCGGTTCAACGTCGCCAAGTAGCCGGCTCGCTGGCACACGGCATGCTGAACCAGGCATGCTGAACAAGGCATTGCTGAACAAGGCATGCTGAGGAGTCGAGCATGATGGACTGGATCGGGATCGTCTCCGCGTGCGGGCTGGCGGCGGTCGTCGGCCTGGGATTCGTCATGTGGGAACGCTTCGACAGCCGGCGGCTGACGCGTGAGCGGCAGCGCCGGCGGCTGCCCGGACGGAGCCATCCCCTGCCGATCCGTCCCGGCCGACGCGCGGCCTAGCCCGGCTTCGGAGCCCTCACTCCCGGCACCGGCCGTAGCGGCCCTCCGAGGGCGCGCACCACCGCGGCCACGTTGTCGTCGGGAGTATTCATCGCGAGCACGCAGCCGGGGCCCACGATGAGCCCGCGGCCGCCGGTCTGGGTGATCGCGTCGCCGGCCTCGGCCACCGCCGCCTCGGGCGTGCCGTCGCGCAGCGTCGCCCACTGGTCGAGCCCGCCGATCACTGCGCCGGACACCTGCCGCTGGGCTTCGCCCAGGGTGGGGGCGGTGCGCCGGTCGTCCCAGTTCCAGGCGTGGCCGGGCAGCCGGGACAGACGGTCGAACATCAGCGCGTCTCCGTGGCCGTGGACGATCGTCAGGGTCGAGCGTCCCTCGACGGACTCGAGGACGCGCCGGTCGTAGGGCTCGCCGAACTCGGCGTAGACCTCCTCGGCGTGCGCGCTCCGGCTGGCGGCCTGGATCGAGTAGAAGATGCCCGAGACGCCTTCGGTGAGAGCAGTGTCGGCGAAGCGGACGAGCGTCTCGGTGATCGCCTCCAGCGCGTCGCGGACGAGGCTGGGGTGCTCGCGCAGGTCCGCGCCCAGCCGGGCGCCCGACAGCTTGCGCGCCAGGGAGAGCGGCGAGAACAGCGTGGGAAGCACGGGAGCGTCGCCGATCCGTCGGTCGAATCCCAGGCGGATGATCGTCTCGATCTGTTGACCGTAGCCCTCGGCGATCGTGGGGTCGAGGGGACGGATGCGCCGCCAGTCGTCGGCGTCCTTCACGGCGCACGACGCGCAGGCGCGATGGCCGTCGGGCAGGACCTCGGCAGCCTCCACGCAGCCCCAGGCCTCGACGGCGTACCCCCCGTGCGGCGTGATCTTGAGGAAGTCCGAGCCGTAGCGCTCGTGAAAGCGCAGCGTCGCCTGGGCCAGGCCGGCCGGAGAGCGATCGACCGTGGGAAAGTGCCGCCACACCGCGTAAGGAACGCGATCGACCGGCTGCCGGTTGATCGCGGCCCGGATGCGCTCCGGCCGACTCATCTGTTGCATGCCTTCACGGCTCCTTGCTCGACGGCAGGGTCGCGCGGCGAAACCGCAGCCGGCCGGCCGCGAGAACGGCCGCGCCCGTGTCGTCGATCGCGTCGAAGTCGACGGCGTCGGCGTGGCGCTCGCGTCCACGGATCGCCAGCGTGGACGGCATCGCCACCATCCCGGTGAATCTCGCCGACACCTCGGCCACGGCCACGGGATCGCCGTCCGTCTCCCGCTCCAGCACGCGCGAGACGGCGAGCGCGAGCGTCGCGGTGCCGTGGAGGATCGGCGCCGGCAGCCCGGCGGCCCGGGCCACGGCCACGTCGGTGTGGATCGGGTTCCAGATGCGCGCGCACTCGGTGTAGACCCACGCGGCGTTGGCGTCGACCTGCACTGGCGCCGTCCACCGGATGTCCGACCCGGCCGCGGCGGACGACACCGCCGCCGGGCGGTCCGCGCCGGGCCCATCGCCGGCCCCGTCCGGCGCGACCCCTCGGTACACGGATCCGTACTCGGTCGTGGTGACGGGATATCCACCGGCATCGACGGTCTCGAAGCGTCCGACGACCAGCGTGCCCGAGCGGCGCCTCTCGATCGACGTGACACGGCCCGTGGTGCGAAGGCGGTCGCCGGCCCGTGGCGCGCGGTGAATGATCAGGCGGTGGGTGGCGTGGACCCCGCGCGATCGAAGGGCGGCGGGGACGACGCGCTCGCGCAACGCCAGCGCGGCCGGCCATTCGTAGCACACCGCGAACAGCGGGTGGGCTTGCGGCCCTCGAGCGGACAGCGTGTCGAAGTACCCCGGAGCGCGCTCGCGCAGCGCCGCCGCGTACGCCATCAGCCAGCGGGCGTCGATCTCGTGGGCCACCGGCCCGACCACGGTCCCGACGAGGTCGGCGGCGATGGCGGGGGGCGCGGCAGACGACGTCACGGGCGCGGGAAGTTCATGGCGTCGACGAAGATCTGCTCGAAGTCCGGATGCGCGGCGAGCGAGACGTGCTCGATGCGGCGAGCGATCGCATCGGCCAGGGCGCGCTCGGGCTCGGACAGCAGGCAGAGCTGGGCGCCCAGCGAGGCGGCGTTACCGACGTACCGGACACGGCCGTGACCGAGATCCGGGATGAGGCCGATGCGGACGGCGCTGGGGATCGACAGGTAATTGCCGAAGCCCCCGGCCAGCAGCAGCTCGCCGACGTGCTCGGCCGGCACGCCGGCCACGTGCTGCAGCATCGCGACGCCGGAGGCGATGGCGGCCTTGGCCAGCTGCAGCTGGCGCACGTCGTCCTGCGTCAGGACGATCTCCCGGGAGGCGCCGGCCTCCCCGGCGCGCAGCACGACGACCTGACGCTCCTCGCCGCGGAGGCGCACGCGATCGCGCAGCCGCGGCGGGAGCGCGTCACGGCGCTCGACCTGGATCAGCCCCGTCCAGTCCAGCACGCCGGCCTCGAGCAGGCCGGCCACCAGATCGAGCAGGCCCGAGCCGCAGATGCCGAGGGCGTCGGTCTCCCCGATGGTGTGCACGCGAACGTCGTCGTCGACGGCCACCCGGTCGATCGCCCCCTGGGCCCCGCGCATGCCGTGGCGGATCTGGCCGCCCTCGAAGGCGGGGCCGGCCGGCGCCGAGCACGCCCACAGCCGCTGCGCCGAGCCGAGGAGCACCTCGCCGTTGGTCCCGATGTCCACGGCGATGCGCTGCGTCTGGCCGTCGTAGAGGCGCGTGGCCAGCGCCACCGCGACCGCGTCGGCGCCGACGAATCCGGCCACCAGCGGCAGCACGCACACGCGCGCCTCCGGCGCGACCTTGAGGAACAGCTCGCGCGCGCCGAGCGTGAGCGCGTGGCGCATCACCGGCGCGTAGGGAGCGAGCCCGACCCAGGACGGATCGATGCCGAGCAGGACGTGGTGCATGCACGTGTTGCCGACGACCACCACCTTGTAGATCCACTTGGCGAGCACGCCGGAGGTCCGGCACACCTCGGCCACCTGCTGGTTGACCAGGCCGAGGATGCGCGTCTGCAACTTGCGGAGATTGGCCGGGTTGAACTGGGCGAAGGCGATGCGCGACATCAGGTCGGCCCCGAACACCGCCTGGGGGTTCAGGCTCGACACCGACGCCAGCTGCTCACCCGACGTCAGCTCGAGCAGCGTCGTCACCACGGTCGTGGTGCCGACGTCGATGGCGAGCCCGAACCGCATCGACGTGGTGTCGCCGCGCTCGACCGCCAGGATGCGACCGGCGAAGGTGGTCACGGTGACGCCGGCCGGATCGTCGCGGAGCGAGTGCGGCAGCCCGGCCAGGATCCCCAGCGGGACCTCCGAGGCCGCGACGCCGACCGCGGCCGCCAGCGCCTCGACGTCGGAGGTCTGGTGATGCTCCTCTCGGGGCAGGGCGACCTTGACCAGCTGCTTGTCGACGCCGGAGGCGACACTGACGCGCCCGGCCACGCCGGCGCCGGGGCCGAGGATCTGGAACGCCGTCTCCTCCAGGGGCGGCGCCAGCTGCACCGCCGCCGCCTCCGTCGGCGCGCACTGGCAGGCCAGGCGATAGCCCTCGCGAACGAGGGCGTCGCCCAGCTGGAGCTCGTCACCGATCGTGGGCGGAGGCACCGCGCCCTCCACGAACTTCACCCGGCACGACGTGCACCGGCCGCGGCCTCCGCACGTCGCGGTGATCTCGATGTCGGCGGCGTGGGCCGCGGCGAGGATGCTGGTGCCGGCCACGATCGCCAGCTCGCGGCGCGCCCCGGCGCGGCGCGGGTCGGTCAGGATCGTCAGCGACACCGCCATGCGCCGTCATTGTAGCGGGGTCAGCGGACGATTTCGAACTCCACGCGCCCCTCGCCCTCGCTCTCGACCGCGGCCCGCGACTCCGCCGGCTCCAGGCGATCGGCGGCCACGCCGGCCGCCGCGAGCGCGTCCCGGACCGCGGCGGTCCGATCGGTCGCCAGGGCGCGGAGCGCGCGGGGCGGGGTCGGCGTCTCGCGGGTCAGCTCCTCGAGTAGCACCTCCTCGCTCGCCGGCGGCTCCCGGCGCGGAAAGAGCTCGGCGTAGAGCGCAAGCGCCGCCTGCCGGCGCGCGTCGGGCCCGGGGCCGGCCTGATCGAGCCGCGCGTCGAGCGCCCCCCGCCGCAGCGCGCTGACGTCGGCCACGGTCGTGACCGGCCGGACGCGCAGGCGGATCGCCGGCGACTCCTTGAGGAACGTCACCAGCCGTCGCAGCTGCTCGCCGCCGGCCGGCGTCGGCGTGGGCCGCGCGGTCGTGAAGGCGACCGGCCACACCTGCAGCGCATCGATCCGGGCGTCCTTCGTGTACGACAGCCCGCCGACCCAGCTGAACGGCAGCGACACCAGCTTGATGGCGACGTTGCGCACCGCCGTCCACATTGCCTCACCGTAGTCGAAGTCCGGCGCCGACAGACGGCCGCGCACGGGCAGGGTCAGGTGGATCTCGCCCTGCCGGTTCTTGAGCAGCGAGACGAGCACGCCCAGCGGGAGCCCGACCCGCCGCTGAACCTCGTTGCCGCGCCCGCCCTGCTCGAGCTCGAGGCCGTAGAGGTCGACGACGTTCGTGGCCTCGAGGTCGTCGCCGTCGAGCCTGTAGCGCAGGGACGCCGTCAACGTGCCCTGCCGCGCGATCCACGACGACAGCTGGTCGAGGTAGGGGTTCAGGCGGAGCACCGGGAAGCCCTTGGTGTCCACCGTGACATCGAGAAACGGGGGGCCGGTGAGGGCGCCGACCTGCCCGCGCACGCGCAGCTCGGTTCCCGACGCCAGCGTGCCGCGGAGGTCGAGCGTCCCGTGCCGCCGAGGGTTCGTGCCGAGCCCCTCGGCCACGAGCGTGATCCCGGCCAGCTCCTCGGCGTAGTCGGGCTCGGTGGTACGGTCGACGAAGCGGAGAAACCCGTCGGCCAGCGTCAGCTTCTGGACAGCCACGCGCACGCGCGCAGGCGCCGGACCGCGCCCGGCGGACGTCGTGCCCGCCGAGGATCCGCGGCGCCCGGCGAGCATGGCGACGAGCTGCAGCGAGCCGTCCGGATTGCGCTCGACGAGCGCCCACGGCTTGTGGACCGCGAGCTGACGGATGCGCACGCTGGTCGGGTACCGATAGCGCAGGCCGGTCACCTCGGCACGCTGGGCCGTGGCCACGCGCCGGTCGGCGTCGGCCAGGGCGAGCCGCTCGACGGCCCCGTCGCCGTCGACCACGAGGCTCATCGTGTCCTCGAAGCTGCCGGTGATCCGGACGCGCCCGCTCAGCCGACCGGTGAGCCGCCCGTCGAACGGCAGGTACGGGCGACCCGGGGCCAGATCCACCTGGTCGAGCTCGGCATCGAGCTGCAGGCGGGTCGGCTCGACGCTGAACGTGCCGCGCGCCTTGAGGGTGCCGGCGCCCGGCATCGGGGTGGTCAGCGTCACCTGGGCCGGCCCGCGGGCCGGCCACGTGAGATTGCGCAGCTCCAGGCGCGAGCCGCGCACCTCGAGCCGGGCGGCCGGCTCGACGGCATCGTCGACGATGTTGGCCCCGCCGT
>Ga0075419_10002717_pt1 | contig 11328 bp, 8 predicted proteins | sample SoiMetdeltSBSDD3_FD_76900 | JGI IMG/M metagenome (GOLD analysis project Ga0075419, IMG submission 76900) | Bulk soil microbial communities from a Populus tree surrounding site in Tennessee, USA - Soil MetaG P. deltoides SBSDD3 | ecosystem: Environmental > Terrestrial > Soil > Tree plantation... | reverse complement strand
GGGCGGCCTCGACCCGAAACGAGCCTAGCGCATGTGGATCGTCCGACTCGCGCTTCGACGGCCGTACACGTTCGTCGTGATGGCTCTCTTGATCGCCGTCCTCGGCGTCGTGGCCATCGCGACCATGACCGTCGACATCTTCCCGGCCATCAACATCCCGGTCGTCACCGTCATATGGAACTACTCCGGACTGTCTCCGACCGAGATGCAAAATCGGATCGTCACCGTGACCGAGCGGGCGTTCACCACCACGGTGAACGGGATCGAGCACATCGAATAGGTGTCGCTCCGGGGTGTGGCCATCACCCGGCTCTACTTCCATCCCAATGTGCCGATCGAGGCGGCCATCGCCCAGGTCAACGCCCAGGCGCAGCAGATCGTGCGCGTGCTCCCGCCGGGCATCTTCCCTCCGCTCATCATCCAGTACAACGCCGCCAGCGTCCCCGTTCTCCTGGCGAGCTTGAGCAGCGATCAATTGCCCGAGGAGCAGCTCAACGATCTGGGCAACAACTTCATCCGCACGCAGCTCGTCACGATTCAGGGGGCATCCGTCCCCGTGCCCTATGGCGGCAAGCTGCGCGTGGTGAACGTCGACATCGACCCCGACGCGCTCTACGCACGGGGGCTGTCCCCGCAAGATGTCACCAACGCGATCCTGACTCAGAACGTCATCCTGCCGGCCGGCACCGCGAAGATCGGGACCCGCGAGTACGACATCGCGACCAACAGCAGCCCGGAGCTCCTGAATGAGCTGAACGACATCCCCATCCGCTACACGAACGGGGCCATGGTGTACGTCCGCGATGTCGCGTTCGTTCACGACGGATTCAGTCCCCAGACGAACCTTGTCCGCCGCGACGGCCGCCACTCCGCGCTGCTGCCGATCCTGAGCAACGGCAGCGCCTCGACCCTGACGGTGGTCAACCAGGCGCGCCAGCTGATGCCCAAGATTCTGGCGGGCCTGCCTTCGAGTCTCAAGGTCGACTTCCTGTTCGACCAGAGCATCTTCGTCAGGGCCGCCATCACCGGTGTGCTTCACGAAGGAGCGATCGCCGGCTTACTGACGGCGCTGATGATCCTGCTGTTCCTGAGATCCTGGCGGAGCACCGTGATCGTCGCCACGTCCATCCCGCTGTCGATCCTGACCTCCGTCATCGTACTGAGAATCCTGAACCAGTCGCTCAACGTGATGACCTTGGGCGGGATGGCGCTGGCGGTGGGCATCCTGGTAGACGACGCCACCGTCGAGATCGAGAACAATCACCGCCACATGGACCTGGGCAAGACCCTGAGGCAGGCGATTCTCGACGGAGCGGCGGAGGTGGCGACACCCGCGTTCGTCTCGACCCTGTCGATCTGCATCGTCTTCGTGCCGATCCTGTTCCTGGGGGGCGTCGGCGGAGCGCTGTTCGCGCCGCTGGCGATGTCCGTTGTCTTCGCCATGCTGGCCAGCTACTTTCTCTCGCGGACGCTCGTCCCGACCATGGTGCTGTACCTGTTGGCCCCTGAGGCTCGGGCCCGGCACCGCCGCGACGCGGGCCACGTTGCGCCCATACGGAGATCACTGTTCGGGCGGATCTCGGACTCGTTCGAGGCCGGCTTCGTCAAGCTCACTCGCGCGTACGAGGGCACGCTCGACTGGGCGCTGGAGCACAAGATCGTGGTGATCGTCGTGTTCCTCGCCTTCGCGTTCTCCTCCTTGTCACTGTACCCGTTCGTCGGACGAGACTTCTTCCCGACCGTCGACGCGGGACAGCTGTGGCTCCACGTGAGAGCGCCAGCGGGAACGCGGATCGAAGAGACCGAAAAGTATTTCCAGCGCGTCGAGGACTATATCCGCCAGGTCATTCCCGCCGACGAGATCGGCGTGATCGTCGACAACATTGGCGTGCCGAACGCGATCAACCTGGCGCTCAGCGACAGTGTCACGGTCGGAACGGCCGATGGCGAAATCCTTGTGTCGCTCAAGCAGCCGCACCGTCCGACCGCCGAATACTTGAAAGTGCTCCGCGACCAGCTGCCGCACCGGTTCCCGGATCTCGAGGTCTTCGCCCAGCCCGCCGACATCGTGAACCAGATCCTCAACTTCGGCCTGCCCGCGCCGATCGACATCCAGGTGACCGGCCCGCTGGCGGAATCGGAAAGGAATCTCCAGGTCGCCCGGCAAATCGCCGCCGAGCTCCGGAGTGTGCCGGGTGCGGTGGACGCGCATGTGCAGCAGATCCTGGATGCGCCGCGAATCATGGTCGATAGTGACCGGGCGCTCGCCCAGCAGGTCGGCCTCACGCAGCGGGACGTCGCCGGCAGCCTCCTGATCTCACTGACCGGCAGTGGGGCGACCACGACGAATTTCTGGCTCAACAACAAGAACGGCGTGAGCTACCAGGTGGTGGTCCAGACGCCCCAGCACAGGGTCGCGTCGCTCGACGAGCTCCATCGCACCCCGGTGGCGATCGCGGGCCAGTCGTCGCCCCAGCTGCTGACCAACCTGGCTGACTTTCGTCGAACGACTACCCCGCTGTCGCTCAACCACTACAACGTGCAGCCGGTGTTCGATGTATTCGCCGGCGTGCAGGGCACCGACCTCGGCTCGGTGTCGAGCCGTATCGACCAGATCGTCGCGAGGTATCGAGAGCAGATCGGGAAAGCCAGCTCCATCGTCGTCCGCGGGCAAGTCCAGAGCATGAACCAGGCGTTCTTGCAGATGGGGCTGGGGATCGGCTTCGCCGTCCTGCTCGTCTACTTCCTGATGGTCGTCAATTTCCAGTCGTGGATGGACCCGCTCATCATCCTGATGGCGCTCCCCGGCGCGCTCGCAGGAATCCTCTGGGCGCTGTTCGTCACCGGGACGACCATCAGCGTCCCCGCGCTGATGGGCTGCATCATGGCCATCGGCGTGGCGACGTCGAACAGCATCTTGATGATCACGTTCGCCAACGAGCAGCGTCATCCGGAGCTCGGCGGCCACGACGCGCGGGCGGCGGCGCTGGTGGCGGGCCGCACGCGGCTTCGCCCGGTCATCATGACGGCCCTGGCGATGCTTCTCGGCATGCTCCCGATGAGCCTCGGCCTCGGTGAAGGCGGCGAGCAGAACGCTCCGCTGGGCCGGGCCGTGGTCGGCGGGCTAATGATCGCCACGTTCTACACGCTGTTCTTCGTCCCGGTGACCTACAGTCTGCTTCGCCGGAAACCGCCGAAGGACTTCGGCGACGAGGACCACAAATGAGCGACAGCGACAGCGGTGCTGCGCCCCGAGCCCGAACGCGGACGGTGCTCGTCATTGGGATCGGCGCCCTGGTTCTGTTCCTCGTTCTGTTACTGGTCGGCGTGGTTCCCCGTGTGCGAAATCAGCGCGAGCTGGCGGTCGCCGCCCAGACGGTGCAGACCGCTGCGCCGGAGGTTTACGTCATCCGGCCGGAGCCCGCGTCCGAGGCGGATCTGTCGTTGGCCGCCACGACCCAGGCCATTCAAGACGCGATCATCTACGCCCGCACCAGCGGGTACCTGAGCAAGCGGTACGTGGACATCGGGGACAGCGTGACGGCGGGCCAGCTCATGGCGGAGATTGCTTCGCCCGAGATCGACCAGCAGCTGAGGCAGGGCGAAGCCGACCTTCGGCAGTCCGAGCGGAACCTGGATCTGCAGAAGGCCAACCTCGATCTCGCGAGGGCCACGATGGGGCGTTACGAGGCGGCCGACGCGGAAGGCGCCGTCGCCAAGCAGGCGGTCGATCAAAGTGTCTCGGCTTACCGCACCGCTCAGGCCGCGGTGGCCGCAGCCGAGGCGAATGTCCAGTCGAACAGAGCCAACGTCCAGCGGCTCCACGAGCTGACATCGTGGCAGCGCGTGCTCGCCCCGTTCAGCGGCGCGGTGATCCAGCGGAATGTGGATGTGGGCGCGCTTATCACGGCCGGCAGCCCCGTCAACAACACCGCCGTGGCGCCTTCCAGCGTCACGGGCGGCGCGAACGGGCTCTTCGAGGTTGCTCAGATCGACTCCCTTCGCGTGTTCGTCAACGTTCCCCAGGCCTACGCGCCCAACGTGAAGGCCGGTCTGCCGGTCCAGATCGCGGTCCGAGGACAGCTCGGGCAACCGGTCACGGGCAAGGTGACCCGCACCGCCAGCGCGATCGATCCAGGCACCCGGACACTGCTGACGCAGGTCGACATCCCCAACGAGTCCCACCGGCTACTCCCGGGAATGTTCGTCTACGTCACGTTCAAGATCGCGCCGTCGGGCACGCGCTGGCGGGTGCCGGCCACCGCCGTAATCTTCAACGCGCAAGGCACCCGGGTCGCGATCGTAGGGGCGGGAGACACGCTGCGTTTTCAGCCGGTGGTGCTCGGTCGCGACTTCGGAACCTCGATCGACGTCCAGGCCGGTCTGCAGGGCCACGAGTTGATCGTGAAGCAGCCGACGGTATCCCTCCAGGAGGGCCAGCGTGTCAAGCCCGTCGAACCCCCGAGCTCGTCCGGGCGCTGACCCGCGGATGCCATCCCGCCGGAGACTCGAGCGGCCCCGCGCCGTTCTTGCCGCGCTGTGGGCGGTGTGTGGATTGGCCTCAGGCTGCATGGTGGGGGCGAACTACGCGCGGCCGACTGTCGAGCAGCCGGATCACTTCAAATCGCAAGCGGACAGTGAGGCGGCTCCGGCCATCGCGAGAGAGTGGTGGCAGCTCTATGGCGACCCCGAGCTCGATCGACTCGTCGCGACCGCGAGCGCGTCGAACCAGAGTCTTCGGCAGGCGGTGGCGCGCGTCGACGAAGCCCGCGCGCTCGCTCGCGTCGCGGCCAGCTTTCTCTTCCCGACCATCTCCACCACTCCGAGCTTCGCGCGCACGCGCTTCTCCGCCAACCGCGACAGCACGATCACGGGCAAGCGGGTGCAACAGGGCGTTACGGTCAACGACTGGCTGATCCCGTTCGATCTCACCTACGAGCTCGACGTCTGGGGTCACGTGCGCCGTTCGTTCGAATCGTCCCGGGCTCAGGCCGCGGCGACCGCCAGTGACGCCGGACTAGTCCGGCTGACCGTCGAGACCGACGTGGCCCTCTTCTACTACAGTCTTCGCTCGCTGGACGCGCAGCTTCAGATCCTGGCGGACAACGTCGCGGCCTATCGGGAGCAGGTCCGCCTGCTCTCCGTCCAGCTCAAGACCGGGCTCATCAGTGCGATCGTCCTGAATCAAGCCCAGGCCCAGCTACACGCCACCTTGGCCCAGCAACGGGATGTGGAGCGCGCCCGGGCCAACCTGGAGCACGCGCTGGCGATCCTGTGCGGACAACCCGCACCGTCCTTCGCCGTCGCCAGGAATCCACTGCACGAGAGCGCGCCGCCCGCAGTGCCGCCGGGATTGCCCGCCCAGATCCTGGCGCGCCGGCCGGACGTCGCCGCGGCCGAGCAGACGGTCGTCGCCCTCAACGCCCAGATCGGAGTGGCCACCGCGGAGTTCTTTCCTCGCTTCATGCTCACGAGCTCGGCGGGATTTCAGAGCGCCAACCTCTCCACGCTCTTCAACTGGCAGAGCCGCGTCGCATCCATCTCCCCCAGCGTCTCGATTCCGATCTTCGAGGGCGGTCGACTCCGGGCCAATCTCGAGGCGACCAGGGCCCGCTACCAGCAGGCCGTGGCCGCGTACGTGAATCAGGTTCTGAGCGCCTATGGCGACGTCGAAGACGCCTTGACCGACCTGCACGCTCTCTCCGATGAGGTCGGGACCTTCCGCGAGGCCGTCAGCGCATCTCACAACTACCTTCGGCTCGCACAGGTGCAATACAGGCAGGGCCTGACCGACTACCTCCTGGTCATCGACGCCGAGCGGACGCTCCTGGCCAACCAGCTATCGCTGGCGCAAGCCGTGAATCTCCAGATGGGTGCCAGCATCCGTCTGATCAAGGCGCTCGGCGGCGGATGGAATCCGTCCGAAGACCCTCGCCTCGTTGATCGTCTCGTACCCTGAAGGTCCTGTCCCTTCTAAAACTCGTTCCTCCTGATTCGCTTGCGTTTCTCGGTCGACAGGCTATTTGGCCGGTCATGGTCAGATGGCTTGGGATTCTTATTGGGGCGTTGCGGTCGGCCATTCGCACGCACCGGGAGTCGGCGGTGAGAGCCTCGAGGCCGCAATCTTTGTAGCGGTCGAAGATCTTGTAGCCGGTCTTGCGCGAGATGCCGAACTCGGCGCACAGAGGCGCCATCTTCTCGCCCTCGCGAGCGAGATAGTGGACTCGTCGCCGCGCTGCGCCGCCATGAGCCGCGGGCCGCGGACGCGCTGGTCGACACGTACGGCCGCCGCGTCGAGTCGCCCAGGCCACACGTATGAGAAGCCTGGCGAACCGCCGAGCCACGACGGACGTCTAACAAGCAAGCAGTAGGAGGGACGAACGATGGCTGCGACGACTCAGGAAGTGCTGACCCACCACCTCGACACCTTCGGCAAGGGCGATCTCGCCGGAGTCATGGCCGACTACTCACCCGAGTCACGGCTGTTCACCCCGAACGGGATGCTGAAGGGGCCCGAGGCCATTCGGCAGATGGCGAGGGCCAAGAGAACCACGAGGCTGAGCAGCAGCCCGCCCAGGAACGTTGCGATCATTTGTGCTCTCCTGGCAATCCGCAGTATGTCGAGGTCGATTCGCCTCCCGGGACGGCTGCGACACGGTCGCGGGTCATGTGCTCACTTGGTCCATCGTTGTCAGAGCCACGAAGCTCGGAACGGCGGAACCCATCGTACATATTTGATACCACCGCGAAACGACACGCTGCGCGCGCGAAGCCGTTACCGATGGCGCGTGTCTGACGGACGGTGCCGACCTTCGTTCGAGCCTCAGTTAGGAGATCGCCGACCGAGCCGACGTGTCGATTCCCACGACCGAAGAGTGAGTTCGCGAACCGCTCACGATAGCCATTGGTCCATCGGAGCCGTGTTCTAAGCAGCCGCGTAGTTCACCTCGTTGTCGATCCGAAGCACGTACGTTAACCGCGTGTGCGTCACGCCGCTTCGCCGACGGCGGTTAACGACCGATAGATCGACTCGTAATCATCGACCATGCGCTCGACCGTAAAGCGCTCTTCGAGATGGCGCCGGCAGGCAATTCGGTCGATGGTGTCGAGGCAAAACTTCCTCTTTTCTCGTTTCGCGCCGGTCGTCAGGGAGACCATGATGGCGAACGAAGAACATCGGGCCTCCGGGCCACCAGTACCGGGGCATGAATACCGGGCCGCGCAGTGGGTCAACCGGCTGATGACCGCGCAGAAAAATCGAGCCGCCGACGGGCTACACCGCCTCGCGGAGGTGCTTCGGGGTTAGGCACATCGAGATAGGGCACCGCAACTCGAGCAGAGCAAAGTCCGAGGCCAGATCGCGGACTATACCAGCCGGGCCGCGACTCGAATGGATGAGATCTCGACCTACCTGCGCTCCGGCGGGTAAGGGGGGAGAACGAGGCTGAGCACGACGAGTAGAGCCGCAAGCCGACGCTGCAAACAGCACCTCGGTTGGGATAGCTGGCCGGAGTCTAGCCGGAGGAGGGCTTCCTGAAGCTCAGTTCAGCGACGCCGCACGGAGCCAGATCCGACTGCTTGGCTCAGAACGTGGTTGGGCACCTCCAGTGGGGAGATCAAAGTCCGTCAACTCCAACTCCTTCCGCCCAGCTTCAATCTCGGAGAGGTCGAGAATGTCGTTGATCAAAGAAAGCAGATGGGTGCACGAGGCATAGATGTCCTTGAGATACCGTAGTGTGCGAATACTCGGCCGCGCGCCCGGCCTCGCGCATGGGGGACGAAGAACCTCGATCACCGCGTCGCGAGAAGTACTGTGGCCAGAGAGTTCCGGGCGGGCGGACCAGGTCATTGAATAGAACAACTCCGGAAGCTGCGTCGTCGCACATTTCGGACAACCTCCGCAGATCCATCATGTTGTCTATCCTTGTCGTCGCGATCTTCGTCAGCGCGGCCGGTGCGGGAGTGTCCTTACACGAGTCCACGTCCCCACGCGCAACGCCTCGCCTGCGACCCTGCCGGGCGAGTTGACGATGCCCAAGGGAGAAGGTCCGTTTCCGGCTGTGATTCTCTTGCACGGGTGCACGGGTGTCCCGCCGGCGGCACGGGAGTGGCTGCTGGAGTACGGTATTCACCTTGGCCGACGCTTTCCATATAGCCGGCGGCTGCAGCAGGCCTTCGGATCATCGCCCCGTATCGGTGCAGCTCCACTACTAGGCTGTTCATCGTATCCGGAGGGGAGGCGAAGGCTGATTAAGGGCGTGGGACCCGACCAGGGGCCGGCATATAATCGAATGACGGCGCGTGAGGGAAGATTCCAATGAAGAGCTATGCACTGCGCCTCGTCGTAACTGTGGCACTCGCCTCAGGCCCGATCCTCGTCGAGTGTCGACCGATCTCTGCCCAGGCCCTGGCGTCGGCTCCCACCGGCGCTGCCCTACCGAGAACACCTTTGATCCTGGCGCAGGTAGCCCCGGTGGGGCCGGGGCCTGCTCGAGAGCAGCCCGTCGGCCTGCCGCCGGTTAGAGACTATGAGCCAATCCCAGAGTTGGGGGACATTTACTTCGACTTCGGCACGGCGGCGATCAGGGCGGGCGACGTGAAGATCCTGAAGGCGAACGCGGCGTGGCTGCGTGCGCATCCAGGCCACCTCGTACTGATCGAGGGGCACTCCGACAATCGGGGGAACACGAATCGAAAGAATGAGCTCAATATTGATCTCGGGGAGCGCCGGGCGCAGGCCGCAATGGATTTTCTCATCGCAGAGGGGGTTCAGCCGAGCCGCATTACCATCCTGAGCTATGGAGAAGAACGGCCGCAGTGTACCGACGAAAGCCAACGGTGCTGGAGCCAGAACCGGCGATCGCGCTTTCTCGTGAAGCCGCGTTAGCAGAGGAGCATGGTCATGCACGAAGACCACAGCGGCGTTCCCGCGTGCGGGCACCGCAATCGACCGGGCGCTCACTTCTGTGATACGTGCGGCGTCAAGTTAGCGATGGAATGTCCTCGTTGCCACGCAATCAACCGCGACGATGCGAACTTCTGCAGCAGTTGCGGGGTTGGTCTGGGCGACGCGCTACGAACGGACGACACTCCACCCATCGCGCCATTCGATCCATCGCCGGCCAGCGCGTGTGCGACCGAGTCGGAGTCAGCCCCGGCCCGTCCCGAACCATTGCTGCCGGCGAAACAGGCACCGAACGAACGCATGGATGGGCCGGGGTCTTTTGACCCGCTTCCGTTGACAGCGGAGAGTTGCAAGGGATTGTTGGCGGACGAGCCCGAGGACGAAAGGCGCCTCGAGCAGATGGTGCGATCCACCCGGCGACTTCAGGAACGTCGCCATACGCAACGTACGTGGTTGGTGCTGGGGGCCGTGGGCGTGAGCATCGTGATCGCATTCCTCGGCGTCCGCCTCTTCCGTGCCTACACCGAGTCGCCCAGCGCGGACGCGCCACGGGTCATCGAGGGCAGCCCACCGGGCCGTATCGCGACTCGCGCTCAAGAGGGGGAGTCTGCGACGATCGCCCAAAGCCCGCCGGCGAGCACAGGCCCCCCTGACACGACTGTCCAGCGTTTTCAACGCGAGGATTCGCCAGCTCCTGCCGCGCCGGCGAAGTCTCCGGCCGTCGCTCCGGCCCACGCGAGAGCCGGCGGCGAGTTGAAATTCGTGGTTCCGAGCGAACCTCCTTCATATGACGCCCACCGAGAGGAGACGTTTGCGCTGATACACCCCGCGGCACCGCACTACAATACCTTGCTGCGCATCGACCCGCTCGACTCGACGGGCACCCGGGTCGTCGGAGACCTGGCCACGTCGTGGACCGTCTCATCGGACAAGCGCACGTACGTTCTCAGGCTTCGTGAAGGGGTGAAGTTCCACGATGGCAGCGAGATGACCTCGCGGGACGTTCGTGCAACCTACGAGAAGATCATCAATCCTCCGCCGGGGGTCACGTCGGCGCGCAGGGGCGAGTACCTGCAGATCGAGACGGTCCAGGCGCCTGAACCCTACGTCGTCGCATTCAAGCTCAAGTGGCCATCGCCCTCGTTCATCCATTCGCTCGCGTCGCCGTGGAACTGGATTTACAAGGCGGATATCCTCGAGCGCGATGTTCATTGGTACGAGAAGAACATCATGGGTACGGGGCCATTCGTCTTCGTCGAGCACGTCAAGGGTACACGCTGGGTCGGCCGACGGAACCCGGGCTACTGGGACCGCGGTAAACCATATCTCGACGGCTACGAGGCGCTCTTCATTTCTGACGACACCGCTCAGGTGGCTGCCATCAAGTCAGGGCGCGCCCACATCCAGTTCCGCGGCTTTTCCCCGGCGCAGCGAGACGAGCTCGTTGTCGCGCTCGGTGAGAAAATCACGGTCCAGGAAAGCCCGTGGAACTGCGGGCTGGTCGTCGCCATCAACCATGACAAGGAGCCATTTCACGACCCTGCGGTACGCCGCGCGCTCTCGCTCGCGCTGGACCGCTACAGGGCGGCCAGGGCACTGTCGCAGACCGCCATCGTTCGCGAAGTCGCAGGCGTGCAGGTGCCGGGGTCGCTGTTTGCTACGCCACCGCCCGAGCTGATGAAGCTCGCCGGGTACTTGCGGGACATCCGAGAATCACGGTCCGAGGCACGCCGCTTGCTCGCCAAGGCAGGCGTTCCGGACGGGTTCGCGTTCGTCCTCAAGAACCGCAACGTTCCGATGCCCTACGAGCACATCGGCCGATGGCTGGTGGACGAGTGGCGTCAGATCGGATTGAAGGTGGGCCACGAAATCCTGGACTCAGGTCAATACTTCAAGGACCTGCGCACCGGGAACTTCGAGCTCAGCACCGACTTTCAGTGCGGCTACGTGGTCGACCCCGACTTGGACCTCTACAAGTTCCAGTCGCGCGGCCGAAGCGACTCCAACTACGGCCGATACACCGATCCCGTGTTAGACGACCTGTATGTCCGCCAGAGTCGGACGGTTGATCCGGCGCAACGCCAACGAAACATTCGCGCCTTCGAACGGCGCCTCCTCGACGAGCAGGCGCACTACATCTACACGCTCCAGTGGCACCGTATCGTGCCGCACAGCTCCCGCGTGCGCGGCTGGACCATAACGCCCAGCCACTACCTCAACAATCAGCTCGATACCGTGTGGCTGGCGGAGTAGCGGCGGACTCTCGTCCAAAGGATCATGGCGGCCCCGCCTGGGCGCCAGATACCCCGCTTCCAGCATAGACAAAGTGTGGGCGGTACTGAATCGGGGCCTGCGAGTTCTCCGGGAAGTATACGGAACCTAGCGCGTCGAGTGTCAGAGGAGGGCCGGCCAGCAGCATCACG